>Ga0210410_10006163_pt1 | contig 10436 bp, 10 predicted proteins | sample IncBWC4MmetaG_FD_161058 | JGI IMG/M metagenome (GOLD analysis project Ga0210410, IMG submission 161058) | Forest soil microbial communities from Barre Woods Harvard Forest LTER site, Petersham, Massachusetts, United States - Inc-BW-C-4-M | ecosystem: Environmental > Terrestrial > Soil >... | reverse complement strand
TCGCCATCGGATCAACGCGGTCGCCGTCGAGTTCCGCCATGATCGCGGCATGCAGCGCCGGCGATACCGTGATGGCGTTGCCATTGAGGCCGAGATTGAAGGGGGCGGCGATCGGCACCTTGACGTGTCCGAGCCCGAGGCTGGAGGCGATCGCGACGGGCGCCAAAAGATGCGCGGCGTCGAACAGGCCGATGTTGAGCTTGTCGCGAACGTTCGACCACGACACTTCCCGCACCAGGGCGACGTCGAGCCCCTCCGCCGCGGCAAACCCCTTGTCGACGGCGACGATCAGCGCCGCGGCGTCGACCAGCGGAATGAATCCTATGCGAAGCGGATGGGTCATTTCAGCAACTCCGACGCGGTCAGGATCGACTGAGCGATCTCGCCGATCTTCTTTTTCTCGCGCATCGCGGTCGACCGCAGCAGCACATAGGCCTCGTCTTCGGTGAGGCCCTTCAGCTTCATCAGGATTCCCTTGGCACGGTCGATCACCTTGCGGTCCTCCAGCGCGGACTTGGCCCGATCGAGCTCGCCCTGCAGCTTCGCGAAGGCGTTGAAACGGGAAATGCAGAGGTCGAGGATCGGCTTGATCCGCTCCTTCTTGAGCCCGTCGACGATGTAGGCGGAGACGCCGGCATCGACGGAGGCCTGGATCGACGCCGCGTCGCTCTGGTCGACGAACATCGCGATCGGCCGGCGAACCGCGCGGCTGACCTGGAACATCTGTTCCAGCACGTCGCGGCTGGGGTTTTCCAGGTCGATCAGAATGACGTCGGGGTCGAGCGCATAGATCCGGGCCAGCAGGCTCTGCATTTCGCTGATATGGACCACGCCGGTAAAACCTGCTTCCCGCAGCCCCTCCTCAAGGATCGCTGCGCGGATCGGGCTTTCGTCCACAATGACGATTTTTGGTGACGACTCGGCGCCCATCGATGTCTCGCGTTCCGGCAACCCATCAATAGCACGCCGCAAGCCGGCCCAAAGCCTTGTAATTATGAGCAATTGGGACTAGCTCGTGCCTCTCAATCAGGCAGATCGAATATGCAACAGGCCGCCGCGCCCAAAGTCAGCTTTGTTTCACTGGGATGCCCCAAGGCGCTGGTGGATTCCGAGCGCATCATCACGCGGCTGCGCGCCGAGGGCTACGAACTGGCGCGCAAGCATGACGGCGCCGACCTCGTCATCGTCAACACCTGCGGCTTCCTCGACAGTGCCAAGCAGGAATCGCTCGGCGCCATCGGCGAGGCCATGGCCGAGAACGGCAAGGTCATCGTTACCGGCTGCATGGGCGCGGAACCCGAACAGATCGAGGCGGCCTATCCCGGCGTGCTCTCGATCACCGGGCCGCAGCAATATGAAAGCGTACTCGATGCCGTGCACCGCGCGCTGCCGCCGGTGCATAACCCGCACCTCGATCTGGTGCCGCCGCAGGGCATCAAGCTGACGCCGCGGCACTACGCCTATTTGAAGATTTCCGAGGGCTGCAACAACCGCTGCAGCTTCTGCATCATCCCGAAACTGCGCGGCGACCTGATGTCGCGGCCCGCGGGCGACGTGCTGCGCGAAGCAGAGAAACTGGTAACCGCCGGGGTCAAGGAACTGCTGGTGATCTCGCAGGACACCTCGGCCTATGGCGTCGATACCAAATATGCCGAGAGCCCGTGGAAGGACCGCGCGGTCCGCGCCAAATTCTTCGACCTCGCCAAGGAGCTCGGCGAATTCGGCGCCTGGGTGCGGCTGCAATATGTCTACCCCTACCCGCATGTCGACGAGGTCATCGGCCTGATGACCGAAGGCAAGATTCTGCCTTACCTGGATATTCCGTTCCAGCATGCGAGCCCCGAGATCCTCAAGGCCATGAAGCGGCCGGCGGCGCAGGACAAGACGCTCGGCCGCATCCAACAGTGGCGCGAGCAATGTCCTGACCTCACCTTGCGCTCGACTTTTATCGTCGGCTTTCCCGGCGAGACCGATTCCGATTTTGCCTATCTGTTGGATTGGCTCGATCAGGCCGAGATCGACCGCGTCGGCTGCTTCAAATACGAGCCGGTGGCGGGCGCTTCCTCGAACGCCCTTTCCAATGCCGTTCCGAACGAGATCAAGCAGGAACGCTGGAACGCGCTGATGGCGCGGCAGCAGAAGATTTCCGCCCGCCGGCTCAAGCGCAAAGTCGGCACACGGCAGCAGATCATTATCGACGAAGTCGGCCCGACCGTTGCAAAAGGCCGCTCGAAATCGGATGCGCCAGAGATCGACGGCGCAGTCTACCTCTCGAGCCGCCGCCCGCTGAAAGTCGGCGAGATCGTCACCGCCAGGATCGAACGATCGGATGAGTACGATCTGCACGGTAGCGTCGCCGGTTTCTGAGCTCTTGGTTTGACGCGTTTTCTTCACGCGAACCGGTATCCACTTCGCTCGAAAACGCTGCGCCGCTTGACAGCGCACGCCGTTCGGTTGTATGGCGGTGTCATGATCTTCACCCGGACCCAACTCCGCGCCACCTGCCGTCGTCACGCCCGTGACGATGATCGTGCGCGCCGTGTCCGACGACAACGCTGAACAACTGAGATCAGCAACGTTTTCGAGAAGGCCGCACCCTCAAAAGTGCGGCCTTCTTCCGTTTTGGCCCGGCTTTTCCATTTCACCCCCCAGGAGTTTGCCATGAACATCGCCACCCATCCGTTTGACGCCCTGATGAATATCACCGCGCGGCCGCCGGTCGTCTTCGTCCGCGGCGAAGGCGCGTTTCTGTGGGACGACCATGGCAAGCGCTATCTCGATTTCATGCAGGGCTGGGCGGTCAACTGCCTCGGCCACTCCCCGGCGATCGTCGCCGAGGCGCTTGCTGCCCAGGCCAAACAGCTGCTGACGCCGAGCCCGGCCTTCTACAACGAGCCCAGCCTGAAGCTCGCAAAACTGCTCACCGATCACAGCGCTTTCGATCAGGTGTTCTTCGCCAATTCGGGCGCGGAAGCCAATGAAGGCGCCATAAAACTCGCCCGCAAATACGGCGCGCAGCACAAAGGTGGCGCATACGAAATCATCACCTTCGACGGCGGTTTTCACGGCCGGACGCTGGCGACGATGTCGGCCTCGGGCAAGAAGGCGTTCGAGCCGCTGTTCGAGCCCAAGGTGTCCGGCTTCCCGAAGGCGAAGCTCAACGATCTCGCCTCGGTGCAGCGCCTGATCACGGACAAAACCGTCGCCGTGATGCTGGAGCCGGTCCAGGGGGAATCCGGCGTCTGGCCGGCGACAGATCAATTCCTGCGCGATCTGCGGGAACTGACCGAAGCGCATGGCCTGCTGCTGATCGTCGACGAGATTCAGACCGGCATGGGCCGCACCGGAAAGCTGTTCCATTACGAACATGCCGATATCATGCCGGACATCATGACGCTCGGCAAAGGCATCGGCGGCGGCGTTCCGCTGGCCGCGCTCCTGGCGACGCAGGAGGCCTCCTGCTTCGAGCATGGCGACCAGGGCGGCACGTTCAACGGCAATCCGCTGATGTGCGCGGCGGGGCTTGCGGTCCTGCAGCACGTCGCTGAGCCGTCTTTCCTGAAATCGGTTACCGATACCGGCCTCTATCTGGAAAGCGAACTGCAGCGGATTTCCGCGCGCCACGGTCTCGGCGAGGTCCGCGGCCGAGGACTGCTGCTCGCGCTCGACCTGAAGATTCCGGTCGCCGCTTCGGTCGTCGCGCAGGCCTTTGAGGACGGCGTGCTGCTCAACGCGCCGCGGCCGGATGCGCTGCGCTTCATGCCGGCGCTCAACGTCACGCGCGCGGAAATCGCGCTCATGACCGACTGTCTGGACGCGATCCTCGCCAGGGTCGGGGCGGCGAGGTTAGTTGCGTAGGTTCGAGGTCTTCGTCATTTCGGGATGGTGCGACAGCACCAGGGCCTCAGATGCGCAATTGCGCATCGGGGAATCTCGAGATTCTCCGATGTGCAATTGCACATCGGAGTTCGATGCTCCGCGTCGCCCCGGAATGACAATTGGTAACTACGGCTTGAGGATCGACGCGCCGGTCGTGGCCCGGCTCTCCAGGTCGATATGCGCCCTGGCCGCATCCTTGAGCGCGTACGCGTGGTTGATCGGCACGTGCAGCTTGCCGTTGATGACGGCGGCGAACAGGGTGTCGGCGCCTTCCGTGAGTTCCGAGCGCTTGCCGATGTAGTCGTTGAGCTTGGGCCGCGTCGCAAACAGCGAGCCGTGATTGTTGAGTTCGGCGATCGTGAACGGCGGCACCGGGCCCGAGGCGTTGCCGAAACTCACGAACAGCCCGCGCGGCTTCAGGCAGGACAGCGAGCCCGGAAACGTGGTCTTGCCGACGCCGTCATAGACGACGTCGCAAAGTTCGTTGCGGCTGATCTGCTTGACGCGCGCCACGAAATCCTCGTCATTGTAAAGGATGACGTGATCGCAGCCGTTGGCGAGCGCAAGGTCCGCCTTCGCCTTGGAGCCGACGGTGCCGATGACATGCGCACCGAGCGCTCTCGCCCACTGGCAGGCCAATAGGCCGATGCCGCCGGCGGCGGCGTGGATCAGCACCCGATGATGCGGTTCGACCTTGAAGGTCTTGTGCAGGAGGTACCAGACCGTTAGCCCCTTCAGCATCAACACCGCGCCCTGCTCATAGGTGATGTGGTCGGGCAGCTTGACCAGCTTTTCCGCGGGGATGTTGCGCTCGGTGGCATAGCCGCCGAGGTTGAAATAATAGGCGACGCGATCGCCGGGATGAAAATTGGTCACGCCGGGCCCGACCGACAGCACCTCGCCCGCTGCCTCGTTGCCGACGACGAATGGTAGGCCGGGCGCCTTGTAGAGGCCGGTGCGGAAGTAAACGTCGATGAAGTTCAAGCCGACGGCGTGCTGGCGGATGCGAACCTCGCCCTGTCCCGGCGCGGGCAGGTCCACGGCCTCGTAAACCAGGGCTTCGGGGCCCCCCACCTTGTGCACCCGCACGGCCTTGGTCATCTAAGCTTCTCCCTCGGCGTTTCCTCAGGGATCAACGGAAAGCCATCGACGCTGCGTTGTCAACTCAATGGGATGTCCCGCAGGCTAGTTGACGGGCCTCTTGCGGTTGCGTCTGGCCAATACATTGAAGAACTCGACCGCCGCCGAGAATGCGATGGCAAAGTAGATGTAGCCGCGCGGAATATGAAACTTGAATCCGTCGGCGACCAGCGCCACTCCGATCAGCACCAGGAACGCCAGCGCCAGCATCTTCGTGGTCGGATGCTCGGCCACGAATCGCGCGACCGGGCCAGACGAGACATACATGATGAGGCAGGCGATGACGACGGCGGCGATCATGATTTCGAGGTCCTGCGCCATGCCGATCGCGGTGATGATGGAATCCAGCGAGAACACGATGTCGATGATGATGATCTGGACGATCACCCAGAAGAACGCCCCGCTCCCCGTGGCGCCGGCATTGTCTTCGTCGCCCGCTTCCACCTCGGCGTGGATTTCGTGGGTGGCCTTGGCGATCAGAAACAGCCCGCCGCCGATCAGGATGATGTCGCGCCACGAAAAGCCGATGTCACGCAGCGTGAAGACATCCTGGGTCAGGCCGATCAGCCACACCAGCAGGCTGAGCAGGAGAATGCGAAATACTAGCGCCAGCGCCAGCCCGATTTGACGCGCGCGCTTCGCCTGCTTTTCCGGTATGCGCGAGACGATGACCGACAGGAAGATGACGTTGTCGATGCCGAGAACGATCTCAAGCGCCGTCAGGGTCAGCAATGCCGCCCAGGCCTCGGGGCTGCTCCACAATTCGATCATGCGTGAAACGATCTCACCAGGCGGATCGCGGCATCGCTCGCCACGACATAGGCCGCAATCGCGCACAGCGCGATAGTGACGGGCGCGCCGACATCGAAATCGCTCGCCACCGTGAAGATCATGAGCGCCGCCCAGATGGCGATCAGCGACAGGGTGAGCCAGCGCAGCCGTCGTACGCGGACCGGATGCACGACGTGGAAGGGAAGAAAAGTTGCAACGATCAACACGAAGACCCCGAGGCTGGCGAGCGCCGGCGATGGATGCAGCAGGAACAGGTAGAATGCAGCGACATTCCATAGGCCCGGAAAGCCGCGGAAATGATTGTCGGGGCTCTTCATGCGGCGATCGGCGAAATACAGCGCCCCGGTGACCGCTATTCCCACGCCGAGCAGCGGCGCCGCCAGCGGCAGCAGCAGCCCGCTCGCGGTGATGGCGTAGGCCGGCACGAAAACGTAGGTGACGAAATCGACCACGAGGTCGAGCACGTCGCCGGACCAGTTCGGCAGCACGCGCACGACATCCAGCCGGCGCGCGATCGGACCGTCGACCGCGTCGACGACCAGTGCCACCCCTAGCCAGGCAAACATCGCCGCCCAGTGCTCGCGCACGGCCTCGAGCAGGGCGAGCAAGGCGAGGCCTGCGCCAAAAGCCGTGAATACATGTACGGAAAATGCGGCCGCACGCGTTCCTGCTGGCGCGGAGGGGGAATCGTGCTGGCTTATCTGGTCCATTTGGCCAGCAGGACTATCAGGAATCGCACCGGTTTGCACATCCGCGGTTGCGGCGATCAGCCGCGTAAACAGTTGGAACCATGGCGCGCCGATGCGGGCTTGAAAATGCCACCGGGAACGTCGATTGTGCCGATATGAACGACGTGTCAGCCACCTTTGACGTCGCCGTGGTCGGCGGCGGTCCTGCCGGACTTGGCACCGCAATCGCATTGGCCGAGGGCGGCGCGAAAACGGCCCTGATCGCCCGCCGTGCCCCCTATGCCGACAATCGCACCACGGCGCTGTTGGGTGGCTCGGTCGATTTCCTGCAAGCCCTGGACGTCTGGCCGCGCTGCAAGGACAACGCGGCCGCGTTGCAGGCGATGCGGCTGGTCGACGATACCGGTCGGCTGATCCGTGCGCCCGAAGTGCGGTTTTCGGCCAGCGAAATCGACCTCGACGAATTCGGCTACAACATCGAAAACCGCCTGCTGATGGCGGCGCTGGAACAGCGCGCTGCCGAGCTTGCCGCGCTGACGCGGTTCGACGACGAGGCAGACACGATCAGCCCTGGCGACGCCGATGTGGCCATCCGCACGTCACAGGGAAGCTCCCTCTTCGCGCGGCTGGTGGCCGGTGCCGATGGCCGGCAATCGCTCTGCCGCGAGGCCGCCGGCATCGAAGTCAGGCGACGCGAACTCAAGCAGTCGGCGTTGACATTCAACGTCAGCCATTCGCGGCCGCATCGAAATATCTCGACGGAGTTTCATACCCCGCAGGGACCCTGCGTATTCGTGCCGCTGCCCGGCGACCGCTCCAGCATCGTATGGGTCGCCGCGCCGAAGGAGGCCGAGCGGCTGTTCGCGCTCTCCGAGGACGAATTGTCCGAGGCCGCCGAAGCCCAATCGCATTCGATTCTCGGGCGGCTACGCGTCGAACCGGGACGCCATCTGTTTCCGCTGGCGATCGAGCGACCTGGGCAGTTCGCGCGCCGTCGCATCGCGCTGGTCGGCGAGGCCGCGCATGTGGTCCCGCCGATCGGCGCGCAGGGCCTGAACATGGGGCTGCGCGACGCCGCCGATCTCGCCGACCTCGTGCGCGAGGCGATGCTCTCGGGCGATGACCCCGGTTCGCCGCAGGTCATGAAACGCTATGATTCAACGCGGCGCGCCGATGTGCTGAGCCGCACCTTCGCCATCGATATCGCCAACCGCTCCCTGCTCAGTGATTTCCTGCCCATGCAAAGCCTGCGTGCAGCCGGCCTGCATCTGATGGGCTCGTTCGGACCGCTGCGGCGCCTCGCCATGCGCGAGGGCCTGGCGCCGTCCTGGCGGTCGACACGGCGGGTAAGTTAGGGAAATACCAGTCGGCCCGTCTGCAGCACCCACATCACGCTGGTGAGGGTGACGACGGAAGCAAAGGTTCCGATCAGCACCGCGACGGAGGCCGGCTCGATCCAGGTGTCGTTCTGCCGCGCGATCACGAATACGTTGAGCGCCGGCGGCAGCGACGCCATCAATACCGCGGTCGCCGCCCAGGGCTGCGCGAACGGCCCCAGCAGCAGCATCAGGGCGAACACCACCAGCGGATGGATCAACAGCTTGATCGCGATGACGCCGGGCACCTCCCGCGGCACGCGGCCGAACGGACGCAGCGCCACGGTCACGCCGAGCACGAACAACGCCGTCGGCGCCGCGGCGTTTTGCAGAAACAGAACCGTCCGGTCGACCGCTACCGGCAGATGGAGGTGCAGCGCCGCGGCAAGCGCTCCGAGGCAAGCCGACATGATCAGCGGATTGAGCACGATCTGGCGCAGCACGACGCCGAGCGTGTGCCACAGCGACGGATGCTTGCTGTCGGTGAGCGCAATCAACAGCGGCACGATCGTGAATAGGAAGATGCTGTCGCAGCAGAAGATCAGCGCGGTCGGTGCGGCGGCCTTGGAGCCGAGCACGGCCAGCGCGAGACCCGGGCCCATATACCCGATATTGCCGTAGGCCCCGGAGAGACCGGCCAGCGTCGCCTCACGCAACGGCAGGCGGCCGATCAGGCGGCCGGCGAACAGCGCAAGCAAAAAGGCGGTGGTGGTGCCCAGCGTGGTCGCAACCAGGAACGGCGGATTGTTGAGCTCCTCAAACGGCGTCTTCGACATGATGCCGAACAGCAGCGCCGGCAGCGAAACATACAGCAGGAAGAAGTTCATCCAGGACAGGCCCTGCTCCGGCAATCCCTTCGCCTTGCCGCAGGCGAAGCCGATGAAGATCAGGCCGAAATACGGTAGGGCCAGATTGAGGATATCGACCATGGAAAGGCATCTTTTTCATCATTTTTGGTCACGATCGGCACTTGGGCCAGACCAGCCACGCAAAGGTTAATTCGCCGCTTGCCTCTAGCATCGGCCACAATCATGGTCTATTCGACGAGGCATGATAAAAACGCGGACCGCCAAATTTCAGATCGGGCAGATCGTCCGCCACCGGATCTTTTCGTTCCGGGGCGTGATCTTCGATATCGATCCGGAATTCAACAATACCGAGGAATGGTGGCTCTCGATTCCGGAGGACGTCCGGCCCCACAAGGACCAGCCGTTCTATCACCTGCTTGCCGAAAATTCTGAATCGGAATACGTCGCCTACGTCTCCGAACAGAACCTTTTGCCTGACGAATCCGGCGAACCGATCCGCCACTCGCAGGTCGCAGAGATTTTCGTCAAGGACAAATCGGGCGGCTATCGCCCGCGCAATCCCTCGCTGAACTAGGCGACACCATTTGATTTATAGTCGTAGCCCGGATTACGCTCCGCGCCATCCGGGCTACAACACTTTCACCCAACAAAAAAGGCGCCCGATCCGGGCGCCTTTTCGTTGATCGGTAGCAAGCCGCCGGCGCGTTACTTCGCAGCCCCTGTGGCCGGCGCCGCGCCATTGGCGGGTTGCGTGCCCTCGAGCTTCTTGCGCGCTTCTTCAGCACGCTTCTGCAGTTCTTCCTGCAGCTTCTTCTGGGTTTCCTCGAACACCTTCGGGTCGGTCGGTGGACCGTCATAGGCCTTGGCGAATTCGGCCAGCGGCAGCGGCAGCGTGAGCGGCGCGCCGTTGGAATTGATCGCCTGCACCACCAGGTTCTGCCCCTTCTTCATGTTGGCAAGCAGTTCCGGGGTTACTTCGTAATCCGACATGCAGCCATTGGTGAAGCAGATCACGTACGGGCTCTGCATCGGGGCGTTGCTGTCCACGATCACTCGGGTGCCGTGAATCAACTGCATGCCGAGCGGCAGGGTGACGCGCAGGATCTTCTTCGGCTCGCCTTCCGGTTCGATGATGACGGCGGCGATCACGGGCTGGCCGGACTCGATGCGGCCATCCTTGCCGGTGAAGCAGACCTGCTTGGCGTTGGCATCCTGGCCCTTCAAGCAGAACTTGGTCCAGGGCGCGTAGATCAGCTGAACCTGCTGATCCGGGGGCTGGCCACCCGCGGCAGGGGCTCCGGCGGCCGGCGGCGGGGCCGACTGTTGCGCGGCCGGTCCGGGCGCTGCGGGAGCGGCTTTCGGGGCCGCTCTGGGTGCCGCCTTGGCCTTTGGCGCCGCAGCAGGGGCGCCGGGGGCCGGAGCGGGTGTTTGCGCCTGGGCGCCGGGCGCCAGCAAGGTGGCGGTCAGTGCCGTTGCCGCCAACAAGGCGAGAACCCGCCCACGCGGCCGAACCGACGCGGCCAAGATACGGAAATTCATTGCGGAAAACCCTTTCTGAACGGGAGCGCCCGAAACCGCTTGTAGGCACCGACACCTGGCCGCTTGGGGCGGCTGTCTCCTTGCCAAATGAGGCGGATACGTGACAGGCCCTGCGGTCTTGGTCAATTGCACGCCTTCATACAGCGGCAGACGAAAAGATCAATGCCGACAAGCATATTTCATATTGGCACGGGGCGCGGCCGGATGCTGTC
>Ga0210410_10006161_pt1 | contig 10437 bp, 8 predicted proteins | sample IncBWC4MmetaG_FD_161058 | JGI IMG/M metagenome (GOLD analysis project Ga0210410, IMG submission 161058) | Forest soil microbial communities from Barre Woods Harvard Forest LTER site, Petersham, Massachusetts, United States - Inc-BW-C-4-M | ecosystem: Environmental > Terrestrial > Soil >... | reverse complement strand
CAGCCGCGTGGCCCTGGGAAAGGTGAGGGTTGCGCACAATGCCGGCAAGCCGATGCTCGACGGCGCGTTGCTCGACCACAAAGGCCAACCCACCACCGACCCCTCGGTGATGTACAGCGAGCCGCGCGGTGTGGTGTTGCCTTTCGGCGAGCACAAGGGCTCCGGATTGGCGCTGGTGTGTGAACTGTTGGCCGGGGCCATTGTCGGCTCGGCAAGTGTCACCACGGCAACGCCGCCCGAGCGCGGCATCATCAACGGTATGCTGAGCATCGTGATCGATCCCGGCAGGCTTTCGATGCGCGACAGCATGATGAGCGAGATCGACGCCATGATTTCCTGGGTGAAATCGGCCAAGCCTGCCGACCAGGATCTCCCGGTCCTGGTCGCCGGCGAGCCCGAGCGAATGGCCCGCGCCGCGCGCATCGCCGATGGCATCGAAATAGATGATACGACCTGGGCCCAGTTATCAGCGATCGCCGAACGCCATCAGATTCGTCTGGATAGCTGAGAGGGCTGGAGCGCACAGGCGGCTTCAATCCGCCCTGCGGGCGCCCGGGTGGGCCTGGATCACTCTGATATCGATGTTCTGCTCGAGCAGTGGGTGGCGCTGGCGCGTCGTCATCGCCTGCACGTGGTCGCGGCGCCGACTCATGGCCTCGTCGGCCATGAGGATGCTCCCAGCAATTTCGCGCGGTGGAGCATTGGCGGCGTCGACAATGGATCCGCATGGCTCAGAACGCCGTCAATTTCAAGCCGGAATAATTTCTGTCGAAAGCCGTAGTTCTCCGGATTTTTCGATCGGAGGAAGTGTTGCTATTCACTGACCGTTGGTTGCCTCAATTGCTTTCACTTGCGCAGTCCGGATAACGAGACTTCGCCCAGGTAAATTTCATAAGGCCAACACCGATGTCTTCGCGCAAAGCGCGGGCGACGCGTGGTGCATTTAATTTTCGGGTATCAAAACCCACTAATCGATACGAAGGGCAGGCGCGCGATGCGCAAGGCAATCATTTCAACGGCGTCAATTTTGGCGCTCGCTCTCGCTGGTTCAGCTTTCTGGCCGACAGTACAGCCTGATGTCGATCGCCTGGGAGACAGCGTTTACGAGACGATCTGGGTATGGCGCATTCCCGCTTACGCAAACAATCCGTCTTGGCGCGTTCGGTGGAGTTGGAGCGATCCACTTCGGGCGCAGGCGAGATGTTGCCGCGTACTGTAACGACCTGATTTCGTACAGGGCGAAGATTTGCCACGACTGGCGCGGAGCCCGTGCGATATTTCGGACTTCGCGCTGCGGGCAGGCTCCACTGAGACATTCGAGACCGAAAAATGGCCTCCGCGCGACGTCAGCGCGAGATGACGTGCGATCCGGAAGGCCATTGGCGTTGACCTCTCACCGGGCTCGCGCCGATTTCCCATCCGGCGCCGCCCCAGATCGTGTCTACCGCCCCGAGTTCGCCTGCGGCGTCGCGAACAAAAAATATGTTTGGTACGGCGTTGGTCTGCAACGCACCGTCTTCACCGTTGGCCTGAAGTTTCAGGAAGCACCAAACGTCGGCGGGACGAGTCTCGTAGCGATCATGGAGTTCGGCGATGAGTTCGTTATCGCTTGATGCTTTGTTCAAGACATGAATTTGAAGGGCCACGTCATTTGTATCGTCTTCGATCTTGACGGCGAAACGGCGCACGAAAGTCGCGCCAAGCCACGAAATCCTGACTTCCGCCGCAGGTGAGGTGTTCTCCCTGAATCGTTGGCTGGCGATGAATTGTGAGAAATCGCAGCCGTTACCGAAGAATCCGCCAAAGGATCTGCTGGTTCCGCCGGAGTTGCACGCCGGGAACAGCTAGCGTTGGTACCCGCACTTAAGGCGGCGGAGTTGGCAGCTGGTTCGTTCTCTATCGCGGCGAGGCGTGCGTTTCCGGCTGTGAGCAAGAGCAAAGTTGAGCAAAGGACCTGACAAGCCGACGACGCATTTTGGATTCTCCGAGTTCGATAAGGCAAGGTAAACCGAACGTCAGTCATGTAAATGGCGAAATTAACCTTTGGTTAAGGATAAACAACACATTAAATTATAGATAATATTATGATGAATACTTCAAACAAAGAAATCTATATTTGCATACAACTCGAATTAGCTCCGGATACATGGCTCGCAAATATCGTGTCGCTCGTCATTCGGCGGACTCGTTTCGCTGATCGCATCGCGCTTGCGAACCGGAAGCGGGATCATTCTGGATGCACATTACGCTCGGCGACATCGCCCCATTGAACAGGCGCACTACGTTAATGGCCGTGATGAGCAAGCCGTTCCGTCCTAAATCCCAAAGACGACTGAACTGACGGAACGGCCGTTCGACGAGGTCGATGAGGCTCTTGCTTGACGAGGGTAAAGGCGATGGCGCGAAGACGCATGAGATACGTCTCCCCGCTTGGAAGATACGCTCCCGGTATGATGTACTATTGCGAGCGGTTTGAACTTGTTGAGGTCATAGGTCAGGGCCTCTTTCGTGGGTGGCCTCTTTGTTTCGACTAACTTTATATCCTGGATGATCCCACGACTTATATCCTGGATGATCCCACGACCAATCGCCTCGAACCTCGGACTCCCCTCAAACCTTCCACATCCATTCGCGTCGCGTTCTTATGACTGTAATGGAGCACAGGCAGGGTCCCTTTCGCCCTCGAGCAGCAAGCATTGCTGCGGGCGAAGCATGGGAGGTTGGGATGAATGTTGCAGGATCGCGTTTTCTAGCCCGGATGCCGGTTTTTCAACCGGGTTTGGCAGTAATGGTCGTTTTATCGGGCGCCGTGGGAGCAACGGTTGCTCTTGCTGATGACGATGGTGCTCAATTCAGGCCGGGGAATTTGCTGCTGAGCCGCTCCGTATACGACAACAATCCGGCCAATGTCGCCGCGGGGACGTCACTGCCGCCCAACTGCGTCGCGCCCAATTGCGTGACCGCGACGAACGACGGCTCGTATCCCTATGTCTGGAATAATTCGCTCGTTGATGCCAGCTTCGGCATCACCTCGAAAATCGTGCTCGATCAACTCAAGCCGTCCGGCGAGCTGATCAACTCGCTCGAAGTGCCCAACAGCTCGGACCGGGGTCCCCTGACCAAGGATCAGATGGTGACCAGCTTTCCGTCCAAATCGGACATCGGGCTTAACCTTTCGACCGACGGCCGGGTCGTGACGTTCATGGGATACCTTGCGCCCGTCGATGCCCTCGATGTCTCGAATTCCAACACGGCCGCGGTGGTCGATCCCACCAACCCCGTTCCTGGAAGCGATTACCGCGTGGTCGCAGAAGTGGACGAACATGGCCGGTTTCGCTTCACGAAAACCAATGCCTATAGTGGCAACAACGGACGCGCCGCGATCCTGAACGACAAGGACGGAGCGCGCATTGTCTACACGGCGGGCAATGCCGGCAACGGCGCAAATCCTCAGCCAAACGGGATCATTATCGGTGCCGGATTGCAAATCCTGACCGCGGAACGAAATGCACTCGTCGCGCAGAACCCGGGCCTGCCGACGCCCGTCGGCAGCTTCAACATCACGCAACTGGGGCTGACCGCGGACAAGATCGGCAAAGACACCAATTTCCGGGGCCTCTCGATCTTTAACAACGTCATCTATACCACCAAGGGCAGCGGCGGTAACGGCATCAACACGGTCTACTTCATCGATGCGAGCGGCTTCGATTCGAACGGCAGGCCGTTGGCATGCCCGAATGGCGTCGGCGTACCGAGGGCGCTCGCAACCCTGCCCGCGACCCCGATCCCTTACGAAGCCTCACAGCTGCAGACGAAGGGGGTCGTCCCCTACAACATGTGCATCCTTGCGGGCTTCCCGACGAATTTGGCAAAAAAAACGACGTCGTTCCCGTTCGGAGTCTGGTTCGCCGATGCGAAGACGCTCTACGTCACCGACGAAGGCGACGGCACCAACAGCTTCGATCCGGCGTCAGGCAAGTACAAGGCGGCCGCCGCGCAAACCGGGGCGGGACTGCAGAAGTGGGTGTTCGACGCCAACCTCCGCGCGTGGAAACTGGCCTACGTACTGCAGGCCGGGTTGAACCTTGGCGTGCCATACACGGTAACGGATTATCCGAGCGGCCAAAATCCCAAGACCGGCCTTCCCTGGTCGCCCGCCAGCGACGGCCTTCGCAACATCATGGGGCGCGTCAATCGCGATGGTACCGCAACGATCTGGGCGATCACCTCGACCGTCAGTGGAAACGGCGACCAGGGTGCCGATCCGAATCAACTGGTCATGATCAGGGATAAACTAGCTGCAACCAGCCTTCCCGCAGGCGAAACCTTCACGGCAATTCGAACGGCGCGCTTTGGCGAAGTCCTCCGTGGCGTTTCGTTTACGCCAGGAACTGATCGCGATCATCTGCCCGACGATCACGATCGGCACGCCGACGCCGACTGACAATCAACGGGCTCGTGCAGTCAACGGTCGGCCGGCACAAAACTGGCGGCCGACCGTTAATGCCGATCGCGGCCGCCGCGGGCCGGCCAAGCCGGCTGTACGGGTAGCATCTGAAGACAAACAGCGCTAACATCGCAAAGTTACACGCGGCGCTGCGATTTTGCGTGCATTTTTCGAAATGGCCGCGCCAACGCGTCGCGTTATTAGCGAGGAGGGCAATCCTTGGCTCGCAATCCCTTCGCGCGTCGGCTCGTTGCGGTCTTTGCGGCCGATGTTGCCGGTTACAGCCGATTGACCGGCGCGGACGAAGAAGGCACGTACGCAAGGCTGAGGGAACATTTGCAGGGTTTGGTTGCCCCAAATATTGCTGCCGATCGCGGGGCTATTGTCAAAAATACCGGGGACGGACTGCTCGCCGAGTTCGACAGCGTCATGGATGCGGTACGTTGCGCAGTCGATATTCAGCGCAGCATGGCCGAACGCAATGCGGACGTACCGCCGGATCAGCGCATAGAATTCAGGATCGGCATCAATGTCGGCGACGTGATCGAGGATGCTGGCGATATATTTGGCGACGCGGTCAATGTGGCGGCTCGCCTCGAAGGCATCGCGGAGCCGGGCGGTATTTGTCTTTCCGACGATGCTTACCGACATGTACGGCACAAACTCGACGACGTCTGCTTTGAAGATGCCGGCGAACAGAAGCTCAAGAACATCGAACATCCGATCCGCGTTATCAGAGTTAGGGATCGCGGCGTCGCCGCAGAAAAAAGACCCGCCTTGGTGCTGGCGGACAAGCCCTCGATTGCTGTCTTGCCTTTCCAGAACATGAGCGGCGATCCTGAGCAGGAGTATTTCGCCGACGGGATGGTGGAAGAGATCATCACGGCGCTGAGCCGCACCCGCTGGCTCTTTGTCATCGCGCGCAACTCGAGCTTCACCTACAAAGGTCGTGCCGTGGACGTGAAGCAGGTCGGTCGCGAACTCGGCGTTCGCTACGTATTGGAGGGTTCCATCCAGAAGGCCGGAAATCGCGTGCGTATCACCTGCCAACTGATCGACGCGGTCAGCGACGCTCATCTCTGGGCCGACCACTTTGATGGCCCGCTCAATGATGTTTTCGATCTTCAGGACAAGATCGCCATTGGCGTAGCCGGCGTCATTGAGCCCGCGGTAGTCGCGGCTGAAATTCGTCGCTCGATTCAACGTCAGACCACCGACCTCACGGTGTACGACCTCTATCTCCGCGCCCGCGCCGACGCCATGTCGTGGGAAAGACTCCGATTGCTCCACGCACTTGATCTGCTCCAGCGCGCGCTGGAGCTTGACCCCCACTACGGACCGGCCCTCGTCCTGGCAGCCAATTGCCGCCAAAACCTTGATTTGAACGGCTGGACCGAGGACCCGGAAGGGGAACGCGAGCAAAGTGTCGACCTTGCCCGCCGTGCGATTCGTGCTTCCGGCGATGACCCCTATGTTCTCGCCGAGGCGGCGTTCGTGATCGGCTACTTCGAGAGCGATATCGATCCAGCGATCGTACTGATCGACCGCTCTCTCGAGCTCAATCCGAGCTCCGCAATTGCCTGGTTCCGGAGCGGATGGCTCAGGCTCTGGGCCGGACAGATCAACGTCGGCATCGAGCACTTCGAAAACTCTCTGCGCTTTAATCCGCAGCGGCCAGCGCCGCCGTCGTTTGGGATCGCGATCGGTCACTTTTTCGCTGGCCACCTGGAACGAGCGGCGGCGATGCTGCGCCTCTCGCTGCAGGAAAACCCGACTTGGCCGCCGTGCTACCGCTTTCTGGCCTCCTGTTGCGCACATCTGGGACGCCTCGACGAGGCGCGAGCGACCGTCGACCGCCTGCGGGATATCACGCCTTCGGTGATCCCGGGGGCCAAACACTGGCGTGTCCCGGAGCAGCGAGAGTTCTTCCTGGAGGGCCTGCGCTTGGCTGCGGGCGAAACGAAACGATCGACCAGCGCTATTGCGGCCAATGGGCTGTCATCGCTCAGAGTTCCGTGGCCCTGAGCCGCCGAACGGCAAGCTAAAGCCACCGCCGGGTGCGGGACGAGAAGCCGCAACGTTCATCCACTAGGAAGCCTGCTCGCCCTGTCGCGGAAGGTGCAGCGGATGCGCGTCGTGCAGCATCATCGCGAGCTGATGCAATTGCGTGTCGCGAAAGCCCGCGGCCTCGATCGCCTTCACGGTCGCGAGCACATAGTCGCGGTTGAAGCCGGACCGGCCGTGGCCCTGCAGCACGTGACGCAGCTGCTCCGCCAGCGACAGCCGTCCGGCATATTGCACATGGCCGCGATCGACCACATAGGTCAGCGCGCTGACGCGTTGCCGCGCCTCGTTCTCCAGCCACACCGAACGCGTCACCTCGCGATAGACCGAGGTGACCTGCTCGCGTTCGCGCAAATAGGCGATGGTGGCGGCGCGGTTCTTCTCGGCGACCCGGAAGGCGATGCCGCGGCAGGCGCCGCCGCGATCGAGCCCGAGCACGAGGCCCGGCTTTTCCGGCGTCCCGCGGTGGACGAACGAGTAGACGCAGAGCGCGCGATGCTCCCCGATCAGCCGCGCCGGGACCTGTTCGAGGAATTCGAAGCCCGGACGCCACATCAGCGAGCCGTAGCCGAACACCCACAGGTCGCCTTCGGAGAATTCCGTCTCGGGCAAGGTAATCGTCGACATCGCGCGCACGGCTACCAGAACCGCCAGGCAAAACGAAGCATATTCAGCGGCTTTTGCTGCCGGGGCAGAGCGTTTTCGAGTGAAAGCCTGCCCCGCACTTGATGCGGGGCGGATACCGGTTCGCGTCAGGAAAACGCGTCAAAACGGGAATCCAGAGCCTCGGTTCTGATACGATCAGAACCGAGGCTTTGGTCGCTTACATTTGACAAAATCGTCAGCCAAAGGACGCCGCATGGCTGACATGTCCCCCGCGCCGCGCCGGCGCCCGCTTTGGCGCCTTTTCATCATGCCCGCTCTGCTCGTGGTTGCCGCGGCGGCCTGGAGCGGATTCTGGTTCTATGCGGCCTCCGAGGTCGGCGTGCGCGCCGATGCCTGGCGGGCCCAGGAAGCCAAATCCGGCCGGGTCTATGATTGCGGCAACCGCTCGGTCGGCGGCTTCCCGTTCCGCCTCGAAGTCCGCTGCGACGATGCCAGCGTGGCGCTGGTGTCGCAGACCGCGGGATCGCAGGCGCCGTTCACGGCCAGGCTCGGCGAAATCCTGGTGGTGGCGCAAATCTACGATCCGAAATTGCTGATCGCCGAATTCAAGGCGCCGGCCACCATTTCCGAGCGCGGTCAGCCGCCGTCGATGATGGTGAACTGGAGCAAGGGCCGCAGCAGCGTGATCGGGCTGCCGGCCGTGCCGCAGCGCGTCTCGCTGGTGTTCGACGATCCCGCGATCGATCGCGTCAATGGATCGGTGCAGACGCCGCTCGCCCGCGCCAAAAATGTCGAGCTGCATGGCCGCGTCGCCGAGGGCTCGCCGGCGGATCACCCCGTGATCGAAACCGTGTTGCAGATCGGCGGCGGTAGCGTACAGGAGGTGCATCCGCTGCTCGCAGCGCCCTTCGATGCCGACGTGCGCACGAAGCTCAGCGGCTTGAAGGATTTTTCGCCAAAACCCTGGCCCGAGCGGTTTCGCGAAATCCAGGCCGCCGGCGGCCATGTCGAAATCGTGCAGTCGCGAATCCAGCAGGGCGATCTGATCGCAGTTGCCGCCGGCACGCTCGGCCTCAATGCCAGCGGCCGGATCGAAGGCGAATTGCAGATGACGGTGGCCGGTATCGAGAAAGTGATTCCCGCGCTCGGTATCGAGAAGATGCTGGAACAGGGCGTGCCGCAGGCGACGCTCGATCGCGTCGCGCCCGGTGTCAAGAGCCAGGATCTCAACGGCCTGTTCGGCGCGCTCGACCGCGCGATCCCGGGGCTTGGCAAGGTCGTCAAGCAGAACGCCAGTGTCGGCGTCACCGCCGGAATCAACTCGCTCGGCAGCGAAGCGGTGCTGGAAGGCAAGAAGGCGCGGGCGTTTCCGCTGCGCTTCGTCGACGGTGCGGTGTTTCTCGGGCCGCTCAGGGTAGGCCAGGTCCCGCCACTGTTTTGATTCCTCCCGTCGTCCCGGCCAAGCCAACGGGTAGCGCGAATGCGGACCCGATGACAGGCTCCGCGCGAGCCGGGATCACAACCATCGCTGCGCGGCCTGTGCGACGCCGGGCGGCATCGGTGTTAACGACAACTTGATCGCCGAAGTGTGATCGAGATCGCGGGAATGCCGGCGCATGAATCTCAGTCTCTCCTTATGAAGGCCCGCACATTGGCTGCGGGTCATGCGAAGGAGGGAAGTCATGACCAGGTTCAGATTGTTCGGCGCAGCCGCGGTTTTGGCGGTGTTGATTGCATCACCGGCGTCGGCGCAGGACCCGCTGGAGGCATCGGAGCCGGGGATGTGGGCGTTCTATCATCCGAACGGCGATCTCGGTAATGGATCGGCGCGGCCGGTTGCCAATGCCCAGGCGATGGCGCCGCGGCTGGTCATGAGCCACCCGATGGTGACCCGGCACGCCAAACCCCGCAAGTAACCGGCGTGTCCGGATCGAAGCGGGTTCAGTTGCCCCGGATCGAGCCCGCTTTTTTTCATTCAGGCGCGGACGCGCGCGTCAAGAATTCCAACGCCCGGCCGTGAGCGAGACGTGACGCGAAATGATCGCGTGTTCGCGACTATCGATGTGCGAATTCCGCGCTCGATCCCTGCCAGAACGAGAGGTCCGTCATGCCCAACGAAGGAAACCACGCGATGCAGGACTATTATCTGATCAGCCGGGCGGCGCATGTCATCGGGCGCAGCGGTCTGGCGATGGCCGGCGCGATGTGCGCGACGTTCGTGGCCGCGCAACTGGCAAAAACCGACATCGTGGCGCTCGACACGTTCGGATTCACCGCGGCCATGGTGTTGGCCGGAATGATCGCATTCTATCTCGGGATCGATATTCCCTGGCTCCCGGCCGGCGGCGCCGGCCATCCGCCGAGGGTTGAGCCGGTCGAGCTGCTCAGCGCCGCCGGCACGTTCCTCGCCACCGTGGCCGCGCTGATCTCGGTCTGTGCCATCGTGCTCGACGAAGCGCCGCACCGCGCCTGGGAGCTCGTCATTGGCTCGTGGTGGCTCGTTGGCACCGCCATGCAGACCAGCGCCGGCTCGATCGCCCGCCTGCGGCTCGCCCGGAAGGTCGCGGCGTGATGACGTAGGATGGGCGCTAAATCACGTTTGCAATTGGGCCTCGTCATTGCGAGGAGCGAAGCAACGAAGCAATCCATTCTTTCTTTGCGCGGTGAGATGGATTGCTTCACTTCGCTCGCAATGACGGTCCTGGAAAGCCCCGCTCTCTCAACCCGGCTTCTTCGTCAGATGTTCATGCGGCCGGCCGAAATCGGGCGCGGCCGAATCCTGGCCGATCTCGACGATGCCGCGTCGGATGGCGCGGGTGCGGGTAAAATGCTCGAACAGCGCTTCGCCGTCATTGCGGCGGATCGCACGGGTGAGTTTCGACAGATCCTCGTTGAAGGTGCCGAGCATCTCCAGCACAGCGTCCTTGTTGTTCAGGAATACGTCGCGCCACATCGTGGGATCGGAGGCTGCGATGCGGGTGAAATCGCGAAAGCCGCCGGCAGAAAATTTGATCACCTCCGACGACGTCACCTCTTCGAGTTCGTCGGCGGTGCCGACGATGGTGTAGGCGATCAGATGCGGCAGATGGCTGGTGATCGCAAGCACGAGGTCGTGATGATCCGGCGTCATGATCTCGACCCTGGCGCCGAGGCCGGCCCAGAACGCGCGCAGTTTTTCCACCGCGCCCGCGTCGGTGCCTTCCGGTGGCGTCAGGATGCACCAGCGGTTGATGAACAATTCCGCGAATCCGGAATCCGGGCCGGAATGCTCGGTGCCGGCGACCGGATGCGCGGGAACGAAATGCACACCTTGCGGAAGG
>Ga0210410_10006159_pt1 | contig 10439 bp, 11 predicted proteins | sample IncBWC4MmetaG_FD_161058 | JGI IMG/M metagenome (GOLD analysis project Ga0210410, IMG submission 161058) | Forest soil microbial communities from Barre Woods Harvard Forest LTER site, Petersham, Massachusetts, United States - Inc-BW-C-4-M | ecosystem: Environmental > Terrestrial > Soil >... | reverse complement strand
CTTCTTGCCGTCCAGTTCCATTTCTAATTCCGCCACTCGCGCCCACTTCATGCCTCGAACCGTCTTTGCCGCTTCTGCTACCGCGTTCTCCGCTGCCTTTGCAAAGCTCTCTTTGGAAGTTCCGACCACATCAATAACCTTTTGTGTCATTACGGGTTCTCCTTGTGATCTGGATTTCTCACTGTGGATTGTACTGCTGATTTGTGCCGCCGGAACTTTCTGCGGAGCTGCTAAAGGGGTGAAGTGCCACATCCTTTTAGTTGATTCCGACGCCAGCACCAATTGAAGTGACGTTCATCACTTCCACCCTAAGTACTGTCGTCATGGCGATTCTTCATGCAAAGTCGTCCTTGACAAGGGGGACCATTACATTCCATCTTCGACAATTTCTTGAGACCGGAGTGCCGAAAGTTATTCGGATATCGAGCCTCCTGACGTGCTACCTTGAGCGGGATGTCTTCCACTCCAACGGCGGCAGTTCTGAATTTGCGACATCCCTGAGGTACGCTCGGGCGTGCTCTGATGTTATTTCCTTGCCCTCCTCAATACCTTCAACTTCTTCGGAGGGTGCGATCCAACTCTTCGTGTTTACGTTGTAGACGGACGCCTGCGTACCCTGAGCATTGTTCTCTGAGAAGAGCCGCAGGTGTTCTTTGCCGACTTGAACTTCGGCCCACACGCCCTCGGTTAACATTGGAGGAAAGCAGACACGGTAACTATTTTACGCCAAGGCCCATTCGAGGGGCTATGTCCCGCAAGTCGTACTCTGGATTTTTGCGGATGCTACAATCGGGCGTGAACTGATGAGCAACCAAGGGAATGCAGCTACAGCAGGATTGTCAATGGGATCGGCCTTGGCTATGATTCTGTCGTTCCAGCTTAACCATTCGATCCTCTGGGCAATTGTTCACGGTATCTGTTCGTGGTTCTATGTCATCTACCGCGCCTACAAAGGGAACTACTGAACCCAGCTCCCGCTTTAAGGACTGTCGTCATGGCAATTCCGCTTTCCAATGAAATCAGAGCACTGCTCGATGGACCCAACTTCGCCCACCTCGCTAGCCTCATGCCTGACGGCTCCCCGCAGAGTGTACCCGTTTGGGTGGGCCGTGAGGTTTGACGATCTCGGTTCCAGCCCCGTTATGCCCCCGTTCTGATTGTCTTCGTAACATCCTTCGTAACAACCACGCCTAAAACCGCCCTTTTCTGCCTACTGAGCGCTCTGGGAAATCGTTGAAACCATTTGTATTTAGTTGTTGAAAGGGAAACAGTAGGTTGAAGGTTCGATTCCTTCCGCGCTCACCACTCCTTTTCAAGCACTTGCACTGATGTGCCATCCATTCTCTTCGCTTTACCCTAGTTGTAGCTGTGGCTGTTTTTGTGGCTGTTGTACATCACGCTTTGGCTGATTCAGCAATCGCTGAACTGACCACTGGTTGACAGAGGTGTCGAAATAGTGACCTTTGCTGACGCAATCCGTGCTGGCTCGAAGAGCAACACCCTATGATGCAAGGTCGCCTCAAAGTAGTGAAAACGATCAAGGTGGTTTGTAAGGCTTGCCTTCGCAACAGCGCGAAGAGTTAATTTTCTGGGAACAAGAAAACGCGTTCTTCTTTCCGGCGTTAAAATTGCGGTACCTGCGCGGTCCGAGGTCACGGCCAAACTCCAAAACTCAATCGATGAGCACCGAAAGCCATACCAAAGCAGTGTGCGCCTGGGTTTGCAATGTCCTAAATTGCTATAGTCATGTCGTGGCGATCGCACGCCGCGGGTTGTAGCGTGGATGTGTAACCAAAAATACGCAGGTGGGCGAATGAGAGACGAGGCAACGGTGGTTGGCGACAGGGATGCGGTATTGAAGGAGGCCTGGCACTTGAATGCCATCCGCGAATCGCTTGTGCGCAGATTCCTCCTCGGGTTTCTGACGGGATCGGCGGGCGCACTCATCGTGTGTTTTGTTCTCCTTCTTGGTCGCCCTTTGCTTCTTTCCGCACAGACGCTCCACTATGCGAAAAGTCCGGATGTGAGGAACGGAGAGAAGATCTACAAGGCTGGCTGCATTGCATGTCACGGGAGCGAGGGAAAGGGTGCTCCCATGGCGAGTACGGTTTTCAGGAGGCCAGATACGTTTCCGGACTTTACGGACTGCGCGGGAACGACGCCGGAGCCGAACGGTAATTGGAAGGCAGTGATCGTGCATGGCGGGCCATCGCGTGGACTCTCGCAGATTATGCCTGCGTTTGGGGATCTGCTGTCGGACGAGGAGATCAACGATGTGATCGCGTACATGCGGGGATTCTGCAAGAATGTCCACCACGATCCGCTGGGCGAGCTAAATCTGCCACGGGCATTGGTCACGGAGAAGGCGTTTCCAGAGAACGAGACGGTGATTTCTACGGCGGCGAGTGCGTCAGGAGCGCCGGCGTGGACTACGGATGTTATCGATGAACGGACGATCATCGATGCCCGGACCCAGCTTGAAACCGATGTTCCGGTGAACTATGCAGACCAGGCGCACAACTGGACGGCGGGTCTTGGGGACATTACGCTGGCGGTAAAACGGGAGATGTTTTCCAGCCTGCGGACGGGTTCGATCTTGAGTCTACAGGGCGGTATCTTGCTGCCGACTGGGGACAGCAAGCGAGGGTTCGGTGCGGGGACGACGCAGTTCGAGCCTTTTGCCGCGTTCGATCAGCTGTTCAAGGAGAACACGTTCTTGCAAACCCAGTTGGGGGCGGACCTGCCGGTGGATACGAGCGTTGCTCCGCGCAGCATGTTCTGGCGGGCGGCGGTAGGGCAGGCGCTGGCTCCGGACCACATGCTGGGACGGCTGTTTTCGCCCATGGTCGAGTTTTTGGCAGTACGTGACTTCAAGCCGGGGGCGAGTACCAACTGGGATGTTCTGCCGGAGATGCAGATCACCGTAAGCAGGCGACAGCACGTCCGGATAGGCTTTGGCGTAAGGGAGCCGTTCACGAATACACAGGGACGAACGCCTCAGGCGCTGTTCTATCTGCTCTGGGACCGGGCGGATGGAAAGCTATGGGAAGGTTGGCGATGAAGCTCCGTTGGGGTGGTGCGGTTGTTCTAGGGTTCGCGGTGGTCGGGATTCCGGCGATGCTGCACAGCCAGTCGCAGACGGAGAACGCGAAGGGAGACAAGACGCCTCCGGGGACTTTTTTTCGGACATCGGAGCGGTGTGTGGCTTGTCATAACGGTCTGAAGACGAGTTCGGGCGAAGACGTTTCGATCGGGTTCGAGTGGCGCGCGAGCATCATGGCCAACTCATCCCGCGATCCTTACTGGCAAGGAAGCGTGCGGCGCGAGTCGATGGATCATCCCGAGTCGAAGCAGGTGATCGAAGACGAATGCTCGATCTGCCATATGCCGGCCGTCCGGATGGCGGACCGGGATGCGGGACGGCACACACACGTTTTCTCACGTCTTCCATTGCAAGAGTTTCCCGAGGGGGACCGCGCCGCAGCAGATGGCGTCACCTGCTCGGTTTGCCACCAGATTGAGAAAACGGGGCTGGGAACGGAGACGACCTTTGTTGGAAATGTGGTATTCGCGAAACCAGTCCAGAACGACGAGCGGCCCGAGTATGGACCCTTCGACATCGACAAAGGGCACCAGACCGTGATGCATTCATCGACAGCGACGTACTTCCCGACGAGAGGTGACCATATACGCGATGCCGGTCTTTGCGGGAGCTGCCATACACTCTACACATTCGCGCTTGGGCCGAAGGGTGAGAAGGTGGCGAAGTTCCCGGAGCAGGTTCCTTTCCAGGAGTGGCAGCATAGCGACTACGCGACCAGGCAGACCTGCCAGGACTGCCATATGCCCGTCGTGAACGAGGCTGTAGCGGTGACGGCTCTGTACGGCCCGCCACGCGAGGGCATGCGTCGGCACGTGTTTGTCGGATCGAATTTCGTTATGGAAGGCATGTTGCAGGATCATCGCGATGAATTGGCGACAGCGGCGCTGCCCGAGGAGTTGGATGCGGCGATGAAGCGAACGACTGAGTTTTTGAAGACCCAAGCCGCAAAGGTGACGATTACCCAGGTGGATGCGACGCCGAACGGGCTTACCGTGGATGTGCATGTTGAGAATCTGGGTGGGCATAAGCTGCCTACGGCTTATCCTTCGCGGCGGGCGTGGCTGCATTTTACGGTGAAGGACGGAAATGAGCGTGTGGTGTTCGAGTCGGGTGCGCTCAATCCGGATGGGTCGATTGTGGCCAACGACAATGACGAAGACCCTCTGAAGTTCGAGCCACATTACCGCGAGATCACGAGTTCGCAGCAGGTGGAGATTTACGAACCGATCCTCAAGGATTCGGAGGGGAGGGTGACGACTGCCCTGCTCCATGCGGTCGGATACTTGAAGGACAATCGGCTGTTGCCGCACGGCTTCGATAAGTCCACCGCAGAAAAAGACATCGCGGTGACCGGTGACGCGGCCAACGACCCGGGGTTCACTGACACCGGTAGCTCGGTGCGGTATGTGGTTTCGACCGGGAATGCAACCGGACCGTTCAAAGTGGAGGCGGAGCTTTGGTTTCAGCCCATCGGGTTTCGGTGGGCGCACAATCTGGCACCTTACCGGGCGGAGGAGCCGCAACGCATGGTGCGATATTACGAAGAGGCGGCCCGGAGGTCAGCTGTGGTGCTGGCCAGGGCAGAGGCTACTCGGTAAAGGATCTTCGGACAGTTGCGCTTGGTTCAACCAGTGTCAATATGCCGACTCCATGCCGCTTCGCCCATTACGTCCAGCCAAAAGAAATCTGCGCAACTCATTCACAAAAAAGGCAAATGAGGTCCTCAAAGCAATTTGGAACTCCGGTTGCACCCACGGCTATGACATACGGAGTGAGCAGACTCGCCATGAGGATTCGATGACCAAACGTTATTTCTCTCTTGAAGTAATTCTCGCGGTGGCTGTGCTGGCAATCAGCAGTACCCCGCTTGTTGGCCAGCAGGTCCCGTCGTCAGGAACTCCCGTACACATAGTGGTCACGGTGGAAGCTCATCACGGCACCAACATACCGAATATCAATCGCGAAGATGTCATGGTAAATCAGGGTCATGATCGCGACCAGGTAACCGACTGGCTCCCGTTGCAGGGGGACCACGCCCAGCTCGAGCTTTTTCTCCTGATCGATGATGCTTCCAACACCAGCCTGGATTCGCAGCTGGGGGACCTGCGGCAATTCATCAGTTCCCAGCCAGCAACCACTGCCATCGGTGTTGGTTATATGCGAGATGGCACCGTACAGACGGTGCAGAATCTGACCACCGACCACACCCAAGCGGCCAAGTCTCTACGGCTGTCGCTTGGGGATCCAGGTGCGTCTCCCAGTCCCTACTTTTCTGTGGGCGACCTGATCAAACGGTGGCCCGAGACTCCTGTCCGTCGTGAGATCCTCATGATCTCTGATGGTATTGACCGATTTTATGGGAGCGGTCCATCTGATCCCTATGTGGACACTGCGATTGAACAGGCTCAGCGTGCCGGCATCATTATTTATTCCATCTATTCACCCGGAGTTGGCCATTACGGGCATAGTTTGTGGCGCGTCAACTGGGGGCAGAATTACTTATCGCAGGTCTCCGACGAGACTGGAGGGGAATCCTACTATCTTGGTTTCGGACCCGCGGTTGCGTTCGCTCCATACCTGGATGACCTGACGCATCGTCTTACCCATCAATACTTATTAACGTTTCTTGCTAAGCCAGAAAAGAAGGGTGGAATGCAGCGGATCAAACTCCGAACCGAAGTGCCGAATGCTGAGTTGGTGAGCGCAACTAGCGTTTACGTCCCGGCGGGACAGTAAGCAACCAGACCTTTTCGTCAGTCAAACATCGCGACGATCGATCCTCCGAAACCTGGCGAATGGCCCTTCGCCATGCGTTAGCATTCGCTAGTTCGTAAGCGTTTTTCGTCACGGCTGGTAACCAGTTCACAGACTCACACCTGAATTCCTGCAGCGTTGTCATGCATTGAGTTCCGTACATCAGTAATTGATACCTTACGTCGTGAACGATGCCGGCCCCATATTTCGAGTCAGGATGGTAAGGTCGTCCACTCGTTCCTTCTTTGCGCTACCACGCAGACGCGCGGCGTGATCCATCATCCAAACTTCGGGAATGATTTCAGCGACCAGCTGTCCATGACAGAAAAGTCGCACCACCGAACTCTCGGAAACCACAACGCCAACCGCCCTGGTGACAGCGCTCATATTGGCTGCGGCAATGTGACGACTGCCCAGCCCCAGAGGCACGTCCACTTGTGCGGCCTCCGGGTCGAGGTAGCGGCACGCGGAAACGACACTTCCTTCGCGGCTTACTACGAAGCCACCGTCCAACTGCGCCAATTCCTTGATGGTTCCGCGCAGATTGAGATTGGTGACGTGGAGTGAAGATTGAGGGTGCCCCGATAACGGATCCAAGATCAGCGATCTGGATCTGGCGAGCACGGCATGCTCGTCCCCGAGCGTAAAGAGCGTGCCAATGCGTCGACCCTCCCGACCCTCGCGAGCAATCTCGACGGCGAGTTCAATCAGGGACTCAAGGACCCCAGGATCGTATTCCGTTACTTGGCAAAGAATGCTCTCAAACATCCATTAACTCCTCCCTCGGGACGAACCTTACCAAGCACGCGTTCTCCTTTTGGATGAAAGGCCCGGCAGGACGATTCAGGCCCGCGGCGTGGTCAGGAAAGTCGTCGAGTGTGCGAACGCAGAGGTGATTACGAGGAGACAAACTCCCACATATTTATTTCAGCGTCTCTAGCAGGCGTCGGTGGTTTTCTTCTACCAATGTCTCAGCTTTCAGCTCAGCCCAGAATTCAGCCGGAATCCTGGGCTGCACGCTGACGTCATGCTTTCAGACCGACGGGGGACTCAGACGCCGACTTGGGCAAGTTCCGCCCCGGCTCGGCGTGATCTCACGATCCCGTGCGGGTCGAGCACGAACTTCTTCGCTGCACCCTTGTCGAAGTCACGGTAACCGCTGGGCGCGTCCTCCAATGGTAATACCGTGACGTTGACCGCCTTCGCGACATTAACCTTGTCATTCAGGATGGCCATCATGAGTTGCCGATTGTAGCGAAGCACGGGACACTGACCCGTTCCGAAGCTGTGGGACTTAGCCCAGCCCAGGCCAATTCGCAAGCCCAACACGCCCTTCCGTGCATTCGGGTCCTTGGCGCCCGGATCGTCCGTAACATAGAGACCGGGAATTCCGATCGCTCCGCCGGCGCGAGTTAGCGCCATCAACGAATTCAGCACGGTAGCCGGTTGTTCTGTGCCGGCCTGCTCGGCCTGACCCTTCGCCTCAAAGCCTACGCAGTCAACCGCCGAATCGACTTCAGGAACGCCGAGGATTTGGTCAACGCGTTCGCCCAGAGGAACCCGCTCGCGCAAGTCAATGGTTTCACATCCAAAGCTTCGCGCCTGGGCGAGACGCTCGGGAATCATATCTCCGACGATGACGACGGCCGCTCCCAGTAATTGACAGGCGGCGGCACAAGCCAGTCCCACGGGGCCGGCACCGGCCACGTACACTGTCGAACCGGTCGTTACTCCCGCCTTCACCGCCCCGTCGTACCCCGTCGGAAGGATGTCCGAAAGCAGCGTCAGATCCTCGATTTTTTCGAGTGCTTGATCTTTGTCAGGAAATTTTAAGAGGTTGAAATCGGCGTACGGGGCCATCACGTATTCGGCCTGGCCTCCGATCCAGCCGCCCATGTCGACATACCCGAAGGCCCCGCCGGCACGATCTCCATTGACGTTTAAGCAGATTCCGGTCTTGCCTTCGCGGCAGTTGCGGCAGCGTCCACAGGCGATGTTGAACGGCGCCGAAACCAAATCACCCACATTCAAGAATTCGACGTCCCGTCCCTTCTCGATGATCTCGCCCGTGATCTCGTGACCGAGAACCATACCCGTGGGCGCAGTGGTGCGGCCTCGTACCATATGCTGGTCGCTGCCACAGATGTTGGTGCTAACCAGCTTGAGAATCACGCCATGCTCGCATTTGCGTGAGCCCAAAGCTAACTTAGGAAAGTCAATGGACCGGACTTCCACTTTCCCCGGTCCGGCGTATACAACTCCACGATTGCTCGCCATATATGTTTTCTCCAATAGAAAAATTTAGAATGCCTTTGCGCCGGCCTCTGCCACAGCGTGATCCTGCTCTCCAGAGCCGCCGCTGACTCCTACTGCGCCGACGATCTTCCCATCGCGTTTCAGCGGGATACCGCCGGCGAAGACCATGACGCGCCCGCGATTGGAAACGTGAATTCCGAAGAACTGGCCACCCGATTGCGAATATTGCGCCAGGTCCTTAGTTGAGACATCGAACGCGCGCGAAGTAAATGCCTTGTTGATCGCTATGTCGATGCTGCCGATCCAGGCCCCATCCATGCGGACATGGGAAACAAGATTGCCGCCTTCGTCGACCACAGCGATGTTCATGGGCTGTCCGATTTCAGCCGCTTTCTTTTCAGCGGCCCCGATAATCCTGCGTGCTACTTGAAGTGTGACCATCGACCTCCTCTGCGCATCTGCTTGCAGGATGCGTAAGTCCACTGTTCTATATGGCAGGGGCATGAGCACCGAGCTCCTGCCCTCTGCTTGATTCACAACGTGAGCATGAATGCCACCAGGTCTTTCTTTTCCTGGGGAGTCAGCTTTGTGCCCAGAATCAAATTGAAGAACTCGACGGTGTCGTCCAAGGTCATTAGGCGTCCGTCGTGAAAGTAAGTCGGAGTATCCTTCAACCCCCGCAGAATCTCAGTCTTGATTGGTCCGTCTCCACCCGAGGGCGCGATCAAACCGTTGATGACTTGCGCCTTGTAGAAGCGTTCCACGTGCAGATTGTGCATTAGGTTGTCGGTGTAGTACGGGGCCTCGTGGCAAGACGAGCATTTTCCTTTGCCGAAGAAAACCTCCTGGCCGTGAAGTTCTTGCGGTGTGGCCTTTTGGGGGATGAGCTTCCCAAACACGTCCAGTTTGGGGGCAGGCGGAAAGTCCAGGATCTCCTGGAACTCCGCCATGTCGTGAATCTGGCTGCCGCGGTCCAGAATGTTGACTCCTTTCTTAGTGGCGATGACCGGGTCTCCATCGAAGTAGGCTGCGCGTTGCTCGAATTGCGTGAAATCTTCGACCGTTTTTAACGCCCGCTGCGAACCAAACAGCCGCTGAATGTTGACTCCGCGAAGTGCTGGAGTGTCGATCCGGTGGCGCACCTCTTGGGGACGAACGTCGCCTGCCTGATGCGTGGCACCGTTAGTGCTGCCATTTTGGTGGCAATCGAAACACGTTACTCCCAGACTTGGATGTTCGGAGCGGCGATCCGCCGTTTCATTGAACTGTTGCTGCGCAAACGGCGTCAGCAGCAATCGCAAACCTTCCAGTTGTTTAGGATTCAGGATGCCGTTGAAAAGTTCGTAGTAGTTGCTGCTGGTCACCAACTGTCCGCGGGAGACGTCTCCGAGGTCGGGGCGTGTGGTCAGGAACATTGCTGCGGGAAACTCGGGCAGCAAGTGGTCCGGTATGTCGAAGTCCACGTCAAATCGCTGCAAGTCTCTTCCGGTCTGCTTCTTGGTTTCTTCAATCGCAAGATGTGGAAAGACCATGCCCCCTTCCTCATTCTTCGGATGAGGCAATGGGAGAAAGCCGGCGGGGAACAATCCTTTGGCGCGAATGTCCTCGGGACTCATCGCGGAGAGCTGATCCCAGGTAACCCCAGCGGGCAGCTTCACTCGCACGCCCGCCTGAACCGGTTTCCCGCGGCTCATCTTGGCATTTGGGTCGGGACGGTCACTTAGATCATAGCGTTCGTTCAGTAAATTCATCTGGCGATCGCGCACGGCCGGCTTGTCGGCGCTAATCCTCTTAAAGAAAGATGAAAAGTCCTCCTCGGCGACCGGGAACTGATAGCTTGACTTGACTGGCACGCTCGGAGTCCCGGAGTCTTGGGCCTTTGTGCTCAAAACGGCGGCCAACGACAGAGCAACAGCAATACCGATCGTTTCGCGGGATTTGAAAGCCATGGTTTGTCTCCCTTTGAATGAGTGAGCAACGCGGCGTGAACTCACCGTGGAAAACACCACAGCAATTAAGCAGCCAAGGCACAAATCGTTCTATGTGCGTACCAGGGCCCAAAACCAAGAGCATGAAGCGAGGCTGAAAGGCAGAAGAAGAAATCGGGCGGCATTCATGACCGCGGGGTGACACCCGTGTCCAGCGGCTGGCACATACTGAAGGCGGGCTCAGTATCCCCGAAAGTGCGCAAGCCAACGCAGGCAAGTATTGGCGTCGGTGATTGCCGCGGCAATCGGTTCAGCGGAGCGATTGGAATCTCGAATGCTCTGTCTCGAAGTGCCATCGAATGCGCCCATTTAGGCGCTGACGAGCAAAGAAACGAGTG
>Ga0210410_10006157_pt1 | contig 10440 bp, 10 predicted proteins | sample IncBWC4MmetaG_FD_161058 | JGI IMG/M metagenome (GOLD analysis project Ga0210410, IMG submission 161058) | Forest soil microbial communities from Barre Woods Harvard Forest LTER site, Petersham, Massachusetts, United States - Inc-BW-C-4-M | ecosystem: Environmental > Terrestrial > Soil >... | reverse complement strand
GCTGGCATAGCGGGTCTTGCCCCCGCATGGGAGATACCGACAACAATCCCGACTCGCCATGCACCTGATCGGGAGTGCCGCGCCATTGCTCGAGCTTCCGAAAGTAGGGTTCCACATCGTCATAACCCCAGCCAGCCGCGCCTGCCTCCGGCCAGTAATCGAAATCACGGCGCGTACCGCGGATATACACTTGACCATTGATCGAGCTGCCACCGCCCAACAGCTTCCCTGCCGACCAAATGTTTTGCCGATTGTTGATGGTTGGATCCGGTACCTGCTGATACATCCAATCGTTTGCAGGATTTCCAACGAGCTTGCCGTAGCCGGCCGGCATTTGTACGAGGAACCCATTCGATTCGCCGCCGGCCTCCAGCAGTACGACCGTTGAGGCGCCGTCTTCAGTGAGTCGGTTGGCAAGCACGAGGCCGGCGCTGCCACCGCCAACGATGACGTAGTCTGCCTGAGAGCGCTCATCGATGTCGCTCATCGGGTAATTCGATCGCCGACTTGCCCAAGCGTATTGGCGCGATCGTGAATGTCGGTACGCCGCCATTCTCCTCGCTCGTGCGCTCGTTCGGCGGCGGCTTCCACTCGCGAGCAAGACGAATAGGCATGGTGCATGGTCAATTGCCGCACCTAAAGCGGCGGCGCACCCACTTTAGCACCCGGAGTGAACGTCGCCGGGAGCGAGATCCAGCCATTGACCACGCTCACTGACGGATAGGGTTTCATCCGCGACTCGTCGATCTGATAATCGGGCATGCGTGTCAGCACCTCGTGGATCATCGTCTCGAACATCATCCGCGCCTGGAAGGATCCCAGGCAGCGGTGCTTGCCTGCACCGAAACCGATGTGCCGATTGGGGAACCGATCGAGGTTCACTGTGCCGGGGTCGCCGAAGACCTCGGGATCGTGGTTTGCAGCCGCATAGGCAAGATAGATGCGGTCCCCCTTCTCGATCTTTTGTCCGTTGAAGTCCACATCCGTCGTAGCAGTGCGTGCGATGCCATGAATAGGTGAGAAATACCGGACGAATTCTTCGCGCGCGACACTCGCCGCATCCTTGTCATCGAGAAAGAGTTTCTTCTTGTCCGGATTTCGGCAGAAATAAATCAAGACGTTCGAGGTGAGTGCGGTGGTGGTGTCCACGCCTCCGAGCAGGATGTTGAACGCCATGCTCCAGATGGTTTCGTCGTCGAGCTTCCTGCCGTTGATCTCGCCCGTCCCGAGGTAGGTCACGAGATCATCCTTTGGATTCTTCCGGCGCTCGATCACGAGCTCCTCGATCCGCTCTCGCATCCACTGCAGCCGCCCGGCCGCCTCGATGAATCCAGGCTCCTCTTTCGGCAGGTACATCAATCGATGCAGGGGCTCGGCGAAGTCATTCCACTCACTCAGCGGCAAGCCGAAGATGTCCATGGTCGCAATCGCCGGCAGCGGATTCGTCAGGTCATCGATGATATCAAAATGACCTTTTTCGATGACGCGATCGATCAGAGCTGCCGCGAATCGCTCCGTCCGTGCCCTCCGCTCCTCGACAGCCTTGGGGGCAAACCTCCGATTTAAAAAGCTGCGGTATCCATCCCACTCCGGAGAGTCCGTTTCATCAGGAATACCAATCTGCCCTGGAACGGAGGGAATCGATGCACCCCCGCAGCTTTCACCGGTCGCTTGATCGATTGTTTTCCTGGAGCTGAAACAATGCGGATTCTGCGCCATCTCGACGATGTCACGATACCGTGTGACGACCCAGTAACCGCCGTGGCTCTCGGTCCAGGCGAGCGGGCACTTGGAGCGAATCTCGTCGAATTCCTCTACCCAGCGCCGCGCATGATCGGCGGACTCATGATTGAAGGAAATCGGGCACTGTTTGCCGGGTTTTCTAGCGCTCGTCATCCACGTCTCCTCGCTGACTGATTCAACTATGCCGTCTCGATTGCGCCTTCAGGACAGCCACGGACGGCCTGCTCCACCGCATCCTGCAAGTGCGGTGGAACTTGCTCGTCTTTGACGACGGCATGCCCGTCTTCATCGCTGAGCCGGAAGAGTTCAGGGCACGCCAACACGCACATCGCGTGGCCGACACACACCTCGTGCTTCACTCGTACCTTCACCCGGTCCTCCTACGGCTGGCTTTAGAACTTGGTGCTCAACTCGGCGGTGATCATCCGCGGCGGAGCGTAGAAATTCGACTCGGCTCCAAACATCAATGTTCCGCTGTTCCCCAAGAAATAAAGCTTGTTCGCAAGGTTGATGGCATTGACGGCAAGGTCCACCCTGGAACCCATCAGCCGGTTCCACTCCGCACGAAGATCGAACAGAGTGTAGCCTGGCACGTACCCGCCGCCGTGCGCCGCCATGTCGAACGGGCCCGCCACCACCTGAGTGGCGTTGGTGAGGCGAAATGCGGTTGGGGTAGTGTAGGACCTGCTTTGACTGCTGATGCTCGGCGCGAGCGCGATCTCACCCATGCCGTGTGGCAACTCAGTATGGAACCGCACCGTGACGGTGCCCTTGTTTCTGTTCGCGTACGGGACAGGGTTGCCCGCGAGATCCCCCGTCTCGCCTGGAACGGTATTGTCAGGCCAACTGGTGTTGAAGGCATCCAGGAATGCGTAGTTTGCAGTCAGCATCAGCCAATCGCTCGGCTTCGCCGTCAAGTCCGTCTCGAACCCGCGAAAGGTGGTTTTCGGTATGTTGGACGTGACCACCGAGACTCCGCCGTCGAGCAGGGTGTAGTAGCTCACCTGCATGTTGCTGTAGAGATCGTAGTACGCTTCGACGTTGAGGCGTACCGGCATACCGGCGACGTCGAAATCGGATTTCACGCCGGCGAAGTAATCGTTGACCTTCTCCGGCGCGAACGACTCCAGGCCGGGCGTGGCGGTCGCATTGAACCCGCCGTGCTTATAGCCAAGACGCCAGCCGCCATACACCATCACCTGACTAGTCGCGTGGTAGTCCAGTTCTACATTCCCCGCGTTGCCTTGCTGATATTTTTGAAAGTATTGCACGTCGGCCGCGGGCGGGGTCAGAACCGTTCCCGGTAGAAAGCCAGTCGTCGCCAGCTTCACCTCGTCGAAGCTGTGGCGATACCCGCCGGTGATGTTCAGCTTGTCGGTGATTTTGAAGGTGGCGGAGCCAAACAACGCCTCGGAACCCACCGTATTGCGCTCAAGGATGGAGATCGGGGCTCCAAAGAGGGAGTCGAGGTTGAGGAAATTGTAGCTACCCAGGGCGCCGGGCTCGCGCTCCTGATCGAGCAGCCCGCCCACCACCCAGGTCAGGCGGTCGTCGAGGAACGTGCGGCCCTGGAGCTGAAGCTCCTCGGTGTATTGTATGTTTTTCCGCGGGCGCGGCGGACTTATCGTGTCGATGGCGGCCGCGGGGACGTCGATGCCGGTGCCGGTGTTGCCATCGCCGACATAGCCCGAGCTATCGACGACACCGAAGATGTTCTTGACCGCGAGACTAGGCGTCAGCTCATAGTTGGTGGTGTTGATGAGCGCCCATACCGTGGTCGTCGGATGATCCTGGTCGAACCCATAGGTCACCAGGCGGGTGCCATACCCCGGCGAATAATACGCGCCCAGGCCGTTCGGCGTCCCAACCCCCAATAAGTTCAGGCCGGGACCCGCGGAGGACAGGTTGTCGTCCCAGTGATAGGTGAAGATCGTCGAGTTCTGCAGGCCATCCACCGGCCGCACGAGCAAGGTCGCCCGCAGCTCCTTGACATCCTGGTTGTCATACTTCTCTGGACCGAGCGGCCCTCTGGTGAACTCGTTGGTTCCCCCCGTCGTGCGCATATAACCTTCCCGCTGCCAGTCGAATACGGCGATTCGCAGAAGCACTTGGTCCGCGACCAGTGGGACGTTGAGGGCCGCTTCCGCCTGGAAGTCATCGTAGTTGCCGCCCTGTAAGCGTGCATAGCCGCCGAAGTCGTTCGTGGGTGCCTGCGGCGTGATGAGCACCGCGCCGCCTGTCGTGCTGCGCCCGAACAACGTCCCTTGCGGGCCTTTGAGGACTTCCAGCGAGGAGAGGTCGAAATACTGCGGTGGAAGCGTCGGCATCTGGTATGGGGCGCTCAGCGGCACTTCCGCGAAATAGGTCTCCACGCTGCCCGCGGCCGCACCGAAATTCAATCCGCGGCCGCGGATCGAGAATTCCTGCACGCCGCCTGGACCCGTATCCACGATCAGCCCTGGTACGTTCCTGGCGAGGTCAAAAGATGACGTGATGGCTTTCTCGGTCAGCGCCTTCTCGTCCATGGCTATGACCGCTGTCGGGACGTCCTGCAGACGCTCTTCCCGCCGGCGCGCCGTCACCACGATTTCCTCAATTTGGTTGCTGTTCGCGGCCGACTCCTGGTCCGCTGCAGCGTTATCGGTAGCGAATGCATGGCCGATGATTGCACCGCTCAGGACCGTGGCGGCGCTACTCAGAAGCAACTTGCGTAACGACATCGAATTCCCCCTTTTAAGCCTTGCCTCAGTCTCTTGTTGTCGAACTGTGCGTCTCGGACCAGCCGGGCGTTCCGTCCAGTTGTACTTTATACGACTGCACAATATTTATTTATTTACCTGTTCAAGAAAATTTAGTCAACAGATTTATGAGCGGCGGCGTCTTCTCGAGCCGGCAATGCGCTTGACGGAAGGACTCCCGCCTCTTGGTTTCGTGTCGCGCGCCGCCGCTTGCCCGGACGCGTCAGGCACCTTCAGGACCGCGTCTGTGGGTACAACCTGCCGCAAGACGCGGGGTCGAAGCGCCCGAGAACAGGGCGCGGCGCCGGCCCGACCGATGGCACCGGACGCAAGAGCAGGACAAGCGCTCAGGAGCGTTCGGCACCCATCATGAACGCCGCTATGGTGCATGGCTCCGAGGAACGGTTGGCCCAGGCATGGCGCGTACCGGTTTGGATGACGCTATCGCCCGCCACCACCCGGCATTCGCTGCCGCTCTCCATCACCAGCCACACCTCGCCGGCGATGACCGCAACGCAATCGATCGTGTCCGTTGCGTGCATCGGGGTTACGGAACCCGGCGGGAAGGTAACGAACACGAAACGGCTTTCACCAGGCGCCGGCATAGTCATCTGTCCACCCGCCACAGGATCAGCGCCGTTATGCGGCAGCCTGCTGCGATCGGACGTTGACCAGCATAGCCGGGTCTCATGTCCGCTTCCCGTCATGCCGGCGATGGGATCGACTGTGCCCTCCGCGATGATGGTGTCGTTGCCGGCGGCTGCCTTTCCCGTGACTATGCGCTTCATGCCATCTCCTCGAAACTGCTCTGCCGCCGAGCGGCCCGCCGCGCCCCGGAATGTCCCGGCACCCGACCCGCATCAGCTCGAGCGCACGCAATGTAGGCCCTTGCGTTGCCGCGATCATGCGCCTAATATGGCTTGGTCGTTCAATCAAATATCAGGGTCGAGATCTTGGAGGATTGAGCAGGTTGCCGAGCATAACTGTCACCACACGTACGGGCAAGACACAGCAGATCACCGCTGCAGACGGTATCTCGGTCATGGAAGCAATCCGCGATGCAGGCATTGACGACTTGCAAGCGCTTTGCGGCGGCAGCTGCAGCTGCGCCACCTGCCATATCCATGTTGCCCCCGCCTATGCCGCAACATTGCCGCCCATGAGCGAGGACGAGAACGACTTGCTGGACTCGAGCAAACATCGCGTGCCGACCTCGCGGCTGGCGTGTCAGATCAAATGTGGCCCACATCTGGACGGGTTGGCCCTCACGATTGCCGAGGAGGCCTGACCTCCGGCCACCCTCGGTAGTGCCCACTGCGGCTGGGTTGAGCGGGGGACGCACGCTCGTCAGCGGGAGGTCGTCGCGAGACGGAGGTAGCGCATCGGAACGATGCGCCGACTACCCGCTCGCTTCTAAACACCGGTACCACCGTCGCGCAATGCCGTGGTGTCCCGCAGTCCTGCGGCAGTCGAGTCGCTTGCCGTCGGGCTACCCTTCGAGGGGCTGCTCGAAGCCGCCGAATCCCTCATCCTGCGCGACGTCCAGCGCGGCCTGAACCGCTCCCAGCATGCAGTAGAAACCAACCAGCGCCGTGATCTTCACGAGCTCCTCCGGCGTGCGCTCACGGCTCACAGCCTCCCACAAATCGTCCGTCACCTTCAGTCCCACCATAGCGCCGCAATAAGCCAGCAGAGCCTGCTCCTGCGGAGGGAACATCGAATAATCGCCGCGCCGAATGGCGCGGATCTCGGCCTTGCTCAGGCCTGCGGCAAGCGCCGGCGGCACATGATGCCCCCAGCAATAGGCGTTATGTGTCAACGAGCCGACGAGCAGAATGATCAGCTCCTTCTGCCGAGGCGACATGCCCGCTGCGGCGGCCCGGTTGAGCTCCAACTGCAGCCGCGCCACCTCAGCCGCGTGCGCGACCGCGAGCTGCAGGTTGGGGGGCGAAGTTCCTTCGCGGCGCCGGAAGGCCAGCTCCTCGGCACTGGGTTGGGCGGCGGTCAGCCTCATCATTCAACCTCCCTTCGGCGCGTTGACCGAGCGGAACAAACCGATGCGAAATTCGTTGAAGTCCTGCGTCCTGCGCGGGGAAATGTAGGGCTCGTAGCTATTCACAATTTCCTGGTGATCCCGGATGCGCTCCGGCGAGAACCGGTCCGGCTCATCCTGGAATCCAGCGGCAACGCCGGTGAAAATCCGGCCGATCCGGCCCGAGCTGCTCGCGAAAAATGCACCATTGAGATCACATTCCTCATGCACGAGCCAACACGCGGAAGGCGCAACGAGCTCAGGCCTCATATCAATGAAATTGACCGGACTCAGCGACGGATCGACGGATTTCTGTCCCCTCGTGTAGGCGCCCGGCAGCAATCCGTTCACTGCGATGCCATGCCGCTCGCCCTCAATCGCCATCGCACGCGTCAGGCCCGCGAGGCCGCCCTTGGCTGCGTCATAGGCCGCGTGACGCAGATTGCCGAAGACAACACCGTCGACCGAGCAGACGTTCAGAATACGCCCGCCACCCTGCTCCCGCATCGGTCGCCACGCGCGTTGCGAAACCTGGAAGGCGCCTTTGACATGGACGTCGTAGCTGGCGGTCAGCGCGTCGACTGTGAGCGTCTCGAACGCTTCCGTTATCACAACGCCTGCGTTGTTGATGACGATATCAATCCGCCCAAATGCATTCAGTGCATCATCGACAATCGAGGCGGCGCCTGCCGCGTCGGTGACCGAGGCGGTGTTCGCCCTCGCCCTCCCGCCTGCCGCGATAATCGATGCGACCACCTCGTCGGCGGGATTGGGCATCACCCCCGCGTCCGTGTAACGCTGCGCGTCGATGGAAGACCCAATATCGTTCACAACGACCGCGGCACCTCTTGCCGCAAGGGCCAACGCAAATTCTCGTCCCAATCCTCGCCCGGCGCCGGTCACCACCGCGACTTTGCCGTCGAAGCGTAATTCTCCACCTTTGCTCATGCCTACTCCCACGCGCCCAGCGGTAAACCCGTCATGCCCACCATCATGTTTGCGCTGAATCGCCGCTCCCGCATGCCGCGGTCATGACAGCCCACGGATCAGCGTATCAACGGCGAAGCGAAATCTCATAATCCCACGAACTATGTGAACGAACAGACAACATCAAACCTCTCAGATGCGTTGCACATTACCCTAGCTCAAAGAACCACTACTGCCGGCTTGCCGCGACGCGCTCCTTGACGCGCCCGCCACCGCCGTCGACGATGGCTCCGCCATCGATTACCAGCGATGCGCCCGTGGTGAAGCAAGCCTCGTCACTGGCCAGATAGGCAACCAGATACGCAACATCGACCGGGCGCCCGAGACGCCCCAGCGGAATAGCCGAAGCCGCTGCGGCCAAGGCCTCTGGGGTCGACAGCGCCTTCTCCACCATCGCCGTCTGGATGATGCCCGGATGGATGCAATTGACTCTGATGTTGCGGGGCGCAAGCTCAATCGCCGCCGCGCGGGTCAACGCATCGACCGCGCCCTTGCTTGCGGTATAGGCACTGAGTCCACCCACGGCGCTGATCGCGGCTGTCGACGCAATATTGATGATCGATCCCCCTCCGGCTTTATGCATCGAGGGCACGCTAGCCTGTATGCCGGCAAATACACCCCACGCATTGACATTCATGGTGGCCTGCCAGGCTTCCAGCGTGAGCTCGTCATACGCAATGCGCGATAGCACTCCGGCGTTATTCACCAGTACGTTGATCGTACCGAAGGCAGCGTTCGCCTCGGTGACGACCCGCAACCAGTCATCGCGCGACGAGACGTCGTGCGCCAGGGCGATTGCGCATCCCGACCTCTCCCGGTCGATCGTCGCGACCACATCCTGAACGGCCCGGGCGTTCAGGTCGGTTGCCACCACTTTGGCGCCGAGCTGCGCCAGGAGCCGGACCTCCTCCGCCCCCTGCCCGGCCCCCGCCCCGGTTACAATCGCAACCTTGCCCTCGAGCCTAGGCATCCACCTCTCCTCATTGCAGAGCAACTCGGCGTAATCACCAAGCGACGCAGCAACTTCATGTTCCCCTGTGCTATCGAGCGCTCACACCACCACTTCGGCCCCGGCGCGCCGCCTATTGATCTTTTATCACCGCGATTACTCCGAGTCAAAATTATTGTGCGGTCGTCCAAGCAAATTTTTGATCGATGGATTGCTCAACTTTCGCTATGTTGCAATAATGTCAGGTGATCGATCCTGGAGTGTATCGCCAGCATGTATGCGCCATCTCTGCAGCGAATCAGCGGCTATGTACCTTCGGAGGGAGAAGACATCTACTTCGAGCGAACCGGCAAAGGTCCGCCGCTCGTCCTGTGTCATGGACTGGGAGGAAATCACGCCATTTGGTGGCGTCAAATTGAGTCGTTGGCCGCGCATCATGAGGTCATTACCTGGGATCAACGCGGCTTCGGTAATTCCACGGCGCGCTCCGGAGACATCGGCCCGCCGGCGGCGCGGCGTGATCTACAGGCTATTCTGAATCATCTCAGGATGGATCGGGTGTCCTTGATAGGACAATCGATGGGGGGCTGGACCACTCTCGGTTATGCGCTCGCCAATCCGGACCGCATCCGCTCGCTGGTCCTCTCCACGACGATCGCCGGAGCTCCTCGTTTATACATCGACAGACTGGTGACGCAGGAACCAGACCGCGACCGGATGAACCGACGTGAGCACCCGGTGCTGTCGGCCGAGTTCTGCCGCCGCCATCCCGACTTCGGCGTGCTTTACAACCAAATCTCGAGTTTTGGAACACGGCCCGATCCGACGAAGGTGCTCACCGCAATGGCGGAGGACCGCCTCGACTTGCTGCCGCTCGAGCAGTTAAAAGGCCCGACGCTCGTTTTGATGGCCTCCGACGATACGCTGTGCCCACCCGCAGCCATGGCGGGACTCGTGTCGCGTCTACAGAATGGTCGGCTTCAGGTGCTTCAAGGCAGTCACTCCGTGTATTACGAATCCCCGGATATCTGGAACGAAGCAGTACTAGCTTTTCTCTCCGCAGTCAGCAGCTGAGTGCGCTCGACCGACGATCGACTCCGGCTACCCACAAGGCCGGCAGGTTACCTATTCGGCGACCGCCTTGATCAATCCGGCGACGAAGGACTCATAGAGACCTGTGAGCAGCTCTTGCAGGTACTGCTCGTCTTTCTGGTCGCAGTCATAGGTACCCGACCATTCGATGACGCAGCCTTGTCTGTCGGTCAACGCGATCACCTTGGCGGTGCCACGATAGCGCCGGCCTGGAAAGCGCCAAACCGGGGGTTCCGTAATCTCATAGGAGATCGTGCGTGTCGCATCGTCATGGGATACGAGCCTTTCCCTAACCCGAGGATTCATCGGCTCTCCGCAAGATCGCACGGCGCCCACAGGGACCCTCAGGGCATCGAAGTTCTCGATATGATCGTAGATCTCTATATGGCTCTCCGCCACATGGGTCAACCATGTACCCCAGGTACCGTATTCAGAGAGCTTTGCCCAAATGCGCTCCGCCGGAAAGTCTGCAACCACGCAAATCCGGGCTGTCGGCATGATGGACCTCCTAATCAACCACGACTGCGCGAATCGTGAGCACCCGACCTTACTTCCTCACCAGAGGGATTCGACGGAAGCCTTGCAGGAGCTGGGTCTCCGCCATCTCCAAAGGTTCGTCAGTCTGTTTGAAGAGAGGCAGGTAGGGCAACACGGCGCGGATCGCGGCATCGGCTTCCTGGCGCGCGAGTGACGCGCCCACGCAGCGGTGGGCGCCATGCCCGAACGCCATATGCGCGTTGATATTCGGCCGACGGATGTCGAATACCTTGGCATCCGCAAAGGCATCGGCATCTTGGTTGGCGGAAACCAGCATCACCGCCACCAGCGAGGCCGCTGGAATCTTGACGCCCTCGAGCTCGACATCGTTGAGCGTCTCGCGCAGCAGAAAATAAAATGGC
>Ga0210410_10006155_pt1 | contig 10441 bp, 10 predicted proteins | sample IncBWC4MmetaG_FD_161058 | JGI IMG/M metagenome (GOLD analysis project Ga0210410, IMG submission 161058) | Forest soil microbial communities from Barre Woods Harvard Forest LTER site, Petersham, Massachusetts, United States - Inc-BW-C-4-M | ecosystem: Environmental > Terrestrial > Soil >... | reverse complement strand
TGCGCTTCGCGCTCCCACTCCACGGCAACCAGGCGCCACCCAGCGGTTTCTCGCTGCTTGAGGTATTCCGCGCTAGGCAAAACCGAAACAGCTTCTCGAATCCACTCAATCTTTTTCATGGAACGCCTCCTGGAGGACTCACTCGCTCAGGTGACTAGAGAGACGCGCACCTCATGCTGACATTGCGCAATTTCGCTGCCCAGCACCTGCAGATGCAAGTCCTTAAGAGAGAACCATTTAACCTGGAACGACAACCGCGCCAACCCGCTCAAATGTCCGTTCATGGGAAGTAGCTGTTGCACAGCCGAACACCCGCCCGCGACTCTTGACAACCAACGGCAGGACTTCCTCGCTCGTCGGGGTTATAATGGCGCCGTTTTCCCTGCCCCCCTCAATTTCCCTACTACATCTCTAGGCCGACCCAGCCCGCCTCAACTCTGGCGGTGTCCTATGCAAGTGGAAGTGAAGGGCAAGCGAGCAGAAGAGCGCACCCATCTGAAGGTAGGAGTGGATCTGTGCAGCCTGGATGTACGCACGCCAGCACACTCCGGAGTTACGGATAACGTTAGCCCTCATGGAGCGCGAGTGCTGACCAGCAAAGCCTTGCGTTCCAATGAGCGATTGAACGTGCGTTCGATGGCGGGAAGTTACAGAACGAGGGCCCGCGTAGTGTATTGCGTACCGGCCGAAGGCGGCCTTTTCGCGATAGGGCTGCAATTTTATGCCAGTGCAGGTGATTGGGTATCGCCAGAGTAGCTCAAAGGGGCGATGGTATGATGGCCCCGTGTACGCGCAAAAGTTTAAGGTGCAACTAGTGATCCGCGGTCAGCGGCGTGATTGTCCACTTGAGTGGCTGGACCAATTTTGCATGCGGAATTTCACGAATTCGGCTGAATTCGACGATACGCTGCCGCTACAAACCGGCGCTGTAGAAGTGAGTTTTAGGGTCACCCCAGAGCGCTTTGCCGAAAGCCTAGGGGCTTGGCTGAACCAGCGAGGAAAAGGCGAAGGCGAGCCGGTACAAGTGGAAGTATCTAAACTCGATTGAAGGTCACGCCGCCGGCTCGCGCTTCTCGCCGCTCAGAACCGCTCTGATTTCGGGCAGCGCCGCGTTCACGGCAGCCTCGCCCACAGCAACGAGATCCTTCGTGCGGGTGAAGTCGTCCCACACGAAAGGCTTCACGTCCGGCTCGATGATTACGTCGGCTTGCTGGCGCCACGCGATATCCCCATGCCGCTGGATAATATTGAAGGAACGGCTGATCACATCCGCGACCGTTCGCGGATCTTCCAGATTGCCGGCTTCCAGATAAATCGCAATGATGACATCCGCGCCAAGCAGCAGGGCGCCTTCCACGGGAACGGGTGAAGTCAAAAATCCATCAACCAGCGTGCGCCCCTCAAATTGAATCGGAACGAACAGCCCCGGATAGGCGCAGGAGCCTCGCAGCACCGGTGCTATTAATCCTTTCGTGTAATAAACGGAGACGCCGGCATTGATATCCGTGGCGGCGATGGCCAGTGGCGTCTTGAGCTCTTCGAATGTCCTCACGCGCGTGAATCGCGCAAAATAATTCTCCATGCGCTGGTTCGTAGCTAGCCCGAGCCAAGAGGGAGTCCAGCGGCCGAAATCAGCGAAGCTCGTGGTGCTGGCAATGCGCTGCATTTCGTCGAGCGGCACGCCCGCACAGAAGCAGGCGCCGATTAAGGCTCCGACGCTGGTGCCCGCAACACAATCAATGGGAATTTCCGCATCCACCAAAGCCTTAATCACACCGACGTGCGCTATGCCGCGCGCAAAGCCGCCGGCCAGCGCTAGTCCCACGCGCGGGCGTTCCGTTCCCGGGCGCTCGTCGCCGGTTGCGAAGGAACGAAACTTGTCTTTCGCGTTCCGCAGCCAGTCCAGAGCATTGGTTACTTTGTCTTCGAGCATTGGTGCACTCATTTTAGTGCTACTTGGGCTGCCTCGCGGCATATGGTTTGACCGGGGAATGCTGGTTTTGTAACCTGTCCTGCCGTCTCGTTTACCTGAAAAGAGCATCCATGAAACGTCGGATTGAAAAGGCTGTGGTCTTGGGCGCGGGGACTATGGGTTCGCGCATCGGCGCGCATTTTGCGAATGCGGGGCTGCCGTGCATTTTGTTGGACATCGTCCCGCCGAATTTGCCGCCGGGCGCAACTGCCGCGGAGCGAAATAAGATTGTTCGCGCGGGCCTCGAAGCTGCGAAGAAATCCAAACCCGCGGCCTTTTTTACGCCTGCGCTGGCGGAGCGCGTGGCCATCGGCAATTTTGAGGATGACCTCGCCCGCTGCTCGGAAGCCGACTGGATCATCGAGGTTGTCGCCGAGAATTTGGAGATTAAACGCAAGCTGCTTTCGCGCGTGGCGCAGTATCGTAAGCCCGGGGCGATTGTGACTACCAACACTTCCGGTCTCCCTGTGCACTTGATTGCGGAAGGAATGAGCGAGGAGTTTCAGCAGCATTGGGCCGGCACTCACTTTTTCAACCCGCCGCGCTATCTGAAATTGGTGGAGGTAATTCCAGGGCCGAAGACCTCGCCGGAAGTGCTTGAGACTCTTAGCGATTTCTGCGATCGCAGACTGGGCAAAGGCGTGGTAATTGCGAAGGATACGCCAAACTTTATCGCCAATCGCATTGGGACGTTTTCGATGTTGAACGCGTTGCGTTTGATGGGCACATTGGGCATGACGGTGGACGAAGTCGATGCCTGCACAGGGCCGGCGATTGGGCAGCCAAAGTCCGCGACCTTCCGGACAGCGGACATCGTCGGAATCGATGTGCTGGTACACGTGGTGAAAAACATTTACGAATCCGTGCCGAACGACGAGTCGCGCGAAACGTACCGCGTCCCGGTGCTGGTGGAAGAGATGGTGCGGCGCGGCTGGCTGGGCGACAAGACTGGGCAAGGATTTTACAGGCGCGTGAAGGGCGACGGCGAACGAGAAATTCTGACCCTGGACGAACACACGATGGAATATCGCCCGCGGCAGAAAGCGCGATTTGCGTCCATCGAAACCGGCAAAACGATCGAAGACACCAGGGAGCGCTTGCGCGCGCTCCTCGAGCCAATTCTGGAGGGACAAAAGGGCGATAAAGCGCAGCAATTTTTGTGGGGCTCGATTTCAGAGATGTGCCTTTATGCAGCGCGACGTGTGCCGGAGATTTCCGACAACGTTGTGGACGTGGATCGCGCCATGCGCTGGGGCTTCGGTTGGGAGCTGGGCCCGTTCGAAGTCATGGACGCGATTGGCGTGAAGGCATTTGCGGAGCAGGTGCGGAAGGAAGGGCGTGCCCTGCCCGCCGCGATCGAGAAGCTGCTGGCGACCAGCAGAAGCGCATTTTATGAGTCGGCGAAGGGCGCGACGACGGTCTTTGATCTTGCAAGTACTTCCGCGAAAGCCGTCGATCTACCTAGCGGCGTGCTGCTTCTCAAGTCGCTGAAGGATGCGGGGCGCGAAATCGAGCGCAATTCGGGGGCGAGCCTGATCGACCTCGGCGATGGCGTGGTGTGCTGCGAATTCCACGCCAAGATGAACGCGATCGGCGCGGACTTGATCGCCATGCTGCACAAGGGCCTCAAGCGGCTGACCATGGACTTTGACGCGATGGTGATCGCGAACGACGCAGTGAATTTTTCCGTCGGCGCGAACTTGATGCTGGTCTTGGTCGCCGCGCAAGAGCAGGAGTGGGACGAGATTCATCTGGCGGTGAAGCAATTTCAGAATGTGAATCTAGCCCTGAAATATGCGCCGAAGCCCGTGGTGGCCGCGCCTCAGGGGATGGCCCTCGGCGGAGGATGCGAGATCAGCTTGCACGCTGCGCGAATTCAAGCGGCAGCCGAGGCCTACATCGGCTTAGTGGAAACCGGCGTTGGGCTGATTCCGGGTGGCGGCGGCTCGAAAGAAATGCTGATTCGCGCCAACGAACGGGCCGCGAGCGGAGAGGATTTGGATTTGTTTCATGTGCTGCGGCCAATCTTCGAAACTGTTGCCATGGCCAAGGTGGGCACCAGCGCGGAGGAATCGCGAGACCTAAGCTTTCTGCGCCGCGAAGACGGCATATCCATGAATCGCGACAGGCTCGTCGCCGACGCCAAGGAGGTGGCGCTGGCGCTTTTTCGCGGCGGTTATCAGCCAGCCGCGGCAAACTGGCAAGAAGGCGCGCAGTCGACGCAGATCAAAGTGCTCGGCGAACAATTCCTTGCAACTGCGAAGATGGGCATTCATCTGCTGATGCGCGGCGGCTACGCTTCGGAATACGACGCGCACGTGGCGCGCAAGCTGGCCAATATTCTGGCCGGCGGTCCCTTAAGCGCCCCACAGACGGTCAGTGAGCAATACGTGCTGGATTTGGAGCGCGAAGCTTTCGTGTCCTTGTGTGGCGAAAAGAAGACCCAGGAGCGCATCGCGCATACGTTGAAGACGGGAAAACCTCTCCGAAATTAGACGGAGTTAACCAGTAAAAGCGTATAAAAGCGTATTGAACTAGCGGTTCATATTGCGCTAGGCTAGGGGATGGAAGGTGCGCCTTGCAAAAGCTCCTAGCCCCGCGCGAAGCGGCCAACATCCTGGGCATCAGCTATCCAACCCTGAAACAGTGGATTTATCGCGGCAAGCTCAAGACCGCCAAGACTCCGGGCGGACACCATCGAGTACCGGAGAGCGAAATCGACCGTTTATTTCCCAAAAAGCTGGAGCGCGGCGACATTGAGACGCGGCGCGGCAATTTCCGCAAAATCAGCGGGCGCAACCAACTTTTCGGTCGCGTCCTGGACGTGAAGTACAGCGGCTTACTCGCGCAAGTCACACTGAAAATTGGCGAACAGCAGATAACCGCAATTATCACAGCGGATGCAGCCAAGGAAATGCGGCTCAAAACCGGGGAGCGCGCGGCAGCACTGATCAAGTCGACGGAAGTGATGATTCTGCGTGTATGAGAGGCGCCTGCAACGAAGAGTTCAAGTTCTGAGCAATCTTGTGCGAATCACTTTCCGCTGCGTAATGCTTCTTTCCGCGATGTTGGTTTTCCGACCGGCCGGCGCCGCGCAGGAAATTCGGGTCGCCGCGGCGGCCGATTTGCAATTCACGCTGGATGAACTTGGCACGCAATACGAGAAGCAAACGACAAGAAAGATGAATGTCAGCTACGGCTCGAGCGGAAATTTCTTCGCGCAAATACAGAATGGGGCGCCTTTTGATGTTTTCTTGTCAGCGGACATCGAGTATCAGCGCAAGCTGGAAGCTGCGGGCTTGGCCGAAGCGGGAACGCTTTATGAATATGCGCTCGGGCGGATCGTAATTTGGATGCCGGCCAATACGCGCATTGATTTGGCTAAGCTTGGCTGGAAGGCGCTCCTTGATCCGAGCATCCAGAAAATTGCCATCGGAAATCCCGAGCACGCACCGTATGGACGTGCCGCCGTAGCTGCGCTGCGTAGCGCGGGAATTTACGAGCAAGTTCGCGCCAAGCTCGTCTACGGAGAAAACATCGCGCAAGCAGCGCAGTTCGTTGCATCAGGCAACGCGCAGGCTGGAATTCTGGCCTTGTCGCTGGCTATTTCCCCTCCGATGCGAGAAGGCAAGCGTTGGGAGATTGCACCCAATATGCATCCCCCGATTGAGCAGGCCGCTGTAATCCTGAAAAGCGCGAAAGACAAAGACGGTGCGCGAGCCTTTCTGACATTTCTAAAAAGTGCCGAGGCTCGGAAGATTTTCGAGTCCCACGGATTCAGCGTTCCGGCTCCGGGCAGGGCAAGCGCGCAACCACAATGAATATCGAGGCCTTGCTGCTTTCCATTCGATTGGCCCTTTGTGTCTCCGCCATTCTCTTTGTGATCGGCGTCCCGCTCGCATACTGGCTTGCCTACTCGCGATGGCGCTGGAAGTTTTTACTGGAAGCAGCAGTGGCTTTGCCGCTGGTACTGCCGCCCACGGTCTTAGGGTTTTACATGTTGCTGGCCATGGGTCCGCGCGGAGCGCTCGGGAAATTATGGTATGGAGCTTTTGGGCACGGACTGGCGTTTACGTTCGCGGGTTTGGTGATCGCGTCGGTGTTGTACAGCTTGCCTTTTGCCGTACAGCCGCTGGTTGCGTCGTTTGAAACGGTAGATCGCAAGCTGCTCGACGCCTCAGCGGTCTTAGGCGCCGGCAGCATGCGCACGTTTCGCCGCATCATTCTGCCTCTCTCCGTGCCGGGTATCATCACAGCCTTGGTGCTGAGCTTCGCACACACACTCGGCGAATTCGGTGTCGTGCTAATGGTCGGCGGCAACCTCGCAGGCGTGACGCGCACCGTTTCGATCGACATCTACGATCGCGCACAGTCCCTGGACTATGCGGGCGCAAACCGCACCGCATTACTGCTGCTCGTGATTTCCTTCATCGTCCTTTCCGCCGTATATGGAGTGAATCGTCGAGCCGGGCGCCGCGCATGGGCCCCATGGCCATTGCGGTGAGCCCCGCAACGCTAGTTGCGCGCGTGCGAAAAATACGTCGCGGCGATGCCTCAACACTCTTCGTGCTCGATGTTCAAATGGAGGCGCCTCCCGGGATCAGTATCCTTTACGGTCCATCGGGCGCGGGGAAATCGACGTTGCTTGACTGCGTTGCGGGGCTCGCGCAACCGGACGAGGGCAGAATTGCAATCGACGGCAACGCGATCTTCGATTCTGAAGAACAGTTGAACGTGCCACCGCAAGCGCGGCAGATCGCGTATGTGTTTCAGAACTTGGCGCTGTTTCCACATATGACCGTAGAGGCTAACCTTGCCTATGGTTTAGTGCACGAGCCGGAGCAGACCAGAGACGTACGTGTTTCGGAAATCCTGAAAATGTTTCGCGTGGAACAATTGCGTCACCGCAAGCCGCGTGAGATTTCCGGCGGGGAACAACAGAGGGTGGCTCTGGCTCGCTCGCTGGTGACCCAGCCTCGCGTCTTGCTGCTGGATGAGCCGCTGACCGGGCTCGATGCTGAGCTAAAGGGCTCTATCATCGACGACTTGCGAGCGTGGAATGCGGCCCACAAAATTCCCATCTTGTACGTAACGCACAGCCGTGAAGAAGTAGACGCGCTCGGCGAACGCGTAATCGCACTGGAGCACGGCAAAATCGTGAGCGAGGGAACTCCCCGCGAAGTTCTGGACGCGCCGCGCCGCCGCTGGCTGGCGCAAGCGGCGGGATTTGAGAATTTGCTCAGCGGCACAGTATTGGATTTGCGCGAACCGGATGGGGTCATGCGCGTGCGTCTTGTAGATGCCGCCTGCGAAATCGAAGTGCCGCTTGGACACGCTGCCCCCGGAGATCGCGTGCGCGTAGCCATCCGGGCCGGAGACATTCTATTAGCCACTGAGCCGCCGAGAGCGTTGAGCGCGCGCAATGTCCTCGAAGGATCAATCGCCTCGATAGAGCACCGTGGCACGTTGGTGATTGCGCGCGTGGATTGTGGTGTCGTTTTTACGGTTCATGTGACGCCTGGCGCAGAACGTGCCCTGGAACTCGGCGTAGGAAAAAAGGTGTGGCTCGTGCTGAAAACGCATTCCTGCCACTTTGTCGAAGGCTAAATGGGACGGGCGGTTAACGCGGTTCGGTGAATAAATCTATAGGCTAAGTGCCTCGTGCCTGTCCTTGGAACCAGCTTGCGGTAGCGTTCCCCAATCGGCAGAATGAACCTCCATCGTCCATGACGCACAAGGCAAGCACGGCTTCGCACTCTGGAGATATCCGTATTCGGCAGGCCTCCGACAGCGACGTCGAAGAGCTAACACGCCTGATCAATGCGGCTTTCGTTGTTGAGCAGATGGTATTCGACGGTGATCGCGTGGATGACTTGGGCGTGCGCACCTACATGGGCAGCGGCACATTTCTGATTGCCGAAGATTCAGGCGGACCAAGTACAAGGGGATTGGTCGGATGCGTTTACGTTGAGACCCGCGACGACCGCAGCTATCTGGGTCTTCTCTCCGTGCACCCGGCGCGGCAAGGAAGGGGATTTGGCCGGCACCTGGTGACCGCTGCGGAGAATTTTGCGTGCCGATCGGGTTCTCGAGTAATGGATTTGCGCGTTATCAGCGTGCGCGGCGAACAGTTGCTGCCTTTTTATCGCCGGCTTGGATACGAGTTTGTTCGCACAGAGCCATTCCCCGGAGACTTAGCCACGAAGGCTCCCTCGCATTACATTCTGATGTCCAAGCCGCTCATTTGAGGCGCAGTACTAACACTCTCTCGAACAGAACTTCTGCGCGGCGCTCTGCGACACTCACAGTTAATTTTAAAATGCAGACGATTTAAGGCAGAATACGGACCCTGTCCGTCTGTGAGGAGGGTGGATGAATCGCAGGAGCATCATCGCTGGAGTTGTGTTTGCGGCTGTGTCGCTTGCGCCGGTGGGAATGCAGGTCACCGCTGACGAACAAACCTTGTATGGCTATTCGGCGGAGTCTTCTCGCGCTGAGCGCCAATGGGAAGAGAAGCTTCGCGCAATTCCCAGCCCGGAAAATCTGCGATCTTATATGCAGCATCTCTCCGCCCGCCCTCACAACGTCGGCTCCGCGTATGACAAGGAAAACGCCGAATGGATTCTGGCGAAGTTCAAAGAGTTTGGTTTGGATGCACACATCGAGCAGTTCGACGTGCTGTTCCCCACGCCGAAAGAGCGCGTTGTCGAGCTAGTGGATGGAGGCCCGAAGTTTGTGGCCAAGCTGCAGGAGCCGCCGGTCCCGCAGGATCTCACCTCGAACCAGCAAAACGAGCAGTTGCCTACCTACAACGCGTATTCGATTGACGGCGACGTGACTGCGCCGCTCGTCTATGTGAACTATGGCGTTCCGGAAGACTACGAGCAACTGGAACGCATGGGCGTTTCCGTAAAAGGCGCCATCGTGATCGCGCGCTATTTCCATTCCTGGCGCGGAATCAAGCCTAAAGTTGCTGCCGAACACGGTGCAGTAGGGTGCCTCATTTATTCCGACCCGCACGAAGACGGCTTCGTGCAAGGCGATACTTTCCCGAGCGGCGCGTGGCGTCCGAAAGATGGTGTGCAGCGCGGCAGCGTTGCAGACATCCCGGTTTATCCCGGCGATCCGCTGACGCCGGGAGTCGGCGCGACCAAAGATGCCAAGCGCCTGGACATAAAGGATGCTCCGACGATCACGAAAATCCCCGTGCTCCCAATTTCCTACGGCGACGCGCAGCCGCTGCTCGCTGCGTTGACAGGGCGTGTCGCGCCGGACGGCTGGCGCGGCGGCTTGGGCGTTACCTATCACGTTGGACCAGGCCCCGCGAAGGTTCATTTGAAGGTGAAATCGAATTGGCAAATCAAGCCGGTGTATGACGTGATCGCGAAAATTCCCGGGTCGGCGTTTCCGGATGAGTGGGTGATTCGCGGGAACCATCACGATGCTTGGGTGAATGGCGCGGAAGATCCGGTATCTGGCGCGGTCGCGGTGCTCGAAGAAGCGCGGTCATTCGGCGAACTCCTTAAGGCGGGATGGAAACCGAAGCGCACAATTATTCTCTGCTTGTGGGACGGCGAAGAGCCGGGACTGCTGGGCTCGACGGAATTTGCAGAGGAGCATTACGACGAGCTGCGCGCGCATGCCGTCGCTTACGTCAACTCGGATAGCAATGGCCGCGGTTATTTGGGCGTCGAAGGCTCGCATACGCTTGAGAAATTCAGCAACGACGTTGCGCGCGATGTTGCTGATCCGGAGACGCAGCTTTCCGTTTGGAAACGCAGCCGCCTGCACGAAATCGCTGGCGCAAAATCCGCCGAGCAGCGCAAGGAAATCCGCGAACGTTCGGACCTGCGCATCCCGGCGCTGGGGTCAGGGTCAGACTACACTGCGTTTCTGCAGCACGATGGCGTGGCTTCCCTCAACATCGGGTTCGGCGGGGAAGATGGCGGCGGCATCTACCACTCCGTCTACGATGATTTCTATTGGTATACCCATTTCAGCGACACGGATTTTGTTTACGGCCGCGCGCTCGCACAAACCGGCGGAACTGCGGTAATGCGCCTCGCTGATGCGGAGCTGCTGCCGTTTGAATTCGGCGACTTCGCCGACACAGTTCAGACGTACGTGAAAGAGCTGAAGGCGCTGTCGGAGAAGACGCGAGATGACATTCGCGAGCGCAATCGCGAAATCGAGGAGGGCGTATTTAAGGCCACGGACGATCCGCGGCACCCGCTAGTTGCGCCCCCGGCGGAGGCTGTGCCGCCGCATCTAAACTTTGCCCCGCTCGAAAACGCGTCCGAGGAAGTCGCGCGCAGCGCAGCCGAATACCGCAAGGCCTTCGAACAAGCCAACGCCAATGGCGGCGCGCGGCTCGCTTCCGCGTCGCTCGCTGAAGTAAACCATCTGTTGATAGAGAGTGAGCGCAAGCTCACCAACTCCCAAGGCTTGCCGAATCGGCCGTGGTTCAAG
>Ga0210410_10006154_pt1 | contig 10442 bp, 13 predicted proteins | sample IncBWC4MmetaG_FD_161058 | JGI IMG/M metagenome (GOLD analysis project Ga0210410, IMG submission 161058) | Forest soil microbial communities from Barre Woods Harvard Forest LTER site, Petersham, Massachusetts, United States - Inc-BW-C-4-M | ecosystem: Environmental > Terrestrial > Soil >... | reverse complement strand
GGTCCCGCTGTGATCGCGGTTCTTGGAACGAGTGGTGTCCTTGCTGCCGCAAGGCTTGCACCCTATCGACCGTACTTTATTATCGGATCGGTCGTGCTGTTGGGTTTTGGTTTTTGGCTGGCCTATCGTCCCCAGGGCGGATGCATCGGAAAAACATGCACAACGACAAGCGCGAAGATCACACACGCGCTCCTTTGGATCGCCGCCTTGGTCACTGGAGCAGCGATCTTACTTCCGAACTTCGTGGGAGGTTAGACATGAAAGGGCCCGCTTCAATATCTACAATGCTGCTCCTTCTCGGCGTGACCGCCTGCAATCGGCTGGGAACGGAAAGATCGTACGAAGTGATGGAAACTACGCCGGCCACGGTAAAGCCGGCATTTAATGCGGATGCAGGCAAGGTGAGAGTCCTGATGGTGGTTTCACCAACCTGTGGAGAATGCCTGGAAGGGGCCTCTGAAGTCTCAGAGCAGGTGGCTGAGATCAATCAGGGAAAGGCCGTTCCCCTCTACGTGCTGTGGGTACCGCGGAGAGGCGGGCGTGAGAAAGATGTTCCCGCCGCGACGCGCGTTATAGCAGACACCTCGGCGCACGAGTTTTGGGATGGCAATGATCTTCTGGGCATGCAATACAAGCAAGTGCTTGGCTGGCGTGGCAATGCGTGGGATGTCTATATGGTCTACGGGCCGAAGGTGCAGTGGACCGGGGATTTACCCCCAGCCCCGGGCTTCTTCATGCACCAGACTTCTGAAAAAGGTCCGCGCTTGGACGCCGCCGTGTTCGGGACACGCATAAAACAGCTGATGTAGCGAGCCAACACAACGCACTGGCTCTGCGCTAAGGACGGAGCAGCAGTTTGGATAAGGAGGTCTTAACCTCGAGGTAGGCCATGGAGACCTTTTGGCAAGATATGCGATACGGCCTGCGGACGGTCTTGAAGCGACCAGGCTTCACGCTTACCGTGGTGATTACGTTGGCGCTGGGCATTGGGGCCAACGCGACCATTTTCACTTGGATCGAAGCGGTTCTCCTCGAGCCTTTACCCGGCATTGAACGACCGGAGGATCTGGTAGAGATCTGGGGGGCGACGCGGAACAACTCTGCTCTATCACTGTCCTACCCCGATTACCTTGATCTCCGAGACCGCAACGAAGTCCTCTCTGATCTGATCGCCCATCAGGTGCTTCCTCTTAACTTGGGACGCGGAGGGAAGCCGGAGCGCGTACAAGGCGCCATCGTATCGGGGAACTACTTTGACGGTCTCGGTGTGAGCGCTCCTATCGGGCGCACCTTTCTTCCTGAAGAGGATCGAACGCCAAACTCCCATCCTGTGGTGGTCATCGGCTACGGACTATGGCAACGCCTCTTTGGAGCCGATCCGAATACTATCGGGCGAGCGATAACCCTAAATGGGCATGACTTCACCATCATCGGCGTCGCACCTGAAGATTTTCTAGGTACTTACGCGGGTGCCACGATTGATCTGTGGACGCCGGTGATGATGAAAGACTATGTGGCGCCGCGCTTCTCGCTCATTAATCGCGGAAGTCGTTGGCTGATGGTCATGGGCCGGCTTAAGAAGGGCGCAACCTTAGAGCAGACGCAAGGGAATCTCACTGCAATCTCCCAGCAATTGCAGCGTGCCTACCCACAGACCAACGACCAGATGGGCGTCGCCGTTTACTCGTTGATGAGTTCACCGTTTAGTTTGAAAGGGAGCCTTAGGTCTTCTCTCGCCGTTCTCATGGCAGCCGTCGCCGTGGTGCTGCTGATTGCCTGCGCCAACGTTGCCGACCTGCTATTGGCGCGTGCTGCTTCGAGGCGTAAGGAGATCGCCGTGCGTCTGGCCTTAGGCGGCAGCCGGAGGCGGTTAGTCCGACAAATGCTGACTGAGAGCTTCGCACTGGCTTTGTTTGGGTCGGCAATAGGGCTGGCGCTCGCGATTTTGGCGGGCCGATTTCTACCCGCATTCCTTCCACCCGTCGGGCTGACGGTTAGCTTCGATACTCGACCAGACGTTGTTGTTTTCATGTTCACTCTTGCCTTGACAGTGATTACGACAGTCCTGTTCGGCCTGGCTCCGGCGTTGCAGGCGTCCAGACCGGATCTGATAACAGCTCTGAAGGATAACGCGGCCACGCTCGGGCACGGACGGCGCAAGATTTCCTTGCGGCATGCCCTGGTAGTGACTCAGGTGGCTCTCTCGACGATTGCCTTGATCAGCGCAGGGCTGTTTGTCCGCAGCCTGCGGGAATCCTACAAGGCTGATCCGGGATTTGATCCTCACCACGTTCTGTTGGCTTCATTCGATCCATTCCTGAGCGGCTACGACGAGAACCGCGGGCGAGAGTTCTATCGCCGTCTCGTTGAGCGCGTTGCGACCGTGCCTGGTATTCAGTCCGTCAGCCTGGCACGCCGTTTGCCTCTCACGTTAAGCGGCATCGCGTTTTCATCCGTCTCCGTCGACGGCTACACGCCGCGTAAGGACGAAGACATGCGCCTCAATTATGAAACCACCGGGCCGCGTTATTTTCAGACGATGCGCATCCCGCTGGTCTCTGGCCGAGATTTCGATGAGCGAGATCACGAGGGAGCTCCTGGCGTGGTGATTATCAACGAGACAATGGCACGTCGTTACTGGCCTGGAAACGATGCTCTCGGCAGGCGAATAAAACTGGCCAAAGATTGGCTCGAAATCGTGGGCATTGCAAAAGATGTGAAGAACCGCAACTTGAGTGAAGCGTCTCAACCATTCTTGTACTTGCCGTTACTGCAGGATTATCGCTCGAACATGATTCTGGTTGCGCGCACGGCCGGCGATCCAAAGAAGATGTTCCATACCGTGCAGGCCCAGGCTGCTGCCCTCGACCAAGAGATGCCCATCTTCGACGCCAAGACCTTCGAGGACCATATTGGCGTCTCGCTCTTTCTGCAACGCATGGCTGCCACGCTCTTGACCATCTTCGGCTTGTTGGCACTCTCCCTATCTGCGGTGGGACTTTATGGCGTTATGTCGTATACAGTCAGTCAGCGCACTCGTGAGCTGGGAATCCGCATTTCTGTTGGAGCGCGGCGAAGCGACGTCCTGAGGCTCATACTTGGGCAAGGACTCGTTTTGTCGGCAATCGGTACGACTTCCGGCTTAGTCGTGGCGTTGATCGTGACTCGCTTGGCGGCGCATTTGTTGTACGGCATTAGCGCAGCCGATCCAGCAACATTTATAAGCGTCTCACTGGTACTGCTCGGGGTGGCGTTATTGGCCGGTTACTTGCCCGCGCATCGTGCGACCAAAGTAGATCCTCTGGTTGCACTGCGCACCGAGTGATTCCCATAGACTACGTTGGACCGCTTCCTGACGGCAGAGGGCGGGACAGAAGGTTTTAAGGGTGCTGAAGGGACTTCTATCAGTATTTTCCACTGCTTTTTGAGTGCTTTTGTCAGCCATAAGTAACTCATGTTTTCAATGGGGTTACGATCTAGAGCACTTCCGTCACGACAGAGATCAACATTCCACTTGGCCGAGCAGTCGAGTAGTCGCATCTCGGACAAGTGGTTCCTGTTCCCAAGACGGGCCTTCGCGGTGATTGTGACTTTGCGCTACGCGTTTCCAAAGCAGGCCATGGAATTGACGGAGTATGGAAAGCCTGGAAAGCCAAGAAGCCGGCTTTCCACCCTTCCCACACTCCTTGGAAATCCCTTCGGGATTACCACATTCCCACGGCCTCGACTGCTGGCATATTTCGAAACTCAACAGCAAGAGAGACCGGAATTCAAGGCGTTTAGACCTCAAGGGGGTTGTAACGGGGCCCTTGGTCCAAAGTGTAACGAACGTTGAAGTACACTCACTCCGAGGCGCGAGACGCGCTCCGGACGGAACTTGCCAAACAGACCGGTCAGAATCTCGCCGGCAGAACACTAAAAGACGGCTCTGTCACTTTCGAGTGGTTTGTTCGCAACCGCTATTTCCCGCTACGAAAGGGGATGCCACAAACTTTTCTAACCGAGCGGGAAGGGCCGGCTTGTGGGGAACGGCCCTCAAATAACGATCCAATTCTGATTGTCTTGACATTGTCAATACAAGTAAAGTCGAGTTTGGAGGACAGCCGACATGCCGAAACGAGCCACGTCAACGGAACGACGCACAGAGAAGCTTGACGTGCGAGTTTCTCGTTCCGCAAAGGCTAAACTCCAGGCTGCCGCGTCTGCCTCGCATCGATCCATTTCGGCGCCTTAAGGCTAAAGGAGGAGCCCTTGCGATATCCTCTGGGCATTCAACAGGCGTAAAACACAGTCGTCACGGCAGAATCAAGTCGGGTCGCTCCAAAGTCGCAACTCTTGCGCGCTGGACCGCACGCGAGACCGCGCGCATCGCTGGATATCGCCTCTGGCGCCGCGCTTCGAGCCAATGCTATCTCGGCATTCTTCTCCATGAGGTGTTGCTCGATTGGCGCCATGCGCGGGGTATTGAGTTGTGACGCCCTGCGTCGCAACTGTCGGGTACTCAACACAGCAAGGATTGAAATAGTTCCACAAGCGATTGCTCGGGCTAATCTGGTCGTATGGCTGAGCATTTCATGTTTCATCCTCCACTCTTTGGGATGTGCGCCGTGCGTGAGTATGGCAATTCCGGGCAAACGCTCGCGAAACAACCATCGAGCGATCCCGGTTCCGCCGCTTACCAAATAGGTCACTCCGGCTTCTGGTTGACGTCGTCTACTAGGTATGCAATCTCGGTCTGCCATTTCTGAGGGTTCGCCTCAGTTGCGGGATTCGTAAGATAGATCTCCAACCGCGACACCCACACCGATCCGTGCTCGCCTTCCGATTTCCGCCACTCTATTCCATTGCACTTCCCCCACTCCTGCAGCGCTTTGTTGGCTTCGATCAATTGGTCGAAGTGCCCTGTGTGGATAATGGTGGCGTACTTGCCTGCGGGTATGATATCGGTAACGATTCTTTGATCTCCCGTCAGCGGGGTTGCTACGGGAACACCAACGTCGATCTCGAGTTCCCTTGCCATGTCGATAACCCGATAGCGGAAAAACGGTGGACCAGTGGGAACCGATCCACCTGCTCCCAGCCAGGCCATCACCTCGCTGATCAGCGACGGGAGCACCGTACTCACTTCCTGCATCGACACTCGATACCGAATTCCTGCATACGGTTGCGCGTCTCTTTTCTCGAGTTTCGGTTGTGTTAGCATCTCGCTAGTCCTCCGTTCATCTTGATCACGCAACTAGGGGCACACAGATTTCAAATCCCCCCATTCCAATTCTGGCGTCAAACTCACCACCATAACTTTCGAAGTCCGGCGCATCCGCGACATCAAGGCCGAGTTCCGGAATCCATTTGGTCCAAAGATTGTGAACGGCTCCGCGAATCGTTGAAATGTGACCAGGCTGCGAAAACGCCGCATATTTCCCCGCCCCGAGGCGCACGCTGCGCAGGCCCTTGAGATACCTGTGAAAACTGCTGACTTCCACAGCGGCAATGTACTCAAAGGTTTCCAATTCATGGAAATTGGCCCATACACCGTAGCAGGCACTCCCAACCTGTCCGGGAACGGATTGATATGAGGAGTGAAGCGCTGCTACTGGTAGGGAAGGCCTTCGTTCTACTCGATGACCAGCGTGCCCTGTACATTGGTCTCGTGGGTCAGGACACATTTCCAGCCGCCGCCCTCCCACCGCAAGACGTCGGTCTCGACCTCTTTGCCCAAAAAGGTCTTATGTTCAAAAGGGCCCGAGAGCGAGAGATGAAAGGTTATGGTCGCGATGTTGCCGTAGACACGCACTCGGGCATTCGCTAGGTCCGGTTCGTAGGTCTTTCGCGTGAAGGTGCCCGCCTTGATCGCAGCGCAGACGCTTTCCCTGTCGTTGAGTCTGCCAATACCGTCGACAACCGCCCAGTCCAGGTCCAGCAAGCGGCAGACTCCGTCGGCATCGTTGGTCCGCATCGCCTGCGCGAGTTCTTTTTCCGCCTCGAGTGCATTCTCTTTGGTTGGCCCATCGTTGGTCTGGCCAGCTGCGGCGTTTGCAGTTTGGGCCACGAACATTCCTGCGGACGCAATGAGTAAAAACCCAATGATCAATATGGCTCTACCACTCGTGATTCGCATCGTTTGTGTTTCCTTTTCGTTTTGCGATGGTTTGGTCCGAGAGACGAATGAGAGCTGCGGCCAGTCTGCTAAACCTACTCTGTCCCAATCTCTAAGCAATCCGCACAAGCAACTCCGTCTTCAACTCGCTCTCCGGTGTCGTCCGCGGGTCATTAAGGTAGTTCTCTATGCAGAACTCGGACCGCAACGCTACCTGCTTCGCTGCCAACGTCTTGAAGATGCTGTCGAAGGCCGCCCCGATATGCGCATATGGTCCAGTTAAAACAAAGCGGGCGTATTTTCCCGTCTCTATCGACCTCCGCTGCATACCTGCCGGCAGCCTGTCGGCCTCATTGGCAAGCGCTACACCGGCTTGGTAGATCATCGCGTCTTCGCCCGACCTGCTCTTGTCGGCGCCACTCACGCCTAGGTACTCCCGAAGCTCTCGAGGATCGACCTGTGCAAGCAGCGGATGCAACTCATTCCACAACGAAGGCGCCACCTCCGAGAAAGGTCCGCGCCTTTCGAGAAAAGCGTAGTGGGTCACAGGACGAGTTATGGCGTCAAAGCCGGTTGTCAGGTTCATAGTAACCTCCGTGGGCATTCTCGAACGGCTTTGATCGTAGACAATTGCGTCCTGCGCCTCTTTGCCAAGCTTGCGAAATTCACTCGGTGTGAGCGCAAGATGTTTGCGGAAGGTTTTGTTGAACGCTGCCGCGGTGCCATACCCGATGCTTATCGCAATTTCGGCGATGCTCGCATACGGATCATCTTGCAGCATGCGCAGCGCGGCGAGCAGCCGGATCCGGCGTTTGAATTCGAATGGCGTCTCCCCGCCGTAGGCCTGAAACAGCCTCACGAAGTGGTGCACCGACGAGCCCGCCTCCCGCGCAATGCGCTCCAGGCTTAGCGGTTCCATCAGGTGCATCCGTACGTATTGCTTCGCCCGCCCGATCTGAAACCGGTGAAATTGGGTCTGGTGATCTCTCTTTTTCCTCATGCAATCCGTCCCGTCGGACTATATCGCATCACCCGTAGCTCACACTTTTCCCGAATTGCGAAAATGTCGAGATGAATACCAATGCTGCTTGCTCTATGTGAGGAACACCGGCCGACGCCGACTGTCTTAACTCGATCAGACACAAAGGGATCTCTAACCGTCAATGCGAGAGTGACCAATAAATTGCCCAATATTTGGTTGATCGCATCAGCGAGCCTGCAGCGTTTGCCGCCAAGAGCGAATCGCGGCCCAACCGATATCGCTGCATCTGCCATTCGCCTATCCTATTCGCCTCACATTTAACTTGAACATTACCTCACAGGTAATCGTTGATGCTGTTCCAATCCGTCATCGGCAGGGAAAGACGATCTGCGTTGCGGGCGTCACTGCGCGCTCAGCTCATGCTGATGAAATCGAAAAGGTCACGATTCAACTCGTCCATGTGAGAGATCATCAAACCGTGGGGGGCCTCTTCATAAACCTTCAGCTGAGACCCTGAAATCAATCGATGAACCCTTCTCGCTGTGACTTCAAGCCGGCAAAAAACATCGCTCTCTCCGTGGATGACCAATGTTGGCTTCTCTATTAACCGCAACTCTGGTCGAAAGTCTGTTTCTGAGTTCGCGATGTGTGTTCCAACCACAGCCGGAAGCGATAGGAGATCACACATGCGAATTCCCCAATCGACAGAACTGTCCGTGACCTTGGGGCCAAAAAAGCCGCGGGCAATTGTACGCACGTACTGCGGAAAATCATGGGTGATTTCGTTACGTACAGCTATTAACTCACTCTGGGGAACTCCATCGGGATTATCGTCTGTCTTGAGGCCGAATGGAAGCGATGTGGCGACGAACACGGTACGTGAGATACGCGCACCACCGTACTTCGATAAGTAGCGAACGATTTCGGCACAACCCATTGAATGCCCCACGAGGGCTATGTCTCTCAGATCGAGCTGTTCGATGATTTTTGCCAAATCGTGAGCGAGGATGTCGAAATCGTAGTCGGCCCCTGGATCGCTCGATCTCCCGTGGCTCCGGCGGTCGTACGCCACAGCCCGCATGCCTCGCCCGCGGAGATAATTCATCTGATACTGCCAAATGTCGGAGTTACTCGCCCATCCATGAACAAACAACACTGTACGGACTTTCGGATTAAGCCGACTTGCGGGGGTACACCAATCCTTATAGAAAAGTCTGACGGTTGGGTCAACGACGACGTACGGCCCTATTCCCTCATTTGATCCCTGAGATAGTTTCTCCTGCGTGGTTGCGGCGTGAAGACTTGGCATTTGTGCAAGGACTACGCCTCCGCCGACCATCTTGTGAAGAAAAGATCGTCTCTTCATGTGTTCTCTCGGTTCCATGGCATGGCAGCCTTCTTGCACTGAGTGTCGAGCCGGAAAATACGAATCGTCAATTACGTCCGAGGTAATGCCATACGATTTTTGCGTTTGCCGAACGAAGTTCCCAGTCAACCTATGATGTACGCAGTTTATTCGCTGCACGGAAATCGACCATTACCTCGCAGGTAATTGTGGGTGCCGAGTCAGTCGGTCCACGATTTCGGCATGAAAAGACGATCCGCATTGACATCGATGATGGCGGCCTTTACGGGCGCTGGCGTCTTTACGGGCAAAAGCTTCACTATGGCAGCCAAGCAGCCCTCCGGAGTTGCCCTGCGCCCCACCACGATGATCGAGACCCGCGATGGAGCCCGGATTCACTTTCGGGATTGGGGCGCTGGAGCGAAGAGGAATTGCAACGACTTGAGCTCGGCGTCGTCGGTGCCTTTGCGCGTGGCCGCCATGACGCCGGAATCGCCAAGTTTTGCCTGCTTTCTGCCGTAGGAAGCTCAGCTAGCAGCCGGTTTCGCTATGCGCGAGTAATGGGCATGAAGGAAGACGCCGTGCGCAACGTCGGTTTTGCCGGGCTCGCCATATTTCGCCCCGGCATCATTGTCGGCAACGCTCATACCCCGGCCTGGGTCGGTTGGTTGGGAAGCCTCGTGCCTGGGTCGTTTGGCAGTATTGATCAGCGCATTTTCGGTCGCTCAATCGCCGTAGAGATAGCTTGCACAGTCGAGAGGCTGATGAAGTTGCCCGCGAAAATGAAGCAATGAAAAAACTTGCTGCGCAGTTCAATAGCGTTTTTAGGATTTTTGCGTGGAACCCATCGGCCTGTTATTGCTTCGTCGACGGAGCCGGTACGCAAAGGTCCGGCAGGCGTGTAGGTGCTGATGAGGACGCCAGAGGACACAGCGTTCGTGCTGGCCAGCGCGAGTCCGCTTGGCTGGGTTCCGTCCGAAAAGAAACGTTTCCCTTTACCCAACATTATTGGATAGACGAACAGCAAGACCTCATCCGCAGGCCGGTGTTCGAGTAGCTTCGATGTGAGCGTCGAACTGCCCCAGAGGCTCAGGCCTTCTCGGCATCGATTCGGTCGCTCTTGCGCCGCCGACGTTTCGATCCCTCCATCAGCAGCGGATTGGCAACCAACACTTCATGTCCGAAGCCGGCGATAATTTCCCGCACCCAGGCTGAATGGGTTCCCACCTCAACAACCACCCGGGAGATCGCAAGGGCTTGAAAAAACTCCGCAACCTCTTGCTTCCTTGTCCGAAACTGGCTTTCCACAAGCGTCTCTCCGCCTAAACCCAAAATGCAGTAGTTGGTCCACTGGTCACCCAGATCCACCGCCACGGTCAAACGATCCAGGTTCGGACGCACTGCATCCCGTCCATCCTTTTTCCCTTCAACTGCTGGAACTATCTCCACATCCAACTGCCCTGCCAGTTTGGCAACTAGCTCCGCCATCACTTCCTGGGGCTTCCGCTCCACGACAACTCCCAACTTCTTCGGCCGGTTATCGCCCTGTTAGCAATAGTTGAAACTTCATCTGGGTACCACGAAACGCGGAAGGAGCCAATCTCCCTGCGAATTCACTCTCCGCGTAGTGCCCGAATCGGGTCGATTGACGCGGCCCGCTTTGCAGGCCTCCACGCGGCCGTAAGCCCCACGGTGCATAACAGGCCGGTTACGGCGAACAGAACGCTCGCATCTCCAAGGCTCACGCCGTATAAGAACCCCTTGAGAACGCGGCCCAGAATGCATACTCCCGCGAGGCCCGCGAGCGCGCCGGAGCCAAGCAGAAGGCACGCCTCGCGCAGAACGAGCCACAGCACCGATGCGCGTCTCGCACCCAGCGCAATGCGAATCCCAATTTCCTGGGTTCGTTGTGTTACTGCATAGGAAATCACTCCATAGATCCCGATGGCGGCCAGAAGCAGAGCAATTCCGGCAAAGGTAGCCACAAGAAGCATGTTGAAACGCCAGCGGGCCAGCGA
>Ga0210410_10006153_pt1 | contig 10442 bp, 10 predicted proteins | sample IncBWC4MmetaG_FD_161058 | JGI IMG/M metagenome (GOLD analysis project Ga0210410, IMG submission 161058) | Forest soil microbial communities from Barre Woods Harvard Forest LTER site, Petersham, Massachusetts, United States - Inc-BW-C-4-M | ecosystem: Environmental > Terrestrial > Soil >... | reverse complement strand
GGGTGCGGGAGGCGGTGCGGGGGCAGCTTTGGCTGGAGCCGCGGCGGGGGCCGAAGAGGGTAGGGCGGCGGAGCCCGCGCCGTCAATCACCGCGACAATGGTTTGGATGGGCACGGTCTGGCCTTCGGCAATCTTTATTTCCTTGAGGACACCGGCGGAGGGAGAGGGAATTTCGGCATCCACCTTGTCGGTGGAGATTTCAAAGAGCGGCTCGTCGCGCTCGACCTTGTCGCCAGGTTTCTTGAGCCATTTGGTGATGGTGCCTTCAAAGATGCTTTCGCCCATTTGGGGCATGACGACATCAACTGCCATGGGATTGCTCTCCTTCGCCTGATGTGCCGTGTGAAACTTCCGGAATGCGTGGCGCTCTTGGCATGTTCCGCGGAACCTTTCTAGTTTACAGCGAAAGGCGAAGCGCGAAAAGGGCGAGGGGCCCGAGGTTTTAGCGGGCGGCCCGGGAACGGACGAGCTGCGCTCATGGCTTGGCGGTGAAGGTGAAGTTGAGGGTTTGCGGCTCGCCACTGGAGTTGATTTCAATTTCCCGGGACTGGGTGCCGAGGGTTTCATGCCAGGCGGTGATGGTGTAGCGGCCGGGAGGAAGATCCGCCAGCACAAAGCTGCCGTCGTCGCCGGTGACGGCAAAATACGGCGTCCTTAGTACGACGAAGTAACCCTGCATCCAGGCATGGAGGTTGCACTTCACGGGAATGAACTCTTCGTTTTCGTAGGCGTAGGCGAAGGGCGGGGTGCGGGCGGGCTGAAGTTTGTTCCACTCGCGGTTGACTCTGGCGAGGGGGTGGATGTTGTGGGAGAGCGGGTCGCTGTTGGAGATTTTCACTTCCTGTCCGGCCCGGAAGGCCAGGACATGCGTGGTGTAGTGGCAGCCCTGCTGGTCGAAAAGGACGGGAGTCGGGGGAACGGGGCCGGGATAGGGGGCGCCCCCGGAGATGTAGACGACCACATTGCGGATGGAGTTGCCGGGACCGAGGACCAGTGATTCGGGAAAGAGTGGATTGCCAGCGTGCATTTGCGCGCAGGCGGGCTCTTTCGAAAGATCGAGGGGCTTGGGCTTGGCGGGAGAGCCGGTGAGCGTGACTTTGCCACTGAGTTTCGTGCCGCCGGGCAAGGCGAAAAGCGCGGCGGGAGCGCATGCGAGCAGGAGCGTTAGGAAATAAATGTGTGCCAACCGCATCCCTCGTAGGCCTCCTCGGCCAGGGAATCCAAATATTCTGGACCTTGCGGAAGTTGAGAAACGCGGCAACGCGGAGCAAGAACCAAACTGGGAAGAGAATGCCGTGCCAACCCCGTGCAGCTTCAATTTTACGCAAGCGGTGGTAAACGGGATTGCGAATGGGGACACGCGGGTTCAATCGGTTAGTAGCTTTTTGATGATAAAAGAGGGGCCGGGCAAATCGAACAGACCCTGCCTCAGAAGGCGGCCTGTGGAAAGGCAAGAGGCGCCGGTTGAGACTGACCGCCCGGCAGCTAGAACTTTGCCAGGTCTCGGGCGGCGGCGAAGACTTTTTGGGCGTTGGGGAGGAAGGCTTCCTCGAGCGTGGGGGCATAGGGGACGGGCGTGTCGAGAGAAGCGACGCGGAGGACCGGGCCATCGAGGTCGTGGAAGGCTTTTTCGAACAGGATGGCGGCGATTTCACCGGAGATGCCTCCGGTTTTTGTGTCTTCGTGGACGACCAGGCACTTGTTGGTTTTCCGGATGGACTGGAGAATCGTCTCCTCGTCGAGCGGCATTAACGTGCGGAGATCGATGACCTCGGCTTCGATGCCTTCTTTGGCGAGGGCTTCGGCGGCCTCGAGGGAGGTGTGCATCATCGCGGCGTAGGAAAGAATCGTGAGGTGTTTTCCTTCGCGGCGGACGACGGCTTTGCCGAGCGGCACGGTGTAATCGCCTGCTGGAATCTCCTCCTTGATGCGGCGATAGAGAAATTTGTGTTCGAAGAAAAGGACGGGATTGTTGTCGCGGATGCTGGCCTTCAGCAGGCCCTTGGCGTCAGATGGCGTGGAAGGATAGACGATTTTCATTCCCGGCGTGTGCAGGAAATACATTTCAGGATTGGCTGAATGGAACGGGCCGCCATGGACGCCGCCGCCGGCAGGGCCGCGGACGACGATGGGCGCCGGCGCATTCCAGAGATAGTGGCCCTTGGCGACGAAATTGGTGAGCTGGTTGAAGCAGCAGGCGATGAAATCGATGAACTGCATCTCGGCGATGGGGCGCAGGCCGAGGTAGCTCATGCCGCAGGCCGCGCCGATGATGGCGCTTTCGCTGATGGGCGTGTCAATGACGCGTTCCCATCCGAATTTTTCAAGCAGTCCTTCGCTGGTTTTGAACGCGCCGCCGTAGACTCCAACGTCTTCGCCGATGAGCACGACGCTCGGGTCGGCCGCCATCTCTTCAAACATGGCCTGGCGGATGGCTTCGAGAAACGTGATGGGGGCCATGGGCTACCTCCGGGCCTTTCCGCGGGCGGCGGGTTTCGCGGGCGCCGGTTTTCTGGCGGGAGGTTTCGCGGCCGGTTTTGACGGGGATTTTCTATTCGGTGCCGGTTCCTCTGTGGCCGGTTGGGTGTCGCCAAAATGGATGGGGGCGTTTTCGCGAGAAGAGGTCTTGCCGCGGCCGAAACCTTCGACGATCCAGACAGGATCGACGCTGGATTTGGGCGGGGTCACTTCGGCGATTGGGCGCTCCCACTTGGGGCGAATCTTGTGACAATCGTCGCCGGTGCAGTAGACGCCTGCTGCGGCGAACTCCGCGGGCGGCATGGGTGAGTTCAGGGCGAACTCGCGGTCTTTTTCGAGCAGCGCGGTGATCTTGTCCTCGATCTCTTTCTTGCCTCTGGCGTCGAGGATTTTTTCGGCGGTGAGGAATCTCTCGTAGAGGGTGATGGGGTCGCGCTTCTCCCAGTATTCGCGCTGCTCGGCCGGGACATATTCGGCGGGGTCGTGCTGGGCATGGCCGCGGCGCCGGAAGGTTTTGGCTTCGATGAGGATGGGGCCTTCACCGGCGCGCGCGCGATCGACGGCTTCCTTGGCAGTTAGGTAGACAGCGACCGGATCGTTGCCATCAACGATGTAGCTGGAGATTCCGTAGGCCTTGGCGCGGTCGGCTAAATTTTCTATGGGCACCTGGCGGCGCACCGGCGTCGAATAGGCCCACTGATTGTTTTCGAGAATCAGGACGAAGGCCGCTTTTTGCGACGCCGCAAGATTCAAGCCTTCGTGAAAAACGCCGGTGGAGCTGCCGCCGTCGCCGATCCAGGTCATGGCCACGATTTTCTGGCCGAGATAGCGGCCGGCCATGGCGACGCCCGTGAGGACGGGGATAAGATCGCCGAGCATGGAGATGGGCGAAACGATGTGGAGATTTTCGAGATCGCCGAAGTGGCTGGTTCCGTCCTTGCCCTTGGTGGGTGAGGTGTATTTCGCCATGTGCTGGGTGAAGATGTCGCGCGGGGGAACGCCTTTGACGAGCAGCGCCCCGATGTTGCGGATCATCGGGGCCATCCAGTCTTTTTTCTCGAGGGCGTAGGCGCTGCCTGTCGAGACGGCTTCCTGGCCGAGGCTGGAGTAGAGGCCGCCGACGATTTTGTTCTGGCGGAAGAGGAGGGTCATGGTGTCCTCGACCTCGCGGTTGAGCCGCATGTAGTAGTAAAGGTCGAGGTATTGCTGGCGCGAGAGTTTCGTTTTGGGACTTGCTTCGGTGGCAGGCATCTTCGGCGGTTCTCCGGATGGACGTCCGGTTGTCTATCTTACGGCGAATGGAGGCGGTTGGCTAATTGGGAGAATGGCGGGAGAAGGACAATTTGTCCGAAGACGGAGGAAGATAACGCAGAGACGCTGAGTTCAGAGAGGAAACGCGGAGAAAAGAGGGGCCCGTTCGCCGCGGCGGACGGGCCCTGAAAAATCCAAAAGGAAAACCAGGAGAGTTGGGATGGCCGGTCTACCTAGGGCCATCACACGAGATAGTTTTCGAGTTGACCGAAGCAGCCGAGCCAGCCCTGGTTGTGCTTTTCGCGGGCTTCGGCCGTGAGCAGGTTTTTGTGCGTCAGGCTGACTTCGGTGGAACCGCCGAGGTCTTCGAAGATCACCGTGACGAGGGATTCGGTCGAGGTTTCGTCATCCTGCAAGCGCCAGGTAAAGGCCAGCTTTTCCGGGGGCCGGACTTCTTCGTAGGCGCCGCTGACGCGGTGGATGTTGCCTCCCTTATCGTGCATCTCGATGGCGTATTTGCCGCCGACGCGGAGATCGAGTCGGGTAATGACGGTTTTGTAGTCCGCCGTCGGATGAAACCACTGGGCGAATTCCCGGGCATCGGTCCAGGCGCGAAACACGCGGTCGCGGGGAGCCGCGAAGGTGCGTTTTACCTGGAGCGAGTTTTCCGGCTGCGATTGCGGTGTGGCCATGATTGGTTCTCCTTTTGCTTTTCTTTTTGCCTTTCAGGCGGATCCTGGCTGAGGAAACGTTCGAGGGAATCGAAAGCGCCTTCCCAGAAGCGGCGGTACTGGGCAATCCAGCCCTCGGCTTGCTTCAGGGGAGCGGGCGCGAGCTGGCAGAAGCGCGTGCGGCCGACTTTTTTCTGCGAGACGAGGCCGGCTTTCTCGAGGACGCGGACATGCTTCATCACGGCGGGAAGGGACATGAGGTGCGGGCCGGCGAGGTCGGACATGGAGGCTTCGCCCAGGGTGAGGGAAGCGAGGATGGCGCGGCGGGTGGGGTCGGCGAGCGCGCCGAAGGTCGAATCAAGGGTTGTGGAATACTTAACCATATGGTTTAGTATTGACCGGAAGGGAGCGGCTTGTCAAGCGGAATTCCCGCGGGCTTGACGCTCTACGGAATTCGGTGCTACAAACAGGGCCATTCTGATCCAGGTCGGTCCTTTCCGACGCCCAGACGTTGAGTGCCTGCATCCTCGTTTGTGCAATTTCCGCCCAAGAACTTTTTGGTGTATTCCAGCGCAGGCAAACACTCGTTCGTTCAAGGAGATTTTTCAATATGAACAAGAGAATATTACTTTGTTTAGCCCTGGTGTTGACATCGTGCCTCAGGGCGGCGGCGCAGGATGCGAAGATGCAGCCGCTGACGTTCTGGTATGAGTACACGGTGAATCCGGGAAAAGAAGCGCAGTTTCTGGAACTGGTGAAGACAGTCGGCGCGCCGGTACGCGAAAAAATGCTGGCGGATGGAGTGGTTCTCGCCTGGGGCGTGGAAGTTCCCTTGCTGCGCATGCCGGGTGCCGCCACTCATGTGATCTGGTATTCGGTTGCGGACTGGGGCGGAATCGAAAAGGTGGACAACGCGATGCACGCGCAGATCGCGAAACTCGATGAAGAGGCGATGAAGTCCGGCACTGGGAAGAAAGCGTCCGCGGGCGGGGCAACGGTGACCGCGCGGATTATGGAAGCGGCTGACGTCAGCAAGACGCGGGACTACCTGACACGGGATTTGGTGTTCGTGCATGGTTCTGGCGCACCACCGGCAGGGGTGTTGCCCTATACGCGGTTCAACTATCTGAAGGCCCGGCCCGGCAAGGGCAGCGATTTGCGCAAACTCTGGGAAAAGTACAACAAGCCGGTGCTGGACAAGCTAGTGGCGGATGGCGTGGTGCTGGCGTACGGCCTGGCAGTGGAAGATGTGCGCACGGACGGCGACTTTACGCATTTCGTGTGGTATGCCACGAAAGATATGGCTTCGATGGAAAAGGTTCGCTCGGCGTATGCGGCCGATCGGGAAAAGAGAAGCCAGGAAGAACAGGACGTGATCAGCGCCGAATTCCTGAAGGTGGCGGACCCGGAAGCTTCCAGATCCGAGGTGACCCGGTCGATCATGTTCCATGTTGGCGGGATGAAGTAACGTCCGGCCAGCACGGCAAAAGATAGAGAGAAGTGAAGTTGAGCCCCATGCGGATGTTCCAAGCGTGGGGCTTTTTCTAGGTTGGCAGGACTCCGGACAGATTCATGGTTGGGAGACAAGGCCGCAGGCCCAAAAGCGGGAGTTTCGCTCCCGCACCTCAAAATTAAGAACGGACCGCCTCAGAGGGCGGGTCCTACACGATCGAGCGCTGCCTGCAGTTGTTGGGAGGAGACTTCGCGAGGAATGAGTGAGAGAAGATCCGCGAGGTGTTCGGTAAGCCGCGGCTTCACTTCGCCCGGAGAAACATTGCGGTTAAGGAGTTTTTCAAGAGAGGTGGCTTTGCGGTCGGCGATACCGCAGGGAATGATGAGGTCGAAGTAGCGGAGGTCGGTCGAGACGTTGTAGGCGAAGCCGTGGGAAGTGACCCAGCGGCTGATGTGGACGCCGATGGCGGCGAGTTTTTCTTCGGGGGTATTGCCGGGAGGCTGGACCCAGATGCCGGTTTTGCCGGTGATGCGGTAGGCGCTGATGCCGAAATCGGCGGAGGCGCGGATCATGGCTTCTTCGAGGGTGCGGACGTACCAGTGGACATCGCGGCGGATGGGATCGAGATTGAGGATGGGATAGCCAACGATCTGGCCGGGGCCGTGATAGGTGATGTCGCCGCCGCGGTTAGTTTCGCGGAGCTCGACATTTTTCTGGCGGAGTACGTTTTCAGAAGCCAGAAGATTTTTCTGGCTGGCGTTGCGGCCGAGGGTGAGGACGTGGGGATGCTCGCAGAAGAGGAGAACGTCGTCGATGGCGCCGGCTTTGCGCGCGGCGACGATGCGCTGCTGGAGGGCGTAGGCATCGGACCAGGAAAGGAGGCCTACGTCGCTGATGATGAGTGGCGCCATGAGATTGGACGGTTAACAGATAGCAGCGATCAGCGAACGGGAACCTCTCCGAACAAATCAGCGCGGCGAATGATTATCAAGAGGAAGTCTGGCTGAATCAGCTGGCTAATAAGCGCGGCGACGTCCCACTGGATTCCTGCTACCTCTCATCTGATCGCTGATCGCAAAATCTAAAGCCTCAGACGTTAATTTGCAGCCCTCGGACGGAGGCGAAGGCGTCGCCCATGGCTTCCCAGACCGTGGGATGGGCGTGAATCATGTTCATCATGTCATCGATGGTACCTTCGAGATTCAGCACGGCCGCGGCTTCGGACAAAATTTCGGTGGCCAGCGGACCGATGATGTGGATGCCCAGGACTTCGCCGTATTGTTCGTTGGTTACTACTTTGATAAAGCCGCCATGGTTGCCGAGGATGGTAGCTTTGCTGTTGCCGACGAAGGGAAACTTGCCGGTTTTCACGGTGTAGCCCGCGTCGCGGGCCTGCTTTTCGGTCATGCCGATGGAGCCGATCTGCGGTTCGCAATAGGTGGCGTTGGGGATGCGCAGCTTGTTGATGGTATGCGTGGGCTTGCCGGCGATGTGGGTGACGGCGACGATGCCCTCCATCATGGCGGCGTGCGCGAGTTGCGGAAGGCCGGCGACGATGTCTCCGATGGCGTAAAGACCGGGCTCGGCGGTTTCCATGAACTGGTTGACGTGAACGAAGCCGCGCTCGACTTTGGCTTTGGATTTCTCGAGGCCGCAATTATCGGTCATGGCTTTGCGGCCGACGGCGAGAAGCAGCTTTTCCGCCTGCAGCGTTTGCGCCTTTCCATCCTTATCCTTGAAGGAGACCGTGACGCCCTTGGCGTCTTTTTTCACGCCATCCACCATGCAGCCGGTTTGAACGGCGATGCCCTTTTTCTTGAAGGTCTTTTCCAGTTCGGCGGAGATTTCCTCGTCTTCGACAGGAACGACGCGGGGCAGGGCTTCGAGGATGGTGACCTGGGTGCCGAAGGAGTTGTAGATAGAAGCGAATTCGACGCCGACGGCGCCGGCGCCGATGACGATGAGGGTCTTGGGAATTTCGGGAAGTTCGAGGATGGAGCGGTTGGTGACGATGGTTTTGTGATCGGGCTCGATGCCGGGAAGCGACTTGGCTTCCGAGCCGCTGACCATAAGGATGGCGCCGGCTTCGATCGTCTCTTTCTTGCCGTCTTTTTCAACGCTGATCTTGCCGGGGCCTTCATATTTCCCCCAGCCCTGCTTCCATTCGACTTTATTTTTCTTGAAAAGAAACTCGATGCCCTTGGCGTGCTTATTGACGATCTTGGTCTTGCGGGCCAGTATGTTGGGCCAATTGATTTTCACGCCGGGAATTTCAAAGCCGAGTTCTTCGGCATTCTTGAAGTGGTCGTAGACATCGGCGTGGTGCAGCAGAACTTTGGTTGGGATACAGCCGACGTGCAGGCAGGTGCCGCCGAGGAACGGATCCTTCTCGACGACAAGGGTTTTCAGCCCGAGTTCGCCGGCGCGAATGGCCGCGACATAACCCCCGGGCCCGCTGCCAATAATTGCCACATCATATTTCGCCACGCGTAGTCTCCCTTCGGAAAGGCCAAACTCCACCGCAAGCGCAGAAACGGACGGGCAAACATGGAAGTTGCAGACGGAATTGCCCTATGGAACGCAAGCGGGTCCCGCAAAAAGTCAATTGTAGCAGCGGGTTCGAGGGCGGAGCAACTGAAGGTCGTCGAAACATCCGGGCGGAGCAAAACGCCATTGGTTGTGAGAGTAAGCCTGCCGCGTGTTTTGCTGGGCCCGGGTGTGTTTCCGTGAGCCAGTCTGCTGTTTTCTGGAAGTCACCTGCTGGCGGAGGCAATCCTCGAGACGCCGGATGCCGGGACGTTTTCCGTGGTTGCGGAGGACTGTTCCCGCGACTCCGCGTCGGTGCTGCTTTTCTACCAGGCAGGGCCGGGCAAGCGAGGATTCATATCGCCCCCGGAGAAGCCTGCGGCATGGCCATCAGAAGCCCCACTGGATAAATACGAAGAGGCGGCACAGGCACCGGCGGGGCCAGGCTGGGCCGCGGAGAAAAAAGAAGGGTTGCTGGGGCCGATGTAGCGCCGTTCAGGATCGCGCCAGTGCCGGAAGATATTTCTCTTCAAAAATGGCGCGGTGATGGAGTACGTGACCGGCGATGATGAAAGCGATCGCGAGAACGGAGACTTCCTTGCCGCTGGCGGTGCCGCGGCGGAGCCAGGAGGCATCATCGAGCGAGCGGATGAGCGCGATGGTGGCGCGGCGAATGGCGGTGAACTCCTCGAGCAAATCGGAGAGCTTCTGTGAAGAGGCGTTTGAGACCTTTACGAAATCGTCCTGCTCGAAGCCGGGTAGCGGCGTCTGATCGCCACGGGCGATGCGAAGCATGCGGACGGCGAAGATGCGCTCGGCGTCGTTCACGTGGCCGATGCTTTCCTTGATGGACCACTTGCCGGGGGCGTAACGGAAATCGGCTTGATGGTCGGTCAGCGGTTCTAACAATAGCTTCATATCCCGAAGCTGAGTTTCGAGAATCTCCATAAAATCCCCGTCCGGAACGAGCATCACGTATTTTCCGTAATAAGGCGCGTAGTCGTTCGACTGCGGACGCTTTTGTGTCATCATGCGGATACCTCCAGCGAGTGGTGAGAGAAAGATTATAACGTGAGAGCGGGCGCGGAGGAATTGAGCGGCAGGGACACGGATGACGGAACTCAATTTCAGGAAGATGCGGGTGGCGTTTCAGGGCGAACCGGGGGCATTCAGCGAGGCCGCCGCGCTGGAATTGCTGGGAGATGGGATTCCGACGGTGCCGCGAACGACGTTTGATGCGGCGTTTCGGGCGATCAGTGAGGGGGCGGCAGATGCACTGCTGGTGCCGGTAGAGAATACGCTGGCGGGTTCGGTGGTGCGGGTGTACGACCTGCTGCTGGAAAGCAACCTGGAGATGTGCGGAGAAACGATTCTGCCGATCGAGCACCAGTTGATGGGCATGCCAGGAGCGCGGCGGGAGGATTTGCAGGCCGTGGCTTCTCATCCGATGGCCTTGGCGCAATGTGAACGATTTTTTTCGCGGAATCCACAATTGCGGCGGGTGCCAGCCGAGGATACCGCGGGCAGCGTGCGGGAAATGATGGAGCGCGGCGAAAAACAGTTTGGTGCCATCGCGGGGCGCCGGGCAGCTGCACATTATGGCGCGGTGGTCCTAGAGGAGAACATTCAGGACAACGCGGAGAATTTTACGCGCTTCGTCTTGTTGTTGCCGCCGGACGAAGCAAAGCTTTACAGGAGGGGCGCCGATGCGACGAAAATTTCGCTGGCGATGCGGCTGGCACACCAGCCGGGAGCATTGTTGGCATCCCTGGAGCCCTTTGCTCGCCATGGCGTGAATTTGCTGAAGATTGAAAGCCGTCCGATTCATGGACGGCCATGGGAATATCAGTTCTATCTGGACGTGGAAGCCGAAGAGCCGGAGCATCTGGAGCAAGCGCTGAGGGAAGCGCGAGAAGCGACGAGCGAGCTGCGGGTGTTGGGCAAATACGTGGCAGCGCGCCGGTGAATCAGAAATGGAAAACGGGGCACAGGAATTTGTGCCCCGCTCGATCGAACAGATGAATTAGCAGTAGCTGCAAGCTTCGTCGCCGACCGTGGTGCCG
>Ga0210410_10006152_pt1 | contig 10442 bp, 10 predicted proteins | sample IncBWC4MmetaG_FD_161058 | JGI IMG/M metagenome (GOLD analysis project Ga0210410, IMG submission 161058) | Forest soil microbial communities from Barre Woods Harvard Forest LTER site, Petersham, Massachusetts, United States - Inc-BW-C-4-M | ecosystem: Environmental > Terrestrial > Soil >... | reverse complement strand
TAGCACCGTCGGCTGCTTCTTCTTCTCCGTCAAATGCTCCGCAATCGCCCGCACCGCCAGCCGCACATTCGCAAACGTAAAATCATCCGCAATCAACCCCCGCCATCCGCTAGTCCCAAACTTAATCGGCGACCCCATCTGTGTAGTAACCATAGTCCCCGTATTCTACCGTCACTCTTGTATCCGTTGTAAGGCCCGGCCCACCTGAACTTGAGGGTGCCCCATCCTTCGCGTCCTTTGCGAACTCTGCTCCATCCCGCGCCTTTTGCGGGATGAACGGTGGGTTCTTACGATCTAAAGCCACAACCTTCCTAATCTGCTCTTCGATTTGGTCTTCTCTGCGTCCTCCGCGTCTCTGCGTTAAGCCCTCTTCCTCCCACAAATCCACTACAATATCCCCGACACTCCCATGCCCACCCAATTCCGCCTAGTCCTCGTAACCTGCTCCTCCCTCCCCGAAGCCCGAAAAATCTCCCGTTCCCTCCTCCAAAAACACCTCGCCGCCTGCGTCAACATCCACACCACTCCCGTCGAATCGATCTACCGCTGGAAGGGAAAAATCGAAACCGCCCGCGAACATCTCCTCCTAATCAAGACCACAACCCGCCGCCTAAAATCCCTCGAAAGGGAAGTCCTCCGCCTCCACTCCTACGAAACCCCTGAATTCCTAGTTCTCCCCATCTCCGGCGGATCCGCATCCTACCTCCACTGGCTCTCCGACTCCTGCAAAAAGTAGTGGCCGACCTTCAGGTCGGCCACTCTTGCCTTACTCTGTGTCCTCTGTGTTCCTGCTCTGTGAACTCTGTGAGAACCTCTCCTCCTGCCTTCTTGGCTCCTGAACTATTCAACTTCTGAACTTTTCAACTTTCGACCCCCAACTTTCAACTTTCAAGTTCTCCCCCCTCACACATACAACAACGCCTGATCCAAATCCGCAATAATATCCTCCACATCCTCAATCCCCACGCTCAACCGGACCAAACTATCCGTAATCCCCACCCGGTCCCGCACTTCCTTCGGCATCGAAGCATGCGTCATCTGCGCCGGCAGCGAAATCAGCGACTCCACTCCGCCCAAACTTTCCGCCAGCGCGCAAATTTTCACCTGGTTCAAAAACCGCCGCGCCGCCCCTTCATCTCCCAAATCAAACGCGATCATCGCCCCCGGACCCTTCTGCTGCTTCCGCGCCAGGTCATGCTGCGGGTGCGTCGGTAGTCCCGGATAATGTACCTTCCGCACCTTCGGATGCGCGTCCAGATGCCGCGCCACCGCCAACCCATTCGCGTTGTGCTGCAGCATCCGCACTGCCAAGGTTTTCAACCCGCGCGAAACCAGAAAGCAATCCATCGGCGCAAGCCCCGCTCCCGCCGACCTCTGCAAGAAATAAATCCTCTCCGCGTCGTCCGGCCGTGTCAGTACCACCGCCCCGCCCGTCGCGTCGCTATGCCCGTTCATGTACTTCGTCATCGAATGCACCACAATGTGCGCGCCCAGCTCGATCGGCCGCTGCAAATACGGCGTCATAAACGTGTTGTCCACCACCAACGTCGTTCGCCGCTCGTTTGCCAGCTTCGCCATCGCCGCAATGTCCGTAATCCGCAGCGTCGGGTTCGTCGGCGTCTCGATGTACAGCATCTTCGTGTTCGGCCGCATTGCCCCCAGCACGATCGCCGGGTCCGTCGTGTCCACAAAACTGAATTCCAATCCAAAATGAACCAGCAACTGCGTCGAAATCCGGTACACACCGCCGTATACCGCTTCCGAAAGCACCACGTGATCTCCCGGCCGCAACAACCGGAACACAGCATCAATCCCAGCCATTCCAGAGGTGAACACGTACGCGGCGTGCCCGCCTTCCAGTTTCGCTACCGTGCGCTCCAGCGCCTTGCGGTTCGGATGATTCGTCCGCGCGTAGTCGTAGCCGCCCTTCGATTTCCCCAACTCCTCATACACATACGTCGACGTCTGATAAATCGGCGCGACCACCGCTCCCGTGGAAGGATCCGGCTCCTGGCCAACATGTATCGCGTTCGTGGCAAATCCCATGTCTTCTCCTCAATTTTTACCGCGCTCCGTAGCCCACCATACTTACAAGACCCCACGCGGCGAGTCAAATTTTCCGGAGGCCCACGCGCGAATCAATTCAACAACTTACCCGAACTATCTCCTTCAATTTTTTTAACTCCTCAACTAACTTGACCCGCACGCCTTTTCCAGCCAACATATTCGGGAAACAACCATGCAACTTCCCAAGTTCTCCCGCTCGGCTTGCCTCGCATTTCTCTGCTTCACCGCCTGCGCTTCTGCAGCCGCGCAACAAGCCGCGCCTCCAAAAGAAACGCCCGCACCCATTCCTCGCCTCACGATCGAAATCACCGGCGGCGACGCGGACAAGCCCGTCGAAAACGCCAGCGTCTATCTCAAAACGCAGGAAGATCGTTTAATCAAAGACAAAAAGACGGAAGTCAACGTCAAGACCAACATCAAAGGCATCGCCCACATTCCGCAGCCTCCCGTCGGACGCGTCCTCATTCAGGTTGTCGCGGAAGGCTGGAAACCCTACGGCCACTGGTACGACATCACCGACTCCAGGCAAGTCGTCAAGATTCATCTTGATCGCCCGCCGAAATGGTATTAAAGTTCGCCGAACTTGCCGTTAAAAATGTTTCACGCGAATGTTCCACGGGTGTTTTCTCTTTCCTGCCGTTCATCTGCAAAAGTTTTCTGTTCTGAAATTCCTTCCATTCAAAAAAATTGTGCTTTTCTGCCAACAAGGCCATGATTTTCGTCACAACACGCGGAACTTTTTCCTCGTTTCAATCTCAATTCCCGCGCATTGCACTATAATTGTGCAATCCGTATCATCGTGTTGAATTTTGCGGAGTTAACCCTTCCACAGGCTCTGCTTTCCACAAGGTTATCAACATTCATGTGCAAAACTTCATCGCACAGAAATAATTCTTGCTGCACTTCGGCATTCCTCGTGCTACAACTCCGCCTGTTTCGCTTTTGACCCGTTCCATTCCCGATGCTACATTCCTAATTGCCGAATCCTCTATGCCAGACTCTTACGACGGCCCCTTTTCTCTCTTGCGCATGTTCTGGGGCAACCTCGCCGCACGCCCGCTGCGTTGCGCCCTCAGCATTGTCGCCATCGCCATCCAGGTAGTCCTGGTGCTGATGATCGTCGGCCTCACCAGTGGTATCGTCGCCGAGTGGGGCAAGCGCGTCGAAGGGGTCGGCGCCGATCTGCTCGTTCAGCCGCCCAACTCCTCCATCTTCTTCGCCTTCTCCAGCGCCGTGATGGCCGAATCCCTCGGCGACCAGATCGCCAAGCTTCCCGACGTCGACGAATCCGCCCCCACACTCATCCTCTCCGACCCCAGGACTCTCATCAACGTCTTCGGCATTGATTACAAACGCTTCAACGCCCTCAGCCAGGGTTTTATTTTTCGTGCCGGCCGCCCCTTCCAGGCTCCCGACGAAGCCCTTGCCGACGACATCATTGCCCAGACCCGTCACATCAAAGTCGGCGACACCGTCACCCTCGTCAATCATTCCTTCACCATTTCCGGCATCGTCGCCCACGGCAAAGGCGCGCGCTTCTTCATCCCCTTGAAAACCGGGCAGGACATCGTCGGCGCCGAAAATCACATCTCCATGGTTTTCGTCCGCAGCAAAGGCGACACCGAAGCCGCCCGCGCCGAAATTCTCAAACTCGATCCGCAAAACCGCATCCGCTCCATGTCAGAATACGTCTCCCTCATGAACTCCTCAAATCTCCCCGAGTTAAAACCATTTATCAAGACCATGGTTGGCCTGGGCATCGTGATCAGCTTCCTCGTCGTCCTGATGAACATGCACACCATGATTCTCGAGCGCACACGCGAAATCGGCATCCTCAAAGCTCTCGGGTTCTCCCGCTTCGACGTCGTCAAAATGCTCCTCGGTGAAACCCTCTTCCTCACCATCGCCGGCAGCCTCCTCGGCATCGGCATCACCTTCCTCACCGAGGCCATACTCAAACAAACCAACCCTGGCCTCTCCATTCTCCTCACACCGGGCTGGGTATTCGGCTCCATCGGCCTCGCCCTGATCGGCGCTTCCCTCGGCGCCACCATCCCCGCCCTCCGCGCCTCCAACGTCGATCCCGTCGAAGCCCTCGCCTACGAATAATTCTCTCCTGTAGCATAGCCATTCCTGGCTGTGCTCTTGAGCTTCCCTTTCTCTTCTCAGTGCCCTCCGTGCTCTTACTCTATGCACTCTGTGTTAAAAATCCCCTCCCCTCTTTTGCACATTCTTCCACAATCCCAGAATTGCTTCCGCACGTTGAAACTGATATGAGAGAAGCAACCGGAGCCACCCGAACCCATCTCTCGGGTCTACTCGTCATCCTCGTAGGGGTATAAATGAACCGCTGTTGGTTCTTTTTCGCCATTCTGGCCGTGCTCGCGCTTGTTGCGGGCTGTCCTGAATACCCTTTCTTGGTTCATACTCTTTATCTCTTCACGAGCGGCTCGCCTCATCCCTCCGCCCGTGACGTTTCTCCAATTCGCGCATCCTATCCCTCGGGGGCTCTCTTGGTCGCCAATCCAGAAAAATTCCTTCCCGCCCGCATCCTCGATCGCCGCGACATCGCCGAAGACCTCTTCATCCTGAAAATTGATCCCGGCGCACCTTACACCTATCTCGCCGGCCAGTACGCCACCCTCGGCGTCGAAATGAGCGACGACAAGCGCCTCGAGCGCGCCTACTCCATCGCCTCCTCTCCCTACGAACCCGTGCTCGAATTCTTCGTCGAACGCGTACCCGAGGGAAAGCTTTCCCCCATCCTCTACGAAATGAAGAAAGACACCCCGCTCCTCCTCCGCCGTTTCGCCAAAGGCCGCTTCACCCTCGATCTCCGCAGCGGCCGCAAAAATCATCTTCTCCTCGCCACCGTCACCGGCGTCGCTCCCTACGTCAGCTACGTCCGTACGCTGTATCAGGATTGGAAGAAGGGCGGCGCACCCATGCCCGGCGAGCATCGCCTCTTCTGCGTCCAGGGCTCCAGCCACGTCCATGAATTTGGTTATCGCGACGAACTCGAAAAAATCGCCGCCGAAGCCCCCTGGCTGAAATACGTCCCGTCCATCAGTCGACCTTGGGACAACTCCGACTGGCGTGGCGAACTGGGCCGCGTCGACGACCTCGTCCGCAAATACATCGAAGTCTGGAATCTCACGCCCGCCGACACCACCGCCTATCTCTGCGGCCATCCAGGCATGGTCGAAACCGGCCGCGGCATGCTCTCTCGTGCCGGCTGGAAAAAAGACGCCATCCAGGACGAAGTCTACTTCCAACCCGGCAGTTCACCCTCCGGCTGATCCGTCCGCTGCTGTGGGTCAGTCACTCTTGACTGAGTTCCTGCGTTTCTCTTCTCTGCGACCTCTGCGCTCCGACCTCTGCGTCCCCTCTGCGTTAAGTCCCCTCTTCCTTGCTCCCAAAAAACAAAACGGCACAGTCGAAACTGTGCCGCCACACGCTTCATCTCTTATCTATTTTCTATTTTCTCTCACACCCCCGGCGCCCTCTCCTCCAACTCGTCCGCCAAATCCCGCAGCACGCGCGCCGGCACACTCACATGAACCACGTCACCGTCCCCGCTAACCGCGTCAATCCGCAGTTTTCCATCCACCATCGCCACCCGCACGTGATCCCGCGCATTCGCAACATCCACCAGCTCCACATTCGGATACTTTTCCAGCTGCTTCGCCACTTCCCTCAACGCGGGAAGCAACGGCCGCACCTCGACCGTTGTACGATTCAGCTGATCCTTCGGCATAAAATGCATTGCCACCGACACCACCGTCGCCGGCACCCAGACATGCACATGTGATCCGCCCGCCCGGTGTTCATCCACGTCCACGCGAATCACTCCCTCGTGAAACACGTAAACGCCAGCCATCGCCATCGTCGCGCCAAGTCCCAGTGCGGCCCTAGCCAATATCAGCATATTCGCCTTCCAATCAACGTAGCGGCCACTTGCAAGCCGGCCAAGCTCACCGCCTGTGCCTGAACCATTGTCAATTTTCCAATTTCAATTTTCTGCTTTTCAGTCGGCTATGTTCTTCGAATCCACCCAGATGCGCACCGTATTCTCGTCGTCCTTTACCGTCACCAGTTCCATATCCCCGTGCCCCGAAAGAGCCTTCAGCGCCGCCACGATGTCCAACTCATCCTTGCCCGCCGAAAACAGCGCATCCACCACCTTCATCGGCACCTTGATCTCCACTTTCGATTCATGCCCCGCCCCGGCCTTCGCGCCCATCTTTCCGTCCTTCGTCGTCGCTTTCTTCCCCTCGGACTTGTCCGTCACATGGATGTACAAATATCCCGCGCTCTTCGCCACCCGCACATCGTTGTCGTGCCCCTGCACCGTCACATACTCGCCGTCACGCGAAGTCCGCACCGCATCCAGGATCGCCCGCAGATCCACGTCATTCGTGTGCCCCGAATCGATCCGCACCTTGCCATCGTGAAAATTGTCTTTATTGATCGCCGGCAACACCTTCGCCGCCATCTCCACTGGCACATTCACCCGCACCGTCTCCCCACGGTCCTCTTTGCTCTCCACGCGCACGTGGATCCACTGCTCCGCTTTGCTGCTGGAAGCCGTTGTAGTTGTGGTGTCTTGCGCAATCGTTCGCGCTGGCAGGAAAGTGGCAGCGGCAAAGGCCGCCGCAATACCAAAACCGAGGAAACCCCTGAGAGTCTTCATGGCACACTCCTTATCTACCAATACGCCAAGAAGTGAGCAAAAGTTCCAACCTTATATAGACGCATGCAAAGTAGAGATAGAAAGGGGAGGGAAGTCCTGTCGAACTAGGCTAACTCATTCCAAAAGCAACGTTTGCCACAACCAATCTTCCACCCAAACCCGCGTATCCCGACGTCCCGGGAAGGAGCGGCCCCTTTTTGAGTGCGGAAGCAAAGCTTCCGCTTTTACGGTCTACACCACCCCACCCAAGCAGTTTGGCTTCTCAATCCGGTCCTACTATCCGCATCCCGCGCATCCTTTAATTATTCTACTGGTGAAACGCCCAGAACCCCGGCCCCACCCGCATCGAGTGATGCCACGCCAGCGGAAACGCCCACCACACCAACGCCCCCAGAATCGCTTGCCCCAGCGCCAGCGGCAAAATGTTCCGCTCCCGCGCGAATAGCCACGACATCGCCACCCCGCCGAGCAGCGTCAGCGGCACCAACACAGGATTCGGCCAATGCAACGACGCAAACAGCACTCCGGCCAGCAAAGCTGCTTGCCACTCCTTTTCAAAGTAGCTCAGCAATCGATTCGTCAAATAGGAGTTCAGCGCCACCTGCTGCAGGAAACAAAATGACAGATACCCGATAAACCGCCGCGGCTCGATCAGATGCGCCGGCAATCGCTGCAGCATCCCCAAAAAAAGTCCCACCCCGCACACCGCCAGCGATGCAATCACAAAAAAGGGGACTGCCCTCCGCGTCGTTGCCCATAAATTGTCCGCGCGCCATCCCAGCGTCTTCGGCGTGTCGTGCCGCAGCGCGGCGCTCAGTACCATCCACGCGGCCAAAATCCACCACGACCGTGGCGAAGCCGCCTGCCACTGCCAGATATACACTCCCACCAGCGCTGCGAACGCCAGCGCCTCCACCAGGTACCAATTCCTCCCCGCGCGCTCAGCGTCCATCAATTCTCCACTTCATTGCCGTCACTCGCATGCCGCACTTGAATCAGCCGCAACACGCTCATAAACAACTGTTCGATCTCGCCCTCCGATGCCAGGTCCTTCCCCAGAAATTCCAACAGCTCAAAGTCAGGAAATCCCCGGTTGGTAATCCGCCCCGGCAATTCCTCTCGCAACCTCTTCGCCGGCACCGACCCCGCCGCCCGAATCTCCTCAAACGCCACCCGGTGCAGTTCATCTTCAAAAAGGGAACTGTCCAACAAATTGCAAAGCTCCACCCGCGTCGTCGCCCGAATCAAATTCGAACACAACAAACGCAATGCCTGCCGCTCCTGCCGCAACTCCTCATCTCTCACCATCTTCTCCAATCCCTCGTAGCGGCGGGTTACCCCGCCCTCCCGGTTTGCTCTTGCTTTTGTAGCGGCCGCTTTCCGAAGCGGGCGCTTTTTCCTGCTTTCCTTCTCTCCTCCTTTCTTTCTTTCTTTCCTTCCTTCTTTCTCTTCTCTGCCCCCTCTGCGTCTCTGCGTTAAATTCCCCTCTTAATCCTCTTCACCCCAAATTATGTTCTACTAATAATGGTATCAACGGTCCTCACCAAACATCTAAATCTCACCACCTCTAAAAGGAGCGACCCTGTCCATGCCCTCTCCACACCGCGTCCTCATCCTGGGTGGAGGCTTCGCGGGTCTCGTCGCCGCACAAACTCTCAAGCGCGCCGACGTGGACATCACCCTCCTCGACAAACGCAACTTCCACCTCTTCCAACCTCTCCTCTACCAGGTAGCCACCGGTTCTCTCTCCCCCGCCGAAATTGCCGCGCCCATCCGTGCGATCCTCAGCCACCAGAAGAATGTTGAAGTTCTTCTCGGCGAAGCCGTAGACATCGATCCCCAAGTCAAAAAAGTCCTCCTCGCCGACGGCGGCGCCTTCCCCTACGACACGCTTATCATCGCCACCGGCTCCCAAACCTCCTACTACGGCAACGACCAGTGGCGCGAAAACGCCCCCAGCCTCAAATCCATCGAAGAAGCCACCCGCATGCGTCACAAGCTTCTCTACGCCTTCGAACGCGCCGAGCGCGCCGAGTCCGAAGCCGAAGAACGCGCTTGGCTCAACTTCGTCATCGTCGGCGCCGGCGCCACCGGCCTCGAACTCGCCGGCGCTCTCGCCGAAATCGCCCACCACACTCTGAAACACGACTTCCGCCGCATCCGCCCGCAGGAAGCCCGCATCATTCTTATGGAGGGCGGCCCGCGCGTTCTCCCTCCCTATCCCGAAGATCTCTCTGCCAAGGCAGAAAAACTCGTCAAGAACCTTGGCGTCGAAATCATGCTCGGCGCTTTCGTCACCAACATCGACGCCGGCGGCGTCAGCTATAAACACGGCGATACCTCCGGCACCGTCCCCGCGCGGACCGTCTTTTGGGCCGGCGGCGTCACCGCCACTCCCTTCGCCCGCAAGGTCGCGGAACGCCTCAGCGCCGAAACGGATCGCGCCGGCCGCCTCAAGGTCAATCCTGACCTCACCGTTCCCAATCATCCCGAAATTTTCGTCCTCGGCGATTTGGCACTCTCGCACGACGCCAAAAGCAATCCTCTCCCGGGCGTCGCCCAGGTCGCCATCCAGGGCGGAAAATACGCCGGCAAGCTCATCCAAGCCCGCCTCGCCGGCCGCACTCTTCCTCCTTTCAAATATTTCGACAAGGGCGACATGGCCGTCATCGGCCGCGCCGCCGCCGTCGCCAACGTTTTCGGCGTGCACGTTTCCGGCTTCTTCGCCTGGTGCCTGTGGGTCTTCATCCACCTGATCTACATCGTCGAATTCCAAAGCCGCATCATCGTCCTGATCCAATGGGGCTTCCTCTACCTCACCTTCGACCGCAGCGCCCGCCTCATCACCGGCGAACTCGCCTCCGACCAACCCACTCCGAAGTCCGATGTGTAGGGGCGAGGCGCGCGCTCTTTCTTTGGAGTGCGGTGGCTCTGCCACCGCTTTTGCGGATTCAACCCACACACATAACTTTCTATCTGCACCATTCATTTCACAAAGCGCTGTCATCCTGAGCGCATCCGACAAGGTCCGGTGTTTGGACTCCGGTGGCCTTTACCGGAGATGCGTGAAGGACCTCAGCTTAAGCACTTCGACAAACTTCAGATGTCCACGTTCCTCCCCCGCAACATCACCCCGCAAGCTCCCCCTATCCACCCTCCGCCGTTGCTACTCTGTCTCCATGCCTCTCTCGCTCCCCGAAACCCAACCCTGGGATCCCGTCTCCCGCTACGCCGGCATCTCCTGGCTCCTCGCCTATTCTCTCTTCCTCCTCCACGCCTTCCGCGACACCTCCGGCTTTCTCTTTCCCGATTTCGTCAATCTCATGATCCACGAAGCCGGCCATCTCTTTTTCTCTTGGGGCGGCCACACCCTCATGATCCTCGGCGGCACACTCGGCGAACTCCTCGTTCCGCTGCTTTGCGGGATCTACTTCTATTTCCATGGTCAAACCTACGGCTTCACCTTCTCCGCTTTCTGGTTTTTCGAAAATTTTCTCTACATCGGCACCTACATGAAAGACGCCCGCGCCGAGGCCCTTCCCCTCATCAACGGTGACATCGGTGATTGGACCATTCTCTTCGGCCAGTGGAACCTTCTCCTCGCTGACCAAAAAATCGGCCAGTTCGTTCGCACCCTCGGGTGGCTCGGCATGTGCGCCACCCTCGCCTGGCTCGCCTACCG
>Ga0210410_10006151_pt1 | contig 10444 bp, 5 predicted proteins | sample IncBWC4MmetaG_FD_161058 | JGI IMG/M metagenome (GOLD analysis project Ga0210410, IMG submission 161058) | Forest soil microbial communities from Barre Woods Harvard Forest LTER site, Petersham, Massachusetts, United States - Inc-BW-C-4-M | ecosystem: Environmental > Terrestrial > Soil >... | reverse complement strand
CGAAGAGAAAAGTCTGCCCTTTGAATTCAGTCTGAAATGCGATGTTCTGGCGCCAATCCTGAATGCGGCCCTTGCGGTCCCAGTCGAGAGTCGTAAACGAATTCGGCCCAAAGCTCACAAGGCGACCTTTCTTCGGCCGCCACCTGTAGGAGGCGAACTGAGAAATCTGCCGGATATCGACCCTGGGAATGAAACCCAGGTCGGCATTGAAACCAGGACTGCGGTCCAGGTAGTTGAGGTCGTAGCTGGTGTGGACGTCGCCATAGCTCAGGTCGGCGTTGTAGGCCGGGCCCGAGAGTCGTGTCCCATCCAACTGGTGGGTGAAGCTGGTAATCGCCTGGCCGGTGAAAAACCATCGCGGAGTTATCTTGATGCGTGTGTCTATCGAGGCAACGCGGTTGGAGCTTTGCGCGAAATCGCGGCTGCTGATAAATATGCCTACCGTCGATTGGTCCGCGATCTCGCGCTGCACTCGCACTATGCCGATGCCCGCGCGCTCGCCGTGGAGCGGATCGGTTTCGGCGACTGACAGGCCGGGAGCGCGGTCGTCTATTGCGAGTGCTCCGATCGTCCAGCGGCCTATTCGGCCCGTGAGCCTGGCGCCTACCTGGGGATCCCCGATCCGGCGCGAGAAGAAAAGGTTCTCCGGCGTCTGGAAGAAGTTGGCATTTTCTTGAAAGAATGGCCGCTTTTCCGGAAAGAAGACCTCGAATCTCTGGTTGACAGTTACCTGTGGATCGTCGGATTCGACCTGGCTGAAATCGGGATTCGCGGTTACGTCGAGCGTGAGCGAATCGTGAATGACGAACTTCGCGTCCAGACCCACGCGCTTATCGGTATTGGTCTTGAACGCCGGCTGAGTCTCATCCAGAAAGCGATCGTGCGCAAACACGCCATAGGGGATAACTTGAATGTTGCGCCCCGGAGAAATATGTTCCAGACCCTCGGCGGTGGCCAATTGCGGAGTAAAGCTCTGAATCTTGTGTGTGATGTAAGGCCAGAAGGAATCCTCGTTGCTGCGGACTATTTCCCGGCCCAGTGCGATACCCCAGCTCTGAACGTCAGCGTTGCTGAAGCGGAGGCTCTTGAAAGGGATCGCGAGCAACACGACATAGCCGTCGTCGGTGAGCTTGCCCTCCGAATGCCAGACGGTATCGAAGGTGAAATCGTCGTTCTGGCCCTCGATGATTATTCCGTCGGCCTGTATCCCCAGCGGGTTGACCAGGAACTCATATGCCCGGTGGTGGTCGCGATAGGTGTCCAGGAACACGCCAACCCAGTCGTCGCTGAAGATGTCCTCGCGCTTTGAAAGGTGCGCCCGTACTTTGCCGGGTTCGTCCTTGCAAACAAATACAACGTAGAGGTTCTTGTCGTCATAAGAAAGATACGCCGTGGTCGGCTGGCTGACGGGAGAGCCGTCTTGAGGATCCCGCTGTTTGAAGCCGGTCACCTTCGTCTCCGGTCCCGTATGTTCGCCAAGGAAATCTTCCAGCTTAGGCGGTTGGGAGACCCGGGGAATGCGCAGGACAGGCGGCTCCGCATAGGCGGCTCCGTGGTAAACGGACAAAACTACCAGGGTAAAGACTATGTTAGAACGCCGAAGAACAAATGCCATTAGGGCTGCTCTCCCTCTAAAACCCCATCGTTGCCTCTTAAACTAGTTAGTTAGTGTGCATTCCCTTCTGAAAGTCGCGCCTGAAAGGCCAAAATGCAATCAAAGTTGCTGCCGTAAGGCGTGCAGCCATCCCATATTTCTGAGCCGTCTTTTACTCAGTCGAGCCTCAAAGTCATTCTGAGCATCATGTATTCATGAGCATCATGCATTATCGTAATCGAATCGCCCATTGTACAATGGCGTCCGGGTGACCCGAGCAAATCAAATCTTCATATCTTACCGCCGCGATGACAGTGCGGGTATAACCGGCCGCATCTATGACAGGCTCGTTTATCGATACGGCAGGAAAGGCATTTTCAAAGACGTTGATTCTATCCCGCTTGGCGTCAATTTTAAGGAGTACGTTGATTCTGTTATCCAGGACTGCGACGTGGTCAAGAGGAAGACGACCCCACCTACCCTCAACTCGTAAGCGCTCGATCATCCGGACATCTGCCGCTCGAACGCCGGGCGATTCATAAGCCACCGCTTTACCATATCCACAAACACCAGATAGGTCAGCGTCATGACTGCGACCAGGCCATAATAGAGAGCCGGCAGCGGAGTGAAGTGCAAGGGACCGGCCAGCGGCATCAACGGCAACAAACATGCTATCGCCACCACAGCCAGAGTCGTGATGGTCAGCGGTACGCTGGCCCGGCTGCGGAACGGATTGCCTGCCGTCCTGATGATGAAAATTACCAGCGTCTGGGTAGCAAGCGACTCCACAAACCAGCCGGTCTGGAACAGCGATTCGGTGGCGTGGAAGACCTTTAGCAACAGAAAGAAAGTCAGAAAATCGTATACCGAGCTTATGGGACCTATGTAGATCATGAAATCCCGGATCAGAGAGATATTCCAACGCCGGGGCTTGATGATGAACGATGGATCGACGTTGTCCGTCGGGATCGTTATCTGGGACAGGTCGTAAAGGAAATTATTGAGCAGGATCTGAGTCGCCAGCATCGGCAGGAACGGCAAGAACAACGTCGCCCCGGCCATGCTGAACATATTTCCGAAGTTGGAACTGGTTCCCATCAGCAGGTACTTCATCACGTTGCCGAACGCCTTGCGTCCCTCGATTATGCCGTTGTGCAGGACCTTAAGGCTTTGCTCCAACAATATGATTTCCGCCGCGTCCCTGGCGACGTCGGCCGCGCCCGCGACCGAGATGCCCACGTCGGCAGCGTGAAGCGAGGGGGCGTCGTTGATGCCGTCGCCGAGGTAGCCCACAACATGGCCGCGATGCTTCAACGCGAGAATGATACGGTTCTTCTGGCCGGGAGAGACCCGCGCAAACACAGTAGTATTCTCAGCTACGTGACCCAGGGCGCTGTCGGTCATTTGCTCCAGGTCCTCTCCCACGACTACGGTCCCGGGGTCCAGGCCTACCTGAGAGCAAACGTGCTTCGCGACAAGGTGGTTGTCTCCGGTGATGATCTTTATCTCCACCCCATCGCGCCGGAGCGCTTCGATCGAATCGTGAGCATCCGCGAGCGGCGGATCATAGAATGTGACGAACCCGCTCATCACCAATTCGGTTTCATCGGAAGTCTGGTAGCGCTCCAGCTCCGGCACCTGTTTGTAGGCGATGGCTAGCACCCTGTAACCGTCCGCGCTGAGCCCGGCAAACGTACTCTCACATTTCGCCCGGGCATCTTGATCAAGGGCGTGGGTCCGCCCGCCGGCCTCGTACGCAGAGCAGAGCGAAAGGATGCCTTCAGGCGCCCCCTTGGCTATCAGGAGCCGCTCGCCGCCGGATTGCACAATCACCGATTGGCGCCTCCTGTCGAAATCGAATAGAATCACGTCCACTTTCTCGAAGCCGGTTACGTCAGAGACTTTGCTTTTGAGCACGGCAGCGTCCAAGGGGTTCGCGCCGCCCCTGCGTACGGCTCCTCCGTTAGCCTGACCTGCGGCAGGCTCTCCAGCGCTTGATCCGTACAAGCTGTTGACATACGCGAGCACCAGGACGCGATCGGATGAATCCCCGAACGGGTCAAGATGCTGGTACATCACCATGTCCCCGCTGGTCAGCGTTCCGGTCTTGTCGCTGCACAGCACATCCATGCTCCCGAAGTTCTGGATGGCCGCCAGGTGCTTAACAATGACTTTTTGCCGGGACATGCAAATCGCGCCCTTGCCCAGTGTCACGGTCGTGATCATCGGCAGGAACTCCGGAGTCAGCCCCACCGCCAGGGCCACGGCAAATAGCAGGGACTCCAGCATGTCGCGATGGAACGCAATGCTTACAATCAGCACGAATAACACCAGGAAGAAAACCGTCCTCATTATGAGGAAGCCAAAGCGCCGAGTTCCGCGGTCGAATTCCGTTTCAGGAGGGCGGGCTGCCAACCGCGCGGCTATGTCTCCGAATTTTGTCTTCGGGCCGGTTGCAACGACGAGCGCCGTTGCGGTCCCGCTCACGACCGAGGTCCCCAGGAAAACGAGGTTACGCGCGTCGACCGATGGCTCGGCGGCAGAGTTGGTCTCGCCGGCCTCCTTCTCGGCCGGAAGCGACTCGCCGGTAAGCGCGGCCTGATTGACGTGCAGGTCCTTGCCGCTGACCAGGCGGCAATCGGCCGGGACCAAATCACCGGCCTCCAGCCGGATCAGGTCACCAGGTACGATCTCGCGGCGAGGCAACTCGACCCAGTTGCCGTCCCGCATTACCGTGGCGGTGGGCGCAACCTGCTGGCGCAGCCGCGTGACAGCTCGCTCAGAGCGATAAGTTTGCACGAAGTTTATCGCGACGCTCAGAACGACCATCGCGATGATGATGATCGCGTTGAGCGGTTCGCCGACAAAGGCGGAAACAATACTGGCGATGATCAGGATGATGGCAAGCGGATTGGCAAATAGTACCAGGATCTGGATGACCGGCGAGCTTCGGCGAGCCGGCGCAGGCTCGTTTGGTCCGATTTGATCGAGGAGCCTGCGCGCCTCCTGGTTGGTGAGTCCACTGTGCGGCTGCTCTTTAGGCGGTGATTCCCTTGTCGCAATTTGCATCGAGAGGTCCCTATTGACAAATCCGGCGCGAAAAAGGCTAATGCGGTCGGCCCAGGTGAGTGTAACACATCAAGCTGCCGGAACGGCTGAAAGCGGAGCAGGCATAGTGGCCCACAAAAAAGGGGCGGTCACAGAGAACCGCCCCTACAAGTTGGCGTTATTAGAATTGACAAACTTAGGTTCGGGACTCACTCATTACTCATCACTCCGGACTCATCACTCCGTTTTCGAGGCCACGGCCGTCCGATGGCGCATTTGCGGATGGTAACCAGTCGGACGGCTGCGGCCCGGTCGCCGCCGGCGGGTGCATCGGGTCAACCGGCGGGGGGTTCGCTAAAAGACGGCGATAGGCAACGGCTTGAAATCTGTTCCTATCGTTGATAAGACTCACGCCGGCCCCTCAGAGTCGGAAATTCTTTCGAGGATATTATTTGCAGCCCGTTGCACTGCTGCTGCGCTGCCGGAACGATGGTCCCTGACGAAGCGCCGCTCCGCCCATCCGAACTTCGCCGGATTTCGTAGTCATCCAGGTGCAACGTGATCGGACATCGAACCGTCTAATATTAATATCCCTGGCGGGCGGGCATCCGCCGCAAGCAAGCTAACTTGTTCCTGCGAGAGGAGATCCCGCTGCAACCTTCCGAAATAATGGCGGTTGATATAATATGTTTACGGCGACCATGACCAAGCGGCCCTCGCAAATCTCCAGCCTGTTGTCCCTTGCGCTTATCGCGCTGCTATCGATTCCGGCGCCCGCCCAACAGCCACGAGCGCTTTCTACGATACGGGTGACGGCCGTTGATGCGGCAGAGAAACCGATAGAGGGGGTGCAGCTCGAGCTCAAGACGAACGGCAAGGTGGTGGGCTCCGCTACCACCGACCAGAAAGGCGAGGGAGTATTCGCAAACGTCGCCCCGGGGACTTATGAGGTGGCCGCCGCTAAGGAAGGCCTTGAAACGCTCACTCAGCCGGACATCGTCATCAAGTCAAATGAACCGGTGGAGTTGACGTTCACGTTGGGGCCAAAGGCCGAGATTAAGGAGTCAGTCGACGTAAAGGCGAACGGCAGCCTTCCCGTCGATCAGGGCGCGTCGCCTTCGACCGAGCTTCAAAGGACTGAGCTGAAGGACGTGCCCGGCAAGCCCGCCACGGTCGCGGACGTGCTGCCACTGGTGCCTGGCGTCGTGCGCACGCCGGCGGGCGAGCTGAAGATTTCCGGCAGCGACGAAAACCGCAGCTCACTGGTCGTGAACTCGATAGACGCAACGGATCCGGCTACGGGCCAATTCGGCGTCACGGTGCCGGTCGACAGCGTTGAAACGGTTAACGTCTTTCAGACGCCTTACCTCGCCCAATTCGGCCGGTTCACGGCCGGCGTTGTATCCGTGGAGACGCGGCGAGGAGGAGATAAGTGGAACTTTGAGCTTAACGACCCGCTGCCCGAGTTCCGGATATTTGCAGGCCAGTTGCGGGGGCTGCGCTACGCCACCCCGCGGGTCGTGTTCAACGGGCCTCTGATAGCGGACAGGTTATATTTCTCCGAAGGACTCGAATACTTTCTCAAGAAGACGCCAGTTAAGACGCTCGCGTTTCCGTTCAATGAGTCAAAGCAAGAATCCGTCAATTCGTTCACGCAGCTCGATTACATACTTTCTCCCAAGAATACGATTACCGGGACAGTGCACGTGGCGCCGTGGCGGGCGAACTTCGTGAACCTGGATTTCTACAACCCGCAGCCGGTCACGCCCGCGTTTCGGGCCACCGACTATACCGGCGCGGTTACCGACCGGCTAACCATTAACAACAGCCTGCTGGAAAGCAGCCTTGCGATCAAACGATTCGGCGGCGATGTATGGGCACAGGGTCTGGCCGATATGGTCCTGACTCCGGTCGGGAATCTCGGGAACTATTTCAGCCAGCAGAACCGCCGGGCGTCCCGTTTGGAATGGCTCGAGACCTACAGCATGGCTCCGATAGAACTCTCAGGCTCCCACAACTTGAAATTCGGGGTAGCCATCAGCCACACCAACAACCACGGTGAATTTACCGCGCGCCCCGTGGAGATTCGGGATCTCGACGGTGTGCTTCTGAAGCAAATCGATTTCGTAGGCGGCAGCCCGTTCAACCGATCGGACCTGGAAACCGAGTTCTTTGGACAGGACCACTGGTTGATAACCAAGAACTTGTCTCTGGATTCCGGAATACGATTTGACAGACAGGGAATTACAGGGACCGATCGGATTGCGCCCAGGGTCGGGCTGGCCTGGACTCCATTCGGATCCGACCGCGCAGTTGTACGCGGAGGCTACGGCATATTTTATGACCGGGTACCGCTGGGAGTTTATTCCTTCAGCAGTTACCCCCAGCAGCTTGTGACGACCTTTGCGCCGGATGGAAGCATCATAGATGGACCGCGCCTCTTCGCGAACATAACCGACCGCGCCGTGAGGGACTTTCCATTCATTCGCGGGCGAAACACTATAGGGAACTTCGCTCCCTACAGCGCCACCTGGAACGTCGAGGTCGACGAGCCGATATCCAAGAGACTGCTGGTGAGGGCCAACTATCTGCAGAGCAATTCTTCCGGGGTGATTATTGTCACGCCGGAGGTCGTATCCGGACAAGATGCGCTGGTTTTGGGCGGCGGTGGCAAATCCCGCTACCGGCAGTTGGAGCTCACAGCCCGATTTGACTGGAAAGAGGGGCGCCGGCTCTACTTTACCTATGTCCGGGCCCAGGCACAGGGAGACCTGAACCAGTTCAACAACTACCTGGGCAATTACCCGTATCCGTTGGTTCGGACAAATTTCTACTCCAACCTGCCGGGCGATCTACCTAACCGCTTCTTAGCGTGGGGATTGATCCAACTGCCGTGGAGAATGCGCGTATCCCCAATGGTCGAATACCGCAGCGGGTTTCCGTATTCCGCCGTGGACGCGTCCCAGAATTTCGTGGGGATTCCGAACACTTCCCGGTTTCCCAACTTCCTCTCGCTCGACGCGCGAGTCTCAAAAGACTTCAAGGTGACCGACAAGTACACGGTGCGATTTTCGGTCAGCGGATTCAACATTACTGACCACAACAACCCAACCGCCGTGCGGAACAATATAGCTGACCCGATATTCGGAACTTTCTTCGGGACGTATCACAGGCATCTCACAGCCGATTTTGACGTGATCTTCTAGCGCAAAAAGAACTTAATGCAGTCGAATAGAGTCGCGTTTAGTGGATAAGTCCTGCCGTCCGTCTGCCATTCAAGCGCCCAGGGCCCGGTCGGCTCGATGACCTCGGGGACCCGCAGGTCTTTTTCGGTGTCGCGAGTAGGATTCTTATCGCCCACGTGGAAGTGATGCTCGTCGTAGTGCAGGTAGTGAAGGACGTTCGCGGTCTCTCCGCCGTATGCCACGCGGCTTCGCCTCAGCACCTGTTTGTCGGAGGCAAAAGGCTGTGGGCGCCCTGAGTAAGTCGCATCGGTCTTGCCCGTTTCTACTATGAGCGGCCTCGGCGCGGTGAGCGCGTAAAAGTCTGCCGTATCCACGTATTCGCGGATGTCAGCGTTCAACCATTGCCAGCACGGATGGTTGAGATGGTGCAACATAACGCTCAGATCCGCGGAAAACGCGACCGGTATACTCATTGCGAGCCGCTGATCCAGTCCGCCGATCATGGTCGTTATCTGGCCGCCCATCGAAAGCCCGGTCACGACCACCCGGCTGCCGTCTATGATCGGAAGCGTGAGCAAGTAGTCCAGGGCGCGCATTGCGTCCCAGATTCGTTCCCCATCCTCTTCCCAATCCGAGTCGAACCCGGCGGCCTTAATCGAGGGGTGAGTCCCGTTCCCATTAGCCGGATCGTCGCCTTGAACGTCGTTCACATACAGCGGATGTGGCATGTAGGGCGATTTTCTGTCGGCCACCGGCCGATGGGAGATGTCCAAGGCGAGGACCACAAAACCCCGGCGCGCAAACGCGTCCCCATACCAATAGTGTGGGTCATCCGGGTCCATCATCCTCAATGCGCTGCCGCCGTGGCCATTCACCGCAAGTAGAGCAGGGTACTTGCTCCCGTCTGGCGGAGGCGCGACTGGCGCCGCGAGATACGCGTGAGACGTACGCGCGATTGGCGGGCCGCCATACGGATTGGGCAAGGTGTAATCGAATCGAAGCTCGCTCACGCGATAGTTCTGAGGCCAGTTATCGGGATCATCATCCCGGTCGGGAGGCAGTTTGTGAGGCAGGATTGGGGCTAAATTCGCTCGGACCGTAGTAACCTCGCGGCTTAGTGGCAACGGGTTGTCCGCCATCATCAGGTGATAGAGCTGCCGGCGAGTGCGATCCTGCCACTCGGCGCGTTCGTTTGGTCCCTTTCGTACTCCGTAGCCGTAACTCAACAGCTCTGCCCGATAGCCGGTCCAGGGAAAGACATCTCGTGTTCCAGCGATTTCAAGTGTGCCTGAGATCGTGCGGCCGCTTACGGTCCCGGCGGAGCTCTCAGTCCAATTCTGGCTGCGCCGGACGAAGTTAAGGTTGGTGCCGTCCCAGCGGGTTACTTCTACGTCGTATTCCAGCTCTTCGCCCGCCGCTCCCCTGGTCACGGTCGAGTGGATCTTCAGACGGCCGCTGTAACCGCTTGCAGAGTCGGCGGCCACATCGATCCGCAATCGGGCCCGGTACTTACTGTTGATCAGCAATTCAAACACGCGCGGGGCCGGCGCCCGATCGAGGTAAGTTGAGTTCCAGCCGGTGACGTGAAATTTGTAAGCAGTCAACTGCTCCGGCTTGGCAGGAGAGGTCTTATCGTTCGAGAACCGGCCTACAAAGATGCCCTCGACAACGGTCCCCCGGTGCCATCTCCAAAAGCCCGCTCCGATCTGGCGAAATTCGAGCAGCCGGCTAGCCGGGTTCCAGGTTATGTTGTCCATCTGTTGGGCGGCGCCTTCGGTTTCATCGGCGAGCGTGCCTGAGTACGCCCCGGATTGCTGGCCGCTTGCGATAGTCAAGGTGAGCCTGGCGTTATTTGCGTTCAGGTACCAGGTTCCCACTGGCCCGCTGGTGTCGGGCGCGGCGCAGATCGCAGGGACGACTGCTAGCATGGAAGCCACTTGTAAGATCCTGATCAAACACCTCTTGGCGCAGTTAATCGCGGGGACCTGGTCGTTTTCTAGAAGTATTGTTAGATGGCTCATCATCCGCTGAGAACGCCGCTTTAAGAGTCTTGACGGCCTTCCTAGTTACGAGATATCTGAGGAAAAATAACCAAGCGGCTAGAAAGGTGTACGGATGGTCTGGAAGCTCCATAGGCGTCACCTAAGCAGAACCTCCGGAAACACTATCGCATCTAGATTTGCTAGAGGACTACTACGTAGCCGACGGACAGATTGACGGAAGACTAAGAGCTAGGACCCGTAGTTCTGGCTAGAATTAAGATAAGCCTTGACAAGGTTCTCATCGATGGCTCTTAACCATCCTGCCCATTCAGCAAAACGGACGATGAATCGGTTCGCTCTGTTGTTCAAAGTATTCTCACGAGCCCGATCTAAAATCACCTTCCCATAAGCTTTTTGAGAAGGGTCCATCGCTTTACCCCGGGGTTCCAAAATGACTGTGCTGTCCTTCATTCGATCTCTCCAAGCCCTTGCACAACAAAGCCTTATTCAATATACACACGCTGTCCCCAAGAAGCAAGAGGACGGCAGCAACGATTTGACGCAGGCAGCGGGGCAGAACCGCGAGCGGTACGGTACGGACGGTACGGATCAGGGCGTTGGCTGGGCCACCGTGA
>Ga0210410_10006150_pt1 | contig 10444 bp, 10 predicted proteins | sample IncBWC4MmetaG_FD_161058 | JGI IMG/M metagenome (GOLD analysis project Ga0210410, IMG submission 161058) | Forest soil microbial communities from Barre Woods Harvard Forest LTER site, Petersham, Massachusetts, United States - Inc-BW-C-4-M | ecosystem: Environmental > Terrestrial > Soil >... | reverse complement strand
AGGCGCCGGCGATCGTCTTCATCGACGAGCTCGACGCGGTCGGCACGCGTCGCGGCGTCGGCGACGTCTCGGGCGAGAAGGACCAGACGCTCAACCAGCTGCTGGTCGAGATGGACGGCTTCACCGCCCGCGGCGACGTCGTCGTGATCGCCGCCTCCAACCTGCTCGAGCGGCTCGACCCGGCGCTGCTGCGCCCCGGCCGCTTCGACCGCCAGGTGTTCGTCGCGCCGCCCGACCGCCGCGGGCGCGAGCGGATCCTCGAGGTCCACACGCGCGGCATGCCGCTCGCGCCGAGCGTCGACCTCGATCTCGTCGCGCGCCAGACGAGCGGCCTCACGGGCGCCGACCTCGCGAACATCTGCAACGAGGCGGCGATCGGCGCCGCGCGCCGCCGCGTCGAGCAGATCGGCGCGGGCGACTTCGACACCGCCCTGGAGCGCGTCGTCGCCGGCATGCAGGCGCAGCGCGGCCTCAACGAGCAGGAGAAGCGGATCGTCGCGTACCACGAGGCCGGCCATGCGCTGTGCGCGGAGCTGCTGCCGGCGGTCGACCGCGTCCACCGCATCTCGATCGTCCCGCGCGGCCGTGCGCTCGGCTACACGCTCAACCTCCCGCAGGAGGACCGCTACCTCAAGACGCGCGAGGAGCTGATCGACCGCATGACGATGCTGCTCGGCGGTCGTGCCGCGGAGCAGCTCGTGTTCGGCTCGGTCACGACCGGCGCCGCCGGCGACTACGAGGTCGTCACCGCGCTCGCCGCCGCGATGGTGGACGAGTACTCGATGGGCACGCGCGTGAAGCTGCGGCGGATCGACGGCGGCACCGCCGCCGAGGCGACGCTGCGGCTGCGCGACGAGGAGCAGGCCGACCTCGCCGACGGCGCCTACCGCCGCGCGCTGGAGCTGCTGCGCACGCAGCGCTCCCACCTCGACGCGCTTGCCGCCGCGCTGCTGGAGCAGGAGGTGCTCGAGCGCGCCGACATCGACCGCGTGCTCGCGGAGCTGCCGCGCGCGCCTGCCCCCGTCATCGCCGGGGATGTCGGCGTCGCCGCCGCGGGCGACTGAGCGCCACCCGTTCACTATCCTCCCGCCCGCATGCTGGGACGGATCGACCACATCGGCGTTGCCGTCGAGGATCTCGACGAGGCGCTGAAGCTCTACGCCGAGCTGCTCGGGATGCCGGTCGTGCACCGCGAGACGGTGACCGACCAGGGCGTCGAGGCGATCCTGCTCGACGTCGGCGAGAACCACGTCGAGCTGCTCGCGCCGCTCGGCGCGGACACGCCGGTCGGCAAGTTCCTCGCGAGGAAGGGCCCCGGCCTGCACCACGTCGCCTACCAGGTGGCGGACATCGACGCCACGCTCGCCGCGCTGAAGGCGGCCGGCACGCGCCTGATCGACGAGGCTCCGCGCATCGGGATCCGCAACTCGCGCGTCGCGTTCGTCCACCCCGCCGCCACCGGCGGGGTCCTCACCGAGATCGTCCAACCTGCGGAGGACCACTGATGGCCGACAGCAAGCTCCAGCGGATCAGCATCGGCTTCCACGGCCAGGCACTCGCCGCGCGCGTCACGCCCGACCAGCTCGGCGCGCTGCGCAGGGCGCTGGAGAAGGGCGGCCAGGGCTGGCACGAGCTCGAGGCCGAGGACGGCACGATCGCGCTCGACCTCGCGAAGGTCGTCTTCGTCCAGGTCGACGCCGGCGAGCAGCGCGTCGGCTTCGGCGCTTGATCCAGCTCGCGCCCCTCGACCTCGCAGGCCTGCGCGCGGCGCGCACGATCGCCCACACACCGACTGCTGAGCGCGCGGTGCGTGCGTACTCGACGCTCGGCCAGCACGGCGCCTGCTGGCTCGCATTCGGCGCGGCCGGCGCGGCGCTCGACCCGGCTCGCCGTTCGCGCTGGCGCCGCGCGACGGCCGCCGTCGCCATCGCCTACGCCGCCAACCAGGCGGTCAAGCTCGCCGTACGCCGGCCGCGCCCGCAGCTCGCCGACCTGCCGCCGCTGATGTCGACGCCGACGCAGCTCAGCTTCCCCAGCGCGCACGCCGCCACCTCGGCCGCTGCGGTGCACGCGTTCCGCCATCTGGCGCCGCGTGCGCCGGTGCGCGCGGCGGCGATCGCGATGACCCTCTCGCGCCTCTACCTCGGCGTCCACTACCCCTCCGATATCGTCGCCGGCGTGGGGCTCGGCGCGGCGATCGGCAGGATGGGGGCGACCCGGTGAAAGTCGGGATCGTCGGCATGCCGAATGCCGGCAAGTCCTCGCTCTTCAACGCTCTGACGCGCGCCGGCGCGGAGGCGGCCAACTATCCCTTCACGACGATCGAGCCGAACGTCGCGGTCGTGCCGGTCGCGGACGACCGGCTGGAGCGGGTGGCAGCGCTGCTGAAAGCCTCCGAGGTCGTCCACGACACGATCGCCTTCCACGACATCGCGGGGCTCGTGAGAGGCGCGTCGGAGGGCGAGGGGCTCGGCAACAAGTTCCTCGCGAACATCCGCGAGACGGACGCGATCGTCCACGTCGTGCGCGCGCACGGCGACGACAACGTGATCCACCCGGAAGGTCGCGTCGACCCGCGCGCCGACATCGACACGATCGAGACGGAGCTGATCTACGCCGACCTCGAGCAGGCCGAGCGGCGCGTCGAGCGCGTCCAGAAGGACGCGAAGCGCGGCGACAAGACGGCCGTCGCGGAGGAGGCGTGGCTGCGCGAGCTGATCGCCGCGCTGCAGGCGGGCCGCCCCGCGCGCACCGTGCCGCCGCCCGCCGACGCGCCGAACGCGCTGCGCGACCTGTCGCCGCTGACGGCGAAGCCGGTGCTGTTCGTCGCGAACGTCGACGAGGGCGACGACGCGGTGCCGGCCGAGGTGGTCGAGCACGCCGCCGCGCACGGCGCGCAGGCGGTCGCCGTCTCCTCGCGGATCGAGGCGGAGCTGTCGGAGCTGGACGACGACGAGGCCGCCGTCATGCGCGCCGAGCTGGGGATCGACATCGGATCCCACCCACCCCTCCAGCGGATCGTGCGCGGCGCCTTCTCGCTGCTCGACCTGATCGCCTTCTTCACCGTCGGCGAGGCGAAGCCGGGGCAGTCCTGGCACCTCAGACGCGGCCTCACCGCCTGGCACGCCGCCGGCCAGATCCACTCGGACATCCAGAGAGGCTTCGTGCGCGCCGAGGTGATCGCGTGGGACGCGCTGCTCGACGCCGGCGGCTACGGCGTCGCCCGCGAGCGCGGCACGCTGAGAGTCGAGGGCCGCGACTACGCGATGCAGGACGGCGACGTGCTGACCGTCAAGTTCACGCCGTAGGCCGCCGACGGCGTCGCCCTCACGCGGCGGCGCTGAACGTGACCTGGAGCGACTCCTGTGCGGATGCCCCGGAAGGCGCGGCGGGCGGGTCGCTCAGAAGCGACAGCAGGTACTCGCGGACAGCGTCGAGCAGGAGCTCCCGTGCCTCCTCGTGCGTGGGTGCGGCGGTGATCACCCCGGGCAGCTGCGGAACGCAAGCCTGGACCCACCCGTTCTCGACGGGCTCGAAGACGGCGGTGAGGGTGAGTGGCTCCGAAGTCATCTGACTATGCGCGGTAGTCCAGGTCGTCCGCTTTCGCGCGGTGAACGGACCACGCGGGGAAACGTCAACACGACCATGATGCTCGATGTTGCCCATCGTACGGGCGTCGCACGAGCGTGCCTCGCCACCGGGAGATCCGCCCACGACTGCGCGCGAGATCTGCAAGCAACTCGGCATCCCGACGATCTGAGGCGCGTCACGACGGGCGCAGGGAGTCCGCGCGGTCGCTCCATCTCGGCCGCTCGATCTCCAGCACCTCGCCGATCGTCGACCACTGGCGCGCGCCGAGCCGTGCGAGCGGGCGCAGCAGGTCGATCGCCGGGCGGCCGTCGCGCATCGCCTCCTCGGCGAGTGCGATGTGCACGACGCGCCCGAGCACGACCGTGCAGTCGCCGAGCGCCAGCGTGTCGTGCAGGAGGCACTCCAGCGCCACCGGCGAGGCGGCGACGCGCGGCGGCGCGACGCGCAGGCTCGGCTCGCGCGCGATCTCGAACAGGTCGAACTCGCTGACATCCGGCGGCGCGTCGATCGACGTCGCGTTGACGGCCTCGAACAGCGGCTCGGGCGTGAGGTTGACGACGAACTCGCCCGTCGCCTCCGCGTTGCTGAGCGAGTCCTTGCGCCCGACCGACGTGAACTGCACGATCGGCGGCGCGGCGCACGCGACGGTGAAGAACGAGTGCGGCGCGAGGTTGTCGACGCCCGCCGCCGAGCGCGACGAGACCCACGCGATCGGCCGCGGGACGATCACCGAGTTCAGCAGCCGGTAGACGGCGAGCGCGTTCGTCTGCTGCGGGTCGACGTCGATGCGCACGCCGACGATGATCGCAGGCGTCCCAGCACGCGGATCGATCGCCGGCGGCGCGCGGGACCACGGCGAGGCGTCAGAGCGCCGACGGATCGCCGGCGACGCGCCGGAGCACGACGAGGCGTCAGAGCGCCGATGGGTCTCCCGCCGCGCGCAGGCGCACCGCGAGTCTGCGCATCCCGAGCGCCTCGGCCGCGTCGGCGCCGGCGGGGAGGTCGGTGACGCGATCGACCGGCCGCGCGACCTCGACCCGCTGGAGCGTCGCGATCGCGAGGAAGTCGCGCAGCTCGTCTGACTGCTCGCGCAGCGCCGCCGCCACGCGCGGCTTCTCGCCGTCGGGCGAGGCGAGCGCGGCCTCGAGCGAGCCGTGGCGGCGCAGCAGGTCGGCGGCGCCCTTCTCGCCGATCCCTCTCGCGCCCGGGAGGCCGTCCGAGGGATCGCCGCGCAGCGCGATGAAGTCGGGCACGAGCGCCGGCGGGATGCCGTAGCGCGCCTCGACCTCGGCCGGTCCCATCGCCTCGAACCCTCTCACGCCGGTCTTCAGGTAGAGCACCGTCACGGCCGGCGCGGCGCACTGGAACATGTCGCGGTCGCCGGTCATCAGCAGCGCCTCCCCGCCGGCCTCGACCTCCGTCAGCGCGTAGGAGTGCAGCAGGTCGTCGGCCTCCAGCTCGGGCGTGCCCGCGAGCGTCCAGCCGAGCGCCTCGAACAGCTGCGGCGAGCGGGCGATCTGCAGCGCGAGCCCGTCGGGGACCGGCGGGCGATCGGCGTGGTAGCCGGCGAAGCGCTGCACGCGGTAGCGCGCCGCCTCGGCCCCCGAGCAGATCGCGACCGCCCGCGGCCCGTGGTCGGCCACGATCCGCAGGATCGCGTTCGTCGCGCCGAGCAGCGCGTTGACCGGCATCCCGTCCACGCCGCGGATCGAGTCCGGCAGCGCGAACCAGGCGCGGTAGAGCAGCGAGGGCGCGTCGACGACGAGCAGCGGGCCGGGCATCCGCCGCAGCGTAGCCGCGCAAGCGGCGCGCACGGCGCGAGGCGCGAACTAGCCTTGGCCGAACCCGTCCGCGGCAGAGGAGAAGCCCGTGCTCACGCTCAACGGCATCGACGACATCAAGGCCCGCATCGGCGAGGAGCTGGGCGTCAGCGACTGGCACCTCGTCACGCAGGAGGCGATCGACGACTTCGCCGACGTGACGGGCGATCACCAGTGGATCCACGTCGACGTCGAGAGAGCGAAGACGACGCCGTTCGGCGGCACGATCGCGCACGGCTACTACACCCTCTCCCTGGCGCCGAAGTTCACCTACGAGCTGTTCTCGATCGACGGCTTCGCGTTCGGCATCAACTACGGCCTCAACAAGGTCCGCTTCCCCGCGCCGCTGCCGGTCGGCTCGAAGGTCCGCATGCGCGCCGCCATCGCCTCCGTCGACGACGTGCCCGGCGGGATCCAGATGGCGACCGCGCTGACGTTCGAGGTCGAGGGCGGCGCGAAGCCGGTCTGCGTCGCCGAGACGCTCGTGCGGCTCTACACGGGCGGCTGATCGGGACTACGCGGCCGCGGTTCCCCCGGCGGCACGCTCGCGCAGCTCGTCGATCGTCGCCGCCTCGACCTCGTCGAGCAGCGCCTGCACGCGCCCGCGGCAGCCGCCGCAGCCGGTGCCGGCCTGCGTGTGGCGGCCGACCTGCTCGACGGTCGTGAGCGCGTTCGCACGGATCGCCGTCGCGATCGCCGCGCGCGGCACCGCCTGGCAGCTGCACACCAGCTCGTCGCCGCTCGCCGTCTCCGCAGCGGCCGCTCCGCTGCCGAGCACGTCGCCGGGCACCGGGGCGCCGCTCACGGCCAGCTCGCGCATCCGCGGCGCGTCGGCGAGGTCGCCGAGCAGCGTCGCGCCTGCGAGCCGCCCGTCGCGCACGATCAACCGCTTGTAGCGCCCGCGCCGAGTGTCGAGCTCGAGCACCTCCTCGTCGCCGGGGTGGAGCGCCGGATCGCCGGCGCAGAAGAGGTCGATCCCGGAGACCTTGAGCGTCGTCGCCGTGAGCGCGCCGTGGAACGCGCCCGGCCGCCCGCCGATCGTCGCGCCGGCCGCCTGCGCCATCGCGCGCAGCGGCGGCCACAGCCCGTGCACGACGCCGCGGTGCTCGGCGCACTCGCCGACCGCCCACACGTTCGGCGCGCTCGCGCGCAGGCTGTCGTCGACGACGATCCCGCGCCGCACCTCGAGCCCGGCGGCGGCCGCGAGCGCCGTCTCCGGGCGGATCCCCGTCGCGACCACGACCAGCTCCGCGGCGATCGTCTCGCCGCCGTCGAGCACGACCGCCTCGACCGCCCCTTCGGCTCCGACCAGCTCGCGCGTCGCGCCGTCGAGCACCACGTCCATGTCCGCGAGCGCGCGCGACAGCAGTCGCGCGCCGACCTCGTCGAGCTGCGTCTCCATCAGCCGGCTCGCGCGGTGCACGAGCGTCACGTGCAGTCCGCGCCCGCGCAGTCCGCGCGCCGCCTCGATCCCCAGCAGCCCGCCGCCGATCACGACGGCGCGCCGCGCGCGCTCGCTCGCGTTGAGGATCGCGCGCACGTCGGCGAGCGTGCGGAAGGGGTGGACGCCGCGCAGGTCGAGCCCGGGGAGCGGCGGCAGCGCCGGCTGCGAGCCGGTCGCGAGCACGAGCTTGTCGAACGTGAGCGACGCGCCGCCGTCCCCGTCGTCGCCGGCGAGCGTCGCCGTGCGCGCGTCGAGGTCGAGCCGCGTCACCTCGGTCCCGGCGAGCAGGCGCACGCGGTGCGCGGCGAACCACGACGACGGGCGCAGCGCCAGCCGCGCCTCGCCGACCTTGCCGGCGAGCAGGTGCGAGAGCGAGACGCGGTCGTACGGCGGGTCGGGCTCGCGGCCGACCATCGTGACCTCGAGCCCGTCGGGATCGTGCGCGAGCGCCGCCTCGACCGTCGCCATCGCAGCCATGCCGGTGCCGACGACGAGCACGCGGGAGCGGCCGCGCGCCGCAACCGGGTGGGCGCCGGCCACCGCCTCCACCCGCACCGCCGTCGCCTTCAGCTCGGGCTGGCGCGAGATCGGGTCGAGCGCCGCGGACACGATCCCGTTGAGCGGCAGGTGGCCGGGCTGCAGGTGGAGGTCGCCCCAGTGGAAGGGCGCGAACGCGACGCCCGGGGCGACCCGGTCCGTGACCCGTGCGCGCAGGTGCGCGGCGCCGCGCCGCGAGCGCACGAGCACGAGCTGGCCGTCGGCGACGCCGGCCTCCAGCGCGTCCTCCGCGTGCAACTCGACGAACGGCTCCGGCTCCTCGGCGAGCAGCGCCGGCGACTTGCCGGTCCGCGTCATCGTGTGCCACTGGCCCGCGACGCGGCCGGTCGTGAGCACGAGCGGGAACTGCGCGTCGGGCGCGTCGACCGGCTCGGCGTGCGGCGTGGCGACCAGCCGCGCACGCCCGTCTGGCGTCGGGAAGCGGCGGTTCGCGTAGAGCCGCGGCGTGCCGCCGTGATCCTCGCCCACCCGGCGCGCGGGGACGGGCCACTGCAGCGGCCCCTCGCGTCGCAGCCGCTCGTGCGAGAGCCCGCTGTGGTCGCACAGGCGGCCGGCGGTGAGCGCCGCCAGCTCGTCGTAGACGGCGCTCGCGTTCGGCCACGCGAACGCCTCCTCGTGGCCGAGCGTCCGGCCCATGCGCGCGAACACCTCCCAGTCCGGCAGCGCGTCGCCGGGCGGATCCAAGGCCCGCTGCACGAGCGAGACGCGCCGCTCGGAGTTCGTCATCGTGCCGTCCTTCTCCGGCCAGCCGGCGGCGGGCAGCAGCACGTGCGCGAGCGCGCCCGTCTCGGTCGGGTGGTAGGCGTCCTGGACGATCACCAGCTCGCAGCGGCGCAGCGCGGCCGCGAAGCGCTCCGCGTCCGGCTGCGAGACGACCGGGTTCGTCGCGACGATCCAGACTGCGCGGATCTCGTCGCGCTCGATCGCCTCCACGAGGTCGGTCGCGGCGACGCCGGGTCGCGGCGAGATCCCCGGCGCGCGCGCCGGCAGGTCCCACAGCCGCCGCATCTCGACGCGATCCTCCGGCGAGGCGATCGAGCGATAGCCGGGCAGCAGCGGCGCGAGCCCGCCGCTCTCGCGCCCGCCCATCGCGTTCGGCTGCCCCGTCAGCGACAGCGGGCCGGTGCCGCTGCGCCCGATGTTCCCGGTCGCGAGGCAGAGGTTGATCAGCGCCTGGTTCTTGAGCGTGCCGACGGCCGACTGGTTCGCGCCCATCGACCACAGCACCATCGACCGTTGCGCGGCGCCGAAGCGGTGCGCGACGTCCTCGATCGCCGCCGCGTCGATCCCGCAGACGGCGGCCGCGCGCGCCGGCGGCCACTGCGCGGAGACGGCGAGCGCGTCGTCGATCCCGGTCGTGTGGCGCGCCACGAACGTGGTGTCGAGCAGCCCGTCGCGCTCGATCACGTGCAGCAGGGCGTTCAGCAGCGCGAGGTCGGTCCCCGGCCGCACCGCGAGGTGGACGTCGGCCGCCTCCGCGGTCGGCGTGCGGCGCGGGTCGACGACGACCACGTCCGCGCCCTCCTGCCGCCGCGCGCGCACGCGCCCCCACACGATCGGGTGGCAGGCGGCGGCGTTCGAGCCGAGCACGAGCAGGCAGTCGGCCTGCGCGAGATCGGCGTAGCCGGGTGGCGGCCCGTCGGAGCCGAGCGAGCCGCGGTAGCCGGCGACGGCCGAGGACATGCAGAGGCGCGAGTTCGAGTCGACGTTGTTCGTGCCGAGGAAGCCCTTGAACAGCTTCACCGCGGCGTAGTAGTCCTCCGTCAGGAGCTGCCCGGAGAGGTAGAGCGCGATGCTGTCCGGGCCATGGCGGTCGCGCAACGCAGCGAGTCGCGCGGCGACGTCACGCAGCGCGTCGTCCCAGCTCGCCTGCTCCCAGCGATGGTCGGCGGATGCGCGCCGCAGCACGTGCGTCGCGCGGTCGGGCGCGGCGACCGCGTCGGGCAGCCGCAGCGGCTTCTGGCACGTCGCGCCGCGGTTGACCGGGTGCAGCGGATCGCCCTCGACGCGCTCGAGGCGTCCACCGGCGACGTGCGCGAGGAGGCCGCAGCCGGTCCCGCAGTACGGGCAGGTCGTGCGGACGGCCGCGCTCGTCACGCGCTCGACCGGTTCAGCAGCAGCACGCCGTCGCGCTCGACGACGTCGTGGACGGTCAGCTCGTCGTCTCCGCCGCCGATCCGCTGTCCGCTGCGCAGGTCGAAGCGTCGGCCGTGCAGCGGGCACGTGACGCAGCCGTCGGCAACGAGCCCGTCCTGCAACGGGCCGCCGGCGTGCGGGCAGTCCGCGCTCACCGCGTGGAAGCCCTCGTCGGTGCGGAAGATCGCGATCCGACGTCCATCGATCGTCACCCTTCGCCCCTCCCACAGCGGCACGTCGGCGGCACGGCCGACCTCGATCCAGGTGTCGGCGAGGGCGGTCATCGGTCGTGCCCCGCCGGCGGGCCGACGAGCAGCGGCTCGGGCTCGCTGTCCAGCTCCGCGAACTGCTTGGGGTGGACCGGGTCGTGGCGCTCCAACCAGGGGTCGGGGTCGGCGGCGGCCTTGGCGATCGCAAAGCGCTCGCGCAGCCGCGCCGGCTCGCCGCCCGCCTCGTCGAGCACGGCCGCGCGCACGTGCTCCAGGCCGACGCGCTCGACGTAGTCGTACGTGCGCTCGAGGTACTCGCCCTGCTCGCGGTAGAGCTGGAGGAAGGTGAGCGCGACGCGGATCGCGTCGTCGCCGCTCGCGACCGTCGTGAGCAGGTCGCCCTTGCGCACGCGCGAGCCGGCCGCGCCGCCGACATAGACCTCCCAGCCGCCCTCGATCGCGACGAGGCCGATGTCCTTCACGTACGCCTCGGCGCAGTTGCGCGGGCAGCCGGTCACGGCCGACTTGACCTTGTGCGGCGTGTAGAGCCCCTCCATCCGCCGCTCCAGCTCGATCCCGACGCCGATCGCGTCGCCGAGCCCGAAGCGGCAGAAGTCCGTTCCGACGCACGTCTTTACCGTCCGCACCGCCTTCGCGTAGGCGTGGCCGGAGGGCATCCCCAGCTC
>Ga0210410_10006148_pt1 | contig 10445 bp, 7 predicted proteins | sample IncBWC4MmetaG_FD_161058 | JGI IMG/M metagenome (GOLD analysis project Ga0210410, IMG submission 161058) | Forest soil microbial communities from Barre Woods Harvard Forest LTER site, Petersham, Massachusetts, United States - Inc-BW-C-4-M | ecosystem: Environmental > Terrestrial > Soil >... | reverse complement strand
GCCAACTTTGAAGCGGAAGGAACGCAATGCCTGATTACATGTTTCTGTTGGAAAGCCGGCTCTCGCCGGAACAACGCGCGGCCATGTTGCGCGTGCAGGAGCTCGCCGCAGTCCTGGGGTTCAATGTCTACCTGACCGGCGGCACCGTTCGCGACCTCATCACCGGCGCCAACTTGCGTGATCTCGACTTCACCGTCGAAGGCAATCCCTCCAAGATGGCGCGCGAACTCGAAAAGGGCGGCGCGAAAGTTCTCTCCGAGGATGAAAAACTCCGCAACGTCGAACTTCTTTTCGCGGGCGATGTCGAGGGCAGCATTTCCGCCGCGCGCGATGAGCATTACGTACGCCCCGGCACGCGGCCCGAGTTGCGCTGGTCCACCATCATGGAAGACCTGCGCCGGCGCGATTTTTCTTTGAACGCCATCGCTATCTCGCTCAATCCCGCGTCGCGCGGCCTGCTGCTCGATCCCACCAACGGGCTTTCCGACATCGAGCACGGCGAAGTCCGCGCACTCTCTATCCACAGCTTCACCAATCAGCCCGTGCGTCTCTTGCGCGCGCTGCGTCTTGCGGCTCGCATGGGTTTCAAACTCGAATCGCGCACGCAGGAGTGGTTCAATCTCGCCATCGAGCGTGAACTGCAGCTCACCATCACTCCCGAAGACGCCGGAGAAGAAGTGCGCAGCCTGAGCCGCGAAGAGCGCCCGCAGCTCATCCTGAAGGAATGGGAAGAGGGCGATCTGTTGGAGCGCGTTCATCCGATCCTGGCCAAGAAGCATCCTGGCTACGACGCAATCAACCACCTCATCAAAGTTCGCGACGATCTCTACATGGCCGGATTCCGCCCGCGCCTCGCCACGCCGATGCTGCTGGCCATTCTCGGCCGCCTGAAGGATCGCGAATTAAGCAACACTCTCTCCAAACTCGGCTACCGCTCCGCCGAAATTGAGGCCATCGAAAAATTCCCGGAAAAAGCGCTGGAGATCCAGAAAGAACTCTCGGGAAAGAAAACCAAGACGCCCATCGATGCTTATCGCTACATCGAAAAAATTCCAATGGAATATGTCGCTTATCTTCTGGCAGAGTCCAGCAACTCTGCGGCACTCTCCAAGCTGAAGGCGTTCCTCCACAAATGGCGCCCGGTTCGCCAGGCCTTGCCGATCGTGGCCACCGAACTCGAAGCCCTGGGTATGCCCCGCGGCCCGAAATTCGACCAGATCGTGCAGGATGTATTTGCCATCCAGTTGAACGGCCGTGCGAAAACTCCAGAAGAGCGCGTGAAAATCCTGCGCAAGCTCTCCGGCATCAAGGAAGCGCCCAAGAAGAAAGAAAAAGAGAAGAAGCCGGCGAAGCCAGAAAAGCACGTGGAAACGCCGGCCGAGAAGAAAGCCGCTGCCGCGGAAAAGCACGCCGTTCACGAGCGGCACAAAGCCGGCATGAAAGCGGCGGCCGCCAAACACAAATCCAAGAAATAGCCTTTGAGTGCGAAAGCGAAGCTTTCGCTTTTACGGTTGCCGCTATATTGACCCGGCTAAATTGCTTCGCTGACCACCGTGCGGACAACGCGAAACGCGTGTCATTCCGAATCCCGTTCGCGTTTTGGACGGGATGAGGAAACTTCTCTTCTCTCCCATCCGCGTGAAAAGCAGATCCCTCACTCGCAAAAAGCGCGAGTTCGGGATGACAACGAGTTGCCTCCATACCCCTGTGCAAATCTCACAATCCCGTTCGCATTTCTCATCCCCGCGTTTTACAATCAACTTCCATGGGCAATCCCCAGTTTGTTCATCTCCACGTTCATACCGACTTCAGCCTTCTCGACGGCGCGTGCGAAACCGGCGAGCTTCTTGACGAAGCCTCCCGCCAGAAGATGCCTGCGGTGGCCATTACGGATCACGGCAATCTTTTCGCCGCGGCCAATTTCTTCTACGAAGCCAGCAAGCGCGACGTCAAGCCCATCATCGGTTGCGAAGTCTACGTCGCCAAAGGCAGCCGGCACGACCGCGGCGAAAAATCCGCTCCCGTCACCAACGGTGACCGCGGCGAAATGGAGCCTGGCTCCCGCGGCAGCAACCATCTGGTTCTGCTCTGCGAAAATCTTGAGGGTTATCACAATCTCATCAAGCTCGTCTCCGCCGGATTTCTCGAGGGCTTCTATTACAAGCCCCGCATCGATCTTGATCTCCTCTCTAAACACAGCAAAGGCCTGATTGCTCTCTCCGCATGCCTGCGCGGTCCCGTCACTGAACCGGTGGTGGATGAAAAGTTCGATCTTGCCCGCGAGAACGCCTACCGCCTCCGCGACATCTTCGGCAAGGGCAACTTCTTCCTCGAAATTCAGGATCAGGGCCTCGAAATCGAGCAGCGCGTAAACAAAGACCTCGTCCGCCTCTCCAAGGAAACCGGCATCCCGCTCGTCGCCACCAACGATTGCCACTATCTTCACCACAGCGATGCTCACGCCCAGGAAGTCTTGCTCTGCATCCAGACCGGCAAGACCATGAGCGATACCAATCGTATGAAGTTCGCCACCGATCAGTTCTATTTCAAGACCGCCGCGGAAATGGCCAAGGTCTTCCGCGAACTTCCCGATGCGCTCAGCCGCACCGTGGATATCGCCGCTCGTTGCAACGTGAAAATCGAACGCATCCCCAACGCGCTCCCCGAATTTAAGGTTCCCGAGGGCCACACGCCGGGCAGTTACTTCGAACAAGTCGCCCGCGAAGGCTTCGCGCAGCGAGTGCCGTTCCTCGAACGACTTTCGCAGCAGGGTGCACTTCACCATCCGCTTGTCGAATACGAGCGACGCCTCTCGTCGGAAATCGAAATGATCAAGAAGATGCACTACGAGGGCTACTTCCTGATTGTCTGGGATTTCATTCACTACGCCCGGGCCCAGGAAGTCCCCGTGGGCCCAGGGCGTGGCTCCGCTGCAGGGAGCCTGGTCAGCTACGCGCTGCGCATCACCGACGTCGATCCGCTCCAGTACAATCTCCTTTTTGAACGCTTCCTGAATCCTGAGCGCGTCTCGATGCCCGATATCGACATCGACTTCTGCATGCGCCGCCGCGGGGAACTCATTGACTACGTCACACGCAAATACGGCCGCGAAAACGTTTCGCAAATCATCACCTTCGGCACCATGGCCGCCAAGGCCGCGGTAAAGGACGTCGGCCGCGCCATGGATATTCCTTACGGTGAAGTCGATCGTCTCGCCAAAATGATTCCTACCACGCTCGGCATCGAACTCGAAAACGCTCTTGAGGAAGCGCCACAGCTGAAATCCGCTGTGGACAGCGACGAAAAGCTGAAAGACCTCATGGCCGTAGCCTTGCGCCTCGAAGGACTTGCCCGCCATGCCTCCACCCACGCCGCCGGCGTCGTCATTTCCCCGCAACCGCTCACCGAACTCGTTCCCGTCTACAAGACCAACCGCGACGAAATCACCACGCAGTACGACATGAACGCGCTCGAGCGCATCGGTCTGCTAAAAATGGATTTTCTCGGCCTCACGACGCTCACCGTTCTCCACGATGCGGTCAAAATGGTCGAGCAGAACCGCGGCGTCAAGCTCGACATCGACAATCTCACTCTCGACGACGAAGCCACCTACAAACTCTTCTCCCGCGGCGAAACCACGGCCATCTTCCAGTTTGAATCCCACGGTATGCGCGACATCCTTCGCCGCTACCAGCCCACTCGTATCGAGGACCTCACCGCGCTCAACGCCCTCTATCGCCCCGGCCCCATCCAGGGCGGCATGATCGACGACTTCATCAACCGCAAGCACGGCAAAACGAAAGTCGCTTACGAGCTTCCGCAACTGAAAGAAATTCTCGAAGAAACCTACGGCGTCATCCTCTACCAGGAACAGGTGATGCAGATCGCCAACCTCCTCGCCAGCTTCTCTCTTGGGGAAGCCGATCTGCTCCGCCGCGCCATGGGCAAAAAGAAAAAAGAGGAAATGGCCGCGCAACGCGCCAAGTTTCTCGCCGGCTGCGAGAAAAATAAAATTGCCGAAAAGAAAGCCATTCGCATCTTCGACCTAATGGAGGAGTTCGCCGGCTACGGCTTCAACAAGTCGCACTCCTGTGCCTACGCGCTGCTTGCCTACCAGACCGCCTACCTGAAAACACACTACCCGGTCGAATTCATGGCCGCACTTCTCACTTCCGAAACCGGCAACGCCGAAAAGCAGGTCAAGTACATCAACGAAGCCCGCGGCATGGGAATTTCCATTCTTCCGCCCGACGTCAACGAAAGCGATCTTTACTTCACTCCGGTAGGCGACTCCATCCGTTTCGGCTTCGCCGCCATCAAAAACGTCGGCGAAAATACCGCCAAGGCCATCCGCGAATCGCGCCTCAGCCAGGGCGAATTCAAATCGCTCTACGAATTTTGCGAGCGCATCGAATCTCGCTTCCTCAACAAGCGCGTCTTCGAAAGCCTGATCAAATCCGGTGCCATGGACTCCCTCGGCCCCCGCGAAGGTATGCTCGCTTCTGTCGACGAGGCCATCAACGCGATCCAGCGCGCCGCCCGCGCCAAGGAATCCGGCCAGCACGGCCTTTTCTTCGGTGGCGCTTCTGCCGAACCTAAGGTTCATTTCGAATTGTGCGACGCCGCACCGTGGACTGAGGAAGAGCGCCTTACCAGCGAATACGCGATGCTAGGCTTCTACGTCTCCGGCCACCCGCTTGAAAAATACGCCTCGCGCCTCAAGGATTTGGGCGCACTCTCGCTCGACGAACTTGAAGGCCAGCGCAACGGCAAGGAAATCACCGTTGCGGCTCTCATCGTCGGTACGCGGCCGATGCGCTCCAAGAAAGGCGCGCGCTGGGCCATCTACACTATCCAGGACATGACCGGCGTCCAGGAACTCCTCGCCTTTCCCGAAAGCTTCGCTCGCCTGGAAAATATCTTAAAGCCCGGCGCTCCCTTGCTCCTGAAAGCCCGCGTACAGATCGAAGAAGCAGGCACCCGTCTATCGCTTCAGGAGGCCCGCCGCCTCGAAGACGTCGCCGAACGCACCGGCCCTAGCGAGTTTCGCCTGCGCCTCGACATGAGCCTCCTGAATGATGAGACTTTGAACCAGCTGGAAAATTTATTTGCAAGCACGCCGGGCCCAACTGCGATAGTGTTTGAACTGGTCTCCCCCGACGGTTCCATGGCCTCCCTGCAATCGCAGAAACGCATCCGCGTGAAGCCGGAGCTTGAGGAAGAGATCCGCCGTATCTGCGGCCAGCAGGCGATTCAGAGGGTTGCGTAATGTGCGCCGCGCAAAAAGATAAAAAGGGCATCACGACGATCGATCGCCAGCGCGAGATCGATCGCCTTGAAAAAGACGTTGAGGAACTTCGCCGCCTCGCCTCCACCGACGAAAGCGAGGAAGAAGTCGAGCGCCTGAAAAGGGAAGTGCTCGAACTCCGGCGCGAGTTTTACATCCACCTCGGCCCCTGGCAGCGCGCCCAGATTGCGCGCCATCCGCAGCGGCCTTACACTCTCGACTGGATCAATCTGATGTTTACCGACTTTGTCGAACTCCACGGCGACCGCGGCTTTGGCGACGATAAAGCGCTCATCACCGGCCTTGCGAGGTTCCGCGGTCGCCCGGTCGCCATCATCGGCCACCAAAAGGGGCGCGACACCAAGCAGCGCATCGACCGCAATTTCGGCCAGCCCAAGCCCGAAGGTTACCGCAAAGCGTTGCGAATCATGGAACTCGCCGCAAAATTCGACCGCCCGGTTCTCACCTTCATTGATACGCCCGGCGCGTATCCCGGCATTGACGCCGAAGAACGCGGCCAGGGCGAAGCCATCGCTCGCAATCTGCGCGAAATGGCGCGGCTGCCTGTTCCGATCATCGTTACGGTCACCGGCGAAGGCGGCTCCGGCGGCGCGCTGGCCATCGCCGTCGGCGACCGCGTCAACATCCTTGAAAACGGCTTCTATTCCGTGATCTCCCCCGAAGGCTGCGCGTCCATCATCTGGCGCGACTCGACCAAAGCGGAAACCGCCGCCATTGCCATGAAGATCATGTCCACGGACCTGAAAGACCTCGGCATCGTGGACGAAATCATCCCCGAACCCGATGGCGGCGCCCACAGCGACTACGAAGCCACCGCCAAGCTTTTCGGCGACACCCTCGAGCGCCAACTTCTCATCCTCTCCAACCAGGGCATCAAGGAACTCCTCCAAGCCCGCTACCAAAAGTTCCGCCACATGTGCCAATTCTTCGACCTCGGCGCCTAACCACGTAGCCGCTTTCTTCTCTGCGTCCTCTGTGGCCTCTCTGCGATCTCTGTGTTGAAATCCCCTCTTCTACCTCTCTTCCCACCCCGTGCCGCTTTCGCTACGCTCGGCACATCGTTTCGTTGTTCCTCGCATTCCCGCGCACTAATCTGAATAGGCACCGCACCACTACCAGCTCAGGGGACTTAGAGCCGCGTTGCAAGCTGTCAACAAAGGACAGAGCCATCATGTCGGAACCTTTCCGTCCGTACGAAAAACTGGTTGAGATCACCATCTTCGGCAAGAAGTTCCAGGTGCCGGAACGCAATTCCTTGCTGCGCTGCTTTCAGTTCATCAGCCCGGAAACTATCCCCTACGGGCGTTTCTGCTGGAATCAGGATTGCCAGTATTGCCGCGTCACCTGCCAGCTACCCGATGACGACGAGCCGCGCGAAATGCTCTCCTGCAAATTCATCGTCATGCCCGGCATGGAAATCACCGAAATGAGCCAGGAGCTGAAGTGGTGCCTCCGCTCCAAGCTCCCCTCCGACGCCACCGTCTCCAAGTAGCGCCAACTACCAAAGCTTGGAGACTTCAATCATGGATGAACCGTATCAGGCGATCAGATACATGGTTGTACATGATCCAGCCGTAATTTTAGGCTTTCTATTGGTTGGCTTTGCTTCCTTTCTGTTCATGCACATCCAACTAAAAATGTTGCGACTCGGATACAAGTCATACACCTTCTTCAGGATGAATCCCACAGGGAAAAATGGCTGGGATATGCCTGCCGAGTACCTCAGAATCAGGGACAAACAGGGATGGTCACCCTGGCCCGTTTATCTTCTTTGGCCTAGTTTGTTTGGTGGCGTCTTGGTTTTAGTAGTCGGTCTATTTCGGCTCTGAGACCGGGGCAAATGCCCATTCCATACCCCGCAACTTCCCACAACGATGCGGGTTTCACAAATAACCAAAGGTGCGGTTGCGCAGCAGCATTACCCCTATACCATCCCGGCTTCGCAGCCGCTCCACCTCCCTGTACCACAACCGTACTTTTGTTCATTTGCCTCCGTATGCTCCTTGCTCTACCATTTTTGGATATGGCTGTCCCCACACTCTTGCCTTGCGACGGCTGCGGCCAGCTCGCCTCCGCTGACCATATCGCTCGCCGTCTGCAGCGCCTCGAATGGGCCACCCGTTTCCGCCCTATCCACATCCAGGCCCTGCTGGTCGCTGCTTCTGCCCCGGATGCTGACGCCGAGTTTCTCTACTCGCCCGAGGATCCGTTCACAGGCCTCGCCGGTGATCTCCTGTCCGCTCTGTCGATCTCCACGGCTGGGAAGTCCAACGAAGAAGTCCTGGCCGACTTCCAAAAGCGTGGCGTCTTCCTCGCCTATCTTCTTGAGTGTCCCGTAGCGCCGGGCACCAGGCCCGCCGAAGCCATCGATCTGTTGGACCGTCACCTTCCTCAAGCCGTCGCCAGGATCCGCCGCTCACTAAAGCCGAAACGCGCCCTAGTCCTTTCCAAGGACCTCCAGCCATTTCTCCCACAACTCTCCGAGACCGCCCTCGGCTGTCCCGTTGTGTATACGCCGCTGGCAGCTCCGGAAAGCGCCGTGCCTCCCTCGCCCGATGAGATCACCGCATTCCGCGCGGCCCTCCCAGCCCTCGCAGCGCAGGGAACTTAGGAATACCTGTGACACACATCACCGAGTTTCGCGATGTCCTAACCGACACTAACTGTCGCGCGTTGAAACTTGGCTGTGTGCTAAGATGTCCTTTGGAACCGCTCCTTTAGGGGTGATTTGTGCAAAATCGGGCAAAATTCGGTGTGGGCATCGGGGTGATCGTGCTGGCCTTGTCGTTCCTGGCTTGGCTCGGCTATGGCGAGAGCAAGACCTACTATCACACCATCGCGGAATACCAGGCGCTGAACGCCTCCGATCGCGCTCATCGCATGCGCCTCGCGGGAATCGTCGTCGAAGGCAGCATCAAGCCCGGCTCGGGCCGCGTGGATTTTACGCTGGAAGAGCAGGGGAAGACCCTTCCCATCACTTATGTTGGCAGCGATCCGCTGCCCGACACGTTTAAGGACAAGTCGCAGGCTCTCGTCGAAGGGCGCCCCGGCTCCGACGGCCGCTTTGTCGCGGAACATGTTCAGGCAAAATGTGCATCCAAGTATGAGGCCGCTCCGGGCGGCGACAAGCCAGCCCCGGCCGGAGCTACGCAGCGAAGCAGCATGTAACGCCCCAGTCGAAAATCCTCGGGGAGAGGCGGAAGCACTATGGATGTATTCGGATCGTTTACGCTCCTGCTGGCTTTCGTCTGCGCGGTGTACGCGCTAGTTGGCGGCATCGCGGCGATCATCACCCGCCATCCCTTGCTGGTGAAAAGCACGCGCCAGGCCGGCATGGCCACCTGCGTCCTGATCTTCATCGCCACGTTCAGCCTTGAGTATCTCCTTTTCACCGACAATTTTTCCCAGGCGTACGTCGTCTCCCACAGCAATCGAGATCTCTCCACTTTCTATAAAATCGCCTCGTTGTGGTCCGGTCAGGAAGGCTCGCTGCTTTTCTGGAGCTTTCTGCTTTCGATTTACGTACTTTCGGTTCTCATCGCCTATCGCAATAAAAACGGCGAGCTCATGCCCTACGTTGGCGTGGTCCTCGCCGGCGTGCAGACCTTCTTCCTCACGCTGAACAACTTTGTCGAGAGTCCCTTCAAGACCCTTGCCACCGTGAACGCCAGCGGCGTGCTTGAACCCTTCACCCGCCTGGACGGCAACGGCCTCAATCCTCTCCTGCAATACCCGGAAATGGTCATCCACCCGCCGAATCTCTATTCCGGCTACACGGGCTTCACCATTCCATTCGCGTTCGCTCTCGCCGCACTACTCGCGCGTTACCCCGGCGAAAAATGGATTCACCTCACTCGCAAATGGACCATGATCGCCTGGTGCTTCCAGTCCGTCGGCATTCTACTCGGCGCGCACTGGGCCTACGCCGTTCTCGGCTGGGGAGGCTACTGGGGTTGGGATCCCGTCGAAAACGCTTCGCTACTCCCGTGGCTCACCGGCACCGCGTTTCTGCACTCCGTGATGATGCAGGAAAAGCGCGGCATGATGAAGGTCTGGAACGTCTGGCTGGTATTCTGCACATTCCTGCTCTGCATTCTGGGCACGTTCCTAACCCGCAGCGGCATTGTCAGTTCCGTGCATGCTTTCGCGAATTCGCAAATCGGTCCGTGGTTCGTCGGCTTCCTTGCCCTTACGCTCCTCGTCTGCTTCGTCGCGTACGTCAAGAACCGCGACTACCTCAAGAGCGAAAATCAGCTCGATTCCATGATCTCCCGCGAATCCAGCTTCCTCTTCAACAACCTGCTCTTCCTCGTTGCCTGCATCGCCGTTCTTTCCGGCACACTCTTCCCGGTCTTTTCCGAATGGTTCACCAGCAACCGCATCAGCGTCGGCGCACCTTTCTTCAACAAAATCATGATTCCCGTGGGCCTCGCAATTCTTTTCCTTACCGGCGTCGGCCCGCTACTCGCCTGGCGCAAGACCTCGGGCGACAGCCTGAAACGTAATTTCGGCTGGCCCGTAATCGTCGGTCTGCTTGGTGGTGTTGCCGCATTCTTCCTGGGCTATCGCGACACCTTCTCCATCGTCTGCCTCGTCCTGTGCGGGTTTGTCTTCTGGACCATCGTGATGGAGTTCTACCGCGGCGCCAAAGTCATCTCCGCGCGGACCGGCATGAACATGATGGTAAGCGCCCATGAACTCGCCATGCGCAACACGCGCCGATACGGCGGCTACGTCGTTCACTTCGGCATGGTTCTCATTTTCATCGGTCTCGCCGGCTCAGCGTTCAACACCGACGTTCAGCGACCCATGAATCTTGGCGAGTCCATGAAGCTTGGGCCGTACACTCTCGTTTTGCAAAGCGCCGACACCAAGGCCGAAAACAACTACACCGCGCAGCGAATGATCGTCGAAGTCTTGAAAGACAACAAGCAGCTCATGATGCTCTATCCCGAAAAGCGCCAGTTCCAGGGCACCGAAAAAGCCTCCGGCACCATGGTCGCCATCTATTCCACGCTCCGCGAAGACGTCTACGTCGTTTTCGCAGGCATGGACCCGGACACGAATCTCCCGGTCATCCACGCCTTCCTGAATCCGCTCGTCAAATGGATTTGGCTCGGCGGCGTCTGGGTTGTTA
>Ga0210410_10006147_pt1 | contig 10445 bp, 5 predicted proteins | sample IncBWC4MmetaG_FD_161058 | JGI IMG/M metagenome (GOLD analysis project Ga0210410, IMG submission 161058) | Forest soil microbial communities from Barre Woods Harvard Forest LTER site, Petersham, Massachusetts, United States - Inc-BW-C-4-M | ecosystem: Environmental > Terrestrial > Soil >... | reverse complement strand
GCCTCGCGCCGCGCGTTCGATCTTTCCAGCGATACACTGAGCCGACTTACGGATCAAACCGTTACCAAAGCGCATCGAGACAGCGCTTTGGCGGCAGCGACCTACCAGCGCGCCCGAACCCTGATTGTGACCGCGATGCTATTGGCAACGTCTCTGCTGATCGGTGTGATTCTTTACATTGCGCGTTCCATTTTGGTCCCCTTGCTCGAGCTTGCGACCTGCATGCACGCTCTGGCTGACCAAAACACCGAAATCGCCATTCCCAGCGTCCGGCGCGAAGATGAGATGGGTGAGATGGCGCGCGCCGTAGCTGTTTTCCGCGACAACGCAGTGGCGCTGGTGAATAGCCAGCGTCGCTTGATCGAACAGGCCGCGGCGCTGGAGCAGGGTCTCGAGAACGAGCGACGACTGACGGCGCAACAACGGGATTTCGTTTCCATGACTTCCCATGAATTTAGAACTCCGCTCACGATCATCGATGGTCACGCCCAGCGTCTTATTAAAATGAGCGACAGGCTCGGTCCCGCGGACACCGCGGACCGCGGTGCGCGCATTCGCAGTGCGGTGCAGCGAATAACGAATATCATGGACAGCTTGCTGGGGGCATCGCGCGTTTTGGATGGTCACGCAGTATTCCATGCAAGCGACCTTGATCCGAGCGCGCTGCTGCGCGATGCGTGTCAGGCGCATCGCGATGCGACTCGCGGCACGGTCATAACCGAGGATTTTTCCGTCTTGCCGGCGATCATTAACGGCGACCCCAAATTGCTTTTTCACGCGTTCAGCAATTTAATCTCCAATGCCATCAAATATTCACCGGCCGGGAGTCCGATTGAAGTAATCGCCCGAGAGGAATTGGGTTGGTTGGTCGTTCAGGTGCGCGACCACGGTATAGGGATTCCGGCACGAGATCGTGAACGCCTTTTCGAGCGCTACTTCCGCGGCGGCAACGCGACCGGCATTGCAGGAACGGGAGTGGGCTTGCATTTGGTTTCCATGGTCGTGGCACTGCATCATGGGGAGGTCTTCGTGGAAAGTCTTGAAGGCGTGGGATCTCGATTCGTCGTACGTCTCCCCGTGCTGGCACGCCAGGAGTCCATACAGCGTGTTGTGGCGTAATGCCGCAGCGCTACTTGCATGGTTGGCATGGTGCGCAATTCCGGTATTCGCGGCCGAGGGGGGTGTTGCACCTAAGAATCACCTAGATTCAATTGTAGTCACCGGCAGAAGAATTTCGGTCGTTGTGCCCGACGCGGATGTAAAAGAGCGGGTCGAGACGGCGGTCCGATCCATTTTTTTACGACGAACATATCACCATCACGGTGAAGGATGGCGTCGTTACCATGCGTGGGATTGTCTTCGATGAATGGGATCTACGAGTTGCAAAGCGCATCGCCAGGAGAATTCCTGGTGTGAAGCGCGTGATCAACGATCTCGAGATTGAGCTCGGTGGAGAATAGCCACGGTGCACTATTTGCCACCAGCCGCGTCGCATGACGGCCAGCTCATTCCAGAGACTCCCAACCAACATCCTCATCAGCAGCATTATGCCGTGCACCGCGGCCTTAGAAGTGAATGATCGCGTCCATGGCGAACATCGTCTGCGAGTGTTTGCCGTCTATCCAGCCGTAAATTGTGAACCGGCTGTCCTTCAATTTTTGGCCGCCCGCGCCGCAATACAGGGCGTCCATCAGCGCGCTGTAATACATGTTCTACCTAGCGCTTAGAATTTGACCATCACGCCGCCACCCACAATGACTTCGCGAGTGCGCAGATCCGGAAACCAGTCACCCGCATTGCACTGACCGGTGGCGGTATTGGCGGCACCTCCGACACAGCTTGCGGGCGAGCCGTTGTTACCGCCCGGAGGCGTGATGCCGCCCTGTCCCGACCAGTACGGAACGCTCGAATGCCGGAACGTCGCTTCCGTCCACCAGGTAATCCAGTCCTTCGGCATGTACTGAAAATTGAGCTGCGTATCCCATTGATACAGCTTCTGTCCCGGCTGCTGGGTGAAGTACGGGGAGCCGCTTGCCGCCGTCGCGCCATTGATCGGCGGAGTCAGGGCGAGGTAGCGGCCGGGATTGTTCATGAAGCCGCCGCCCAGCGTCACCGCGTACAGATCATTGTGGAACCAGGTACGGTCGTAGAGCATCACACCAAGAAATTCTTCCTTGTTCGGCCCCGCCGTGCAGTGGACGCCCCCGCCGTACTCGCAGCCGAAATCCCACGTCAAGCTGAATGCCATTTTAGATACGCCGGCGCCGCCCATGCCGTGTGCGTCGTAGTATTTCACCAACACGCTGTCGTCCTCGTGAAACCGAGTCACGTTGGCGTAGTTGACGGCTGGCCCCGCCCCGACAAAGGACCCGGCGGCCGCGTTGCCAGGACCCCCATTCTGGGGCTGACAGAGCGTGTCCATGGTCCCTTGCCCGTTGTTGTTGTTCGCTTGGCAGTTCAAATTATCCTGACCGATCGAATAGGTGTTGAACACCAATTTGAGATTCTCGTTCGGTATCCAGAGGATCTGTCCGCCGAAACCCGGATGTCGGTTGAATTTCGCATACGACTGCCAGCCGTTGATCAGCCAGGGCTCGATCTTCAAGTCCTGCGTCGGCCACCACTGCACGCGCATTCCGTTGAAGAACCAGGGAGTGTTGGATGACACGAACGAGGGTTGGTAAGTCCAGTTGTCGAAGTTGTAGTAGCTGAACAGGCCGACGTACGAGACGAAAACGCCTGCGTCAACATTGAGGCCGTGGTTCACGTCGAAGTGATACCCGGCATTTGCTTCCGAGAAGTAGCGGTAAGCATCCGAGAGTTGCCACTGGCCGACCGCGTTGCTGGCGTCATTGCGCGGCGTGGTCGTCGCGAACATGCCGAACATCGAGAGAAAACGCGCTCGCACGTTGTCCCAGTGGAAGTCGCCACCCAAGCTCACCTGTTCGATCTGGAATTCGCCCGAGCGGAACTCCTCGGTCGAGCCGTCGATAGTATGGTCGATCGGGTGGTTGAGGCTTTGCAGGTAGTTCACGTCCAAGCGGACTTCGGGCGTGAAAAACTTCGTGTCGAATATCGGCGATTTTTCACGTGAGGTACCGTTCATCCAGCCCACGTACCCCACATTAGCCCATGGGGTTTGGGTATCCACTTCGGGGCCGGGTTCTGGCGCCTGGAGTGCCTCGGGTAGCGTCGGCACCGCCGGGGCGGCAGCAGCGACTTTGGGCGCCGAGGGTGTGGGTGTCACGGCAATGTTCATGGCAATGTCATGTCGAGTGGCCTTGCCGGCGACCACGTTGAGGGGCGGCACCCGCACATCCGGCAATCCCTCCACGGTGATGGTCAAAGACCACGAACCCGGAAGAACATCGGCAAACGAATAGATGCCGTCGCTGCTGGATATCGTGGAGCGAATGCCGCCGCCGGCGCGGATGGCTGTGACTGTCGCCCCACCGATGGGGGCCTTCGCCGCATCCGTGACGAGTCCGACGATCGTCCCAAAAGACTCCGCGGCCGCCGCCGGGGCCGGCGCCTCCGCCTGGACCACCGAGCCAGTAAATGCAATTGACGCGACCCCCATAACGAAAGCTGGCAGGCATTTCAAGATCTTGAGAAACCTTCGAACTCTCACGGACCTTTCCTCAAGCTTGGACGAGCCGAAAGCTTAGGCAACCGCTCGACCAAAGGTCGTTAAAAGAGGCTCACGGCGCGTAACAAAGTTGTTAAGAAGCACGGGCCCGCCGCCTCGAAGTTGCCGCGCCCGCGCAAATCAGTCGGTGCGTATCTAACCGACGCTGCGGCTGAAGGTCCGCTGCAAAAATTCTGTAAAAAATTCGCGCGAGTCCGTTGCGTTACGCCCGCCGCTCCGGCTTGACGAAGAATTTCGCGATGCGTTTGGCCGCATCCGGCGCCAACCCTTCGTTCTTGAACAGATCGAGTGCGTGTGCGTCGTTCAGGCTCAAACCGTCGATTTCGATCAGCGCGCGCTTGTTGACGCGGTTGGCGTACCACGAGTTGCACAAGATGTCGGCGCACAACGAATCGAGCTCCGCATCAAATCGTGCGTCGGGGAAGCAGAAATTAGCCAGATGCATGGCTTCAGCCTGCGCTCCCGTGTAGCTTCGGCAGGTGAACATCATCTCGCTCGCCTTGGCGTTGCCGATGCGGTGCGGCAGCCGCAGGCTCAGCCCCCACACAGGCGTCAGCCCCCAGCGGGCGTAAACGTCCGCGAATTGCGCCGACTCCGATGCGACGATCAGGTCGGCCGCCAACGCGAGTTCCAAGGCGCCCGTCGAGCAATGGCCCTGAACGGCGGAAATCACCGGCTGCGGCAGATCCGCTATTTTCTGAATGACCTCCGAGTGAAAATGCGGCTTGGCATGCGCCTTGACATGCTCGAGCACCTCGTTCATGTCGTAGCCCGCTGAAAAATTGGCGCCCGCGCCGCGCAGTACGACGAGGCCGATGGTTTTGGTCTCGCGCGCAATCGCTTCGACGTGCTCGTCGAGTGCCTCGAATACATCCTTGTTCAGCGCATTACATTTCTCGGGCCGATTCAGCCACAGAGTTGCCGCACCGCGGTTATTCTCGCGCCGGACTAAATTGCTCATAGCGAGGCATCTCCTTTGTGCGATTCCACCAGCCGCCGCCGAGCGACTGAAACAGGCCTGCGGTGTCGGCGTAGCGATTGGCTTGCGCCTGCACCAGATTCAACTCCGCCTGCACGTAGCTTTGCTCCGCGTTGAGCACCGCCACCAAGCTGATCGTGCCCAGCAATCGCTGCTGCCGCGCGAAATCAAGCGTCTTTTTGGCGGCGCGTTCCGCCTGGGCGCTCGCCTTGAGCGCGTCGGCATCCGACTGCAGAGCGCGCAGTGAATCCGCCACGTTTTGGCATGCCAAAATGACTGCAGCCCGATATTGCGCCGCCGCGTGGTCCAGTGCCGCATCCGCCGCGCGTTTCTTGTGCAACAGCGCACCGGCATCGAACAACGTCTGGGTCAAAGAAGCGCCCGCATTCCAAAATCCAGTATAGGGAGTAAACAGCTGCTGCAACTTCAGTGCACTCGAGCCGATGTCGCCGGTGATCGCGAATTGCGGCAGCATATCGGCGATCGCGACGCCGACCGCCGCGGAAGCCATGTGCATATTCTCTTCGGCCTGACGAACGTCCGGCCGCTGTTCAACGAGTTTCGAGGGCACGCTCACCGGAATGTCGGCGGGCAATGTCAGCTCGTCCAGGCGGAACGTTTCCTCCGGTTCATCGGCGGGCAGCCTGCCGAGCAATGCGGTCAATGCATCGCGTGTTTGACCCAGCTGTTTTTGCAGCGGCGGCAGCATCCCTGCGGTCTGGGCTTCCAAGGATTGCTGCGCGAGAATGTCCAAATTGCTCGCGGTGCCGAGTAGCCGCTGTTTTTGCACGAATTCGGTCAATTGGTGTTGCAGCTCGAGCGCCCTTAAGGTCGCCGCGATCTGACCGCGCAGGGCAGCTTCCTGCACCACCGTCACGACCACGTTGCTGCTCAAGGTCAAGTAGGCGGCTTCGAGTTGGAAGCGGGTGCTCTCGACCTGTGCCTTGGCGATCTCGACCTGCCGGCGAGTGGCGCCCCAGACATCGGGAAGATAGCTTACGCTGAGCTGGGCCGTGTAAAGACTGTAGTAGGGGTTCGTTTGCGGAAGACTGGTGGGATTGGCGATGCTACCGAGGGCGTTCTTGGCGCGATCGGCGCTGAAATTCCCTTGGATGGTCGGGAAGAAACTGGTCCACTGCGCCAAATACAACTCATGCGCCTGACGCAGCGCCGCCTGGGCGGCGCCCACATCGGGATTGGCCTTGAGCGCTTGCTCGACCACATGATCGAGCTTCGGCGATTGGAATAAAGTCCACCACTGGCCCGGAATGTCCATGGCGGCAACGAAGCGCTGCGCGCTGCCCGTGGTATCTTCGGCTGAAACGGTTTCGCCCTGCACGGGTGCGCTGCCATATCCCATCGCCGCCGGCGCCGCTGGCCGCTTGAAATTCGGCCCGACGGCGCAGGCAGAGAGGCTCGCGACGAGGGCCCCGATGAGCGCCGCGCCAATGAGTCCGGCGCCGATGGGCGCTCCGGCAGTGTGTCGGGAAGCGGTGTGCCGCGAGGAAATCACCGGCCCCACCTCGCTTCGCCGTGGCGTTGTTCGGCCCAGTGTTCGATGACGTGGTACATCGAAGGGAGAACAACCAGGGTCAGAAGGGTGGAGATCGCCAGACCGCCGACCACCACGGTTGCAATCCCGCGCTGCACGTCGCTGCCAACCCCGGTGTGGAGCGCCGCCGGCAGCATTCCCAAGGTTGCGACAGTTGCCGTCATCAAAACCGGCCGCAGGCGCTCGGTCGCGCCCTGCATGATGGCCTCGTGCAATTCCAGCCCGGATTTTCGCATGCGATTGAGGTTCGACACCATGATGATGCCGTTTTGCACGGCCACGCCGAACAGTGCGATGAAACCCACGCCGCTGGCCACATTCAAGTTCTGTCCGGTGAGGTGCAGCGAAATCAGCCCACCCAGGGTGGCGAGCGGCACCACCCCCAAAATCAGCAGAGCTTGGCGAAACGATTTGATGCCAACCGTGAGGAAGATCAGCATCATTCCCATCACCAGTACCAGGATGATGAGCAGCCGCGCTTCGGCGCGCCGTTGATTTTCGAACTGCCCGCCCCATTCCAGCCTGATCTTGTTCCTGTCGAAGTGGACCTGGGCGCCGATCTTGGCCTGCGCTTCGGCAAGATACGAGGTCAAATCGCGGTCGCGATTATCGATCCGGATGGTCAGATTGCGCTGGCCGTTCTCGCGCGTAACAGTGCTCTCTCCCGAACGCGCGCGGATATCGGCAAGCTCGGACAGCGGTATTTGCGCGCCGCTCGAGGTATTCACGAACAAGTTGCCCAGCGCCTGCGGCGAATCGCGGGCATCCTTCGCGAACCGCACGGTCAGCGGGTAGGTCCTTTCTCCGACATAGACTGTCGAGACCGGCGCCTGGCCGACTCCGGTTTGGATGACATTCTGCACATCGATCATGTTCACCCCGTAGCGGGCGGCCTTTTCATGATCCAGTTTGATTTCGATTTGTGGAATCGGCGGTTCTTGGAAAATCGATGCGCTGGAAGTACCCTGGATGCTGTACAGGATTTTGACGATTTGATCGCCGATGATGCGCAGCTCATCGAGATCATCGCCGTAGATCTTGGCCACCAGCGGGCTGTGCGCACCGCCGATCATGTCGTTGACGCCGTCGATGATGGGCTGACTGATGCCGATGGAATAGCCCGGAAGATCTTTGCTCAAGCCCGCCGCGAAGCGATCCACGAACCTCTTCTTGGATTCTCCCGCGGGCCAGGTGTCATAAGGCGTCAAGCCCACCGGCGCTTCGATGTGAGACATGGTCCAAGGATCCGTCCCATCGTCATTGCGCCCGGTTTGCGTCACCACATAAGACACTTCGGGATACTTGAGGATGGCGCGGCGCAGGTCGCTCGCCATGTCGGTGGCTTTGTTCAAGGCGAGTCCGGTGGGCATTTGCACCTGCAGCCACAGCGCGCCTTCGTCCAGATCCGGCAGGAAATCGCGGCCGACCGTCGCTCCCAGACCGACCACTGTCAGCAGCGCAAAAATCACCACCCCGTAAATGATCCGCGGCTGATCGAGGCAGATGGCGAGAATGCGATCGTAAAATACCGTCAAGCGCTCGAGCCAGCGGTTGTGATACACGCGGCCGGGTTTGCGAAACGCCAGATAGGCCAAGCCCGGCACCAAGGCCAGCGCCGTCAGCAGAGCGCCGAACAGCGCATAGCCCATCGTGTAGGCCATGGGCGTAAATAATTTCGCCTCCGCGCGTTCGAACGAGAACAGCGGCAGGTAGGCCGTGATGATGATCAGGCTGGCGAAAAAAATCGGTCGCGTCACCTGCAGCGTGGCCGCCTTGGCCTCGCTTTCGCTCAGTTCTTCCTCCGGCATGGCTTCACGCCGGCGCAGCACCGCCTCGGTCACGACAATGGCGCCGTCGACCAGAATGCCGAAATCGATGGCGCCGAGCGACAGCAGATTGGCCGACACGTGGGTGAGGTTGAGCAGGGAGAATACCGACACCAATGCCATCGGAATGCTGACCGCCACCACAAAGGCGCTGCGCGGGCTGCCGAGGAACAGAATCAGAATGAGAAAGACCAGCGTGATGCCTTCGAGGATGGTCTGGCCGACCTTGTGGATGGTGGCCCGCACCAGATCGTCGCGGTCAATATACGGCACGATCCGCACATCGGCGCCGGCCAGTTTGGCGTTGAGTTCGGCCACCTTGGCGTGGATGCCTTGCAGCGTCAGCGATGGGTTTTGGTATTTCAGCATCAGCACGATGCCTTCGATGGTGTCGGGATTCTTGTCCTTGCCCAAGATGCCCTCGCGCTCTTGGTGGCTTAAGGCCGTACGGCCGAGGTCGCGCACCAGGACCGGCGCCCCGCCCACCTGCGTGACGACGATGGACCCCATCTCCGCTAGAGTGTGAATCAGGCCGACGCCGCGGATGACATAGCTTTGATCACCCCGCGACACGCGGCCGCCGCCCGCGTTGGCATTGTTGTTGTTGATGGCATTGATGACATCGGTGATGCCAAGTCCATAGTGCTGGAGCTGCTTGGGATCGAGATCGAGCTGGTATTCGGTGGTGAAGCCGCCGAAATTGGTGTCATCCACCACCCCGGGCACGGATTTCAAGGCCGGAATCACCGTCCAGCGCTGGATCTCCGATAATTCCTGCAGGTTTTTCGTGTCGGACTCGAGCGTGTAGCGGTAGATCTCGCCGCCCGGGCCCGCCACGGGATCGAGCGACGGCGCCGCGCCGGGCGGCAGCACCGTTTGATTGATGCGTTCGAGCAGACGCTGGCGCGCCCAATAGTCCTCAAAGCCATCGCGAAACAGCACGGTGATCAAGGACAGACCGAAGGTGCTCGAGGAGCGCATCAACAATATTCCGGGCGTGCCGTTGATCTCGCGCTCGAGCGGCACCGTGATCAGCTGTTCGATCTCTTCGGCGGCAAGTCCCGGAACCTGGGTGGTTACCTGCGCCGCGACGTCGCCGAGTTCCGGGTAGGCCTCGACCGACAGTGTTTCCCAGGCATAAATGCCGTATCCGGCGAGCAGCGCAGCCAGAATGAACACCGCGACGCGCCTGTGCAGGCAGAAGCCGACGAATTGATCAATCATTGAGCAGGATTCCGCCTTTGACCAGTACCTGCTCGCCGGCCGCGACGCCGGAACGAATGGCGACCGACTGGCCCTCGTCGAGCAGCGGATCGACGGTGCGGCGCTCGAAGGTCCAGGGCGCAGTGGCGACAAACACGGTGGTGCGGTCGTTATTCATCAGCAGCGCCGAACTCGGCAACACCACCAAGGATTGCTCGCGCCCCGCCAGGATGACGGTGGCAAACATATTGGGCTTCAGCTGATAGTCGGCATTCGCGAACGCGATGCGGATCTTGTTGCGGCGGGAATCAGCCTCGAGCACATCTGAGACGAACAGGACTTTGCCTTGCAGCACTCTGTCGGGATACGCGCTGAGGCTGACCTGCGCGTCTTGATTCTTGGCGACTGCCGCCAGGTCATTTTCGGAAACCAGCGCAGTGACCCATATGGTGCTCAAGTCCGCGACGGTCATCAGGGGCTGCGCCGGATCGTTGATCATGTTGCCGGGCGCTACGCTGAGCGTGGTGACGCTGCCGCTCATCGGTGCGGTCACCGCCAACAGGCGGGGCGATGACTTGTTTTCCAGAGCCGCGCCGAGCATTTTCAAGCGCGCTTGAGTGCGTACGTATTCGGCGGCAGCCTGCGCATGATCGCTTCTGGCCTGATCCAAGTCCCGGTCCGAGGCCACACCCAGTTTGTTCTGCGCCTCTTGGCGCCCCAGGTTCTTTTCAGTCAGTTTCAAGGCATCGGCGGCCTTCTCGTCATCGTCGTAGGCTTGCCCCAGATCCGGCGCATCGATGACGGCCAGCACCTGACCCTGCCTCACGCGATCGCCCAGCCCGGCTTTGAGCGCTACCAACCGGCCGCTTAAGGGGGTGAGCACCGCGGCGGTGCGCGCAGGGTCGGGCTCGACCACGGCGGGCAGAATCAGCCGGGGACTGACGGTGCGCGCCGGCGCCGGCATTACGCTCAAGCGACTGCGCAGTGCCGAGCTCTCGGGAACCAGGATCTTGTCTCCCTGGCGGACCATCAATTCTGGTTCGGCTGCTCCTTTTCCACTTCCGCCCAGCAATCCAAATCCCTTGGTGAGAATGGCGGCCAGAAACAACGCTCCCAGCCCGATGCCGCCCCAGAGAAAAGCGCGCCCCCGCGTTGATGGCTCATGGTCGTGTATCGGCATGGCATATCCCCGGCTTTCGACTCCGACAATGTTCGCTTTCGAATATGAATATTTGA
>Ga0210410_10006146_pt1 | contig 10447 bp, 7 predicted proteins | sample IncBWC4MmetaG_FD_161058 | JGI IMG/M metagenome (GOLD analysis project Ga0210410, IMG submission 161058) | Forest soil microbial communities from Barre Woods Harvard Forest LTER site, Petersham, Massachusetts, United States - Inc-BW-C-4-M | ecosystem: Environmental > Terrestrial > Soil >... | reverse complement strand
GGGATATAAGGCCCGATAGATCGGGGGCTTTTCTTGCTCGATGTATTGCTTAAGAATGCCCAGCGGTGCCCCGCCATAACTGGTGGCGAAGTAGGAAGGCGACCACCGGACACTGTTCCCATAGCGTTTCTCCAGATCAGGAGAACCGCAAGTCGCAAGCAAAGTTCGTTTGTGGCAGGTGCGGATTCTCGGCCCATGCGGATTTCGCCAGTGCCGTGAATATCCGTGAGGCGGGACTCGCCTCGCGAGCCTGCTCGTCGTCTTCGGGTGAGGTAAGCCCGTCGTGGCAGTTGACCGAAGGTACCGTAACCAAGTACACCAGACAAAGTTTCAAGGGTTTGCGATCGCACCGCCCGGCTTGCCCAATTCCGCACGAATCATAGCCAGGGCTTCTTTGGGAGGTCCAATGCGATGGTACTGACCATAAAAAGTTCGTTCGTGAATGGAAATAGTGCTAAAGAGCCTTCGCCCATCGAAGTCGTACTGAGAAAACGAAGGCATCCACAGTCCCGGGAGTATCTCGTACCGCTCCTGCATAAAGTGGCTGCCTTTATAGACCTTAGCAAGAAACAACCCGACCGTTATGTCCCCGGTGACTTCGCCTTCCACGCGCGCGATTTGCCCCGCCTCCCGATCAATCCACACAAACCCACGCACCTTGGCAAAAATAGAAGTCGCTCGCGAGGTGGCCTTGTAGGCCGGATTCGGTTCCATTTTGTATTTGTAAAGCACCCGGCCAGCGCGGGTTTCACTGGAAACGAGGCTATAAAGGAAAGCGATGCGCGTGGCGTCAATCAGATCGTCACGCTCCTTCTGCTTTTTGGCGATTTTCTCGTAGGCGTCATGTTGCGCGTGCCCATCGTCCGCAGCCCAGGAGAGCGCACGCTCCAGCTTCACGAGTTCGGTGTGATAAGCGTCAGGGTCGGTCGGCTTTCCGTCCGGGCCAATCGGAATATGATCGACACCAGTGCCTGCCGGAACGACGCGCGAGACCTTGATTTCGCCCGTCTGCTTATCAACGGCGTTCTTTCGCATTTCGACGCGCTCGACTCGTTCGTACAGGCTCAAGGCCTGGTCGTTCTTTTTCTGATTCGCCAATACCAGGTCGAGCAGGGCTGCTTTTTCGGCTTCCGGCTGTGGAGGCGGCACAGGGACTGGCACGGCGACCTGCTGTGCCAGACAGACGGCAGCAAACGCCGGGAGGAGTCCCGCAACGAGAATGAGTGATCGCGTGCACATCATCGTAAGCGGCAAAGGACCCCCAGCACACCTATTAGTTTTGATTCTTTGGCCGGGGCAATTGTTGCTTTCCAATCAAGCAATATTTACTCGCCACGCGCGCTTGCCGAGCGCCCCGGAATTTCGCGCCAGGCCACTATGATTTTGGTTTCTCGGCTTGTTTTTGTTGCTGCTGTTGTTCTTCGGTCCAAGGCGGCACTACGCCGTTCATCCGCGCATAGGCAATGGACTGGCCCAGGTGTTCGCCGAAGTGTCCGGTGATCAGCATGAAGGAGCCCCGCAGAGTGGTCTGGCGCCCAAACATCTTTTGCGGTTTATCGGCGTCCGCGTCGCTGAGCGCCTGAATCGCCTGCCGGAAATGCGCAAACGAAACCTTCAAGGCTTCGATGGTCTTCGCCTTGTCGGCGGACATCGCCGTGATGGAGTTGAAATCGAAGCCCGCAGGTGGCTGGGTCCCGAGCGACCGGGCAACTCCGTAATTAGCGGCTACGATGTGCGTGTACACCTCGCCGATCGAGCGCACTCCCTCGACTGGCCTCCACGCGTATTTTTCAGCGGGCACGGACTCCGCGAGGCGGACATACCGTTGTTCGTAGTATGATATCTCTTCTAGGAATTCGGCCTGCGGTCCGGTGGCCTCCGTCGCAGGGGCTCGAGCGGCTTTCTCTCTCGGCTTCGCTTGGGCGCCAGCGTTCGAGCCAATCGCCATCGCAAGGATGGTAAGTCCTAGAGAATACATAGAGATGGGACGCATGAATCCTCCTGGCATTGTTCGCCATGGGCTCTAACTCTCAACAGGGCACAGGAAACCCGGCAAACCAAGCCCGCGTAACGTACACCTAGATTTAATGAAAGCAAAGGGGTCTCTCGACCGTCTATATAACGGGAACGAATCGATCCTTATTCCCGGATTCGCTAATGCATGTGGAGGTCTGTTTGGGCGTAGCACCTATCGAAGGGTTGAGCGGCATGGTGCGGGTGGACCCGCGAACCGCCAGAGTCCCGTTTACTTTGGCCAGCTTGCGCACTGCCGTGGTCACCATGGTCGAGACGTTCAAGCTCTCTCTCGACGCCCTCCGCGCCCATAAGCTCCGCAGTTTCTTGACATTACTGGGTGTCATCCTGGCCGTACTGACCCTTGTCGTGGTCATGAGCGTGGTGGCAGGACTGAATTTTTACGTCGCGGACAAGGTCGCCAACCTCGGTGCCAACGTCTACGTTCTGACCCGTTTCGGCATCATCACCAGCAACGACGAGTGGGTCAAAGCCCAAAAGCGCCCGCTCATCTCCAGGGAAGAGTTCAATAGCCTAAAGGAAGGAATGCACACCACCAGCCAGATTGCCGCCATTCTCGGCACATCCTCGGACGCGCGCTCGGGAAACGAACTTCTCGAAGACGTGAACGTCGACGGGGTCACGTCGAACTATTCTCTCGTGCGCAACGTGAACGTGGCTTCCGGCAGATTCCTGACCGAAGCGGATGAAACGCATCACTCACCGGTCTGCTTCATCGGCGCGGACTTGGTCAGAAAATTCTTCTACAACGTGGACCCCATCGGCAAAACCATCCGCGCAGGCTCCCACAGTTACGAAGTCATTGGGGTAGCCGCCGTCATCGGAAGCGCCTTCGGTCACTCGCAAGACCGCTTTTTGTACATTCCTCTCGGCACGTACTCCAAGGAATGGGGCAACCAGCGGGATTCCCTCACGCTTTTCATGCAGGCAGGCAACGCCGAGATGATGGCATCCTCCGAGGATGAAGCGCGCATGCTCTTGCGCGCCTGGCGCCATCAACCCTGGGACTCGGCTGATAGTTTCGGAATCATCGGCTCAGATTCCATCATGGGTCTGTGGAAACAGTTGACGGGCAACATCTTCATGGTCGCCGTTGGCCTGACCGCCGTTTTCCTGGTGGTCGGCGGAATCGTCATCATGAATATCATGCTGGCCAGCGTGACCGAACGCACGCGCGAGATTGGTTTGCGGCGCTCTCTCGGCGCAAGAAAGAAACACATTATCCTGCAATTTGTGACCGAGTCTGCGGTGCTCGCGGCCACCGGCGGGCTGATTGGTATAGGTTTGGCCTATGTCGTGGTTGCGGCGGCGCGCGCCGCGACATCGATTCCCATGCGCACGTCCATGAGCGCGGTGATTCTCGCGCTGTCCGTTTCAACAGGAGTCGGCCTCTTCTTTGGAATTTACCCCGCCATGCGCGCCGCGAAACTCGATCCCATCGAAGCACTCCGGGCGGATGGCTGAGGGGCGTTGACTCCGGCTGATGGGGACCGGGTCACACAAAACAAAAATGGCGCAACAACACGGCGAAAATCTAAAGCAAGCGATGGACACGCTCCGCGCACACAAATTGCGCAGTTTTCTGACTGTCTTCGGCGTAGTGCTAGGCGTCAGCGTGATCATGCTCGTAGCCGCTCTGATCACCGGCTTCGACGCGCAAGTCCAGGACAACATCAAGCAGTTCGGCGCGGATACCGGCTTTGTCTCGCGCTTCGAACAAGGCCCGCACAACGGCCGCCGCCCCAAGGACGAGCGTGAACGCAAGCCGCTAACGCTCGAAGATGCGGTGGCCATTCAAGAACGCTGCCCTGCCGTGAAAGACGTTACGGTCTTTTTGACATGGTGGGAGCAAGACCACAAAGTCCGCACCAAGTCCGGCGAAGTGACCTCCATCGATTACCGCGGCGTGCAACCGAATTTCGGCCAGGTTTATGCCAACGCTTCGACGCTGGAAGGCCGCTTCATCAGCGAAGGCGATGACCTGCATCGCGAAAAAGTCGTGCTGCTCGGAGAAAACGCCGCGCCAGTTCTCTTTCCCGAAGGTTCGCCTGTCGGAAAAGATGTAATGATCGATGGCTCCCCGTTTCGCGTGATTGGCGTCGTGGAAAAGCCGAAAGGCATGTTCGGCGCGGACGATGAAGACAAGCGCGTGTTGATTCCCTACAACACCTTTCACAAGATTTATCCCAGCGCTTACGAAAACCAAATCCGCTTTCAAGCCTACGCGAACCAGCTGGATCAGGCCGTGGATCAAGCGACGGAAGTGCTCCGTCGGCGCCGCAACGTTCCCTACGATGGCAAAAACAATTTTTCGATCAACACCTCGCAGCAGGAGATCGAGCAGTTCCATAGCATCCTAGGCATGGTCGCTCTCGCCACCGTCGTGCTCAGCGGCATAGGCCTGCTCATCGGCGGCGTGGGCGTGATGAACATCATGCTCGTTAGCGTGACAGAGCGGACGCGCGAGATCGGCATCCGCAAGGCCATCGGCGCCAAAAGCGGCGACATCACCTGGCAATTCCTGCTCGAGGCCATGACGCTTACCGGCGCCGGCGGCGTAATTGCGCTGGTATTGGTGAACGGCTTGGTGATTCTGGTGCGCTTGGGACTGAAGTGGCCTGGCAGCGTGCCGCTATGGGCCGCAGCAACTGGCATCATCGTCAGCGTGAGCATCGGCTTGATCTTTGGCGTGTGGCCCGCGATGAAAGCGGCCAAACTAGACCCCGTCGAAGCCCTGCGTTACGAATAAATCATGGTGCTTCGAACCAGTGCAGCGACAAGCCCGCTCCGCGCCTCCGTCCTACCCGACCAAGCGAACCATGAAAGAAGAGAGAAGCGGACGCTGAAAATGAAGGGGTTACCGCTTCTCTCTAAGGAATAGTGCCGAACGCGAGTTTGTTCCTTAAAAGAATCGAAGCGTTCTTGGAATCCCGAAAAAACTAGACAAGGGAACTATGGAAGCGGCGGCGGATCCGCAAAAGAAGCGCTGGGCGAAACCTCGCGCGCCGGTGGCCCGGGCGTCACCGAGTTGCGCTTGTCGGCCGAAGTTTTTGGAAAGGATTTCGGCGGACCGCTTTCGACCGGGACGACGGCCTGTGGAATCGTGCGAGTCTGTGTGTCGGTAGACAAGCGAAGATCTTCGGTGCCTCGTCCGGGCACAGCGGCGACGGCCGGCGTAGACCGGGTCCGAACCCAGTCGCGCAAAGAGCCCGCCGCGATCACCGCGCTTGCGAGCAGCAAAACTGCCGAAGCAATGGCTAAGAGATCGCGTGGATGCGCCGGGCGCATGAACCAATAGGGGCGATTCGGCAGCGCAGAAAGCTTGTCCCCGCAGCGAACAACCAGATAAAGCGCGCGTGCCAGATCATTGCCCGATTGGTAGCGGTTATCCGGGTTCTTTGCAAGACATCGCGCGAGGATTCGATCGAACGCCGCAGGAAGCGTGGGATCGAGCTTAGACGGGGGAATGGGGTTTGCCGTGAGAATCTGCGCGCAGACTTCTCCGAGCGAATTACCGGCGAAGGGCCGGACGCCGGTGATCATCTCGTACAGGACGATGCCGAGCGAAAAAAGATCGGAGCGGCCATCCTGCTTCTGCCCGTGAATCTGTTCGGGCGATAGGTAAGCAGGTGTGCCCAAAACGCGGTCCGAGCCGGAGACTTGCGAAGCAAATCGCGCGACACCGAAATCGACGAGCTTCACTTTGTCGTCGTCGGTGACGCGAATGTTGCTGGGCTTCACGTCGCCATGAATGATGCCCGCCCGGTGAGCGCAGGCGAGTGCCGAGGCCAGATCGGCGGCCCACACGGCCGCGCTCGCAAACGGAATCGGAGAGTGCGCCAGCAGGTGCTCGAGATTTTTTCCTGACACAAATTCCATCACAAGAAAAGGAGTGCCGCTGCCGTCGTTGCCGACGTCATAGAGCTGCGCGATCGAAGTGTGGGAAAGTCGTCCGACGGTTTGCGCTTCTTGCAGGAATTGCTGCTCGCTGTTCTTGCCGAAGCCTCGGAGAAAGGTTTTTAGCGCCACCGTGCGGCCGATGACGGTGTCGCGTGCCTTGTCCACGCGGCAAGTTGCGCCGCATCCGAGATTTTCGAGAATCTCGTAGCGGCCGGTCTCGAGAACTGGGCTCATGCGGAACGCAACAATCGAGTGGCACGCTCGCGAAAACTGGTGTGCTGTCTCGCTACCGGGGCGGCAATATTGCGGCGGGCCAATGGATACAATTCGGTAGCCAGCAGGTCCACGGACTGATAACGGTGCACCGGGTCTTTTTCCAGAGTTTTGGCAACAATCGCGTCGAAGGGCTTCGGAACGGAAGGATTTACCTGAGAAACCGGGAGCGGCTTCGAGGAAAGAACCCGCGTGCAAATTCCCTGCAGCGAATCGGAATCGAAGGGTCGCTTGCCGGTGACCATCTCATACAGTACTACGCCAAGCGAAAAAATATCGGAGCGCGCGTCCTGCGGCCGGCCTAGAATCTGTTCGGGGCACCAATAAGCCGGAGTGCCGAGCAGCGGCGTGTCCTTCTTATCATGGCTGGCGAGGCGCGCCATGCCGAAGTCCGTCAGTTTCACGCGGCCGTCATCGAGAATCAAAATATTGGCAGGCTTGATGTCGCCGTGAATGACTCCTCGGCGATGGGCTACGTACAAAGCCGAGGCGATCTCTCCGACCCACGCACAAGCGCGCGGCAGAGGAACACTTCCCTTGGCCAGAACCTTGTCGAGAGGCTGCCCTTCCAGGAACTCCATCACCAGATATGGCGTTTGCGTCGGTTCGTCAATGCCCATATCGTGCAGCGTGACCACGCAGGGATGCGAAAGCTGGCCGACAACGCGCGCCTCTTGCAGGAAGCGGTCGCGCCCCGCGCCGCGCGCCAGCGCAGGCGAAAAGAGCTTGACGGCGACGATGCGCCCGATCATGGGATCGTGCGCGCGCACGACCTTGCTGTTTGCGCCGGCACCGATTACGTCAATAACTTCATAGCGGCCTACTTGCATGGTGGCCTTTCCCTCGGGCTGATGCTGCCGAACTGTGTAGAGAGTATCGAAAGGAGTTGTCTCATTAAATGAAGCAAGCGTGCTATTGGGAAGAGTACGGAGGTACTAGAGCGAAAGATTCAAAATAAGCAGGCTCTAATAGAGGAGGGCCTCAGGGAGTGGGGCGGAACACCACGGCCGAGGGTCACTCCGTCTTTTTGAACGGAACGAGAGTCGGGGCCATGGTCAGGCGCGCGGGAAAGTCCCGCACGAAAGCCGTCATCGCGGGATGCCAGACACTGTTGTACCCAAAATAGTGCATTTCTTTCAGAGCCTGATCCGGCGGCAGTTTTTCAAACGCCATGCGGTAGCTGGCGATAAAAACGCCGGTGCGGTCTTCTCCGTAGTGGCAATGCACGAAGACTTTTTCCTGCGGATTGTCGCGGAACAGGGAGAGAAACTGCGCCACCTGCTCGTTTGTCGGGGCAGACCATTCGTTGACCGCGATGTGCACGAAGTGAATCCCCAATGATTCCGATCTTTTTTCTTCCCAGCTGATTTTGGAAGGGTCTTCCTCACGGAGATTGACGATCGTGGTGATGCCCAGTTTTTTCAGCTCGAGCAGTCCCGGATCTCTGGGTTGCGCGCCGCGATACAAACGATCATTGATCTTTCCAGAATTGGGGACGCCCGCAATCCGCAGTTTTTCGCCGTACGCGGAATGCATGGATGGCTGCACTTGCGTCTGAGCCACGAGAAGCGAAGAAAACGCGGAAGCCAAAACGAGCGAGAAAAGGACAACGGCGCGGCTCATACGGATTGGATGCTGTTCGTCTAGCGCGCGATGCAAGCACACCAAGGGCGGGGCAGGCCGGACCCGTTGCGCAGAAAGGGCACCACTACAGATAGACGTGATACCAAAACGTCAACCACATTTTGCGTTTTTCTCTTGACACGACATTCACAGCCGTTGATACTTCGATTCCAGATTCGGGGGACGTGGTAGCGCCATGCGGGCCGAGTCGAGGATAGGCAATAGGTCCGTAGTGACTCCACGAAGCCGGCCCTGCTTTTAAATAAGAAAATCGAGCGCGAAGTAACTGCTCCGCGCCCGCATTTCAGGCGCGGGATTTGCTGTGAGGCTGTGTGAGACCCACCAGCCAGCGGCAGAGCATTGGCGTTTCGAAATGGTTTTGATGGTCGCCTTTTTCTCCGGGAGCGGATGGGCGAATACCGTGTTTCGAACGGCGGTGATCTTCAGGGCCCTCCCAGCACCCTGGGGCTGTAGTGGAGTAAAATAAAGGTTTGCCCTCTAAATAGAGGGCTCGAGGTTGCGGAGGGCAGGATGGCAACGGTGAAACAAGTATGGACTGGGAATTCCGCGGTCACGGAGACAGCTCTGGAGAATACGGGAGCGGGAGCGCACCCAGGCCTCCCTTTTGAAAGATATTTTACAGACGGAAAGATTTCTCCATTCGACGCGGTTGAATGGGAGAAGCGCACCGCGCTGATCGGGAACGAAAAGGGCGTGACGATCTTCCGCCAGGAAGACGTCGAGGTGCCCAAGAACTGGTCGCAGACGGCCACCAACATCGTCGCCAGCAAATACTTTCACGGCAAGCCGGGTTCGCGAGAGCGCGAAGGCTCGGTGCGGCAACTGATCAGCCGCGTGGTGAATACGATTGTCGCCTGGGGCCAGGAAGGCGGCTACTTCGCCTCGGATGCCTCGCGCGATGCGTTCCGCGACGAGCTGACGCACCTGCTCGTCGAACAAAAGATGGCTTTCAATTCGCCGGTGTGGTTCAACGTCGGCGTGCAGCCGAAGCCGCAGTGCTCGGCGTGCTTTATCAATTCCGTGCAGGACAACATGGAATCGATCATGGGCCTGACGCGGACCGAAGGGATGCTGTTCAAGTGGGGCTCCGGAACCGGCACGAATTTCTCCTCGCTGCGCGGAAGCAAGGAAACCCTTTCAGGAGGCGGCATCGCCTCGGGGCCGGTGAGCTTCATGAAGGGCTTCGACGCGTTCGCGGGGGTGATCAAGAGCGGCGGCAAGACCCGGCGCGCCGCCAAGATGGTCATCCTCAACATCGATCATCCGGACATCGTCGAATTCATCGAATGCAAGATGAAGGAAGAGCGCAAGGCGCAAGTCCTGATCGAACAGGGTTATGACGCCGGAATTGATGGCGATGCTTACGCTTCGATTTTCTTCCAGAACGCGAACCACTCGGTGCGCGTGACGGACGATTTCATGCGCGCGGCGGAACAAGACCGCGACTGGTGGACACGCAACGTGACGGACGGGCAGCCCGCCGAAAAGATGCGGGCGCGCGACCTGCTTTACAAAATTGCGGATTCGACGTGGCACTGCGGCGATCCGGGCATGCAGTACGACACGACGATCAACCGGTGGCATACTTCGAAAAACACGGCGCGCATCAATGCCTCAAATCCCTGCTCGGAGTACATGTTCCTCGACGACACAGCGTGCAACCTGGCTTCGCTGAACCTGATGAAGTTCCTCGGATCGAACGGGCAGTTTGATGTGACTGCGTTCCAGCATGCCGTGGACGTGACCATCACGGCACAGGAAATTCTGGTGGACAACGCCAGTTACCCGACACCGCGAATTGCTGAGAATTCGCACAACTTCCGGCCGCTGGGCTTGGGCTACGCCAATCTCGGCGCCCTGCTGATGTCTCTGGCGCTGCCTTACGATTCCGACGAAGGCCGCGACATGGGCGGAGCGATCACCGCGCTGATGTGCGGCGGGGCGTACGCGCAATCCGCGCGCATCGCGGAAAGAATGGGCGCGTTCCCCGGATACGAAGTGAACCGCGAGCCCATGCTGGAGGTGATGCGCATGCACCGCGATGCGATGCGCGGAATCAAGCCCGAGCACGTACAGACGGAATTGTTCCTGGCAGCGCAGGAATCATGGGACACCGCGCTGGCCCACGGCGAAAAGTTCGGCTACAGGAATTCGCAGGTAACCGTGCTGGCGCCGACGGGCACGATCGGCTTCATGATGGATTGTGACACCACGGGAATCGAGCCGGATCTCGCGCTGGTCAAACACAAAAAACTGGTCGGCGGCGGTCTGATCAAAATCGTGAACAACACCGTGCCGCAAGCGCTGATGAGGCTGAAGTATACGCCGGAGCAGACCAGCGAGATCGTTTCCTACATCGACAAGCAGGGAAAGATCGAAGGAGCGCCGTACTTGAAGGCGGAGCACCTGCCGGTTTTCGATTGCTCGCTGGCGCCCTTGGGCGGCGGACGGTCCATCGCGTGGACGGGGCACGTAAAAATGATGGCGGCGGCGCAGCCGTTCCTTTCTGGCGCGATCTCGAAGACCATCAACATGCCCGAGGAATCCTCGATCGAAGACACCGGGGAAGCTTACATCGCGTCCTGGAAGTTGGGCT
>Ga0210410_10006142_pt1 | contig 10452 bp, 6 predicted proteins | sample IncBWC4MmetaG_FD_161058 | JGI IMG/M metagenome (GOLD analysis project Ga0210410, IMG submission 161058) | Forest soil microbial communities from Barre Woods Harvard Forest LTER site, Petersham, Massachusetts, United States - Inc-BW-C-4-M | ecosystem: Environmental > Terrestrial > Soil >... | reverse complement strand
CTCGACGAAATCCTGACTCAGGATGTCGCCGGTCAGCGCGCGCACGGTGCGCGTGATGATACCCATCGGGATCACCGAGGTCGTGACCGCGGGCAGGATCAGATAGCGGATGTGCTCCCAATCCCAACTCCAGGCGCCGGAGCCGTTCGGGCCGGCACCGACCGCGGGCAGCCAGTTCAATTCCACCGAGAAGATGATGACCAGCACCATGCCGAGCCAGTAATGCGGCACCGAGACGCCGGCGATGGCGATGGATGTGGCGACCTTATCGACCCAGCTATCGCGGAAATAGCCGGCGATCAGGCCGAACAACAGACCCAAGGTGAAGCCGATGACAGCAGCGGCCATCGCGAGTGTCACCGTGTTGCCGACGGCGCGGATCACTTCAGTCAGAACCGGTCGACCGGTTGCAATCGAATGGCCAAGGTCGCCATTGAGCGCGCGCCACAGCCATAGGCCGAACTGCACCGGCAGCGGCCGGTCGAAGCCGTAGGCCGCGCGGAGCTGGTTCGCGAGTTCCTGCGACGCGTCAGCGGGGAGCACGGCGACCAGCGGATCGCCGGGCGTGATGTGCACCAGCAGGAAGCACACCAGCGCGACGCTGATGACGATCGGGATCACATAGACGATGCGTCGGGCGGTATAGAGGAGCACGGCTGACCTTCACATTCTCTTCGTCATGCACGGGCTTGACCCGGGCATCCATCAAAGCAAAGAACTCTTCCGAAGAAGATGGATGGCCGGGTCAAGCCCGGCCATGACGAGCGATGATCACGGCGCCATCGTGATCGGCGAGAAGTCGACGAACCAGCTCTTCGGCTGCACGACGTTCTTGATCTTCGGGCTCAGCGCACGCGGGGCGACGTCGTGGGCGACGTAGAGGAACGCCGCATCGTCCACCGAGGCCGCGTGCAGTTCGGCCAACGCCTTGTCGCGCTCGGCCGCGTCAAAAGTCTGGCGCGCTTTGGTGACCAGTTCGTCGAACTTGGGATTATTGATGTAACCCCAATTGTACGACACCGGCGGCGCCATTGACGACTGCAGGAAGCGCACCAGCGCGAAGTACGGGTCCATCGCCGCGTAGGTCACGTTGATCGCGGTGGAACCGCGGGCCGCCGGGTCGCTGGCGCCCTTGCGCCAGTTGGCGCTGAACAGCGTATTCCATTCGACGACGTCGATCTGCACGTCGAAATAGCATTCGGCCAGCGCCTGCTGCAGATACTCGTTCATCGGCAGCGGCAGCATCTGGCCGGAGCCCGACGTCGAGGTCTGGACCTTGACCGCGAGATGCTTGTTCGGACCATAGCCAGCCTCCTGCATCAGCTTTTGCGCGGCCGGCTTGTCGTATTTGATCTGGAAGGTCGGATTGCCGCGCCAGGGATGGCCGGGCTCGAAGGTGCCCGTCGCCGGCACCATCAATCCCCCGAGCAAGCCGTCTTTCAGCCCGTCGCGATCGACGCAGAGATTGGCGGCCTTGCGGACGCGGATGTCGTTCCAGGGCGAGCCTTCGACGCGCGAGAATTGCCACGGCCAGACATGCGGCTCCTCATTGGCATAGATGACAAATCCACGCTGCTTGATTTCAGGCAGCGCATCGGGCGCGGGCGCCTCGACCCAATCGATCTGGCCGGCGAGCAGCGCAGCCGTACGCGCGTTCGCTTCCGGCATCGGCAGCAGCACCATCTTGTCGATATGGGGGACACGCGCCTTGTTCCAGTAGTTCTCGTTCTTGACAAGCTCGAGTCGCTCGCGCGGCGTGAAGCTCGACATCTTCCACGGGCCCGTACCCGATGCGTCGTGCGCAAAGGCTTCCCAGGCGGCTGCCGATTTGGCCTTCTCATCGGCGCCACTGGCGGCGTCGTAAAGCTTCCGCCACTTCGTCGGGCTCGCCATGAACAGATTGGTGAGATTGATCGGCAAGAAGCTGTCCGGCTCCTTGGTGGTCATTTCCACGGTGAAGTCATCGATCTTGCGCGCGGATACCAGCGTGGGCATGCGCGAGGCCGTGATGCCGACCTGGCTGGCGTCGTATTGCAGGGCGTCCTTTTTCAGAACCTTTTCGACGTTCCACACCACCGCGTCGGCGTTGAAGTCGCTGCCGTCGTGGAATTTGACGCCCGGCCGCAGCTTGAAGGTCCATTTCGTATGGTCGGCATCGTCTACCTTCCATTCGGTCGCAAGTCCCGGGATCACCACGCTTGCCTTGTCGGCCGACGACAGGTCCCACATCGCCAGCGCGTCATACATGGTGAGGCCGGTGAAGCGATTGCCCTCATAACCCTGGTCCGGCTGACCCAGCGTGCGCGGAATATCGGCAGCCGTCATGCCGATGCGCAGCACGGTTTCCGCCACGGCCGTCCGCGGCGCGGCCAGCACTGCTGCAGCCAGCAAAGCGGCCGCCACAACGGCTCTTTTTGTCCCGGATTTCTCGACGCGCATTGTCACAATTCCTCTTTGACTTCGGTGACTATTTTCTGAGCAATCGTATGCAATGGCTATGCCAATGACTGAAACGCTGCGCCAAATTGCTGTTGGGATCACAAGTCTTTGTATTCTGCCGCGAACAATCGCCGCATCTGCCTAATCTGGCATCAAGATTGCAGGCTTTGGCCTACTTTGTCCAATGGAGTCCTTGTTTATGCGCGCGCGAGTTTCGACGCTTCTTGCCATTCTGGCAGTCACCCTGTCCGGCCTCTCGGCGCGGGCCGAAACCGTCGTGCGCTATGGCATGTCGATGGCCGATATCCCGCTCACGACCGGCCAGCCCGATCGCGGCGCCGGCGCCTATCAGTTCACCGGCTACACCATCTACGATCCGCTCATTTCATGGGACATGAGCATCGCCGACAAGCCCGGCAAACTGGTGCCGGGTCTCGCCACGGAATGGAAGGTCGATGACAAGGACAAGACCAAATGGCGCCTCACCCTGCGCAAGGGCGTCAAATTCCATGACGGCAGCGATTTCAACGCCGACGCGGTGATCTGGAATTTCGACAAGGTGCTGAACGACAAGGCACCGCAATTCGACAAGCGGCAGAGCGCACAGGTGAAGACCCGCCTTCCCTCCGTCGCAAGCTACGCCAAGATCGACGACAATACGATCGAGATCACGACCAAGACGGTCGACTCCTTCTTTCCCTATCAGTTGCTGTGGTTCCTGATCTCGAGCCCGGCGCAATATGAAAAGCTCGGCAAGGATTGGGACAAGTTCGCGAGCCAGCCTTCCGGCACCGGCCCGTTCAAGCTCACAAAGCTTGTGCCGCGCGAACTCGCCGAATTGTCTAAGAATGAAGACTATTGGGACAAGAACCGGATTCCCAAGGTCGACAAGCTCGTGCTCGTGCCGATGCCGGAAGCGCTGACCCGCACCAACGCGCTGCTCGCCGGCCAGGTCGATCTGATCGAGACGCCGGCGCCCGACGCGGTGCCGCAGCTCAAGGCCGCCGGTATGCGGATCGTCGACAACGTGACGCCGCATGTCTGGAACTATCATCTGAGCGTCTTGCCAGGTTCGCCCTGGACCGACATCCGTTTGCGCAAGGCGCTCAACCTCGCGATCGATCGCGACGCCGTGGTCGGACTGATGAACGGATTGGCCAAGCCCGCCAAGGGCCAGGTCGATCCGTCGAGCCCGTGGTTCGGCAAGCCCACCTTCGAGCTGAAATACGATCTGGCCGCTGCGAAGAAGCTGGTCGAGGAAGCCGGCTACTCCAAGGACAAGCCGCTGAAGGCCACCTTCATCATCGCGCAAGGGGGCACCGGGCAAATGCTGTCGCTGCCGATGAATGAATTCCTGCAGCAGAGCTTCAAGGAGATCGGCATCGACATCGACTTCAAGGTGGTCGAGCTCGAAACGCTCTACACGCATTGGCGCAAGGGCGCGGCCGACGAGATGAACGCCGGCATCACCGCCAACAACATCGCCTATGTCACCTCAGACCCTCTTTACGCCATCGTGCGCTTCTTCGCCTCCGACCAGGTCGCGCCGGTCGGCGTCAACTGGGGCGGCTACAAGAACCCGAAGGTGGACGCGCTGATCACCGAGGCCAAGCAGACCTTCGATCCCGCCAAGCAGGACGAACTGATCGCGCAGGCGCATGCGCTGATCGTCGACGATGCGGCCCTGGTATGGGTGGTGCACGACACCAACCCCCACGCGCTGTCGCCGAAGATCAAGAAATTCGTGCAGGCCCAGCACTGGTTCCAGGACCTGACCACGATCGGGGTGGAGTAAGGGGCTGTCCGCGTTGCATTCTGCTGTCGTCCTGGCGAAAGCCAGGACGACACCGAGTGGCGGGCGACGATCGTGGCCACCTCACCAAACGCCCCTTGACCTAGAGCGCGCTCTATCCCCTAGAAGCCATGGCTGTCCTCTTCACAAGGAAGCAGCCATGACAACCGCCGACGACAACAAAGCCCTCGTCCAATCCATCTTCGAGGCACGCTCCCGCCGCGATCCCGCGCCATTCATCACGGCGATGGCTGACGATTTCGTCTGGCGCATCACCGGCTCGATCGCATGGTCGGGCGACTATGTCGGCAAGGCCGAGGTGCGCGAGCGCCTGTTCAAGCCGCTTTACGCCCAGTTCACCGCGCCCACGAGCATCATGCCGACGCGGATCCTCGCCGACGGCGATCATGTGGTCGTTGAGTGCAAGGGCGACGCCACCACCACCGCCGGCGAACGTTACGCCAACACCTATTGCTTCGTCATACGCCTCGCCGACGGCAAGCTGAAGGAATTGACCGAATATATGGACACCGCGCTGGTCGAGCGCGTGCTCAAGCCGCCGGGCGGCGGCTAGCCCTTGTTTTGACGCGTTGATGCGGCGTGACGGCGGGTCGTTCGCCGCCGGCGATCCATTCGTCGTAGAATTCGATCTTGGCATCGATCAGCGCGAGCGCATCGGTCCAGCGCGTGATGTTCTGCCGAACGCTGGCCTGATGCGCGCTTAGCAGAGCGTGGCGCTGCGGCAGCGCGGCCGCGCCTCGCTGCGCGAGCGCGGTATATTCGCGCATCGCCTTGATCGACATGCCGGTTGAGCGCAGCCGCTCCATCAGATCGAGCCAGCCGACGTGGAAGTTGCTGTAGACGCGCCGGCCGCCGCCGTCGCGGCAAACGCCGGGGATCAAGCCCTGCCGCTCGTACCAGCGGATAGTGTGCACGCTGCGCCCGGTCCGGCTCGCGATGTCTCCGATGTGCAGTTCCTGCGGCATGTGAAGGCCTCCGGTTTTCTTGATCGCGCCAAGGCGCGCACTCTGGCTCTCATGTGGGCATGCCGTAGGGTGCGCAAAGACGCAACGCGCCGTGCCCACCTTCAAGCGTCGTGCTGGTAATGGTGGGCACGCTTCCGCCTTCGCTCGTGGAGCTACGGCGGACGCGGTCGCCTTGTCCACCCTACGGCAGCTACGGCTGCACTACTTCGTCAGCAGCTGATACGCGCCGTTCCAGTCTTCCGGTGGCGGATTCTGCTGGTAGTCCTTGATGCGCTCTTCATAGAGCTCATAGAGCAGCTCCAGCGAATTCGCCTCGTCGGTCTTGCGGCCGCGGTCGATCGCGGCGAGCGCTCCGTCCCAATCGCGGGTGCGGTAGCAGGCCAGCATTTCGATGGTGAGGTTGCGCAAGCGCTGGAAGCGCTCCGACTGCGCGACGTCCTCGCGGCCGGCGATGGCATAGATCACCTCCGGCTCCTTCTTGCCCTTCACCATGATGAAGTCGAGCTCGAGGATCGCGAACTCGTCCTTGACGGCGAGCGCCGTCTTTGAGCCGACGATGATCGGAAAGCCGTATTCCTTGGTCTGGCCTTCGAGGCGCGAGGCCAGATTGACGCTGTCGCCGAGCACCGAATAATTGAACTTCACGTCCGAGCCCATGTTGCCCACGGTGCAGACGCCGGTGTTGAGGCCGACGCCGACATTGATCGGGATGAAGGCTTGCCCGCCATCCGCAGCTTCCACCTCGCGGACCTTGTTGAGCTCGTCGATCTTCTCCAGCATGTCGATCGCCGCGTTGCAGGCGTTGAGCTGATGCTGCTTGTCGTCGAGCGGCGCGTTCCAGAACGCCATGATGGCGTCGCCCATATATTTGTCGATATAGCCCTTGCGCGCCAGGATGGCGTTGGTGAGCGGCGTCAGGAAGCGATTCATCAGGGTCGTCAGTCCCTGCGGATCATGCTTGTAGATCTCGGAGATCGACGTGAAGCCGCGCACGTCGGAGAACAGGATCGTCATCTCACGCGCCTCGCCGCCGAGCACGAGCTTTTCCGGCGACTGCGCGAGCTGCTCGACCAGCGCCGGCGACATGTATTGGGCGAACGCGCCGCGAATCTGCTTGCGCTGCCTCTGCTCGCTGACGAAGCTCGAGAAGATCAAAGTGAGGTAGATCGCGGTGGTCGACATCAACGGATAGGTGAAGTCGATCAGCTGCCGCTGGTACTGATAGGCGTACCAGGAGGTGCCGATCAGGCCGGTCGCGAACAACGCGCCGAGCGCAACCAGCCGGGCCGGGCCGAGATTGGGCGCGAAAGCGATCACGAGCAGACCGGCGACCAGGGCGGCGAGAAACTCGAACGCCTCGCCATGGGCCGGCTGCGACAGCGACGAGCCGGTCAGCGCGCTTTCCAGCACCTGGGCGTGAATCTCGACGCCGGGCATCGCGCGCGACACCGGCGTCGTCTTGATGTCGTTCATTCCCGTTGCCGATGTGCCGATCAGGACCAGCTTCTTCGCGATCATTTCCGGCGGCACACGGCCGTCCAGCACGTCGACGGCGGAGACATAGATCGACGGATCGTTGCGCGCATAATGCACCCAGAACCGCGCCAGGCGGTCGGTCGGCACTCTCAGTCGAAGGCCCTGCAGCACCACGCTGTCGATGCCGGACTGGTCCGCCTTGATCATGATGGTGCCGGAACCTCCCAGGATGCGCAGCACCTCGAAGCTCAGCGCCGGCATGCGCTCGCCCTGTGCATCCATGATCATCGGCACACGCCGCACGATGCCGTCGCGCTCGGGCACGATGGTGAACAGGCCGCGCCCGGCGGCCGCCTCTTCCAGCACCTTGACGTTACGCAGCAGCCCCGCGAGCTTGAATATAAATGGGTCCGGATCTTCGCCGAGCATGGCAAATCCGGTGACCGGCAGTTCCTTGTCGAGGTCCGAGTGGACCTCGAGGCCTCCGGATTCGCCAAGCACCACCCGCGACTTGCGGATGGCATCGGCGAAAATCCGGTCGTTGCTCGGCAGCGTTCGCAATTTCTCCCGCGTCGTCTCGTCTAGACCGCGGAAATTATCGGCGGCGATGTCGGGATTGAGCCGGTCGGGCTCCGCGAAGACGACGTCGAACGCGATGACCACGGCGCCCATCCGGGTCAGATTGCTGACGATGTCCGCGATGCGCGTCCGCGGCCATGGCCATTGACCGAGCCTGGGATCGGCAAGGCTCTTCTCGTCGATATCGACGATGGTGACCGGTCTCGCCGTTTTGATCCGGGGGTCGAAACGCTGGAAGGCATCGAAGGTGCGGACGCGCAATTCCTCTATTGGCGCCGGATCGAGCATGCGCAGCAAGGCAAAGGCGACGAGCATCAACAGGCAGACCACGCGCGCAAGGCCGAACTTCCGCGTGAACCATCGTCGTAATATTCGAAGCCGTTTCATCCGTGATTGAATTTCCGCTTTGATTCGCGCCTTCGCTCCCGGCGGCTCCCGCGTCGCAGTCGAGGAAGGCTGCCTATATTACGGAAATTTCGCGCATCTCCAAACGCTGAATCGTGCAAGTCGAACTGCCAGGGCGCGTATCCAGCTCGATGTCGCTCGTGTCCAACCGGCTTGCAAATCCCGACAATGGCGTGTTCGATCGATTGCCCGCCACCAGATGGCATCTGGGATCGGAGACGACAGACCGCCGATTCAATCCCTTCGCCGCTGGCGCAGCGCGTAACTGGAGCTGATGATGCCCGACCCGGCAATCGAAACGCATTCCCAACCGAACCCGCACACAGAATCAATTCGCGCGCTGCTTCGGGCCGGAAACAACGACGCGGCGATCGTGCAACTGTGCGCGATCATAATCACTCGTCCCCACGATCTTGAGGCCAAGGAGCTGCTATTTGATGCATTTTTCCAGAAACGAGACTGGCCTCTGGCGCTCTCTCTTGCCGAGGAACTGGTCCGTCTTCAACCGAACGTTCCCCATTTGCAGAGGGCGTTGATAGCGACGCTCTCGAACATGAAACGCTACAATGAGACGATCGTGCAGGCCTCTCAGTTTGTCGAGCGGCACGGCGAAAATCTGACAATGCTCGACGTCCTGAAAGTCGCGAATTTCTACACCGGCAGGCTCGATCAAGCGGTGCGTTATGGACAACGCGCGCTGGAAATCAGGGACGCAGTGGCCTGCCGAAGCCAGCAACCCTTTGCGCTCACCGAGCCCACCGGGCCGCCTTCAGGATACAACGTCATCTCGTTTTCACTCTGGGGCACCGCGCCCTTCTACGCTTACGGCGCCATGATCAATCTCGTGCTCGGCCGCACGATCTATCCGGGTTGGACCTGCCGGTTCTACGTCGATGCCACCGTACCCAGGCCGTGTGTCGGGTTCCTGCGAGATAACGGTGCCGAAGTCCGCAACATCGAAGATGAATATCCTGGCGTTGGGCTGTTCCAGCGATTCCTCGTCATGAACGACAAGACTGTGGGGCGTTTTCTGGTACGAGATTGCGATGCGCGGTTGTCGGTCGCAGAATCCGAATTGGTTCAAAAATGGATCGATAGCGGCCTGCCGTTCCACGCGGTACGCGACCACGTGCTGCACAACGAGCTGATGATCGGTTGCACGTGGGCGGGGCGCACAGACTGCGGCATCGATATTGTCGAGCTGATGAGGCGGTATTTCAGCCGGACCAATGGGCCCACCGCGAAATACGGACACGACCAGTGGATGCTAGGGCTGACATTGTGGCCGCTGATCCGCGACCGCTGCCTTGTCCACGACAAATATTACCGCCTCCCCGGCGTCAATACGGTTCCGCTGCTCGATCCCAAGAGCCATTTCGGCGCGGGTCACCAGAACATCGATGCCGTCCTCGCGGAGGTCGAGCAACTCCGAATTCCGCGCATCCTCTGAGAGTCTTGCGTGAGCTTCCGATCAGACGAGATGGAAATCGTGGACGGTCAGCTGATTTTTGTGAACGCCGGTCAGCGTGATTGAATCATTCGAGTCGATCGTGATGACGGTGTTGCCGCGTCCGTCATCGTGAGCGGCGTTCAGGATGGCCTGATCGTTCGCGAACATGCGGAACTGGGAATGATTGAAGTCCAGCGAGTCGCTACTTGCGTCGAAACTGTTTACGGTCTCGCGCCCGACATTGGCGAAATTGAACACGACGGTTTCTTGATTGCCGATAAGGCTGATCGCGTTGTTGGCGCCGGCCATCGTCAACGTATCATGGCTCCCGTTGAGGTTTATCTGGTCGGAAGTGGAAGTGACGCTCACGCCGGAATTGCTCGATGCAAAGGTGAACGTATCGTTGCTGCCCGACAGGGTGACGATGTTGTTGTTGCCGGTCAGCGTGAGCGTGTCATGATCTCCGGTAATGTTGACGGTATCGGAACTCGCCGTGACACTCACGCTGGAATCGTCCGACGCGAGGCTGAAGGTGTCGCTGCTGCCCGACAGCGTGACCGTATCGTTCTTGCCGGAAAGCGTGAGCGTGTCATGATCCCCGGCGATATTGATGGTGTCGGAAGTCGCCGTGACGCTCAGGCTTGAATGATCCGACGTCAGGCTGACGGTGTCGTTGGTGCCCGCCAATGTAACGCTGTCGCCGTTGCCTGCGAGCGTCAATGTATCGCTCGGTCCCGAAACCCTGACGACGGCGCCGTCGCCTGTGATCGACATGGTGTCGTGATCGCCGGAAAGGGTTAGATTTTCGTTCGAGCCTGAAATGTTGATCGCGGCGTGGCTGCCAGCAAACGTTGTACCGGTGACTGTCGTGTTGCTGAGCGTCACCGTTTCGCCGTTCTCGACCGTGACATAGCCGCCATTCAGTGCGGCATTGTTGATCGAGCTGTTGCCGGCAATATCGATGTTGCCGTGGTCGGTCACCGTGCCGCCGTTGATCGTAGCGCCCGACAGCGTCAACGTATCCCACAGGTCCACCACCAGGATGGCGCCGACTGCGGTATCGTTGAACGTTGTGCCCACTACCGTGACATTGTCGAGCGTGAGCGTCACGCCGCTCGAAAGCGTCACGAAGCCGTTGTTCAGGCTCGCATTTCCTTCGATGGTGCTCGATCCGGTGACCTTGATCACGCCCTCGTCACCGTCTGGCGAGTTCTCGCGTTCGTCGGGGGTACCATCGTTGATGGTGCCTCCATTGATGGTGACCCCGGACAGCGTGAGCGTGTCGCCATCGTCGACCGACAGAATGGCCGCGTTGTCGATGAAAG
>Ga0210410_10006141_pt1 | contig 10454 bp, 11 predicted proteins | sample IncBWC4MmetaG_FD_161058 | JGI IMG/M metagenome (GOLD analysis project Ga0210410, IMG submission 161058) | Forest soil microbial communities from Barre Woods Harvard Forest LTER site, Petersham, Massachusetts, United States - Inc-BW-C-4-M | ecosystem: Environmental > Terrestrial > Soil >... | reverse complement strand
GCACTAGCCGGGAGGTTGTGTAGGCTACCTTTGCCATGGGGGAGAGGATCAAAGCGGAACTATTTCCACGCAACTCGGATACCTAAATCCGGGTCCATGACGGAGTTGTCGTTAAAAGCTCATTACCAGGAGGCGACTTTCGGTTTCCTCGTGATCTCAAGCTCCTGTCGTTAGATGGGTCACGCTCCGGTGCGCCTTGAAAGGGTCGCGGCATGGTCGGTGCCGCCATAGCGTTGCAGTGGCTTATTCAGAGCGGCGGAGCTATAACTACAAATCTAACAAGGAGGGAGTCTATGTCAGGTTCAGGGGGTGGTGGAGGCCCGGATACGCCAGTTTTGTCGTGCGAAGATCTCGTCATTCACACGCAGATCGCATCTCCGAAGGCGGCCGTTGTATCAAAGCTTAGCGTCGGCGACGTCTTGGACGTCGCGGTTCAAATGCAAGGCGGAACGGCCGTCGTGGTGCTTCTCTTCAAGGGCAAACAGGCCGGCGGGTTAGCCTCGCCGCACTTGGGCCACCTGCGAGAGTGCATCGAGAACGGGACGACGTATCAAGCGAGGGTCACGGGCATCAATGGCGCCGCGATAAGCGTCTCCGTCGAAGCCATCTAGATAATGGCGCGTTCCAAAAGCCGGCCGACCCTCGCGATCGTTGGCGGCGTGTATCGCGAGCGCTGCGCACGGCCCCACTGGGATGAGGTCTTTGGATCGGGCGGACGAGCAGCCGCAAGCCTGGCTCGCATGCAAATCCCCCTCGAATTGCATGCTTACGCCGATGCCATGACGAAGGAATCTATGACCGCGCGTGCGGCACTGGAACGTTTTAGCTTCCGCGCAACCGACATCGAACAAGGGGTGATCTTCGACTACCTGCATGGGCTCGATACGCCACGCATCTCTACGTATGAGACATCGCCGACAATCGAGGTGACTGCTTCGCATGTCGTGCGCTTCGGCATGCTGGAGGGCGATGCGATCATTCAAGCGGAAAAGGCTGTCTACGACCCCCAAAGTGCCGTGTCTCCTCAATTTTTTGCGGCTAACGGCTCGAAGGCATCCGCTCTAGCGATCGTGCTTAACAGATCGGAAGCCGTTCGACTTACGGGGCTGGCGAACGCCTCGGTGCCAGAGTTGGCGCGGACACTGCGCGCGCACGAGACGCAAGCGGTCGTTATCAAATTGGGCGCCCTGGGAGCATTCGTCTCCGAAGGCAGGAAGACAGCGCAGATACCGGCCTATCGATCATCGAGGGTGTGGAAGATCGGGTCCGGGGATGCGTTCGTGGGCGCCTTCGCGCATGGCTGGCTAATCCAAGGTCGCACCGCCTTTGAGAGCGCCGATCTTGCCTCGAGGGCGACTGCGTATTTTTGCGAGAAGCGCACGTTCGCCAACCAGGAGGAATTGGCTGCGTACAACCCTGAACCCTTGAAACCCTCAAGCCGCTTCCTGAAGGGCTACAGACCTAGTGTTTATCTGGCGGGTCCGTTCTTTACATTGGCTGAACTATGGATGATCGAGGAGGCCCGCGCTGCGCTGACCACCCTTGGGCTTAAGGTCTTTTCTCCGTATCACGATATCGGCCACGGTAGCGCCGATGATGTCGTGTCCAAGGACCTGCAAGCGATCCAAACGGCCGACCTCGTGTTTGCTGTCGCCGACGGCCTCGATTCAGGCACTATTTTCGAAATCGGCTACGCTAGGTCGCGCGACAAGCCTGTCATCATGTACTGCGAAAATGAAGCCCCCGAAGCATTGAAGATGATGCAGGGCTCGGGTTGCATTGTTTGCGACGACTTCGTCAGCGCCATATACAAATCTTTCTGGGTAGCTGCTGCCTTGTGACCGCCACTCTGCTCTTATCCGGCGGCATGGATTCCTTATCGATTGCTTGGTGGCAACGGCCGCCGCTCGCCATCACCATCGACTATGGCCAAATACCTGCACCGGCGGAAATAGAAGCGGCCTCGGCGATTTGCGAAGAACTGAAGATCGATCACAGCATCATCCGCGTCGATTGTCGCTCCTTGGGATCAGGCGATATGGCGGGCGAAGAATCGAGCCCTCATGCGCCCGCGAGTGATTGGTGGCCCTACAGGAACCAGTTGCTGATAACGCTTGCCGCCGCGAGAGCGCTTGAGAAAGGTGCCGACAAGCTCCTGCTGGGTACAGTGGCCTCCGATGCGAGCCACCGGGATGGCACTCTTGAGTTTGTACAATCCATCAACCAGCTCATGAGGATGCAGGAGGGCGGTCTCGCCGTAGAAGCGCCGGCCATTCATCTGTCGGCTAGCGAACTGGTCAGAACGGCGCAGGTGCCCTTAAGCCTTCTGGCATGGGCGCACAGCTGTCATAGGTCCGACGTGGCTTGCGGGGCCTGTCGGGGCTGCAACAAGTATTTCAATACGTTCAGAGAACTGGGCCATGCGCTGGATCGATCTGGGTAACCCAACTCCTCGCGCCAAGATTGAGCCTCATGTGCCTGTCGAGTGGCCGGACAGCAGGGAGTACCCGCTTCCAACCAATCTCGATGAGCCCAGCCGGTCTTTTGCGGAAGTTGCGCGATTTCGGCAATCAAGTAGAGCTTATGCTGCCCCGGCGATCGAGCAATTGGCGCCGCTCTTGAATCTCTCATGTCGGGTAAGAGCACCGCTTTCGCTTCCAGGAGATCTCCCCCAGTCGAGTCGATCAGCGCCGTCAGCCGGGGCCCTGCACCCGATACATGTGATTCTTCATCGCCAGCACGAGCGCTGGTGGTATCGATACGATCCGTATAGGCATTCTATTTGGGAATTGCGATCGAAGCTCTCGCCTTCGAGCGTGCGCGCAGCTCTGGAAGAAGTGCTACCTGCCGGTGATGCAACGTTGATGCTATTTGCTGCCGAACCCAATCTGACTTTCGCCAAGTACAACGAGGCATGCAGCCTGATCTGGCGCGATGCCGGAGTGTTGCAGGGAATTCTGTCGCTGGCAGCCGAAGCCCTCGGACTGCATTTCTGCCTGGTCGGTGTGACCGGCGAGCCTTGGGTCAGTGGGCTAATCGAGCAGAACACCCTGGTTGGGGTGGGAGCGGCGTATGTGGGAGCGCCGGGTTGAGCGCGCATCGCCCAGCCCTCCCGGCATCAAGCGGCGCACGGTTGAGGACGAATTGGCCATTTCGAGCCAGATGAGGGCATCTAACTCCGAAGCGCGAACGCCGATCGCCCCACTGAAGGCCAAGAATTGGCATTCCAACGCCAGATAATCGCGGTCAACGCGCAGTGTCGAGTCAAGAAAGCCGGTCAGAGCACCTGCGCGCAGGACGTGGATGTCAAGAATGGCCACATCGTCAGCATCCAGCCAATTGCGGGCGATCCACGATGCTGTCTTTAGTCCCACGCCAGGCAGTGCGATGAGGGCGTCGCGCAAGGACCGCCCCGATGCCGTCGAAGGTGGGGACTCTCGAATTGCGCGAAGTGCGGTGCTTAAGTAGCGCGCTTTCTGCTTGGCAAAGCGATAGCGAACAGGGCGCTCGTCGATTGAGAGTGGCTCTGTCAGCTGAGCGAGGAGCTCCGGCTCGGACGGCTCGCCGGCAAGGACTCCGCGCGACTGCAGGCGTTGAAAGGCAGCGACTCCTACGCGCGCGGGGATACCGTGCCCGCCCAGAAGACAGGCGGCCAGTTCCTCGTGGAGGGAGGAGCCGAGGCGATAGCGGATAGGCTGATTCACCAGCCTACGCGCGAGTACCTGATAAGCCCAATAAGCCGGCGTCGGAAAGGCCTCGATAGAGCCCCAGCGCAATCCCGGAGAGACGAATTCTTCAGAGGAAGGGAGGTCGATCTGTACACTAGCCCGGCCCGCGAAGACGGCCGCACGCTGGCTCATTTCGCACCTCCCTGAAACCGATCGTTCAGGAGCGCCAATATGTGAAGTCTCTCGCCAGGCGCCATCCGTTCAAATCGCTTCAGCCACCGTGATTGCCGCCGACGAACGGTTTGTCGCTCCCTGAAGGTGCACCCGATGAAAGATCCGTCGTGCAATCTGTATGGCGGATCGTAGTTCATCCAGACACACTCCGTACGAGGACCGACATGGGATTGTGCCGAGAAACTCACCTTTCGCCACCCCTGAAGCTCCTGCGCATAAAGGGTCCCCTCATAGCCTGAGATCATCACGCTGCAGTTCACCCCTTTCAGTATCTGCAACAAGCGTCTATGTTGGTCGAGCTCATAGTCATATCTGTAGATACGGGCCCTGCGTCGGAGTGAGCGCACGTACGGAGGGTCGGCGTAGATGAGCTCATCCCCTTTATAGGGAAAACTCTCCAGGAAGGCTGCAGCATCAGTATTTATGAGCGTGCAGAGCGTGGGATGCCGTTCTCGCCAACGTCGAATCACTTCAGGGTCGATATCGATGCCGTAATTGGTCTGAGCGGCACGCTTGTGGCGAAGGACAGCCCCACCCCCGAGATGTGATTCGATGTATGCGGCATGTGGCGGCATCAAATTGATCAGCCGCTGGAAGCACTTGCCTTTGCCACCGGGATAGCGCATGAGTCAATCATCGTCAGAAGTGACGATGATGTCAAGATAAAGAGCATCACCGGCTCAAGCGAAGCTCGTACGGCATTGCGCGAGCTGGAGCCGGCCGGGCCGCGGGTGGCTCGGTCGAATGCTCACTACAAGTCTGAAACTTGCGTGCCGTTGGTCCCGCAAGCCATATCCAAAGTCAAGACTTGCGCTTGCTGCGTCCCGGCCAGGGGAGAACTCCATCGAGTTCTTTGAGGAGCGGCTCCTCTTCTTCTCGACGCCTGTGCGCGTCCTGACGCTTTAAATCACCAGCGTCTCCGTCGTCTGGCCAAATCAAGGTTAGCGCTTGGCCCCAAGACTTTAGTAGCCGCACCTCTTCGGATACATCCAGGTCAACGTATCCGTCTGCGGACGTCCAGAGGTGTGCTCCGACGACTCCCGACGACGGCGATCTAGAATCTGCCAAACATTGACCAGTAACGCTCGCAGACGGTACCGCGACCCCGATGGATACCCGGAAACCTGATTCCCTCATCGAGGCGGAGTTGGTGACGAATCGAACAAATCCACCTTGCGAGAGGACATAGGCGCAAGCAAAAGGGGCGTTAATTGCAACTCGCGAGGCGGTGCAACTCAACGAGGCTTCGTACTTTTGGGCAATCTCGTCAATGAAACTGAAGCCAGCAACTGCGTTCTTCAGGTCTTGAGAAAGTAACTGTTGCGGTAACAAGCATTCCGCGGCGAACACGTCGCACAGAATCTCTTCAGGAGGGCGACGGGCATAGCTGTAGAGGCTATTAGAACTACCGCCGTCGCCATGAACCGAAGGCAGTTCAAGATGGATATGCGCAATTTCGTGAAGTACCGTAAATCGCTGGCGCTCTGCTGTGTCATTGGCGTTGACGGTAATGAGGTGCCGGCCCTTCACAAACATCGTGTTCCCGGCCTCGCCGGGCGCTAGCCGAGTATTTGCTCGCAGATCCGCGTTTGCAGCCTCTAGGTATCGGTTTAGATCAACGGGAACGGCGTCAACTTGGCAGCTGCGCACGAAAGCGCGTGCGCGAACAACGACCGCCGCTTCACTGAGACCGGTTGCCAAGGACATTGACGTCAATATCGTCGAGTTTTTTGATCCATTCAACTACGGTGGTGGGCCGTTTTCCTCGAAAACTGACACGCGACGCAACTACAAAGGCGTCAACCGTTGCGAGCACGTGTTGAAACATCGCCTCAAAGAGGGCATCCGGCACCGGCGGATTATTAAGCAGCACTCGAAGCAACTCGCGGCGTTGCGCTGATAGCTTCAGCGCACTGCATAGCGCATCGATCTTTTCGTCCGAGGGCGCTATTTTTTCGTTGCTCTCAAGCCTCTGGACATAGGCGTAGTTCACCCCGCTGAGCTTATCCAGCTCCCGAAGGCTCAACCCGCGATCCTCACGGAACCGCTTCAGCGCATCACCAAAACCTACCACAAATCCTCTTGACTTTGATAGTCACTTTCTCTACATTGTGTGTTGCCTGAATCGTTGACAAACGGCCGTTTCAGACCGCGTTTAAAGTGTTTTTTATACAGATCTATATGCTCAACTCGTTGCTTGGATCACAATCGTAAAGGATTGCGGGCATACGATCAACCTGAATCGAGGTGTTTATGCTTGCCCGTGATAATGACCTTAACGACGTTCGAGACGTGCTGCTCGCCGATGTTGCGATTCGAATCCAACTCCCGCCCTCCAGCTACCAGCTCGCCACGGACCGAGTTGCCAAGCTGGCAGCGTGGTTGGATCGCCCAGATAGCGCGCTGAAGGACGGGGTTAGCTTGGTCTATCCGCAAGGATCAATGGCGATCAATGCGACCATTGGATCCTGCCTCGACCGAGATGAGTTCGACATCGACACCATCGCGCAACTGATCCCGCGGCCTGGCCGCAGCCCTCAACAAGCGCTCGACCAGCTGTATCTCGCCATCAAGGGGGCGAAGGGTTCCCGGTATCACGACATGGCGCGACGCAATACGCGATGCGTCACTGTCATCTATGCTGACATGCACGTGGATTTGACTCCGGCGGAGCTGATTCCTGGTGGCGAGCCGCGATTTTCTGTGATTTTCCATCATCGCCCGGAGGAGCCGACTTCCCCTGGTCGTCGCGTCATCGCCAATCCATTTGGATTCGCGGAATGGTTTAACGAAGTGACGCCCAGATCTGCTTCGTTCGAAGCGTTCTTTGAGGCGCAGTCCATGACAATGGACGGGGCTTTTTTCGCGAAGGATGCCGCTGTGGAGGACGTTCCGGAGCAAACCCCCGCATATCGTAAGCCGCCGGCTGTAGTCGCCCTGCAGCTAATCAAGCGCTTCCGGAACGTTCGATATGAATCCCGCAAGGGTCGCCGTCCGCCGTCCGTGATGTTGGCTCGCCTGATCGCCGAGTCTGGCTCCCCGAGCGGAAATCCCTTTGACGAGCTTCTGTTCCAGGCTCGAAAGTTGGAGGGTTACTTTTCTGCGCACCAGAGGAGCAACACCTTGATCCGTGTCGTGAACCCGCGATGTTCCGAGGATGTCTTCACAGATCGGTGGCCTACCAGTCTCGACGAGCAGCAGATGTTCCTGACCGATCTGGTCTATTTGAAGTCGCAACTGCAGCAGCTTGAGCAGGGTGCAGATCTCGAGAAAATCTCGACCGTGTTCTCGACCTTATTTGGGGAAACTGTCTCCCGATCCGTCATCACCAAGTTCGCTGATCGGTCGGGTCAGACCATTGCCACCGGGCAACTTCGCTCGGAGCGTGCCACCGGTCGCATCGACCTATCCAGGTCCAGAATCGGCACTGTAGCCGCTACCACAGCGGCGCCATCGCAGGTTCGCAGCTCTCCGCGACACACGTTCCATGGCCTTGCCAAAAAGTGACCGCGGTTTAAGCGCCGAAACCCAAATTGAGCTCGTGGGCTCGGATTACCCTAACCTTGCGGTACTCCATGCGACGCCTTGGAGCATTTTATGGCGCGGTATCCTGACGCCATATGCCCAGCCGTACGTCGTGCAACTGCACTACTGCGCGTTTTCAGTGCCGCTCGCCGCGATCAAGTCAAAAACGGTCCACGTCGAGGTACTGTCTCCGCTCTTGAGACGACGTGCGGGTGCGGCTGACCCAGAAATACCACACATTTACCCCAACCGAATCGACAAAACGCTGCCGCGACTCTGCCTGAATATGCCGGGAGAATGGAACCCATCGATGTCGATTGCGGACACAATCGTCCCCTGGACGGTGGAGTGGTTAGCGGCCTACGAGGGCTGGAGGGCAACCGGTCGGTGGTTCGCCGGCGGCCATAATACTGAACGTCGTGAGACGAACCGATGATCAGCGCACCCCGCTCAAGCTTTGCGTCAACTAAACGGCGACAACGTCTGCCTTGGCCGAAGGGGCAGCCTTTTCGAATACTGTCGCTTGACGGAGGTGGGATTAAAGGCATCTTCCCAGCGGCCCTCTTAAGTATTTGGGAGCAGCGGTACCTTGATGGTCGATCGATTGGCGAATGCTTTGACCTGGTATCCGGTACCTCAACGGGCGGAATCCTTGCCCTAGGGCTAGGTGCCGGAAAAACCGCTGGCGAGATGTTGAAAATGTACATGGAAGAGGGCAAGTTCATTTTCCCGCCTGGATGGTTTCAGCGGCTACTCTTGGGCATCAGGGGGATTGCGCTCTATCGCTATGACCGGGGCGCCCTCACACAGGCGCTCACCTCTACATTGCGCGACATGAAGTTATCAGCCTCGAGGGTTCGGCTTTGTATACCGGCCTTCGAGGGCCATCATGGCGAAGTCTATATTTTCAAAACTCCGCACCACCCTGATTACAAGATCGACGGGCACGAAACGCTTGTGAAAATCGGCCAAGCGACAGCGGCTGCTCCTTCCTTTTTCAGTGCGCTTGATTCAGGGGGATATCGATTCGTTGACGGAGGTATATGGGCGAACAACCCGATTATGATTGCGATCACCGAAGCGTTGGCTTGCTACGATATCGAGCCGAGGCAACTGGAGGTAATATCAATCGGCTGCGGCCGCAGGCCGCTTCTGGTGGGCCCGGTAAAGGCGATCGGCGGAATCCTATCCTGGTCCAATGTCATTGTTGCAGCAATGGATTCGCAATCCCAAAATGCAATGGGGCAGGCCCGGTTAATGCTAGGTCCCGAGAACGTAGTTCGCATCCAACCAGCAACCGCCATGCCGATTGGTTTAGACGATTGGATGCGTGCAAGCGCAGAACTACCTCTTGAGGCGACGCACGCAGCCGACAAGTACGGTCCGGAAGTCCTGCGCTTTCTAAGGCCGCCCTGCACGCGGGCGAACTTCTACTGGCCTCCGGGCCGAGCACCTTCCACCCTCTCGACTGCCTAACAAGCGTCTGGGACAAGGTCTCAAGAAATGGGGGTTTTGTCCGGCGCCCGTGGAATTCCAGTATCCTACCTATGCCGAAGAACCGTATAACCGATTGATTTACGGGAGATGATGGCAGCGCGGCATTGTGCCCCGCAAAGCTATGACACAGGGATGCATCACGTGGTTGATCTCGACAAGAAGGCCTTAACCGAACGCGACATTTGCAGCAAGTTTATTACGCCCGCCATTGTCCGTGCCGGGTGGGACGAGTTACTGCAAATTCGCGAGCAGGTGCACTTCACCAAGGGCCGAATCATCGTTCGCGGAAAGCTTGTGACCCGCGGCAAAGACAAATTTGCCGACTACGTGCTTTTCATCAAACCCAACATCCCCTTGGTCGTTATAGAGGCCAAGGACAACAACCATAGCGTCGGCGACGGGCTGCAGCAAGCGCTGGGCTACGCGGACAGCCTTCGTACCCCTTTCGTGTTCTCCTCAAATGGCGACGGATTTGTATTTCATGACCGCACGAAGTCCGGCGGCATTATCGAAACCAACCTGTCGCTCGACGACTTCCCGGCACCCGCTGTGCTGTGGGCCAGGTACTGCGCATGGAAAGGCCTGACGCCCGAGGCCGAGCAGCTCGTCTTGCAGGATTACTTCGACGACGGCAGCGGCAAAGCGCCGCGCTACTATCAGGTTAACGCCGTCAATGCAGCGATCGAGGCAATTGCCCGTGGGCAGAATCGCATTTTGCTCGTGATGGCAACCGGCACCGGTAAGACCTACACCGCCTTCCAAATTCTCTGGCGACTGTGGAAGGCGGGTCGCAAGAGCCGCATCCTGTTTCTGGCGGATCGCAATGTGCTGATCGACCAGACGATGGTCAACGACTTCCGTCCGTTCGGAACGACCATGGCCAAGTTGTCATCCAATGCCAAGACAATCGAGCGCGAGGACGGCACGAAATTCGATCTTACCTTGGCCGTGGACAAGAAGCGGCGGATCGACACGGCTTACGAGGTGTATTTGGGGCTCTACCAGGCGATCACGGGTCCGGAAGATCGACAGAAGTTGTTCCGCGAGTTTTCACCGGGTTTTTTCGACTTGATCGTCATCGACGAGTGTCATCGGGGCAGCGCCGCTGAGGACTCCGCCTGGCGCGAAATCCTTGAGTACTTCTCCGAAGCCACCCAGATCGGTCTGACGGCTACACCCAAAGAAACGAAGTACATCTCGAACATCACGTACTTCGGCGATCCGGTGTACTCGTATTCTTTGAAGCAAGGCATCCAAGATGGGTTCTTGGCTCCCTACAAGGTCGTGAAGGTCCATATCGATCGCGACGTCGAAGGTTATCGTCCGGAGATCGGGCAGCTCGACCGCGAAGGTAACCAGGTTGAGGACCGTCTTTACAATGCCACCGATTATGATCGGATTTTGGTGATCGACGATCGCACGAGGCTCGTCGCACGCAAGGTAACCGAGTTTCTAAAGGAGAGCGGTGACCGGTATCAGAAGGCCATTTTGTTTTGTGTGGATCAGGAGCACGCAGCGCGGATGCGTCAG
>Ga0210410_10006140_pt1 | contig 10454 bp, 7 predicted proteins | sample IncBWC4MmetaG_FD_161058 | JGI IMG/M metagenome (GOLD analysis project Ga0210410, IMG submission 161058) | Forest soil microbial communities from Barre Woods Harvard Forest LTER site, Petersham, Massachusetts, United States - Inc-BW-C-4-M | ecosystem: Environmental > Terrestrial > Soil >... | reverse complement strand
AGTGCTTCCGCGACGGGCCCGTCGAGCTCATCGAGGGCCAGGCCTTCACCCTCGACACCGCGCTCGAGCCGACGGCCGGTACCGTCGAAAGGGTCGGGGTCGCCTACAAGGAGCTGCCGCGCGATGTCGCCGCGGGCGACGCGCTGCTGCTCGCCGACGGACAGATCGTGCTCGACGTCAAGAGCGTCGGGAAGACGGCCATCGAGACGCGCGTGCGCATCGGCGGCGCGCTCTCGGACCGCAAGGGACTCAACCGCCAGGGCGGCGGCATCTCGGCGCCGGCGATCTCCGAGCGCGACCGCGAGGACATCCGCTTCGTCGCCGAGGAAGGCGTCGACTACATGGCGGTATCGTTCGCGCGCGACGCCGCCGATATCGAGCAGGCGCGCTCGCTGGTGCGCGCCGCCGGGGGCGACGCGCGCATCGTCGCCAAAGTCGAGCGCCACGAGGCGGTCGACAATCTCGCCGGCATCATCGAGGCCTCCGACGTCGTGATGGTGGCGCGCGGCGACCTCGGCGTCGAGATGGGCTACGCCGAGCTCACCGGGCTGCAGAAGACCATCATCCACGACACCCGCAACGGCAACCGCGTGGTGATCACCGCCACGCAGATGATGGAGTCGATGATCCAGAATCCGGTGCCGACGCGCGCCGAGGTGAGCGACGTCGCGAACGCGGTCATGGACGGCACCGATGCGGTGATGCTCTCGGCCGAGACCGCCACCGGGCGCTACCCGGTCAAGGCCGTCGAGGCCATGGCCCAGGTGATCGAGGGCGCGGAGAAGTACCAGCTCACCCACCCGCGTGCGCGGCAGCGCTCGGTCGAGGGGGTTTTCAAGGGGACTGAGGAAGCGATCGCGATGTCCGTCATGTATACGGCCAATCACATGAAGGTGCGGGCGATCGTGGCGCTGACCGAGACGGGGGCGACGCCGCTGTGGATGTCGCGCATCCGCTCGGACATTCCCGTCTATGCCTTCACGCGCCACGAGGCGACCCGCCGCCGCGTGACGCTCTACCGCGGCGTCTATCCGGTGATCTTCGATGTCACCGGCTCGGCCTCCGTGGAACAGCTCTATCGGGCGCTGTTCACCCGTCTGCTCGAGCTCAGGCTCGTAGACCTGCACGACCTGGTGATCCTCACCAAGGGTGAGCTGTCCGGAGTGCAGGGCGGCACCAACTCCATGCAGATCCTGAAAGTGGTGCTCGACTGACGTCCTTCGACCGGCGCCGCCTCCTGCGCTTCCTCACCTACGTGGGCGCGGCGGTCGCGCTGCTCGTGGGAATCGCGCTCGCCGTGCCGTACGGCATGCTGCGTGCCTCGCTCCCGCGCCTCGACGGCGAGCTGCGCGCGGTGGGACTCAAGGCGCCGGTGCGCATCACGCGCGATGCGCTCGGGGTGCCCACCGTCGAGGCCGCGAACCGCTTCGACCTCGCCTACGGCACCGGCTTCGTGCACGGTCAGGACCGCTACTTCCAGATGGACCTGTCGCGCCGCCTCGCCGCCGGCGAGCTCGCCGAGCTCTTCGGCAATGTGGCGCTCGATCAGGACAGGAAGACGCGCCTCTTCAGGTTGCGCAGCGTCGCGCGCCAGGTGCTCACCGAGGCGAGCGAGCCGCAGCGGGCGCTCCTCGAGGCCTACGCACGCGGCGTCAACGCGGGGCTCGCGAGCCTCAGGTCCCGCCCCTGGGAGTACTGGGTCCTCGGCGCGCCGCCCACCCACTGGCAGGCCGAGGATACGGTTCTGGTCACCTACGCGATGTGGTGGGACCTGCAGTCGGAAGACTGGGGCTACGAGCGGCTGCGCCAGGAAGTGAACGCGCGCCTCGGCGGCGCCGACTGCGGTGGCGGCTGGAAGTGCGCGCTCGCGTTCCTCTATCCGGAGCGCACCGAATGGGACGCACCCATCGGCGCGGAGGCGCCGGCGGCCCCCGCCGAGATTCCGCCCCCCGAGGCACTCAACGTCAGGGATGCGCACCCCGGGCCGGGCACGCAGGCCGCCAAGGCCGCGACCTCACCTGCGGAGCTCGACACCAGGGCCGGTAGCAACAACTGGGCTGTGGTCGGGCGCCTCACGGCCACCGGGGCGGCACTGGTCGCCAACGACATGCACCTCAACCTGCGCGTGCCGGCCGTGTGGTATCGGGCGCGGCTGCGCGTCTCGGGCGCGGGCAGTACGGGTCTCGATCTCATCGGGGCGACGCTCCCGGGGGCGCCGCTGCTGGTGGTGGGATCCAACACTCACATCGCCTGGGGATTCACCAACAGCGCCGGCAACTGGATGAGTGTGACGCGTGTGCCGTGCACCGCCGTGGGTGCTGACCACCTCACCACGGCCTCCGGCGGGCTTGCGCTCACCGTGGTGCGCGAGCGCATCCACGTGAAGGGCGCCGCGGACGCCGAGCTCGAAGTGAGGTCTGGCCCGGCAGGGGTGCTGTGGCAGGCGGAGCCCGAGCGGCAGAGCTGCTGGTTCATCGGCTGGCTCGCGCAACAGCCCGAGGCGACCAACATCAATCTGCTGGGGCTCGAGCACGCAGCCACCGTTGGCGAGGCGCTCGCGCTCGCCCCCGAGGTCGGCATTCCGCACGAGAATTTCGTCGTCGGGGACCGCGACGGGCACATCGGCTGGAGCATCTACGGCCGCATCCCCGACGGCGCCGGCCCGGCGCGCGCCCTCGGCAAGGTCGAGTGGACCACGGCGGCGAATCATCCGCGCCTCATCGATCCGTCGAGCGGGCGCATCTGGACCGCCAACGCGCGCGTGAGCGTCGACGACCGGGAGCTCGCGCTCATCGGCGGGTCGGACGCGCCCAACGGCGCGAACTACGTGCTCGGCGCGCGCGCCCGCCAGATCCGCGGCGACCTGCTCGCGCTGCCCGGGAACGAGAAGCCTGCCGACATGCTGCGCGTGCAGCTCGATGACCGCGCGCTGTTCCTCACGCGCTGGCGCGAGCTGCTGCTGCACCTGATCGATGATGCGCGCGCGCGCCAGCATCCGCAGCGGGCCGAGTTCCGCCGCCTGGTCGAGGCGTGGGATGCGCGCGCCGGCGTCGATTCGGTGGGCTATCGGCTGGTGCACAGCTTCCGCGACCACGCGCGCGATGCAGCCTGGAACACGGTGATCGCCGCCTTGGGCGTGCCGCCGGACTACGACGTCGGGCCGCCCGCGCAGTTCGAGAGCCCGCTGTGGCAGATGGTGAGCCGCCAGCCCGAGCATCTCCTTGCCCGGGAGTACGCCGACTGGCCGGCGTTTCTCGGCGCGCAACTCGATGCCACCATCGCCGACCTCCTCAGGGAGTGCCCCGCGCTGGCCAAGTGCACCTGGGGGAAGCGCAACTTGGTGCGCGTCCGCCATCCGCTCGCGCGCGCCCTGCCCGCCCTCGCCGGGCTCCTCGACATGCCGCCTCTCGAGCTGCCGGGGGATGCGCACATGCCGCGCGTGCAGCAGGTCGCCTTCGGCGCCTCGGAACGCTTCGCCGTGTCTCCGGGCCACGAGCAGGAGGGCTATTTCCTGCTGCCGGGCGGGCAGAGCGGCCACCCGCTGTCGCCCTACTACCGGTCGGGATTTCTCGCCTGGGCACAGGGTGAGCCGCAGCCTTTCCTTCCAGGTCCCACGCAGCACACACTCACTCTGAACCCCAACTGAGTTCATGAGGTGACACCGTCGGCGCTCGGAGCAGCCAACCGCGCGACGCCCGTCACACGAGGTTCAGCGTGACAGGTTCCATAATAGGAGGCGGATAGGATCAACAATGGACGGCTTCGGCGAAACCGGGCTCTGGCCGGCCGACCGGCCGACCGTCGGGCTGGTGCTGACGGGTGGCGGGGCGCGCTCGGCGTATCAGGTGGGCGTGCTGCTCGCCCTCGCCGAGCTGTTGCCGCGCGCTCGCAACCCGTTTCAGGTCATCGTGGGCACATCGGCGGGAGCCGTGGCAGCCAGCGTGCTGGCGGCCGAGGCACATCGCTGGCGCCGGGCGGTCGCGGGACTCGAGCGCGTCTGGGCCAACTTCCGCTCCGGACAGGTCTTTCACGTCGACGCGCCGCACATGCTGCGCGCGGGCGCGCACTGGGTGCTCGCGCTCATGTCCGGCGGACTGGTGCTCGCCCCGCCCAAGTCGATGCTCGACAACACGCCGCTGCGCGAGCTGCTCGCTCGCCACGTCGACTGCGCCGGCGTACGCCGCAGCATTGCCCGCGGACACCTGCGAGCCTTTGCCCTCTGCTCGACCAGCTATGTGACAGGCCAGTCGGTGGCGTTCTTCGACGGCATCGAATCGATTCGCGACTGGTCGCGCGCGCAGCGCGTCGGCCGCCGCTGCGAGTTCACGCTCGATCACCTGATGGCGAGCGTGGCGATACCGCTGCTGTTCCCGCCCATGAAGATCGACGACGAGTACTTCGGCGACGGCGCCATGCGCCAGCTGAACCCCCTGAGCCCGGCGATTCACCTCGGCGCCGACCGGCTGCTGATCATCGGCGTGCGCGCCCGACGTGCCGCCGGCGTTACGGTCAATCGCCTGCAGCCCAGCCTGCCGACGCCGGGCGAGATCTTCGGCTACATGCTCGACACCCTGTTCACCGACCAGATCTACGGCGATCTCGAGCAGCTCGAGCGCATCAATACACTGGTGGAGAGCGCCCCCGATGCCGCCCGCGGCGAGCGCCATGTCGAGACGCTGATGCTCGCCCCGAGTGTCGACCCGCGCGAGATCGCCGCGCGGCACCTCGCCGAGATACCGCGCGGACTGCGCGCGCTGCTGCGCGTGATCGGCGGGCGCGACACCTCCGGCTCGCAGCTGGCGAGCTACCTGATCTTCGAGGCCGGCTACACGCGCGCGCTCATCGAGCTCGGTTATCGCGATGCCATGGAGGCGCGCTCGGCGCTGGTCGCCTTCATGTGCGGCGCGCCGCTGCCGGCGGTGCTGACCGCACCCGGAGTTGCGCAGGCGACCTGAGGCTTCGACAATCCGCTGCATGCTGTTCCCCGAGGCCCAACGCATACTGCAGCAACTCCTCGCGCCGCTCACGCTCGATGAGTTCCTCGACAAGACGCTGAGCGGCGGCTTCCACCGGATCGACGGCGCGGGCGCGGCGGAGCGCATCGCGCTGCTCGGGCCGGACCCGCGCGCGGTCCTGAGCGACGCCTTTCATCTGGCGCCGAAGCTCACCTTTCACTCCGCCAACCCGCTTGGGTCCCCGCCCTCGCTCGCGGAGGTGGTGGATGCCGGTGACTTCCGGGCGCGGATCGAGCAGTTCCACGCACGCAACTACTCGGTGCGCTTCCCGGAGCTGCGCCCGCTGTGGCCGCAGCTCGATCGGCTGGCGCGCGCGCTCGAGGTCATACTGCATCAGCCGGTGACCACCTCGGCCTTCTGGAGCCGCGGCGGCATGCGCGCACCGGTCCACTTCGATGACCACGACCTGATCGTCGTGCAGCTCCTCGGCGCGAAGCGCTGGTCTGTCGGCAACTCATCGGACCTGCCCAACACCTGGTTGGGCATACCGCGAGCGGTCGAGCTCGGGCCGCACACGGACTTCGACGTGCACCCGGGAGACGTCGTGTACCTGCCGCGCGGCACGCCGCACAGCGTCACCTCCGATGAGGAGTCGCTGCACCTGTCCATCGGCTTCACGCCCCTCACGCTGCGCGAGGCGATCATTGCCGCACTCGATCAGCTCTCGGACGTCGACCAGGCGCTGCGGACTACGGTGGGCGGCCGGCTCGCCTACCAGCTGAGGGGGGTGGGAACGGAGCGGCTCGTCCCGCCGGTACTCGACGGGGTCGAGCGGCTGCGCGCGGCGTGCCGCACTCCGGGATTTCTCGCCGCCGCGCTGCAACAGCGCTCATCGCGGGCGGTCGCAAGGCTCGCGGCGCTGCCGGCGCCAGCGCGGCTGCCGGCGCTCGAGCTCGACACCGAGCTCACCCACACCGACGTCGCGTTCTGCCACCTGACCGCGAACCCGGAGAAGATCGACTTCAGCCATCCGGGCGGGCACCTGTACATCCACCGCGGCGCCGAGCAGGGCCTCCTTTACATGGTGAACACGCCGCGATTCCGCGTGCGGGACGTCCCCGGGGAGATCGCCGACGAGGTGCGCCTGTCGCTCGCGCAGAAGCTCGTGGAGATCGGCTTCCTCAAGGCGGTCTAGGCGCCCTAGTCGATTGGCGGAAATGGCCTGCGCCATTTCCGCAGGCCAACCCACTGACACAGTCAGGCCCGCGGGCAAAAGGCGTGGCTTTTGCCCGCTATGCAGCAGGCTGGTTTTGAGCGCTCTATGCGCTTGCCGCGTGCGGCCGTACCCGGAACATGCCGGAGTCCGGCAAGCCGCTGTGCCGTGCCGTGACGTTGGGGAACTCGGCGCCGAAGTCCTCGGCGAGCCTGTCCACGATGTAGACCGAGCGGTGCTGTCCGCCGGTGCAGCCTACTGCCACGGTGAGATAGCCGCGGTTGCTCGCCTGATACTCGGGCACCCGGGCGCGCACGAAGCGCGCGATGTCCGCGATCAGCTTGCTCACGTCGGTGTGCGTCTCGAGAAAGCGCACCACCTCGGTATCACGGCCGGTGAGGTTGCGTAGTCCCGGCTCCCAGTAGGGATTCGGCAGCGCGCGCGCATCGAACACGAAGTCGGCATCGCCCGGAATGCCGTCCTTGAAGCCGAACGATTCGAAGGTGATCGACAGACGGTCGGCGGCGCGCTGCTCGACGCGCTGGTGAATGATCTCGCGCAGCGCATGCACGCCCATGCGCGAGGTGTCGATCACGAGATCGGCCGTCGACACGACCGGCTCGAGCAGCCGCCGCTCGAGCGCCATCGCCTCGCGCAGGCCGACGTTACCGCCGCTCAACGGGTGCCGGCGCCGCGTCTCGGCGAAACGCCGCAGCAGCTCGTCCTCGCCGGCGATGAGGAAGATCACCTCGACCTGCAGCCCGCTGCGCTTCAACTCGTCGATGAGCTGCGGAACGCTGGCGATGTCGGCCGCGGTATTGCGCGCATCGAGCCCGATGGCGGTGCGCTCGTAGGTGGGCTCGGGGCTGCGTACCGTGAAGGAGATGAAAGGCGTGAGCAGCGCCGCGGGGATGTTGTCGATGCAGTAGAAACCCAGATCCTCGAGCATGTGCAGGGCCACGCTCTTGCCGGACCCGGACAGGCCGCTCAGTATGACGATGCGCACGGGGGTATGTTCAGCCACCCGGCGCCCAGCCGCAAGCGCGGCCCGGTACGCTTAACTTCGTGGCGCGCGCCGCCGCTGCGCCGTATGGTGATCGGCGCGTTTTTCCTTGTGCTTCTTGATCGAGCGGTCGAGCTTGTCGGCCAGGAGGTCGATGGCCGCGTACATGTCCTCCTCGGTGGCGTGGGCGTGGATGGCGTTGCCGCTCACGTGCAGGGTCGCCTCGGCCTTCTGTCGCAGCTTCTCCACCGTCAGCACACAGTGCACGTCGATGACGCGGTCAAAATGCCTGCCAATGCGCTCGAGTTTCTTCGCGACATAGCCGCGCAGCGATGGAGTGACTTCGACGTGGTGCCCGGTGACGTTGAGCTGCATGGTCGGTCTCCTGTGTTGTGATTGGTTCCGATCATCAATGCTTCGTGAATTCGCTTCAGAGCTGATGCGTCGCGGTACGGCGGCGCTCGCTGGAGGCGGGGATCCCCATCGCCTCACGGTATTTGGCGACGGTGCGGCGTGCCACCGAGATACCTTCGCCCGACAACAGCTGGGCGATGCGGCCGTCATTCAGGGGGCTCTCCGGGTCCTCGTCCTTGACGAGCTTGCGGATCTTGGCGCGGATCGCGGTCGAGGAGGTCCCGGAGCCGTCCGCCCCCTCGACCTGGCTCGAGAAGAAATAGCGCAGCTCGAACACCCCGCGAGGCGTGTGCATGTACTTGCCCGAGGTCACCCGCGAGATGGTCGACTCGTGCATCGCCACCGCCTCGGCGATGTCCCGCAGGATCATCGGTCGCATGTGCTCCTCGCCGTGCTCGAGGAACGCGGTCTGCCGCTCGACGATCGAGCGCGCCACCTTCATGAGCGTCTCGTGGCGGATCTCCAGGCTCTTCAGCAGCCAGCGCGCCTCCTGCAGCTGCGCGCGCATGCTGGCGTGGCTGGCGGTGCGGCCGATGAGGCTGGCATAGCTCTGGTTGAGGCGCACGCGCGGCAGCGTCGCCGGGTTGATTTCCACGCCCCAGCCGTGCTCGGTGCGTCGCACGAACACGTCCGGCACGACGTACTGCGCGTTGCCGGCGCTCACCGTGGCGCCCGGGCGGGGATGGCACGAGCGTACCAGGGCGAGTGCGCTCGCGATCTCCTCCTCGGTGGCGCGCAGCTCGCGCTTCAGCAGTGACAGCTCGCGCTCGGCGACCAGCTCGAGATGATGACGGGCGATCTTGAGCGCGGTGTTGTAGCCCGGCGTGGCGGGGTCGAGTTGCCGCAGCTGCAGCTCGATGCACTCGCCGACCGAGCGCGCACCGACGCCGACCGGGTCGAGCGCCTGCACGCGCTCGAGCACGGCCTGCACTTCCTCGGCTGCGGCCTCGACCTCGGGGCGCAGCGTCTGCGCAATCTCCTCGAGCGACTCGGTCAGGTAGCCGTCGTCGCTGATCGCGTCCACGATCGCGCTCGCGATCGCGAGCTCGCGCGGGGCGAGCTTGGCGAGCTCGAGCTGCCACAAGAGATGATCCTGCAGCGACTGGCCCGCGTCGTCGGCGTAGTCCTGTTGCCGCTCCTCGTCGTCGCCGCTCCAGGGCGTATCCGCGGGGCCGGTGTTCTGCTGGCTCCAGGGCTCGTCCAGCACCTCGACGGTGCTTTCCCGGCGGTCTTCGGGCGGGGGCGGAGCCTCGGCGATGGCGACGACCTCGAACGTGCCCGTGCCCTCGGTCTCCTCGAGGGGCTCGAGCATCACATTCTTTTCGAGGAGCTCGCGGATGTGCGCCTGCAGCTCGAGCGCCGGAAGCTGCAGGAGCCGGATGGCCTGCTGCAGCTGGGGAGTCATGGTCAGTTGCTGACCAAGCTTCAGCTGCAGAGAGGGTTTCAGCATGGTGCCTTGTGAGAGGGCGGGGGCGTCCTAGCCCTCGGATACTATTTCGTAACTAACTGAAAAATAAAGTTTATCTGCGCGTGCGATCCAGTGGAGCGTCAGAGCCGGAACGTCTCGCCCAAGTACACCTCACGGACTTGGCTGTTGGCAAGGACTTCTTCGGCAGTTCCGGATGCAATGACCGTGCCTTGGTTGACGATGTAGGCCCGGCCACAGACGCCGAGGGTCTCGCGCACGTTATGGTCAGTGATCAGCACGCCGATTCCGCGCTGCGTCAGCTCGCGAATGATGCGCTGGATGTCGAGCACGGAGAGGGGGTCGACACCCGCGAAGGGCTCATCGAGCAGCATGAAGCGGGGCTCGGCCGCCAGCGCGCGGGCGATCTCCACCCGGCGCCGTTCGCCACCGGAAAGGGAGATGCCGAGCGTGCGGCGCACGTGCCCGATGCGCAGCTCCTCGAGCAGCTGCTCGAGCCGCTCCTCGCGCGCCGCCCGCTCGAGATCGGCGCGCGTCTCGAGAATGGCGAGCACGTTGTCCTCGACCGACAGCTTGCGGAACACCGACGCCTCCTGCGGCAGGTACCCGAGCCCGAGGTGCGCCCGGCGATGCATCGGCAGCAGCGTCACGTCCTGCTCGTCCAAGTGGATGCGGCCGGCGTCGCAGGGAATGAGCCCGACGATCATGTAGAAGGCCGTGGTCTTGCCGGCGCCGTTGGGCCCGAGCAGGCCCACTACCTCACCGCTCTCGACATGCAGCGACAGATCGCGGACGACCGGACGGGACTTGTAGCTCTTGGCGAGGCCCGTGGCCCTTAAGACCGTCATGACTTCGGGGCGGAATCGTCCGCCGCCGCAGACTGCTTCGGCTGAGGTCTCGCCGCGTCGGGCTTCGATGCATCCGGCTTGGGAGCATCGGGCCTGGCAGGCTCGGGCTTGCCGGTGACCCCGGCACGCGGAGAGATGCTGATGTGCACGCGCTGGTCGCTGCCGCCGGAGGCGTCCGGCGCCGCGGCGGCCTGCACCCGCTGCTCGCGGATGTTATAGATGAGGAGCGGGCCGGAGATCTCGTTCTGCCCGTCCGACAACCAGGCATCGTCCTTGAGCCTCACGGTGCCGTCGTTCACGTCGTAGAGAATCTCGTCGGCGTGACCGCGGGCGACCGCATCGGAGTTCACGCGCTTCTGCTCGAACTCGGCCGGCTTGCCGGTGACGGTGGCGCGCGCGATGTGGTTGTCCTTGAACTCGACCACGGCCTGATCGGAGCGCAGGTTGCCGCGCTGCTCGGCGTCGATGCGCACGTTGCCATCGAAATTCCACTTGCTGTTGGCGAAGTTCAGCCCCGTGGCGCGCGCGTGCTCGGCCTGCACGCGCATGGCGCCCTGGGAGATGACGACGTTCCTGAACACCACCGTATTGGTCT
>Ga0210410_10006138_pt1 | contig 10458 bp, 5 predicted proteins | sample IncBWC4MmetaG_FD_161058 | JGI IMG/M metagenome (GOLD analysis project Ga0210410, IMG submission 161058) | Forest soil microbial communities from Barre Woods Harvard Forest LTER site, Petersham, Massachusetts, United States - Inc-BW-C-4-M | ecosystem: Environmental > Terrestrial > Soil >... | reverse complement strand
GAGGCGACGTCTCCGCCCAGAGCGGCCAATGCGGGGAGCGGAAGGGCCAACATCAGGAGAGCTATACCCATCCATGAGATTCTTGACACCGAGATACGAGGGTGCGATTTCATAAGACTCACTCCGCTTTCTGTAAAGCTCAAAGCCAGCGCAGGGTTCATTTCCTAAACCCTGGAGATAGCGATAAGTTGCTGTTTCCAGCTTGGATTTCCATCGCGGTCACCGGGTTGCTTGCCTTGGGCTTGTATAACATTCTATCTGTTGGAACAGGCTGGGCGTGAATCGATGATGTTGCCTAGTTGCATCCTCCGCTGGACAGCCGGGGGCGGCTGTCCCCACGTGTTTACTTGACGCTGCCTACTAGTTTCTCCACGTCGGCCATCTCCTTGGGCACGCCAGAGGAGAGGATTTCCGGGCCGCTGTCGGTGACCAGCACCGTATCTTCGACGCGGAAATGCATTTGTTGGTCGGGGAACTCGACAATGGGTTCTACGGTGACGACTTGGCCGGCTTTCACTGGTCCGGTTGGCCGCAGCACATCGTGAGTGGCGAGGCCAACGAAGTGTCCCGGGAACCCCAACCACTGTTTGGCGATACCGTTCTTCTCATACACACCTTTGCCGGCGTCGGCGGCTTGTTCATAGGTGTTTCCGGGCCTGAGCAACGCGATCGATGCTTTCTGCGATTCGAGATCGACGGCGTACCACTTGGCCTGCTCGGGCGTGAACTTGCCGCTGATGTTGAAGGTACGAGTAATGTCCATGGTCATGTGATCGAGGTCGGCGGCGAAGTCGAACACCACCAACTCATTGGGCTGGATCTGCCGTCGGTCATTGAAATAGTGCCAGGTGTTGATGTTTTCGGCTGAGCTGACGATGGCGGGATAAGCCCAGCCTTGGGCGCCGCCGTTGCGGAATACGTAGGCGGCCTGGGCCTCGATCTGGTACTCGAACATCGGCGCATGGGCGTGCGCGATGCCCTGCCTGATGCCCTCGGCACTGAGGCTCCCGTTTCGCCGGAGCAGGGCAATTTCCTGCGGAGTTTTGATATTGCGCATAGCATCAATGAATTGGGTAACATCGCGCTGGTGCGCGGCCGGATAGCGTTCAGCCAGTTTTTTCAGGGCGGCGCGGTCTCCGGGAAGCGGATCACCGTATGGGCTTGCATACTCAGCAGCATAATCGCGGCCCGACTCGGGGCGGGCACCGTCGGCCTTGTCGGGAAAAGTCAGACGCAACCACAGGTCGCCTTCCCTGCCCAGGGCATTCGCCAGGATGCTGTCCAGAGTACCGATCGGCAATACCGTCTTGTATCCCAGTTTTTCCTGGGCTTCGGGCGTCATCGAGAGCAAATTCGCACCATAGACTTGCTTAGTGCGCGGACTTTGCTGGGGCTCAAAAATCGTGAGGGCGCCGCTGCCGACCTCCATGACCATGGCTGCGCCGGGGTCGGCCAGTCCGGTGAAATAGAAGAAATCGTTGTCCTCGCGGTAATGATTGGCTTCGGGAAGAATGGTGCGGGCAAACAGGATCAGGTGGCCCGTCTTAAGCTGCTTGGCAAGCTCCTGACGGCGGCGGGCGAATTCCTGCGGTCCGCCCAGATCGGCGATCACAACCGGATCGGTATATTGCGCCAACATTGAAGTCGAGAGCAGCAAGACCGCCAGACACCGAACCACCCATGTGAAACCAATCGCGAGAACTTTCACTTGTTCCTCCTGAGAGCCGCGAGTTTAACGCGGCGGTGGCGAGGTTGACAACTGCTTCGCCTCACTCCGCCGCCTTACTCCGCCGCCTTACTCCGCCTCCAGCGCAATTTCGCGGATGGCAATCGGCGCCATGTTTCCCTCACGCAGGTGCTGGTTGAGTTGCGGTACCCAGTTTGTCTTGACGTGATTCCAATCCATAATGCGCAACTTCAATGCCTGGCTCGATTCGCCGTACAGAGCACTGGCCTGGGAAGGCGCGGCGCGATCGCCACTCTCCACGACTGCCAATGCCGAGGCTAACCCGGCGCTGGCATTTTCGAGTCCCACTGCGTTACTCGCGGAATCTTCACTGCCGGCCAGGATCTTCCTGATCTCAGTTTCGAGTTGTGACACCGCGACTTTCAGATCCGCGTGATTTCCACCGAGCTTCTGCCCCAGCTCAGAGAGTTGCTTCTGCACGGACTTCACTTCGGCCAAGGTCCGCCGGCTGCTGATGGCCTCGGCGAATATCTGCCGGGCGAGTTGGAGTTGTTGTTCGAGGTCGCGAGGAGTTGCCGGGGATCGCGGATCCATGACGACCTTTAATGGTTGGGACCAGGTCTTTCCGTCCACGGTCAGCCTCACCTGGTAAGTGCCTGGCACGGCGCGTGGACCGCGGGGAGGTCGACGATCGTCCTCCTCCGGTTCCTCCGCATCCTGCTCGCGGGGGTTGCCCCAAGCCAGATTCCAGACGAAGCGATGCATGCCGGGAGTGGTCTCAAGAATTTCTGGCTTCGGGAACCAGCGCTCGGCAACCGGGCGCGGAGGATGCTTGGCTTCTCTCGGGTCATCGGAAGAGAAGCTGCGAACCAGATTTTGCTTCTCGTCAAGAATCTCGAGCTTGATGTGGCCCACCGCGGTCTTGAGGTAGTAATCGAGGATGGCGCCATTAGGAGGGTTCCTGGCGGTAGGCTCTTCCGGCGGCAAGGGAGAGCCGAGGAAAGTATCGTTGTCGACGCGGAAGGCAGTACCTGGCCTATACAGCCAAGGGCCCGCGGTCTTAACGACATCCTGCACCTGCCGCAAAGGCGTGATGTCGTCGAGAATCCAGAACGCCCGTCCGTGGGTTGCGACCACGAGGTCATCTCCGTGAATGACCAGGTCGGGGATAGAAACGGTGGGAAGATTCAACTGCAAGGACTGCCAGTGGTCGCCGTCGTCGAATGAAATGTAAACCCCGAGTTCGGTTCCCGCAAAGAGCAGGCCTCGAGTGTGAGGATCCTCGCGGACGGCGCGCAAGAATGAAGACGTGCCGATGCCGTCAATGATCAGTTGCCAGGTCGCCCCATAATTGCGGGTGCGATAGAGATACGGTCCCTGGTCATCGAGGCGATGCCGATCTACGGTCGCATAGGCTTCCGCGGGATCGAAATGCGAGGCCTCAATCAGCGATATCCTGCTCCAGTCCCCGATCGCGCCAGGGGTCACGTCCTTCCACGTCTTCCCGCCATCGCGCGTGAGGTGGATGAGACCTGTGTCGCTGCCTGCCCAGATCAGATTTCCGTTCAGGCTGGAAGGGGCAATGGTATAGACCACTCCGTATCCTCGTTGCTTTGCGTTCTCAACCGTGGGTGGACCTTCGGGCTTCTTATCACCGGGATGCTGCGTCGATCCGGTCAGATCGGGGCTGATGGTTTCCCAATGCAGCCCGCCATCGAGTGTCTTCATCACGTACTGTGTGCCCAGATAAAGTGTCGTCTTGTCGAACGGAGACAGCAGCAGCACGGGCGTCCAGGGATCGCGATACTTGCGGACGTTGATGTCGACATTAAAATTCTGCAGCGGCCAGGGAGCAATATTCTGGCTGAAGGAGGTTCGAACATTGAAACGGGTAACGTCCCCGTAAGGGCCGGTGGCGTAGAGAAGGTTCGGGTCTTTGGGGTCGGGCGCAATGTATCCGCTCTCGGTGCCGCTGGCTGGAAACCAGTCGCGAGGCGTGATCTGCCCCGAGTCGGTCCGGCTGCGCACCGCCGCGCTTCCACTGTCTTGCTGCGTGCCGTAGACGACGTAGGGAAACTGGTCGTCTGTAATTACATGGTAGAACTGCGCGGTGGGCTGGTTGTACCAGGAACTCCAGGTCTGGCCGAAATCAAGGCTGATCGTAGCGCCCTGATCAGTGCCGAGAATCATACGAGAGGAATCTTTGGGATCGACCCAGATCTGGTGGTAGTCGTCTCCACCCGGCGCGCCACGGACGACGGAAATCGTTTTCCCGCCATCTTCGGAGCGGTAGAGTGCAATGTTGGGCACGTAGATGACGTCGGGATTGCTTGGGTCGACGGTGATATTTCCGAAGTACCAGGCGCGGCTAAAGAGCCGGCGATCTTCGTTTTGCAATGTCCACGTGTTACCGCCATCGTCGGAGCGATAGAGTCCGGGTTTCCTGGAGGCGCTGACGAGTGCGTACACTCGTTTGCCACTGGATGAGACCGCAACAGCGGCACGGCCCCAGTCCCCTTCGGGCAATCCGTTGCCGGTGAGGCGACGCGACCATGATTGACCGCTATCTTGGGAGCGGAAGAGACCGCCGCCCGGGCCATCGAGCGGGGCGTATGTGCTCCATGGCGGACGGTGGCTTCGCCAGGTGGTGGCAAATAGAAGCTTAGAGTCCTCTGAAGCGATGGCCAGATCAGCAACGCCAATGTCGGGGCCTTGATCCAGAACCTTGGTCCAACTGGCGCCGCCATCGGTTGACTTGTAGAGGCCGCGCTCGTGGCTCGGCCCGTAAGCATGGCCGAAAGCGCCGACGTACACGGTGTCCTTATTTTGCGGGTCTACGACAATGCGGCTGATCTGGCGGGAGTCACGCAGTCCGATGTTGGTCCAGGTCTGGCCGCCGTCGGTCGATTTATAAACGCCGTCACCGGAGGACAGGTTGGAGCGAATGTCGGACTCTCCCGTGCCCGCGTAAATGACCTTCGGATCGGACGGAGCGACTGCGAGTGCGCCGATCGAAGCTGTCGCTTGGCCGTCGAAAATTGGCTTCCACACCACTCCGGCGTCGGCGGTTTGCCAAACCCCGCCGCCCACCGAACCCGAATAAAAGGTGGTTGCGTTTCCGGGGATTCCCGCGACGGCGACCACCCTCCCTCCCCGAAACGGTCCTATCAGACGCCATTGGAGCCCGCTGTAGAGTTCAGCGGGAATCGTCTGGGCAGTAGCGGATGTCAAGATGACCAGAGAAACAAAAGCGGCAAGAAACTTGATGGCAAACCCGCGCATTCGGTTGATCCTCACCTGTGGAAGCATTTAGTGTATTAGAGATATTGGAATTTGCTAAAGTGGCTGTGGGATTAAATTATGAATGACCCGGCAATTGATGTGCTTTGCAAGCATTGTGGCCAAACCTTTTCCGCGTTCCTGAAAGAGATGGCCGAGAAGAATTACAAGGTGACGTGTCCTTGCTGTGGCGAGCACACCCAGTACAGTGCCTCGGACATTGCCACGCCGCCGGCGGCGAAGAACTAGGCGAAACGAGATGCTTCTCGTGTAGAGCGGACACTCTTGTCCGCTTCTTGACCTTGATTTTCAAGAATTGAAATCCACATCCCGAAGTCAGAATCAGCCCCAAATTCAAATTCAAAGGTGGCGGACAGGAGTGTCCGCCCCACACGACCCCTGAAACATTTCTGCCTAGGAAATCCAATCTGCCTTCGGGCGCGTACTTGATGCAGTAGACGGAGCCGGTCGTAAACCGCTGGGGGCGTGGCGCCGCGCCCGAGCGGTCAGCCCACGACGGGCGACGTCCACCAATTTCAATCCCCGAGGAAAATCTTATGAAGCGACTGAAAACGATGGTGGCCTTCGCCATGACGCTGTGCATGCTGGTTCCGGCCAGCTTGTTCGCGTCCAGCCATCGCGAAGCCCCTATCTCCGCCCTGGACCATTCCGCGGACGTGACTGACTGGTACGCGTTCGTCAGCTACGACCACCCGGATCGCGTGACCATGATTCTCAACGTCGACGGGTTCCTGGAACCGTCCAACGGACCCAACTACTTTCCTTTCGATCCCAATGTTCTCTACCAAATGCACGTCGACAACAACCGCGACGGAATTCCCGACATCACCTTTCAATTCCGTTTCAAGACAGAGATCCGGCTGCCCGATGTTTTCACCGGCTTTGTCGGCGGCATCGCGAGCATTCCTCCGATTACTTCATTATCGGGTAAGGGTTCCGAAGGGCTGAGCCTTCGGCAGACTTATTCCGTAGTGATGATCAAGAACGGCGTGCGTACTGTGCTGAGCGAAGGCAAAACGCTTTATGCAGTGCCTTCCAACGTCGGTCCGCAAACTATGCCGAAGTATGACGAGTTGTTCAGACAGGGAGTGTTTGATCTGGGCAATGATGTGCATGTGTTCGCGGGAACGGTCGATGATCCTTTCTACATCGACCTGGGCGCGGCTTTTGATTCTCTCAATTTCCGCATGGGCGTGGGCGGAGTGCTCTCTGCGGCAGAAGATGCCGACGACACTCACAACTACGCCGCCGATGCAGTGGCCGGCTTCAACGTGAACTCCATCGTGTTGGAGGTTCCCATCACCATGCTCACGGTTGACGGGAAGATCCACAACGCCAATGACAAGGATGCAGTGATCGGCACCTACGGAGCTACCTCCCGCCAACGGGTCAGCGTGCGGCGGGTTGCGCAAGGTGCGGATGCTGGAAGCGGGCAGTGGCGGCAAGTAAATCGTGAGGGCAACCCGCTGATCAACGAACTGATCATTGGAACCGGTTCCAAGGACAAGTTCAGCACCGACTTCCCGGTGAATGACAAGCAGTTCGCCAACTTCGTGCTCAATCCTCTGCTGGCACAGCTCTTCAACTCGCTGGGGATTCCCGTGCCGCCTCCGCCTCGTAATGACCTGCTCTTGCTGGCGCAGTACGAGCCTCCAATCTGCCCGGGCTGCGGCGCGGGCGATACCGGGCCGGTCGCCGACCTGCTGCGCCTGAATACCGGCATTCCGCCAACTGCCGTGGGCAGCCAGAAGCGTCTCGGTTTCCTGGTGGGAGATTTGGCGGGATTCCCGGACGGCCGCCGCCCCATTGACGATGTAGTGGATATCGCCGCCCGCGCCGTGGGCGGAATCCTGGTTGACTCCAAGAAATACGGCACACGGATCGGTGATGGCGTGAACATCAACGAAGTGGGCTATGGCACTACGTTCCCCTGGGTAAAACCAGCTCACAGCGGGCGGGACAGCCACCACATTGGCCCCGGACAGCGAGGTTGCTCCGGGCAAGCCAATGATATCTGCCCGGTGAAATAACCCTGGTTCGTGGCCGCTGGTCAATAGCGGCCACGAATTTTTTCTTCAAAGAATTCAAACTAATGAGAGGAATGTCATGAAACGAATTGCGGCTCTTCTACTGCTGGTTCTGGGCACGGTTGCCGGATTTGCGCAAAGTCCGAATGCTCCCGCTGAAACCAAGCTCTCACCCGCCGAACGCAGCATGGCGCAGGCGAAAAGGTTAATCGAGAAAAACCCGAAAGATTTCGAGGCGTACAACGCGCTGGCGCTGGCGCTGGCGCGCCGGGCGCGTGAGACTTCCGACGTGAAGTTCTATGCCCAGGCCGAGGAGACTTTGCAGAAATCGTTTGAAGTCGCCCCGGACAATTTCGATGGCCAGAGGATTCAAGTCTGGTTGCTGCTGGGCAGGCACGAGTTCGCCGCGGCTTTGGATGCGGCGAAGAAGCTCAACCTTAGAATGCCGGACGATGTGATGCTCTACGGCTTTCTCACCGACGCCAATGTCGAGCTTGGTAATTACAAGGATGCAGAGACGGCAGCGCAGTGGATGCTCGACCTGAAACCCGGCAACACTCCAGGCTTGACGCGGGCCGCGTATCTTCGGGAATTGTACGGCGACGTCGAAGGCTCGCTGGAATTGATGAACATGGCGTACCAGTCGACGCCGCCGGGTGAAGTTGAAGACGGCGCCTGGATCGTGACCCAGATGGCGCACCTGAACCTGGCCATCGGCAAGATCGACGAGGCTGAGAAGCTTTCGCAGCAGGCTCTGGCCATGTTTCCCGGATATCACTACGCCCTCGGCAATCTGGCAAAGGTCAGAATTCAGCAGAAGCGATACGACGAGGCAGTCGAATTGCTGAAGCAGCGCTACCATGCGGCCCCACATGCGGAGAATTTGTACGAGTTGGCACAGGCATTGCAGTTGGCCGGGAAGATGGATGATGCGAACCAGGCTTTCGCGGAGTTCGAACAGAAGTCGCTGCTCGAAACCAACCGTGGCGACAATTCCAATCACGAGTTGATCTTCTACTATGCGGACTACGCCAGGCAGCCAGAGAAGGCTCTGGAAGTTGCGAGGCGGGAATTCGCGCGACGGCACGATGTATTCACTCTGGACTGCTACGCCTGGGCGCTCTATGGGAACGGCGAATACGCAGCGGCGCGGAAGCAGATCGAAACCGCGCTCGCGGTCGGCATCCGAGACGCGAAGATATTCCGTCACGCCGGGGAGATCGCGCTGAAATCCGGAGACCGCATGGCGGGTGAACGCTATCTGAGGGAATCAGCTGGGTTGAATAGCCTGGGCTCGGAGCAGGCCCGGATCACCCTGGCAAGTCTTACGCAAGACGGGCGGCGGTAGGAGCGAGAGATGCGCAGGCTGCTCCTCACTATGACGACGTTGCTCTTGCTGGCTGGTTCTGTGTCGGCAGCTGAGACCAACAGCAGCCAGCCGCCGGTGCCCGTTCTGTCGTCCGGTAACTTCGCCCGGATCAGCTTGAGCGGTCAGGTGGTAGACGGGGACGGAAGTCCAATCCCGGGCGCAACCCTGGAGACGGGACACGCGAGCGCCATCGCCGACCAGCAAGGAGCTTTTCTCCTGTCTCTGAACCCGGGCGATTACAAGTTGCAAGTTTCAGCTCAGGGCTATGCTCCCATTACCGTACTCTTGTCGATCAAGTCGGACACGGATATCAAGATCCAAATGGGGGCATCGTCGACCGCCACGGTCGTGGCCCGCGCCGACGAAGTTTCGGCCGATCCTTCCACCCAGGTTTACTCGGCGGATGAGTTGATCGCAGCGAACCCGGGACTGCCTGGAGTGCCTGTGTCGGTGCCGGGGTTCCCGTCTGAAACCGCGTCGGGAGGTGTGAAAGCGCCGCAATACTTCGCTCCCGGAGTGGCCGGCGACCACGGGGAACCGATCGCGCAGTACATCCGGATTGGCGACTTTTTGTTTCAGAACAACCTGCCCGCGAACGCGCACGGCAACGGCTATGCCGATCCAAACCTGCTCATTCCCGCGGCCATCGGGAATGTCGCGGCCGATGCCGGTGCATTCGATGTGCGCCACGGAAACAACGCGGTAAACCTTGCGGTCGCGTATGGTCTTCGACCGCGGCTCGAACCGTTCGCTGAAATTAGCGGAGACCCGCACGACTACGACTTCGTATCCGGTTGGAGTCCTGCGAACCCGCAAATTGGCGCCTGGGTTGGACTTGAGGTCGCCGGTGGAAACGGGTTCCTGGCTTTGCCGGAGCATCGCAAGCAATACAAGATCAATGGAGAAAGATCATTCACGTTGGGCCGGCATCAGCTCACGCTGTTCGGCGCAGGCTACTACGGTTTCTCGCACGTCCCCGGGCTGGTGCCGATTGATACGCCGGTGCCGGGCGACACGATTGATCCGCGGCAACAGGATCTCACGCACACGTTATTATTCGTGGCCAGCGATACCTGGCAGATTTCCAACAAGCAGCAGGCACAGTTCTCCGGATTCTTTCGCACCTACAGCCTGAGGTTGCAGTCAGACTTTGGCGACGGCTTGATCCGGCAATCGGAATTCCGCACCGTGGCCGGAGGCAACGCATCCTTCAGCCGGCAAATCAATGGGAAGATTTCCTTCAGCGCAGGCCTGGACATGCGGCAAGATGCCCCACGCAACGCCGAACTCGCGCGGCCAGATGCGAACGGAGCATTCCAGCCGGTGACGCTGAACAACTTTACCATTGGAGACGTTGCGCCCTATGCCTCCATCAACGGTGCGCTTTCGAAGTTTCTGAGCTACAGCTTGGGTGTGCGTAGGGATGAGATTTTCTTCAACAATACTGATCGACTGTTTCCCGGGAATTCGTATGAGAGCAACCCGGGTCTGACTTCCCCGCGTGGCACGCTCGCGTTCCATGCGCCCGAGAAGACCCGCATCCCCGTGCTCTCCTTCAGTTACGGCGAGGCGTTTCACACCAATGATCCGCGAATTGGCCTGGGTGAGAGTAAGGGAACGCCGATCGCGACTTCACATGCCTATCAGCTAGTCGCTGCGGAGACTGTGGCGGGAACTCAGTTTCGACTGACGCTAAGCCGGGTTAGCAATTCGCAGGAATTGGCCAGAATCGATCCCGATACCGGCTTGCAGCAAGATGTAGGGCCATCGCTGATTCACTCGCTCAGCTTTTCGGCGCATCATCATTTCTCGTTCGGCTCCCTGCAGGCCACGTTCGCGCGGGCCACGGCGAGAGAAACACTGACCGGGCAGGGTGTCCCCGAAGCGCCACGTCTGATTTGGGATGTGTCCGGCACAACGGTTCGTCTGCCATGGCGGCTGCGTGCCGGAGCCGAACTGGAATACGTTGGACGCAAGCCCTTGGGCGACGGCTTCACCGCGGTGCCGGTGCGCGAGATTCGCGGGTCTTTGACGCGTAGCTTCAGTGATGGGCTCTTTGAGGCAGGGGTCCACTT
>Ga0210410_10006133_pt1 | contig 10462 bp, 10 predicted proteins | sample IncBWC4MmetaG_FD_161058 | JGI IMG/M metagenome (GOLD analysis project Ga0210410, IMG submission 161058) | Forest soil microbial communities from Barre Woods Harvard Forest LTER site, Petersham, Massachusetts, United States - Inc-BW-C-4-M | ecosystem: Environmental > Terrestrial > Soil >... | reverse complement strand
ACCCAGCGCTTCCTTCGTCGCCACAACATCACGAAATTCAGGTCGAACCCGTTCTTCCCGGTGAACACCCTGATGCTGATGCGCGGCGTCGTCGCTGCCGAGTTCGAAGGCCTGTTCGGGCCCTATTTCCGCGCCGCCTATCACCACATGTGGGTTGAGCCCAAGAAGATGGACGATCCGCAGGTTTTCCGCGATGCCTTCCTGACTTCGGGGCTCGACATCGATCGCATCATCGCCCGTGCCCAGCAGGACGACGTCAAGAAGAAGCTGATCGAGAACACCAACAGCGCGGTGGCGCGCGGCACGTTCGGCTCCCCGACCTTCTTCGTCGGCAACGAGATCTATTTCGGCAAGGACAGCCTGCGCGACGTCGAGGAAGAAGTCGTCGCGCAACAGGCCGCGGCGCGGCGCAAGACTGCATGAGCGTGCCCTAGCATCGAGAGCAAACCGAGCCCGGACAAGGGCCCTTGCAGCGGGAGGTGTCATTGGTGAGTTGGCAGCAGGCGGCAGCCGAGATTCTGAATGTGTTGCCGAGCCGCATCCATGAGGTAATGGATCCGCATGTAGCCGCCACGCCCGACCGGGTAGCGCTGATCGACGACAACGAGACCCTAACCTATCGCGAGCTCGATCGTGTGGTTCAGGGCACGGCGGATGCGCTGCGCGCACTCGGCATCCGCGCCGGCGACCGCATGATGATCGTCAGCGAGAACTCGATTCCGCTCGCGTGTCTGCTCCTGGCCGCAAGCCGCCTCGATGCCTGGACGATTGTTGCTAATCCGCGGCTGTCGCCGCGCGAATTAGATCAGATCAGTGATCACAGCGGCGCCCGGCGCATGTTCTTCACGGTTGAGGTCTCGGAAGAAGCGGCCGCGCACGCGGCGCGTTACGGCGCGCCGGCGCAGGATGTTGGGCCGCTCTACGGCATCGGCGTTTCCGTGCTGAACAAAGCGACGCAGCCCGAGGCGGTCGAGGCTGATGGCGCAAGTCAGGTCGCGGTCCTCATCTACACCTCCGGCACGACCGGAATGCCGAAGGGCGTCATGCTCACGCACCGGAACCTGCTGTTCTCGGCGCAAACCACGGCGAACTTGCGCAATATGACGGCGCAGGACGTACAGTATTGCGTGCTACCGATCTCGCACATCGTCGGCATCTCGCTGTTGACGATGACGCTGATGGTCGGCGCGGTGACACGGCTGGTCAGCAGGTATAACCCGGCCGCGCTTGCCAAAGCGCTGGCCGAAGAAGGCGTCACGCTCTTGAATGGCGTGCCCGCCACCTATCAGCGCCTGCTGGAATACAAGCAGATGGCGGGCTTGCCGAAGCTAGAGCGCGGCGCGCTGCGCCTGATGAGCGTCGCCGGCGCGCCGCTTGATCTCGAGCTCAAGGAGCGGGTGGAGAAGGAACTCGGACTTCCTTTGTCCAACGCGTTTGGCATCACCGAATGCTCGCCGGGGATTTCCGGTGTCCGTCCGGAGGCGACGCGCAGCGACAATTCGGTCGGCACCCTAGTGCCGGGCGTCGAGGCCAGGATTGTCGGCCGCGACGGCGCCGTGGTGGCGAACGGCGAGATCGGCGAATTGCACGTCCGCGGACCGAATGTGATGCGCGGCTATTACCGGGCGCCCGACCTCACGGCGAAAGCGATTGATCCTGACGGCTGGTTCAACAGCGGCGACCTCGCGCGCTTCGAAGCCGATGCGTTGTTCATCGTTGGCCGCACCAAGGAGATGATCATCCGTTCCGGCTTCAACGTCTATCCGGCCGAGGTTGAGGCGGTGCTGAGCACTCATTCCGCGGTGGTGCAATGCGCTGTGGTCGGACGGCCGGTCGAGGGCAATGAAGAGATCGTGGCCTTCGTCCAGCTGCTGAAGGGTTCCAAGGCTACCGCGCAGGACCTCATGGCTCATGTCGCGCCGCGGCTCACCTCCTACAAGCGGCCATCCGAGATCATTCTCATGGACGCACTGCCCGCCACCTCGACGGGCAAACTCTTGAAGCACAAGCTGGCGGAGTCGCTGCGCAACTGAAGCGGGCGAGATCGCTTCACCACTCACTTTGCAAAGCCGGAGAAGACCCTTGCAGAAGAGAAACAGAACGGTCGCGGTGATCGGCGCCGGCGACTTTATCGGCGGCGAGATCGCCAAGAAGTTCGCCTCCGAAGGCTTCACCATCTTCGCTGGCCGCCGTAACGGCGCCAAGCTGGAGCCGCTGGTCAAGGAGATCGAGGCCGCTGGCGGCGAGATCCACGCCCGTTCGCTCGACGCGCGCAAGGAAGAAGAGATCATCTCCTTCCTTAACGATGCCGAGAAGCACGCGCCGATGGAGGTCTGCATCTTCAACATCGGCGCCAACGTCAACTTCCCGATCCTTGAGACCACCGAGCGCGTGTTCCGGAAAGTTTGGGAAATGGCATGCTATTCCGGCTTCCTTGCCGGGCGCGAGGCGGCGCGGCTGATGCTGGCGCGCGGCGGCGGCAACATCTTCTTCACCGGAGCCACCGCGTCCTTGCGCGGTGGTAGCGGCTTTGCGGCATTTGCCAGTGCCAAGTTCGGCCTTCGCGCGGTGGCGCAGGCGATGGCGCGCGAATTAGGGCCGAAGAACATCCATGTCGCGCACCTCATCATCGACTCCGGGGTCGATACGGAATGGGTGCGTCAGCGCCGCATCGAGGCGCTCGGCCCCAATGCGCTCGATGATCCCGACCTGCTGATGCCGCCGTCCTCGGTCGCAACATCCTACTGGCAGCTCTACCAGCAGCCGAAGAGCGCCTGGACCTTCGAGTTGGAAATCCGTCCCTTCGGCGAAAAGTGGTAGGGAGCATCCCCGATGGAACTGGTGCTGTCTCCGGAAGACGCGGCATTTCGCGACGAGGTGCGCACATTCATCGCTGAAAATTACCCGGCGGAGATGCGTGTTGCCAATCCTGAGACCGACTTGAGCAAGGAGCAGATGCTGCTGTGGCATCGCATCCTGCACAAGAAGGGCTGGATCGCGCCGCTCTGGCCAAAGGACTATGGCGGTCCCGGCTGGTCGATCACCAGGCGCTTCATCTTCGAACAAGAGACGACGCGCGCCGGCACGTTGCCGCCACTGGCGTTCAGCGTCACCATGGTCGGCCCCGTGATCTATACGTTCGGCAATGAGGCGCAGAAGAAGAAGTTTCTGCCGCGCATCCTGTCCGGCGAGGACTGGTGGTGCCAGGGCTATTCCGAGCCCGGCTCGGGCTCCGACCTCGCCACCGTCCGCACTAAGGCGGTGCGCGCCGGCGACCATTACATCGTCAACGGCCACAAGACCTGGACCACGCTGGCCCAGCACGCCGACTGGATCTTCTGCCTGGTTCGCACCGATTCATCAGCCAAGCCACAGTCGGGTATCTCCTTCCTGTTGATCGACATGAAGACGCCGGGCGTCTCCGTGCGGCCGATCATCACGATTGACGGCTCTCACGAGGTCAACGACGTCATCCTTGATGACGTCCGCGTGCCGGTCGAGAACCTGATCGGCGAAGAGAACAAGGGCTGGACCTACGCGAAATTCCTTCTCGGCAATGAGCGCACCAGCATGGCCGGGATCGGCCGCTCGACCCGCTACATCGAGCGGTTGAAGAAGATCGTGAAGGCCGAGATCCCGGAAGACGATCCCGCCCATCTCGAATTCATCCGGGACATTGCCCGCGTCGAGCTCGACGTGCTTGCGTTGGAGGCGACCGAGCTTCGCGTCGTCGCACAGATGGCGCGCGGCATCGATCCGGGGCCGGCGGCATCGCTGTTCAAGATCCGTGGCACGGAAATCTTCCAAAACATCACAGAGCTGACCCACCGCGCGATCGGCAATTACGGGCTTGCGATCCGCGAGCACCCAGTCAGCGCCAACCACTTCATGCCGGGTCCGGACTACGGCCACACCGCGTCGGAGAAGTATCTCAACTCGCGCAAGCTCAGCATCTACGGTGGGTCGAACGAGATCCAGCGCAACATCATCGCCAAAGCGGTACTCGGTCTCTAGCAACAGCGCAACGAGAGGATCGGATGGATATCCAGTTCACGGAAGAGCAGGAATTGTTGCGATCCAGCGTTCAGCGCCTGCTGCACGATCAGTATGGTTTCGACGCGCGCCGCAAGATCGTCGCGAGCGAAGAGGGCTTCAGCCGCAAACAATGGCAGGCCTTCGCCGAGCTCGGCCTGTTCGCGGCGCCGTTCTCCGAGGGCGTCGGCGGGCTCGGCGGCGTGCCGCTGTCGGCCATGATCATCATGCAGGAATTCGGCCGTCACCTTGTGGTCGAGCCGTTCGTGGAGACGATCGTGCTCGCCGGTGGCCTGATCGAACAGATGGGATCGGAGGAGCAGAAGCAGGCCTTCATTCCCGACATCATCGCGGGAGCGAAGATCTGGGCCCTTGCCTGGACCGAAAAGGGCTCGCGCTTCGATCTCGCGACTGTTACGACCACGGCGCGCAGCGATGGCCAGGAATACGTCCTGAATGGCGAGAAGACGGCCGTGATCGCGGCGCCCTGGGCAGATTATTTGATCGTTTCTGCGCGCACCTCAGGCCACCGCCACGATCGCGGCGGTGTCAGCCTGTTCGTGGTCGATCGCCGCGCCGCCAATCTGGATCTGCAGAGCTTCAAGACCATCGATGGTCGCCGTGCCGCTGAAGTCAACCTGCGTGATGTCCGCGGCCAGTTGCTCGGGCGAGAAGGCGAGGGTGTCATGGCGTTGGAGGCATGCCGCGACCGGGCTATCGGCGCGCTTTGCGCCGAAGTGGTCGGAGCGATCGGTGAACTGAATTCAGCGACGCTGGAGTACTCAAAGACGCGAAGGCAGTTCGGCGTCACGATCGGCTCGTTCCAGGTGCTGCAGCACCGGATGGTCGACATGTTCATTGCGCACCAGGAAGCGCTCTCCCTGATGCAGCATCTCAATCTCAGCCTCGGCACCGCCGACCCCGGCGTTTCGCGCCTTGCGTCCGGCGCCAAGTCGAAGATCGGGTATGCCGGCAGGTTTATCGCCGATCAGGCGGTCCAGCTTCACGGAGGTATGGGCATGACCGACGAACTAAATGTCGGCCATTACTTCAAACGCATTTCCTCCATCAACATCCAGTTCGGAGATCCCGCCTACCACGTGCTGCGCTACGCCCAGCTCGACACGGCGGCTTAAGCAGAGAGGCAAATATGACGACTGAGGCAGTAATCGTTTCCACCGCGCGCACCGGCGTCGGCAAGGCCTATCGCGGCGCGCTCAACAACGCCGACGGCCCGACCTTGGCCGGCCACGTAATGGCCGAGGCGGTTAAGCGCGCCGGCATTGCGCCCGGAGAGGTCGAGGACGTGGTGATGGGCTGCGCGATGCAGCAGGGCACCATGGTGATGAACGTCGCCCGCAAGGGGGCGATCCGTGCCGGCCTACCGGTGACCGTGGCCGGCACCACCATCGACCGGCAGTGTGCCTCCGGCCTGCAGGCGATCGCAGTCGCTGCGCGCTCGGTCATGCTCGACGGCGTCGAGATCGCGATTGGCGGCGGCATCGAATCGATCAGCCTTGTTCAGAACGAGCACATGAACAAGTTCCATGCCGTCGACGATGAGCTGATGGCGATGAAGCCGGAAATATACATGCCGATGCTCGAGACCGCCGAGGTCGTCGCAGAACGCTACAAGATCGGTCGCGACAAGCAAGATGAATACAGCCTCGAGTGCCAGCGCCGCGTCGGCGCCGCGTTGCAGGGCGGCCGCTTCAATGACGAGATCGTGCCGTTCACGACCAAAATGGCGGTGGTCAACAAGGACACCAAGGAGGTCAGCTACCAGCAGGTGACGCTTTCGAAGGACGAGGGCCCGCGTCCAGACACCACCGCCGAAGGCCTGGCCAAGATCAAGCCGGTGTTCGAGGGCAAGACAATCAGCGCCGGCAACGCCAGCCAGCTCTCGGACGGCGCCTCGGCGTGCGTGATCATGAGCGACAGGATTGCGGTACAGAAGGGGTTGAAGCCGCTTGGCATCTTCCGCGGCTTCGTCGCCGCCGGCGTCGAGCCGGACGAGATGGGCGTCGGCCCAGTCGCCGCGATCCCGCGGCTCTTGAAGCGCCACAATTTGAAGATCGACGACATCGACCTCTGGGAGCTCAACGAGGCCTATGCGGTGCAGGTGATCTATTGCCGCGACAAGCTCGGTATCGATCCGAACAAGCTAAACGTCAACGGCGGCTCGATCGCGATCGGCCATCCCTATGGCATGACCGGGGCGCGGCTGACCGGCCACCTCCTGATCGAGGGCCGGCGGCGCAAGGTGAAATACGGCGTGGTGACCATGTGCATCGGTGGCGGTATGGGCGCGGCCGGCTTGTTTGAAATCGTCCACTGATCGGAAACGCAGGAGATATTCGTGAAGACAGCGATCACTGAACTGTTCGGCATCCAGCATCCGATCATCCAGGGCGGCATGCACTATGTCGGCTTCGCCGAGCTCGCCGCTGCGGTGTCGAACGCCGGGGGGCTCGGCATCATCACCGGCCTGACGCAGAAGACGCCGGAACTGCTGGCGAAGGAGATCGTGCGCTGCCGCGACATGACCGACAAGCCGTTCGGCGTGAATCTCACCTTCCTGCCGAGCTTTACTGCACCGGCCTATCCAGAATATATCGCCGCGATCCGCGAAGGCGGCGTCAGGATCGTGGAGACTGCGGGTCGCAGTCCGGAGCAGTACATGCCGGCCCTGAAGGCGGCCGGCATCAAGGTGATCCACAAATGTACCTCGGTGCGGCATTCGCTGAAAGCCGAGAAGATCGGCTGTGATGCGGTCAGCGTCGACGGGTTTGAGTGCGGCGGCCATCCCGGCGAGGACGACATCCCGAACATGATCCTGCTACCGCGGGCGGCGGATGAACTGAAGGTTCCGTTCGTGGCCTCCGGCGGCATGGCGGATGCGCGCAGCCTGGTCGCCGCGCTGTCGATGGGCGCCGCGGGCATGAACATGGGCACGCGCTTCATCGCGACCAAGGAGGCGCCGGTCCATCTCAATGTGAAGAAGGCGCTGGTCGAGGCGACCGAGCTCGACACCCGCCTTGTAATGCGCGCGCTGCGCAACACCGAGCGCGTTCTGAAGAACAAGGGCGTCGATGACATGCTCGAGATCGAGCGCGAGAAGGGGGCCAGCCTGAAGATCCAGGATATCCACGAGCAGGTTGCGGGCGTCTATCCGAAGGTCATGGTCGACGGCGACATGGATGCCGGCGCTTGGAGCTGCGGGATGGTGGTCGGCCTGATCAACGATGTTCCGACCGTCAAGGAGCTCATCGATCGCATCATGGCGGACGCCGAGGCGATCATCCGGCAGCGGCTGACAGGTTTCCTCGACGGCGTCGAGGCGCAGAAGCCCGCCCGCGCGTTTGCCTGACGGAGAATGTTATGACCGAGCACGTCAAAACCGAAATCGTAGACGGCGTCATGACGCTGACATTGCAGCGTCCAGAGAAGAAGAACGCACTGACCGGCGCCATGTATGACGCGTTGTCGGGTGCGCTTAAACAGGCAGAGACGGATGCTTCCGTCCGCGTGGTCGTGTTCCAGGGCGAGGGCGATAGCTTTACGGCCGGCAATGATCTGGCGGATTTCGCAAGCCAGGCTCGCGGCGAAGATTCCGTCGACAGTCCTGCCCATCGCTTCATCGAAACCGTCAGCAAGGCCAGCAAGCCGTTGGTCGCCGCCGTACAGGGGAATGCCGTCGGCGTCGGCACCACCATGCTATTGCACTGTGATCTCGTCTATCTCGCCGACAATGCGCGGCTGAGCACGCCCTTCGTCAATCTCGCGCTGGTTCCGGAAGCGGCGTCGAGCTGGCTATTGCCAGTGCGGATCGGGCACGCGCGCGCTTACGCCATGTTCGCGTTGGGAGAGCCGATGGAGGCGGCCGCTGCACTGGTGTGTGGCCTGGCCAATGCAGTGGTGCCGCGGGACGAACTGCGCAAGAGAGCGCTTGACGCGGCGATCGCGCTGACCAAGCGCCCCGCGGGCTCGCTGAGCCTGACCAAGAAGCTGATGCGTGATCACCAGCGGATCGCGGCGCAGATCGCCGAGGAAGGGCAATTGTTCAAGGAGCGCTTGAAGACACCGGAGGCGCGCGAGGCGTTTGCCGCATTCGCCGAACGAAGGTCACCAGACTTTGCGAAGTTGCTGCCCTAACGTTCGGGAGCGCCGGCTCGGGGATCACCCTGCGGGCACTAAGTTCATCAGGAGCAATCCACGATGGCTGACCTACGAATATTCTCATACTTGCCGAACCCGCGTGTATGGAAGGCGACCATCGCTGCCCGATTCTGCGGAGTGGACGTCGAGATCAGGGGGGCGTCCGGCAACGAGTTGAGGGACTGGCTGTGGGACTACGACGCGCGTCCCCTGGTCGAGCAGGAACGTCAATCGCTTTCGTCCCTTTCCCGAACGGGGCGGGTCGGGCTGACCGGCGCCCAGCTCTTCAAGACCGATGCCTTCCTGGAAGCGCAGCCGTTCGGCAACGTGCCCGCCGCTTTCGGGCCCAATGGAAAGATCGGAATCTTCGAGTCGAACAGCATCATGCGGGCGGTGGCTCGTCTGGGCGAAGCGACATTCCCGCTCTACGGGCGTGACGCTTATGAGGCCTCCAGGATCGACAGTTTTCTGGATGTCAGCCTTGTCTTTGCCAGGGATTCGCAGATCTATCTCCTTGCGCTTTCGGATGGCACAGTCGATGCGGCTATTCACGCGCGAGCCAAACAGGCATTTGCGATCTATGCCTCGGGGCTTGAACAAGCGTTGTCTCCACGGCGGGACACGCTTGTAGGGAACGGTATTTCGCTGGCCGACATCTGCTTTGCTGCCGAACTTGCGCTGTTCATGAATGAGCACGCGCGGGTCGAGCAGTTGAGCGAGCGCGGGCTGGACAAGATCCTGCACGCGGGGGTCCGGAATGACTACCCGCTGGTGTTCGCTCACTTTGCTCGACTGGTCGATCACGAGCACTTCAGGCAGGACCTCAAGCCGTATGTTGAAAAATTGGTGTCTAAGGCGGCCGCCTGAACATGAAGGCTGCCGGCTCCAACGTGGAGGTTTGATCGCATGGCCGAGCCTGTTTGTCTGATATCCGGCGTTGGACCCGGCACGGGTTCGGCACTCGCCAAGAGATTTGCTGAAGGCGGTTATCGCTTGGCCCTCCTCGCAAGGAACGAGGAGCGTCTTGCCGCTCTCGAGAAACAACTGGCGGACGCAAAGGGATATCGATGCGATGTGTCGGATCCTGCGCAGATCGAAGCGGTGGCGTCCGCGGTGGAACGCGATCTCGGCAATCCGAGCGTCATCGTCCACAACGCCGTTGGGGGAGCATTCGGCACGTTCCGGGAGATAGATCCATCAATTCTGAACCGCAACTTCCAGGTTAACACGATGGGCCTGCTGTACCTGGCCAGGCGATTTTGTCCTGCGATGGTCAACGCCGGCAAGGGCGCCATAGTAGCCACTGGGAATACTTCGGCGTTGCGGGGCAAGCCTGCCTTCGCCGGTTTCGCGCCGACCAAGGCAGCGCAGCGGATCCTCGCCGAGGCTATGGCACGCGAGCTGGGCCCACAAGGCGTGCACGTCGCCTATGTCGTTGTCGACGCTGTGATTGACCTGGAGTGGACGAGGAAACGCTTCCACGACCGGCCGGACGACTTCTTCATCAGGCCTCGAGCGATCGCGGACGAGATTTGGCATGTCGTTCACCAGGATCGCAGCGCGTGGTCATTCAACGTCGAGCTGCGGCCCTTTGGAGAAAACTGGTAGCCGCAACGCAAGGACAACGGCGAACGCGCAAAGAATGTGAGAGCTGGTCAATTCATAACAACCCAGGGGAGAGTTTGATGTTGTTGAGGAAGATTGCAGTATCGCTTGCGGCGCTGACGGCGCTCGCCGCCGGCCCCGACAACAGCATGGCCTATACGCAGCTTCAGCTTCAACGCTGGACGGGAAGCTCCTGGGAACAGTTCGGCGGCGTGCTGAGTGCGGACCAAAAGTGAGCTGGAGCGGGCTCGGCTGGTCCGTCGCGGAGGTTGCTCGGGCGGTACGGGCGGCTAGGATCGGAGTCGGGCAAGAACCCGACGATCGATAGTGCAAGAATGATACCGCTAGGGAGTTACTGCGCCGTACAGGGCCATGCGCGGGAGCTAAAGCGCCAAAGCGCGCCTCAGCCGTAAGTCTCCGCGATGAAGTCGATGAAGGCACGAAGTTTCGGAGTCATCTTGCGATTCTTCGGCCATAGGATCTGGCGTGTGCGCGCCTGCGTTTTGTAGTTGGACAGCAAGACCTGCAGCCGGCCTGCAGCGATATCTTCAACAAGAAGTTCGTCGCGCATCAGCACGATGCCGGCACCGGCGAGTGCGGCATAGCGGATGCCGAACGCGCTATTGATGGTCAGGCGGCTCCTGACGTCGACCTGGACTTCGCCTTC
>Ga0210410_10006132_pt1 | contig 10462 bp, 7 predicted proteins | sample IncBWC4MmetaG_FD_161058 | JGI IMG/M metagenome (GOLD analysis project Ga0210410, IMG submission 161058) | Forest soil microbial communities from Barre Woods Harvard Forest LTER site, Petersham, Massachusetts, United States - Inc-BW-C-4-M | ecosystem: Environmental > Terrestrial > Soil >... | reverse complement strand
CTCCGGCAGCTCATCCAGGAACAGCACGCCGTTGTGCCCAAGCGAGACTTCGCCCGGCCTCGGCACGGCTCCCCCGCCGATAAGCCCGGCATCGCTGATGGTGTGGTGTGGCGAACGGAACGGCCGCGTGCCAACTAGGCCGCGTGCATCCTCAAGGACTCCCGCGACGCTGTGAATGCGCGTGGTTTCGATAGCCTCATCGAGCGACATGGGCGGCAAGATTGTGGGGATGCGCTTCGCGAGCATAGTCTTGCCCGCTCCGGGTGGGCCGATGAACAGAATGTTGTGACCACCGGCGCAAGACACTTCCAGAGCGCGCTTTGCTGCCTGTTGTCCGTGCACGTCACGCAAGTCGACCGCGTATTGTGCTGCTTCGCTGAGCAACTGGCGCGCATCGACCCGCACCGGCTGGAACGATTCGGGCGAGTTCACCAAATCCACCGCCTGCGGCAGCGACTTCAGCCCGAACACGTCGATACCTTCCACAACGGCGGCCTCGCGCGCATTTGCTTCCGGCACAGCCACCGATTTCAAGCCAACTTCCCGTGCCGCAAGCGCCGCCGACAGCGCTCCCCGCACAGGACGCACGCTGCCGTCCAGCGAGAGCTCGCCCAGGAACATGCACTTATCCAGCATCTTGCCGAAGAACTGCCCCATGCACCCGGTTAGGCCCAGCGCCATTGGCAGATCGAAAGCGGAGCCTTCCTTGCGGACATCGGCGGGCGCCAGGTTGATTGTGACGCCCTGGCCGTGGGGAAACTCGAAGCCACAGTTCCTCAGGGCGGACTTGATACGCTCGCGGCTCTCTTTCACGGCATTATCTGGCAGCCCGACCACGTTGAAATCCTGCATGCGCGCCGAACCTACATCCACCTCAACTTCGACCAGGTAAGCGTCGATGCCGTACACGGAAGCGCTGAGCGTCTTGAAGAGCATAGAGAGGGAGAGCGGAAAACGCAGGGCGCAGCATAAACCAATAGACTAATATACGCCAGAGATAACAAATCAACGTAGTGGGCGCTAACGGGCGGAGCAGCCATGCCGTTCTTTACAGTCGCTGACATACACACGTACTATTGGGCTGACCGGCACTCTGCAAACTCCTCCCGGCGTGAGGTTAGCTAATGATTGGCTGGATTATTTTGATCGCGCTGGTCCTGATCATTATTTTCTTGATCGGGATGTACAACAGCCTGGTGCGCCTGAAGGTTACTTGCGACAACGCCTGGGCGGACATCGATGTGCAGCTCAAGCGCCGCTACGACTTGATTCCAAACCTGGTGGAAACGGTCAAGGGTTACGCCGGACATGAAAAGGGCACGCTGGAAGCGGTAATCAACGCGCGCAATCGTGCCATGACCGCGACCAGCCCCGGCGACAGGGCGCAAGCGGAGAACATGCTTTCCGGCGCTCTGAAGACCTTGTTTGCGCTTTCGGAAGCGTATCCGCAACTGCGGGCCATCGAGAGTTTCACGTCTCTGCAGGCGTCACTCACTCAGATTGAGGACACGGTCCAGAACGCGCGTCGCTATTACAATGCTGTGGTCCGCGACTTGAACACAAAAATCCAGCAATTCCCCACCAATATCTTCGCGAACATGCTGGGATTCAAGCCGCGCGAATTCTTCGAAGTCTCCGCCCCCGCCGAGCGCGAAGCTCCCAAAGTCAGCTTCAGCGCGCCTACGACATGATGCGGGAGTCGCACACCGCATGATGCGCGTGCGCTGCCCAGTCATCAGGTTGCTCCTGTGCGTTGTTGTAACATCTGCTTTCTTTTTTCCAGCAGCTTCCGCTCTCAGCACACGTGAGCTACGCATCGAAAATTTCCATTCCGAAACCATCGTCATGCCGGATGGCTCGATCGATGTCACCGAAACCATTCAGGCGCATTTTATCGGCGGACCCTGGCACGGACTATACCGGGAGATTCCGGTTGAGTACGTTACGCCGCAAGCGCTCAATTACTCGTTGTTCCTAGACGTGAAGCGCGTAGCGGACGGAAACGGCCGCTCGCTCAAATTCGAAAGCAGCCGCGAACGCCATTACCGTAAGCTGAAAATCTACGTTCCAGATGCCGACAACTCCACGCAAAACATCTCCATTGAATACACCGTTTCCGATGCGCTCCGTTTTTTCGACGATCACGATGAGCTCTACTGGAACGTAACCGGCGACGAGTGGGACATTCCCATTCAGTCCGCCAGCGCACGCATCATCCTGCCCGAAGGCACAACGAATATTCGCGCCAATGTGTTCACCGGCGCTTACCGCTCCCGGGCGCAAAATGCCGATGTGGAAATCGCCGGAAACGGCGTCGAGGTCCGCACGCGTGAGCCTCTGCGCTTCCACGAAGGGCTGACCGTCGCTGTAGCTTTTGACAAAGGGTTCGTTCACGAACCGACAGTGGCAAGCAAAGTTGTGATGTTTTTCCGCAGCAACTGGCCGCTCGGCACTCCCATCGCCGCATTTCTGGTGATGTTCTATCTATGGTGGACGCGCGGCCGCGATCCGCGCCTTCGACCTATCGCCGCGCAGTATGAGCCCCCGGACCAACTTACTCCCGGGGAAGCCGGCACGCTGGTCGACAATTCCGCGGACATGCGCGACATCACGGCCTCGATAGTCGATCTTGCCGTTCGCGGCTACATCGTTATCGAGGAGCATCAAAAAGACCGCATGCTCGGCCTGATGCACGACAAGGACTACAACTTCATTGTGCAAAAGGATCGCGGGACATGGGCATCGCTCAAACCGCACGAGCAAGCGTTACTCGAGGGCCTGTTCACGGCGGGAACCGTGGGCGAATCTGTGTCCATGTCCAGCCTCGAAAACCATTTCTATACAAGTTTGCCGGAGATCAAGAGTGATATTTTTTCGTCTCTGATCACCCACGGCTACTACACCCGGCGCCCCGATAGCGTCCGTTCCGCATACATCGGTGCGGGCGTGGTCATTGGTTTCCTCGTCGCATTTGGCGGCGCAAAAATCGCATCGAGCCAGGGCACGGCTCCGCTCACCTTCATCATCGCCGGGCTCGCAACAGGTTTGGTCATCTGCGCCTTCGGGTGGTTCATGCCTGCGCACACGGAGCAGGGAACACGAGCACTGGAAGGCGTATTGGGCTTCGAAGATTTTCTCGTACACGTCGAATCCGACCGTTTCAATCGCATGATCAAAACGCCAGAAATGTTTGAGAAATTCTTGCCCTTCGCCATGGCCCTCGGAGTTGAGAAAAACTGGAGCCGGGCCTTCCAGGGAATCATGACCCAGCCGCCGCAATGGTATCGAGGCTCCTCCTACGGCCCGAACTTCTACCCTATGACCTTCGCCAACGATCTCGGGTATATGTCCTCGCGGGCCAGCAGCGTGATGACTTCAGCGCCGCGCAGCTCAGGCGGTTCTGGGTTTTCCGGTGGAGGCAGTTCCGGCGGAGGATTCGGCGGGGGTGGCGGGGGCGGTTTCTAATCGATGTTCGGTCCACCTTCTACCAATCGACATTCGTCATCTTGTTTTATAATCGGTGCGGAAATTACCATAGTCGCCGAAATTACTATTGACATAAGATAACTGATTCGGGCATCATTACCCTCGTAAGAATCTGCGCCCGGAGTGTTGAGCCTTCTCCGGGCTTTCTTCTCTCAAGATTACCCCGAGCGGAGCGACCCCAGCGGGCCACTTTCCGTCTCTCTTGCAAGTACCTTTAGAATGAACACTTGTAAAAGTGTATCAAAACAAAGGACTTTAACTCCCTTTAGAATGAACACTTATGCAAAACCCGGGGGGAGGGGGAGTTATTGTTAACCAGTGATCCGATAGGCAGAGCCGTTCCGAAGGCGATAACCGCTAGCTAAACGTGTGCCAATAAAACCCGACGGCTTCAGGACCCTGAATGACTAGGCTGCTCGATTTGCGAGGCGAGCCCATAAAGCTTCAGTACATCTTGCAAGGCTACAATCCCCTCCAATTTGTTTACGTCCGCGCGGCTGACCACCGGCAGCGCGTCTAAGCCCGCCGCGCCCATGCGTTCCAGCGCAACCGTCAGCGAGTGGTCCGAATGCAAGTGTGGAAACTCCTGCCCCCCGATCAAATCCGTCAGCTCGGAACTTGAGAGACCCTCAGCAGCGGCTTTTTCTAACATCGCGATGCTCACTATGCCCGCGACACCTCGTTCATTGCTCACCGGCCAGGCTCGTAGAGCGTTCGCGCGCATTTTTTCCAGTGCTTCCTGCGTCGTCATCTCTGCCCTTAGTAGTTGGTCCGCTGGTCGCATTGCGTTGATCACGCGGCGCTGCCCGGAAGTGATGCGCGATTCTGCCGTTGGCAAGTGAATGCCGTCCTGGTAAGCAAGAACTTCATAGATAGGCTGGGGCTGCAAGCGCGACGAAATGAAAAAGCTGACCAGATTGGAAATCATCAGCGGGACGATCACCGCGTAATCTCGGGTCGTTTCAAAGATCATGACCACGGAAGTCATCGGTGCTCGCACGATTCCTGCGAAGGCAGTGCCCATGCCGACGAGCGCGTAGGCGCCTGCATTGGCCACGTGCCCGGGAAAATAGTTGTGCGCCACGCCTCCGATGGTTCCGCCCAGCATCGCTCCCAGGAACAGCGCCGGCCCGAAGATGCCGCCCGCATTTCCGGATGCGTAGCTGATTACGACGGCAAAAAACTTCAGCACCAAAAGCAGGACCATCAGTCGGATGGCCATTCCGCCATTGAGCACCTTCCCGACGTAGCTGTAACCCACTCCGAGAATCTGGGGTACAAACCAGCCCATGATGCCCACCGCCACTCCGCCGATCGCCGGCTGGAACCACATTGTCTTTCGCGGCAGCCTCAGAAAGCGCTCGCGCAGCTTAAGCAACAACTTCGTGAACGCTACGGACAGCAGTCCGCCGAGCAATCCGAGTACGGCATAGATTAGGAACTCCGCCGGACTGACCAACTGATATTGCGGAACCTTGAAAAGGGGATCATTGCCCAAGAGCAATCGCAAAATGGCCCAGGAAGTCGCGGAAGCTAAGACCACGGAGCCGAGCACCGGAGCATTCAGGTCTCCGACAACTTCTTCCAACGCGAATAGCACAGCCGCAAGGGGCGTGTTGAAAGCCGCGGCAACCGCTGCTGCTGCGCCAACCGGAATGAGAGACTTGATCTTTTCGGGGCTAAGCCCGAGCCAGCGTCCGAGCAGCGATGCGATGCCTGCGCCCACTTGCACTGAGGGACCTTCGCGACCGAGTGGGATGCCGCTGGCAAGCGTCGCTGACGTGCAGAAAAACTTTCCGAGGACCGTACGAAGAGAAATGATCCCCCCGCGCGCAAACAAGGCCGCTTTGGTTTGCGGCACGCCGCTGCCCCGCGCGTCAGGAAAATATTTGTACAGCAGAAAGCCCATGGATAATGAGCCGACTATAGGAACGAACAGCCGTCGCCATGCCGGAGCCACAGCCGCGTCTATTCGCGCGCCAAATCGCTCGGTCAAAACGATGAAAGCCACGACGGTCACGCCAACGAGTGCACCGATTAACAGGGTCACCAGCAGAAACACCTGTTCCTCGCGCTGCTTCACTAGCTCGGCCCATTGCTGAGACGGCGTCCACCATCGCCCTTGGTTCGTTTGTTCCTTTGCGTCTGAAATCATGAACTCTCTTTGATTTACCCTTTGCTCTTTGGATGCCCACCGCCAATCAAGGAATGCGCCGCCGCAGGCGCCCCGAAACAAAGCGCGACTTTTTTGTGCCGGTTATGAGCCAGCGTGTGTCAGTGTGCTTCTTGGATTGTTCGCCGCTTCGCCGGCGTGCGCTTACTAGAAGTCTTTTCTCGATTCGACGGCGCCTTCCTGGAATTTGATTGCGGCGCCTTTTCAAGCAACTGATCGATCGCGCGGACCAGCGCATGTCCATTCGAGCGCAATTCACCAATGCGATGCCGGGCCACTTGTTCCAGCAAGCGCTCCCCGCGAGGCAGCAACGACACAATCACCCGTCGGCGGTCATCGCGCCCACGCGAGCGCCGCACATAGCCGTGCGTCTCCAGGCGATCAATCAGTTCCACCGTGCTGTGATGTTTCAGCACAAGCCGCTCCGCCAATGTCCGAATCGTCGCCTCTTCACCCGCCGGCAATCCTCGGATCGCAAGCAATAGCAGATACTGCTGCGGCTCCAGGCCGGCCGCTTGGGCAACAGCATCACCTTCCCTCAGGAAATGGCGGATGCGGTAACGCAACTCGGCCAAAGCCCTGTACTCGTCGGTGGTAATTTCCGCCGTCATTCTCGTAGTATATCGTATTGCGATACAGTTAGGCTCTCCCGGCTAGCTCAGCGTTCCAAGTAATTACCGTCGGATTTTCCTGTATCGTTGTCGATCGCATGAGACTGCATCGTTTGCTCCCGCACCTCCGCTCACGCCCTCGGCTGTTCGTTATACTTGCGCTGGTTGCCGCCGGTTGCGCCGAAATGAAAAAAATAGAGATGTCGCTATCCATGCCCACCGTTGCAATCCCCGGGCAAACCAGGCAAATCCCGGTTCTGAACGTCAAATTGGTTCGCGTATATCCACATGACCCGCACGCCTTCACGCAGGGGCTGGTGTATTGCGGCGGCTACTTGTACGAAAGCACCGGAATCGCCGGCCAATCGACTCTTCGTAAAGTTGCGCTGCAGACGGGACAAGTCATCCGGAAAGGCAGTCTGCCCTCGCAATACTTCGGCGAGGGGCTTACCATTTTTCACGAAAAGATCTACCAGCTAACGTGGCTCTCGAAAAAAGGATTTATCTATGACCTCCGCAGCTTTCGGCAAACCGGGGAATTTCCTTATGACGCCGAAGGTTGGGGGCTCACGCACGATGACAAGTCGCTGATTATGAGTGACGGCACGAACAAAATCCGGTACATCGACCCGGTTTCCTTTAGCGTCACGCGCACGCTTGAAGTGTACGCGGGAGGTGCGGGGGTCGCGAATTTGAATGAGCTGGAGTACGTGAAGGGCGAAATCTTCGCCAATATTTGGCACTCCCCGCGGATCGCTCGCGTCGATGCGCACTCTGGACAGGTGCTCGCGTGGATTGATCTCACCTCAATCGTCTCCAAGGAGCAACACGCCGAGGAAGCCGTATTGAATGGAATCGCGTATGACAAAGCCGGAGACAGGTTATTCGTCACGGGCAAGAACTGGTCGAACTTGTTCGAGATCAAGATCGAAGGCCATCCCCATTAGAGTGGGCCTGAGAGCCGGACCTCGATTCTGCCGAGTCTGTTCTTGGCAGGTCGAAAATTACAGTAATTTGCGAAACGCCTTCTGGGTCTTGTAGTGCTCGTATCCGTGCACTTCGTAAAACTTGTGCGCCCGCTCGCGAATTACGTTCGACCGCACGTTCATCCCCTTGCACCCGCGCCTTCGGGCCCACTCCTCGGCGGCTTGCAGCAGTTTGGCGCCTGCTCCCGCGCTACGTTGCCCATCGGCAACGATCAATCCGTTCACTTCCGCTCGAGTATCGCTCTCCAGCAAATGCGACGTGCTGACATGAAGCCAGCCAATCAAGCCGGCCGCCGGCGACTCCGCTACAAACACCGCATGTTTCGAAGCAGGCGCAAGCTGCCGCAATCTCGCAGCGATCTGCTCCGCCGAAGCTGGATAGCCCAGTTCTCCGGAGAGCTGCGCAATGCGCGCAGCATCGCCACGCCGCGCCTTACGAATTCTTATGCTCGTGCGATCTGCCATGGACGACTTCTAAAACTGCTTATCCGAATCGAGCAGAATTGTGACCGGGCCTTCATTGACCAGCTCCACCGACATCATCGCCTGAAATACTCCGGTCGCCACGGTGACGCCAAGTTCACGCAACGCTCTATTGAATTCTTCGTAGCGTGCCGCCGCTTGCTCCGGCGGCGCCGCGGAAATATAGCTCGGGCGCCGCTGCCCGCGCGCATCACCATACAGCGTGAATTGCGAAACGACCAACGCCGCACCCTTCACGTCGAGCAGCGAACGATTCATCTTCCCTTGTTCATCTTCGAAAATGCGCAGGTTCGCGACCTTGTCAGCCAGCGATGCCGCCACCGCAGGAGAGTCTTCCCGGCCAACGCCAAGCAGGATCATCAGGCCCGCGCCGATCTCACCCGAGACGCGTCCTGCGACAGTCACCTTGGCGCGGCTTACCCGCTGGAGCACGGCTCGCATAGTGTTTGTTCAAAAATCGGCCAAATTTAAGACGTGTCATCAGGCGCAAGTCTTTCGTGCCCGCCTACTGATCGGCTTTTTTCTCTTTCACTGGCTTCCGCGGCAGCAACTCCGGCAACTGTGCCACGTTAAACGCGAACACCGCCAGCACCTGGGCGCCTTCCGTCAAGTCGTCCCATCGCACATGCTCCAGCCTGTCCGCCTGCGAGTGATGCATCTTGTCGTAGTCCGCAATGTCCTGCACGCACCAGAATCCCGGCACGCCGGCCTCATCAAATGGCACATGGTCCGATCCGCCTTCGCTGCGCAGGCTCGGCTCCGCCAATCCGATCTCCTTCGCCTTAGCCAAAGGATACAGCGCGTGATCCACCGTCTCGCGCACGCCATAGTTGTGCATCAAGCCGATGGTCAGCACTTTCCCCGTGCCGGAGTCGTGTACCAGCACTCCGGAAATTTTCGGCAGCTCGTCCTTGTGCGCTTTCACATACGCGCGTGAGCCGTTCAATCCCTGCTCTTCGCCGGTAAACAGGACAAATCGAATCGTGCGCTTCGGCTTCACTCCCACTTTCTGCAGAGCCCGCGCCGCGGCGAGCACGGCCATGGACCCCGTGCCGTTGTCTGTCGCGCCCGTGCCCAAATCCCACGAATCCAGGTGCGCGCCAATGATTACAAACTCATCGGGCTGCTCCGTCCCGCGAATTTCCGCCACCGTGTTGTACACCTGCATCGGCTTGCCGCCGAGAGTCCCTTCGATATTTACTTCCGCCTCCGCCGACCCTTGCTCCTGCAAATGCCACAGGAGCTCATAATTCTCGCGCACAGCATACGCTGCTGGAACTAGCGCCGGCTGATAATCCCGCGACAGCACGGACATGTTCAGCAGCCCAAACTCTTTTTCCGAAGCGATCAGCACGGCATTGACTTTTTCCTCGGCAAACATTTTCATCGCCGCAAGCCTCGCCTGCCGGTACGCCGCCGGGTCGATGGGCTTTTCATTCACGGGATGGGCCAATGGAATCGTGCCCTTTCCCCAAGGAGTCGCCAGCGGGAACTCGGGCGGTTCCATCTTTCGCGGCGGACCAAATAAGACAATGGCGCCCTTCAATTTTCCTTTGTATTGCTCCAGGTCCTCTGTTTTTTCGACCGTGACGCCAACGACCGGCCCGCGCACCGAGCCATGCGTGCTCGGCGACCATCCTGCTGTCGCCAACGTCAGCCCTTGTTCCGTGGGCGCGATCAAGCGTCCGGTTGCGGGACCACGCGTCCAGTTATTCGCAATCGTCCAATCCTCCAGGTGCACGTTCGATAGCCCGGCCGCCTTGAATTGCTCCGCGGTCCAGTGGCTCGCCTGATCCAATTGGGCCGAACCGGTAAGTCGCGGGCCGATGTGCTCCGTCAAATACGTCAGGTCCGCCTTCAATGCCGGCGCATCCGCCTTGATCTGCTCCAGGATTTTCGTGTCCATCTCCGAAATCGGATCAGCCTTCGGCGCTTCCTCTTTTTTGCTGGCATCTTTCGCGGGATTGTACGGCAGCGGCCTTCGCGGCAGCATCACCGGAAGGTCCGCGGTATTGTAAGCCCACGTCGCCAGCACTTCAGCGCCCTGGTTCAAGTCGTCCTTCCAAACTTTGTCGAAGGTGTCCGACTGGCTGTGGTGCGTCAGGTTGTATTCGGCGCGGTCCTGAATGCAGAAAAATCCTGGCACGCCCACCTCGTCGAAGGAAAGGTGATCGGTCCCGAACGAACGCGCCACCCGCGGCTCGAGCAATTTCAATTCGCCGAGCGGCGCGAGCACTTGGTCCACTAATTCGCGATCCTGATAGTTGTCGTGCAGCCCCAGCGTCAGCACACGTCCCGTTCCCGTGTCATGAACCAACACCGCCGAAATATTCTCCAAATCTTTTGTATGCGCCTTCACATATTCTTGCGACCCGTAAAGCCCCTGCTCCTCGCCCGAAAACAGCACAAACCGAATCGTCCGCTTCGGCTTCAAATTGAGCTTAGCTAAAGCACGCGCCGCCTCCAGCACCGCCATCGAGCCCGTGCCGTTATCGGTTGAACCCGTTCCCAAATCCCACGAATCCAGGTGCCCGCCGATAATCACAACTTCTTCCGGCTTTTCCGATCCGCGAATTTCTGCAACCGTGTTGTACACGGTCATCGGCTTGTCGCCGATCGTGTTGGTCATTTCCATCTCGACCTGCACGGGCAGATGCCGCTGCAACATCCGAAAGATCGTGCGATAGCCCTCTCCGGTAATGAACGCCGTTGGAATCGGTCCA
>Ga0210410_10006131_pt1 | contig 10462 bp, 7 predicted proteins | sample IncBWC4MmetaG_FD_161058 | JGI IMG/M metagenome (GOLD analysis project Ga0210410, IMG submission 161058) | Forest soil microbial communities from Barre Woods Harvard Forest LTER site, Petersham, Massachusetts, United States - Inc-BW-C-4-M | ecosystem: Environmental > Terrestrial > Soil >... | reverse complement strand
CAGATCATGTGCCTTGCCGTCGATCGAAAGCGACACGCTGCCGCGCGCGGGCCGCACCAGTCCCATGACGCATTTGATCAGCGTGCTCTTGCCGTTGCCGTTGGTGCCGAGCAGCGCCACCGTCTCGCCGCTCTCGACACGCATCGAGACGCCGCGCAGCGCCTTGACCGCGCCATAGCCGGCATCGAGGCCCTCGATCGACAGCCTAAGTGCCAAGATAGGCCTCCTGAACACGCGGGTTCGCCATCACTTCGCCGGGTGGACCGACCGCAATCACCTTGCCGGCATCCAGGCACATCACCCGCTCGGAGAAACGCATCACCGCCTGCATGATGTGCTCGATCATGATGATGGCGATGTCCTGGCCACCGAGGCTGAGCAGGAGGTCCAGCACCTCGTCGACTTCGGAGTGCGACAGGCCGGCCATCGCTTCATCCGAGATTAGCAGTTTGGGTCCCGTCGCCATGGCGCGCGCCAGCTCCATCTTGCGCAGCTCGACTTGCGTGAGCGCGCTGGTCGCCGACAGGGCCTTGGGAGCGAGCCCGATGCGTGTCAGGATCGACATTGCCTCGTCACGCCGGTGCGCCTCGGTCTCGAACAGATGGCCGTGGGCGGCAAAGTCGAGCGCCACCATCAGGTTCTCGAGCACCGTCATGCTGTGGAAGGGCCGCGGCAGCTGGAAGCTGCGGGCAATGCCCCGATGCGAGCGCTGGTTGGCCGGCAAGGACGTGATGTCCTCGCCCGCAAACGTCACCGCGCCCTTGTTCGGACGCAGCGCGCCGGAAATGCAGTTGACCAGCGTGGTCTTGCCGGAGCCATTGGGCCCGATCAGGCCAAACCGTTCGCCCTTGCGGATTTCCACATTGATGTTGTCGAGCGCGACAAAGCCGCCAAAGGTCTTGGTCAGGGTGTCGATGCGCAGCAGCGGCGCTTCGCCCGCGGGGCCGGTCATGCATGCCCTCCCTTGCCCATGAAGCGGCTGACGAGGCCAATGATGCCCTTGGGCGCGGCCACGACAAACAGCACCAGCATCACGCCGAGCACGAGCACGTTGACCTCGGAGGAAATCGTCACCGCCAAAAATTGCTGTGTGGTGGCAAGCAGGACCGCGCCGATGACCGGGCCGATCCAGTGCGCGGTGCCGCCGATCAGCGACATCGCCAGCACCGAGACCGAATAGTTCAGGTTGAACGCCGAGTCCGGATTGGCGAATGACAGATACAACGCCGCCGGCGCACCGCCGGCCGAGATCAGCGCACCCGAGATCATGCAGGCCAACAGCTTCAGCCGCAGCGTCGGCACGCCGGTGCATTCGGCGGCCAGCTCATCGTCGCGCAGCGCCTGCAGACCGCGGCCCATCCGCGAGTTCTGGATGAATCGCGCCACGGCGATCGCGACGACGACCAGCAACGCCTGCACGAAGAACAGCATCTTCACATAGCTGTCGAATGGCGGCATCACCGGCGGCCGCTGCAACTGAATGCCGGCGGCGCCGCCGACAAAGCGCCAGTTCGTGATCGTGGTTTCGATGATGATGGCGACCGCAATGGTGGCAATCGAGAAGAAGATGCCGCGCATCCGCAGTGTCAGCAGGCCGACGCCGAGGCCGAGCAGGCCGCCCATGATGGCAGCCACCAGGATCTGCACGCCAAGCGGCGCGCCGTAGGCCTGGATCAGCAGCACGGAGGTATAGACCCCGACACCGAAAAAGGCGTTGGTGCCGAAATTGACGTAGCCGGCATAGCCGCCGAGGATGGTCCAGGCGACCGACAACACCACGAATTGCAGGATCACGTAGCCTGCAAAGAACGGATATTCATTGCGGATGAACTGCGTCATCAGCAGGACGACGATCAGGAAGATCGCCACGCCGAGCCAGAAGGCAATCGAGCTACGCTGCATGGATCACCTGCCGAGCAGGCCCTGCGGCCGCACCGCGAGCACGGCCAGCAGCAGCGTGAACGAGATCGCCGGCGCCCAGGAAGCGCCGAACATGGTGAGCACGATCGTCTCGGCAACACCGAGGATCAGGGACGCAATCAGCGTGCCGGAGATGCTGCCGAGCCCGGCCATCACCACAACACAGAAGGTGCGGCCGATATAGACGCGGTCGAGCGTCGGCTCGACCGGCGCGACAATGATGAGCAGCGCACCGGCGAGCCCCAGCACGGCGGTCGCGATCCCGAAGGCAAATTGTTTGATGCGGACGGGATTGGCGCCCATCAGGCGCAGCCCCTCCTCGTCCTGTGCCACGGCGCGGATCGCCCGCCCCATGAAGGTCTTCGACAAATAGATGGCGAGCACCCCGGTCAGCGCCAGCGCGACGCCGAAGGCGACAAGCTGCCGGATCGGGATGCGCATAGCGCCGATCCGCCAGGCCTTGCCGATATAGGACGCCGTCACGGAGCGCTGATCGACGCCGAAATGCAGGATGATCAAGACTTCGATGATGAAGGCGACCCCGAAAAAGAAGGCGATGCCGCGCACGCCGGCATCGCTGCCTCGCTTTTCGAAGGTCTCGTAATAGATGCGATAGGTGATCAGCCCCAGCACGAAGAACACCGGCGTGATGATCAGCCCCGCCACGAGCGGATCGATGTCGTAGCTGTCGTTGAGCAGGAACACGCCGTAGGAAGCCAGCACCAGGAAGGCCGGATGGGCGACATGCGGCACGTCGAGTAGCCCGAAGGAGATCGACAGGCCGATGCTGACGGCTGCATAGAAGCAGCCGAGCAGCAGGCCCAGCACGACAGCGTCGCGCAGCAAGTCCATCGAGACCACTAAGCCCCTCCTCGCGTCTCGAAGCCGGCCGCGTGTTACTGGCGGGCGTCCTCAAAGGGCGTGATCAAGTCGCCAGTCTTCAGATTGTCGGGGAACAGGATCACCTGCTTACCGGCCTGGCGGAACTGGTCCATGTTCTTGTCTTTGATACCGCGGAACTGCGCTTCGAGTGTCGCGCTCTGCTTCCATTCGCCGTCATCCGCATAGGTGATCGATCCGACAATGGTCTTGTGCGTGTGCTCGCGCAGATATTTGGCAAGCGTCTTCTGATCGAGCGATTTGGTGGCGTTGACCGCCTGCTCGATCATCTGGCCCATGGCGTAGCCATAGGGTGCGATGTAGAAGCCGAGCGGATCGACCTTCGCTTCGGCGGCGCGTTTGGTGTACTTCTCGAAGAACTCCTTGGTGCCGTCAAAGTTCATGCTGGGTTCCGGCAGCCAGGTATTGTAGTTCACGACACCGTTGAGCAGCGACCCCATGTTCTCCATCACGGACGCAAATTGCAGGCCGACCATGGCGCCGCCGAAGATCTTGACGTTGTCGCCGACCCCGATCTCGTTGACGGCACGCATGATCGCTGCCGAATCCGGCGGATAGGACGCGACGAACACGATGTCGGGCTTGGCGGCATTGAGCGCGCGGATGATGCCGGAGAATTCGGCCGTGCTTGGCGGATAGGACTGATCGAACACGATGTTCAGCCCCTTCTTCTTGGCCACGTCGCGCGCCGTCGTGATCAGGTTCTGGGCGAATTCCTGGTCGGCCGAGAGCAGTGCGACACTCTTGCCACCCGCCTTCTGGCCGAGGCCGAGGAAGCCGGTCGCCCAGCTATCGGCCGGTCCCCATGGCGCGTTGTTGAACCACATGTCGTGATGGATCTTGCTGTTCACCTGGAACGAGAAATTGCCCATCAGGAGCAGCCCGCGCTGCTTGACCAGCGGCAAGATCGGAGCCGTCGGCACCGTGGCATAGGGCGCAAACAACAGGTCGACCTTGTCGACGTCGATCAGCTTGGCATAGAGCGCCGGCGTCTCCGAAGCGCTGGACTTGTCGTCATAGACGACCAGCTCGACCTTGCGGCCGAGCAGACCACCCTTGGCGTTGACGTCGTCGCGCCAGATCTCGATTCCGAGCAGCGAAGGCTTGCCGCCGCCGGCAAGACCGCCGGTCTGCGGCATCGACATGCCGATCTTGATCGGCGGCTCCTCGGCATAGGCCGTTGAAGTTAGCCCAAGCGCAACGACGGCCGTTGCCCAGCCGATCAGCGTCCTACGATTCATGTTCCCCTCTACGCAGTTTTTTTGATGATTGGTACTTGGCCGATTTCTTGGTCGATTTCTTGGTCGATTTTTGGAGTCTTGTCGAGCAGCCTTAACTTGCCGCGGGCGCGGCAACTTTCGCTTCCTTCAGGATCGCCGACGGGTCGGAGCCGACGCGACCGCTGGTCTTGTCCGCCTCGCCTTCGCGCGACAGCTTGAGGTCGAAGCGAATGCTCGGCACATCAGGAATTGGGCAGTCCGGATCGTTCGGAACGATATCGACGGCGAGATCGTCCGAAGAGCCGAACACGACGTCGTCGTCCAGATGCGGATCGTCGCGCAGATAGAGCGCGGTGACGAGCTCGCGATAGCCGGGAGTGCCGACCAGGAAATGAATATGGGCCGGCCGCATGCCGTGACGCCTCTGCGCCTTCACCATGACGCCGACCGGGCCATCCATCGGAATGGAATAGCCGCGCGGCTTGACGGTGCGCACGACATAGAAGCCATTTTTGTCCGTCGTGAAGACGCCGCGATAATCCACGGACGTGGCGTCCTCCTGGATGTCATAAAGGCCGTCGGCGCTGGTCTGCCAGACCGAGACAGTGGCGTCCGCCAGCGGTTTGCCCTGGATGTCGGTGATGCGGCCGTAGAGCACGCATTCGGTGCCGGGCTTCACGTGCTTCGCAATCTGGCTGCCGGCCGCGAGCGTCGGCGACGCTTCGCGATAGAAGGGGCCGAGCAGGCTGGTGTGGGTGCCCTCCTCAATCGCGGTCTTGTCATGCAAGCCGTTGACCAGCGCCGACAGGCCGAGCGTATCGGAAAGCAGGATAAACTCCTGGCGGGCCGGCGTGCACATCTTGCCGACCAAAGTCATGAACTCGATGCCCTTGATCCATTCGCCGGGGGTCAGGTTCACTTCGCGGGCGAAGGCGTGCAAATGTTTGACGGCGGCGGCCATGACCTCCCGCATCCGCGGGTCGGAGGTGGTCGACATCTGGTCCAGCACGGCATCCGTGATGGTTTCGGGTGTCAGTTCCCGCATAACTCGTCCTCCCTCGATCCCGCCGGCTTTCCGCTGCTGCGGCGGTAACCTAGCGCCCCCGGCACGAGGCCGTCCAGAGCGCAGAAAGGCTTAGGGAACTAGAGCATGATCCGGAAAAGTGTGCAGCGGTTTTCCGAAAAGATCATGCTCAATCAAAAGCCTAAAGCGCGATGATGATTCAACCCAATCTCATCGCGCTTTAGGGACCAAATGACGTTCGCCGCACTGCGGCATCGCTCGAAAAGGCTCACTCGCAGCGGACGTCCAAGCCGGCTGCACTCAATTTAGTCAGGACGTCATCGAGATGGGCGCGGTCCCTCGTTTCAATGACGAGCTGGAGCAACGTCGCCTTGGCCGGCAGGTCGGAAAACGTCCGCTGGTGTGACACTTCGATGATATTCGCTCCGACCTCGGCCAGGAGCGTTGCGACCGTGGCCAACTGGCCGGGCCGATCGACGATATCGAGCGATAGTTGCGTGAGCCGCCCCTCACGCGCGAGCTCGCGGGTCAGCACCGAGGCAATCAGGCGCGTGTCGATATTGCCGCCGGTCAGCACGAGGCCGACATTGCGGCCCGCAAACAGCGCCGGCTTGGCCTGTATCGCCGCCAAGCCTGCGGCGCCGGCGCCTTCGACAATCGTCTTTTCGATATTGATCAAGGCGGCAACTGCCCGCTCGATCTCCATCTCTGTGACGAGAATGATGTCGTCCACCAGCGCGCGGATGACTTCGGTTGCGATCTTGCCGGGCGCCTTGACGGCGATGCCTTCGGCCAGCGTATCGCCCCGCATCGGCAAATGCGCGCCCTTGATGACATTGTACATGGACGGATAGAGCGCGGCCTCGACGCCGATGACGCGCAAATCCGGCTTGAGCGACTTGGCCGCCACCGCAATGCCCGAGATCAGCCCGCCGCCGCCGATGGGGACGACCAGCGTGTCCAACGCGGGCACGGCCTTGAGCATTTCCGGTCCGATCGTGCCTTGCCCTGCAATGATCAGCGGGTCGTCATAGGGATGGATCAGGGTCATGCCATGGGCGCTGCCATGCGCCTCGGCGACCGCGCCGGCCTCCTCCACCGTCTGGCCGGATAGGATAATGGTGGCGCCATGCCGGCGGGTGTTCTCGATCTTCACCATGGGCGTGCCGACCGGCATCACAATGGTCGCGGGGATGCCGAGACGTTGCGCGTGATAGGCAACGCCCTGGGCGTGATTTCCGGCCGACATCGCGATCACGCCGCGCTGGCGCTGTTCGGCCGACAGCGCGCTCAGGCAATTGAGCGCGCCGCGCTCCTTGAAGGTCGAGGTGAATTGCAGGTTTTCGAATTTCAGCCAGATCCGGCAGCCGCAGATTTCCCCAAGGGTGCGGCTTTCATTACAGGCGGTGACGATGACCGAGCCGGCGATGGTCGCCGCTGCCCTGGTGATATCTGCCGGCTTGATGGGAAGGTTTTCCATGGCGGATGCCGAGCCTTGTCCAAATCAGCGGCGGAAATGTGGGTTATCTCCCGTTCGCCTTCAAGCGACTTCAAGTTCAAGCGACTTGCGCCGCGCGGTCAAATCGGTCGATGATGCGAAATACCTCCGCAGCTGCGCAAGGCCGGCTGAAATAATACCCCTGCCCCTCGGTGCAGCCGGCCCGCCGGATCACCTCAAGCTGCTCGGACGTCTCGATACCTTCGGCCGTGGTGGTCATGCCGAGATTGATGCCGAGATTGGCAACAGTGCGCACGATCGCCTCGCTTCCGACGGTTTCACCCAGCGTGCCGACAAAGGAGCGGTCGATCTTGATCTTGTCGAACGGGAACTTGCGCAAATAGCTCAACGACGAATAGCCGACGCCAAAATCGTCCATGCTGACGCGGATGCCGAGCGTGCGAAACTGATGCAGGATCGCAATCGTCGCGGCGTCATCCTGCAAGAGCGCGCTCTCGGTCACCTCGAGTTCGAGGCGATGGGGAGCTAGTCCGGTCGCGGCCAGGGCACTGGTCACCATGGCAGCGAGCCCACGCGAGCGGAACTGTACCGGGGAGAGATTGACTGCGACGGTGACATAGCTCGGCCATTGGGCGGCTGCGGCGCAGGCCGTGCGCAGCACCCATTCGCCGATCGGCACGATCAGGCCGGTTTCTTCCGCCACGGGGATGAAGTCCGCCGGGCCGATCGGCCCTCGCCTCGGATTGTCCCAGCGCAGCAAGGCCTCGAAGCCCGTCAGTTGGCCGTTATCGAGCCGTATCTGCGGCTGATAGACCAGATGAAACTCGCCCGCCTCCAACGCACCGCGCAACTCCATTTCGATCACGTGACGCGTCGAGGCCTGTTCTTCCATTTCGGAGCGGAAGAACTCGTGGCAGCCGCGGCCCTTGGCTTTGGCCTGATAGAGCGCAAGGTCGCCGCATTTCATCAATTGCTCGGCTTCCAGCCCGTCGACGGGAGCAATGGCGACGCCGATGCTGACGCCGGAATGGACCAGTTGACCATCGAACAGCGGCGGGTGGCTGATGATCTCGACCAGACGGCGCGCGAGATGCTCGGCGGATTCCGGCTGCGGCCCGCATTGCAGGACGGCGAACTCGTCGCCGCCCAGCCGCGCGATCGTGTCTTTTTCGCCGACGCATTCGCGCAGGCGGTCGGCGACCCAGCAGAGCAACCGGTCGCCGATGGCGTGGCCCAGCCGGTCGTTGACCGTCTTGAAGTTGTCGAGGTCGAGGCACAAGACGGCCATTGGGTTGCCGTCAGCCGCCACGCGGGCAAGCCCCTCGTCCATCTTCTCGCGAAACAGCATGCGGTTGGGCAGATCCGTCAGCGCATCATGCTGCGCCATATGCGCCACCCTCGCCTCGGCCTTGTGCCGCTCGGTCACGTCCTCATAGGTGATGACCCAGCCGCCATGCTCCATCGGGCTGTGATGCAGCTTGATGATGCGGCCATCGCCGAGGTGACGGTGGATGGTGCGCACCCCGTCCCTCAGCTTGCCGGCATATTCGTCAAAGAGCCTCTCGGCGCTGGTCGCCGGATGATTGCCGAGCGCACAGCTATGCTCCATGATCTCGCGCATGCTGACGCCAGGCCGCACGATGTCTGGCGGTAGGCGATAGATGTCGAGATAGCGCCTGTTGCAGACGATGACGCGCAGGTTGGTGTCGAGCATGCACAGACCCTGCGACATGTTGTTGAGTGCGGCATCGAAGCGGCGATGCTGCTCGCTCAGTTCCTCATGTGCGTTCTCGCGCTCGGTGATGTCTTCGTAGGTGCCGACAAAGCCGCCGTCAGGAAGCGGCCGGTAGCGGACCGCGATCAGGCGGCCACTGGCCATGCGACGGTGCAGCACGGCGTTGTCAAGATTGATGATCCGCTCGCGCGCCGCCGTCATGATCTGTTCTGAATTGTAGTCGGCGGAATAGGCCCCGTTCCGCATGGTAATCTCGACCAGCTCGGACAGATGCGTGCCGGGCTTCGCCTCTTCCGCCGTCAGCCTGTAGAAATCGAGGTATTGGCTATTGCGGCAGACCAGCCGCATGTCCTTGTCGTAAACGCACAGCCCATGCGCCATGTTCTCGAGCGCCGCATCGAGCAGCAGGTTTTGCTGCTTGAGCGCGTCTTCGTAGCGCGTCCGGTCGGTGATGTCGTAGCAGGCCGTAACCCAACCGCCGTCCGGCATCGGGCTCGATATCGCCTGGATGGTGCGGCCATCGCCGCAGGTCATCACGCCGACACTGGACTCACCGCGGGTAATTTCGTTTCTGCGCCTGACGTAGATATCTTCCGCCGATTGTCCCGGCGCGTGTCCTTGCGCGACAAAATGCACGATCAGATCGCGCAGGCTGATGCCGGGCTTGATGACATCAGGATCGAGCCGGTAGATGCGCAGATATTGCTCGTTGCAGAGGATCAGGCGCTCATCGGCACCGAACAGGGTCAGCCCGTGCGACATGTGCGCGACCGCACGCTCGATGCGGTCGGTCTGGACCTGCAGTGCGGTTTCGAGCTTGGCGCGCCTTGTGACGTCGTCACAAACGGTAATCCAGGAACCATCGGCCAACGGCCTGATGTCCAGCGTCATGATCATGCCGTTCGGCATCTCCTGCTGCGCGCTGAACGGCTTTCGAGCGGCGACCAGCGCGAAGCGCTCGCGGCAGATCGGCTCGACCCGCTCGGGCTGGAAATTGCCGCAGTCGGCGCTGTGCTCCATCAATTCCCGGTAGGTCATTCCCGGACGCACCACGTCCGCCGACAGGTTGAATAATTCGATGAAACGGCGATTGAACAGCACGACCCGGTTGTCGACGTCGTAAATGCAGACGCCCTGCGCGGCGCTGTCGAGGGCGACACGGCTCAAGGCCAGCAACGCCTCGGTCGACGCCATCTTCGGTGAAGGGGCTTTGCTGCTTTGGCTCATGCGGGCCGCGACTTCCAGGCGTAAACGATTTGGCAATCATACCGTTCGTCCCGCTAGGCTAGCGTCCATGCGGGAATATAATCTTAAGGACGGTAGTTACCGGATCGTCACCGCGCTCTGGAGTGTTTGAGCATGATCTCTTCGGAAAATGGGTTCCGGATCATGCTCAATCGCGTTTAAATTGCCGGGAACGAGAGGCCCGCCACAGCGTCCAAAGGATCGAAAACCGCGATCGCGCCCGCAAGACGAAGGGATCGTTGTCGGCGCGCGACATCCGCGCGAGATCGCGGCGGACCAGCGCCAACGGCAGGAAGGCCGGCCGCACCCTCGCCGGCACCTGTGCCAGCAGTCCTTCGGCCGTCAGCAGATGCTCCCGCGCCTCGTTGAGCAACTGGTCGACCGCGGCGCGCAACTTCGGCGTCTGCTTGCCCGAAAACACCTCCTCCATGCCGCTGCCCTGGCTTTGCAGGAACTGCAGCGGCAGGAAGATCTGCCGGCGCGCCGCATCCCGCGGCAGCGAGGCGACGACCTGCACAAATCCCTCGGCAAAACCCGCATGGCGAGCCAGATGCTCGATCTCGGCCGATGGCGGCGCCAGGACCCGCGCTGCCAGTCCGAACACCGCAGACGCCGTCTCATGGACGTAGCCTTCGAGCGCGGCCAGCGTCGGCATCGGATCGTTGTAGAGATCGAACTGATGCTCGTCGATCAGCCGAGACATCGGCTTGGCGGGAAGCCCGTAGGTGCGGATCGCTGCCGAGAGCTCGGACGCGACCGGATTTCCCTCGACCCCGCCATGGCCGGCGCCGGCCAACAGATCGGTCCACCACTGCATCCGGATTTCGCCCGGTAAGGGCTGGCTGACCTGGTCGCGGATGCGGGAAATCTCGACATTGAAGGCATAGAGCGCAAGCAGCGCGCGCCGATTCTCGGCGGGGACAAACAGCGTCGAGGCGTAGCGCGCGAAGTCGTGGCTG
>Ga0210410_10006130_pt1 | contig 10466 bp, 8 predicted proteins | sample IncBWC4MmetaG_FD_161058 | JGI IMG/M metagenome (GOLD analysis project Ga0210410, IMG submission 161058) | Forest soil microbial communities from Barre Woods Harvard Forest LTER site, Petersham, Massachusetts, United States - Inc-BW-C-4-M | ecosystem: Environmental > Terrestrial > Soil >... | reverse complement strand
GAGCCAGATGCTGCGGCGGCTGACGCTGCCGGTCGCGCGCATCACCAACTTCGACGAGCTCCCGACACGATTTCGTGCGGTGGCCACCGACCTCGAGAGCGGTGAGCCGGTGATCCTCGGTTCCGGCGACCTGACGAGCGCGATGCACGCCAGCGTATCCGCGCCCGGCATCTTCGCTCCGGTGGAGCGCCAGGGGCGGGTGCTGGTCGACGGCGGCATCGCCGACAACGTCCCGGTGGACGTGGCGCGCGCGATGGGGGTCGACCTGCTGATCGTGGTCGACGTGGGCTCGCCGCTGCAGCAGCGCAGCAAGCTTACGGACATCACCGCGATCTCCAACCAGATGGTGGCCATCCTCCTGCGCCGCAACGCCGAGCAGCAGCTCGCCACGCTCAACCCGCGGGATATTCTCATCTCGCCGGCGCTCGGGGACGCCTCCTCGTTCGACTTCGGCGCGGTGGCGCGCTACATCAGCGTCGGGGAGGCCGCGGGGCGCGCCGCCGCCTCGCAGCTCGCGCCGCTCGCGGTCAGCGACGGCGAGATACAGCGCTATCAAAAGCGGCGCGAAGCGCTGCGCCTGCCGCCGCCGGTCATCCAATTCGTGCAGGCGGACGGCGCCTCGGAGCAGTACTCCCAGTCGCTCGACCGGTTGTTCAGGGACATGGCCGGCAAGCCGCTCGACCCAGGTGCGGTCGCACGACGGGTGACGGCGCTCTACGGCCTCGGCGGTCTCGACACGCTCGACTATCGCGTGGTGGGGAGGGAGGACTACTACGGGCTGGCGCTCGATGCGCGCCAGAGCTCGCAGGGCCCGAACTACCTGCGCTTCGGCCTGAGTCTCCAGGACGATTTCGAGGGGCATGCCACCTACGACGCGGCCGTGCGCTTCGTCATGTCCGACATCACCCGCAACGCAGGCGAGTGGGTCACGGACCTGCAGGGAGGCACCACCTCGCTGGCCTCGACGGAGCTGTTCCTGCCGCTCGCGCAGTTCTCCGGCTGGTTCGTGATGCCGCATGTTTCGGACATGGCCCGCGAGCTGTACATCATCAATGGGCAGAGCCTCGAGGCGGAGTACCGGCTGCACACGTTCCAGTATGGGTCGGACTTCGGCTACCAGCTCGGCAACTGGGGCGAGGCGCGCGTCGGCGTGCAGCGTCAGCAGGGCCACTACGTGCTCGAGATCGGCGACCCGACGGATCCGAATCTGCCCGTGCAGAATCTGATGCCGTTCAATCTGATCAACTACTTCGCGCGCTTCACCTATGACCGGCTCGACGACATCAACTTCCCGCACAGCGGTCAGCAGGCGACTCTGCAGTGGAGCGCCAATCGCAACGCCACCCTCGGACAGTACTCGGACCAGGTGACCGCCAGCTACCTCGGCGCCTATTCCTTCGGCCGCGACACCTTCTCGTTCTCCGCCGCGGGCGGCACGACGCTGCAGGCTAACGTCACCGACCTGAATCTGCAGTTCCCGCTCGGCGGCTTCCTGAATCTTTCGGGACTGCGCGCAAACTCGCTGCTCGGATCCAACTTCGGCATCGCACGCATCCTTTACTACCGGCAGATCGGCCGGGGCGGGCCGGGCTACTTCGACGTGCCGACGTATCTGGGCGCCTCGCTCGAGGCTGGCAATGTCTGGCAGAGCCGCAGTGCTGCGAGCTTCGGCAACACACGAAAGGACGCCAGCGTGTTTCTCGGCATGGACACTCTGCTCGGGCCGCTCTATGTCGCCACCGGCTTCGATCAGCACGGCAACCAGGCCTTCTACCTGTTCCTCGGCCGGACGTTCTAGAGCTCCCGGCGATAGACGATGAATCCGGAGCGCTCCGCAACCGCGGCGTAGAGCCGCATCGCGCTGTGATTCGATTCGTGCGTCTGCCAGTACAGGCGCGTGGCGCCTGCGGCGCGCACACGCTCGGCAACGGCGTCGAGCAGCGCCCGGCCGACGCCGTGGCCGCGGGCGCGTTCGGCAGTGTAGAGGTCCTGCAGGTAGCAAACGGGCTCGATGCGGATCGTGCTGCGGTGGAACAGGTAGTGGGCGAGGCCAACGAGCTGGCCTGCAGCCTCGGCGACCAGCGCATGTACGGGCTCGGCGGCGTCGAGGAACCGCAGCCAGGTCGTCCAGGTGATCTCGGCGGGCAGGGCCGACGGGCCCGCGCGGCCGTAGAAGGCGTTGTAGCCGTCCCAGAGCGGCAACCACTGCGCGAAGTCCGCCGCCGCCACCGGGCGAACGAGCGCCTCGCCCGGCCGCGCCGTCATGCGTCGCCGGTCGGGACGATCGCGGCGGTCTCGGCCATGAGGATCACCGTGCGCTCGGGCGCTCGCGTGCGGTGGACCACGCCCTTAGGTACGACGAAGCCCTCCTGCGGCCTGAGCTCGATCGATCGGCCCTCGAGGTCGATGATGAAACGGCCCTCGAGCACGAAGAAGAACTCGTCGTCTTCGTCATGCTTGTGCCAGTGGTACTCGCCCGGCTGGAATACGCCGAGGCGAATGACCGAATCGTTGACCTGGCAGAGTGTCTGGTTGTACCAGGGGTGCTGAACTTCCGCGACCAGGGTCGGCACGTCGACCACGCTCAAGGGAGCGAATTTGATGTCGAGGTGCGTCTCGTAGGGGTAGCTCGCGGGGTCCTTTTTTTCCGGGCTGACCATGCGCATTCTCCTTCGCTCCGGTCGTCGGTGCGCGGCTCACAACCTAACAGGTGCAGAACGGCCAGGGCAGCTACGGCGGGCGGCGGTTCCACCCAGGCTGTTCCGCAGCGCGACCGGTACAGCCCTCGGCGCAGGCCGATGTCCGCCGAAATCGCTCCCCGCTGCGCAGCCGGCAAAAGCCGCGCCTTTTGCCGGCGGCAATCAGGGTAATGTCCGCTGAAATCGCTTCCTGCGATTTCAGCCAATATAAACTAGAGTCCGCGGCTCTCGGCGAGCTTCTCGATCTTCTTGAATACCAGGGCAGGCTTGTCGCCGGCGCGCGAGTACTCGTGCCGCCGGCTCATCTCCGCCAGCGCCGCATCGCGCTCGACCGGCGTCGGGTACCAGTGGAGGCGCTGCCACTCGGGTCCCAGGAGCTTACGGAACGGGTCCCCCGGCGGCAGGCTCACGCGGATCCCGTAGGGACGCAGCTTCTCGATCGGCGGGGTGGTCAGATTCTGTGACTGGCTGATGCCCATGCGGAAAAGCTTAGCACGGGACCGTGAGGGGCTTGAGTCACTGCGCCGATGTCCCCAAACTGGACGGCAGTACCTAGAGGAGGCTCCCATGGCCCTGGCGCGCAAGAGATCGGACATGCCCGCAAAGAGCGAGGCCCTGCCCGGACGCGGCACACCGATGAAGGTCCGCGAGGTCCATTTCGTCAACGGTCACCGCACCATCCCGCCGTTCCCCGCCGGCATGCGCGAGGCGATATTCGCGCTTGGCTGCTTCTGGGGTGCGGAGCGGCTCTTCTGGGAGCTGCCGGGCGTCTATTCGACGGCCGTGGGCTACGCCGGCGGCTTCACCCGCAACCCGACCTACGAGGAGGTTTGCACCGGGGACACCGGACACGCCGAGGTCGTGCGGGTGATCTACGACCCGAAGAAGATCGGATACGAGCAGCTCCTGAAGGCGTTCTGGGAAGCGCACGATCCCACGCAGGGCATGCGCCAGGGCAACGACATCGGCACGCAGTACCGCTCCGCGATCTACGCGCTCGACGAGGGGCAACGGGCGGCCGCCGAGGAGTCGCGGCGCATATACCAGACAGGCCTCACGGGCGCCGGGCGCGGGACGATCACCACCGAGGTCCGCGACGCGCCGGAGTTCTTCTACGCCGAGGACTATCACCAGCAATACCTCGCGAAGAATCCGGACGGCTACTGCGGCATCGGCGGGTGCGGGGTGCCCTACAAGTCCGCGGGGTTGCAGGTGGGGGAGAGGGCGTAGTCGCCGGCTTCACCGGCGCCGATGTCTAGCGGAAATCTACCGGTGATTCAGACCTGGGAAAGTCCTCGGGGAAGGGCCTCCTTGCTCGCGTAATTCACGATCGGCGGGTCGAGACGCAGTCCTGCATCGAGATCCCGAACTCGTCGGAAGATCCAGAGGGTATCGCGAGTTTGGCGCGACCTGCATCCGCCCCGGCACTCGCGGCCGTAACCAAAACGTCACGTTCCAGTCGCCGCACTGTAGGTTGCCCGCGCTAGCATCCGTGCGCGATGTGCGGGCGATGCACGCATCGCTCACCGGCTTACCTCTGTGTACCGACCAAAGGGATCAGCAATGAACTTACCGAATGCCGCTCCGGCGCTCGCCGGCGCGTTGAGTCTGCTCATGACCTGCGGCAACGCTGCGCCCGCGCAGGCCGAGAACGCGTCATCCGCCAGCGGCGTCCGCCACGTACTTCTCATCAGCATCGACGGCATGCACGCCGTGGATTTCACCAACTGCTCGCGCGGGCTCGCGGCCGTCAACAACGGCAATCCGTACTGCCCGAACCTCGCCGCACTGGGTGCGACCGGCGTCAACTACGTGGCCGCGAGCACCTCAAGGCCGTCGGACTCGTTCCCCGGCCTGATGACCCTCGTGAGCGGCGCGACGCCGCGCCTGCTGGGCGTGTATTACGACGTGGCCTATGACCGCTCACTGGACGGTCCGGCGCAAACCACCGGCAACGGCAATCCGGCCGCGTCGTGCACCGGGGGTACGGCGCCGACGGGCTACACCACCGAGTTCGAGGAAGGCATCGATCTCGACAAGACGATGCTGAACGGTGGCGCGCCGAACGCGAGCCTCACGGACGGTGGTATCGCCTCGCTCGATTCCACCAAGCTCGACCGCGATCCGAAAAGGAACTGCGCTCCGGTGTTTCCGTGGCACTTCGTGCGCACCAACACGATCTTCGGCGTGATCCACAAGGCCGGCGGCTACACGGCCTGGTCGGACAAACATCCCTCATACTCCTCAGTCGCCGGGCAGGACGGCGTAGAGGTGCTCGATGACTATTACTCGCCGGAGATCAACTCCAACGTGATCCCGTTGCCCGGCGTGACGACGATTGATGGCCTCTCCTGCGACCCCGTTCCCGACCCCAACGCCGACACCGCCGCCTGGGACACGAGCTTCGACCATTCCAAGTGCTACGACACCTTGAAGGTGCAGGCGATTCTGCATGAGATCGACGGCCAGGATCACCTCGGCCTGCGCGCGACCAAGACGCCGACCATCCTCGGCATGAACTTTCAGGCGGTGAGCGTCGGCCAGAAGGTGATCGACAACGGCATCCATGGCGGTTATCTCGACGCGGCCGGCACCCCGAGCACCAGCCTCGTGAGCCAGATCAGCTTCGTGGATATGTCGATCGGGGCTATGGTGGCGGAGCTCAAGCGTCGGGACCTGTTCGACTCGACGCTCATCGTCATCACCGCGAAGCATGGGCAGTCGCCGATCGATCCGGCGCTCTACTTCCCGGTTCCCGGGCCTAACGGCAGCAACGGGCAGTCTCCGGCGACCATCATTTCCAATCAATTGCACGCCGCGATGCCTGCGTCGGAGGACCCAAACGGCAGCGGTATCGGCTCGACCGAGGACGACGTGTCGCTCGTGTGGCTGACGAGCCCGTCCTACACCACGCAGGCCGTGGGGCTGCTCGAGGCCAACCGGGCGCTGTTCGGCGGGGGGCAGCTTTATTACGGGCCGACCCTCGCGCTCAACTACGGCAACCCGGGATTGCCGCCCTACGGCGATCCGCGCACGCCTGACATCATCGTCACGCCGAACGTAGGCGTCACCTACACCGGCAGCTCGACCAAGCAGGCAGAGCACGGCGGCTTCTCGCACGACGACACCAACGTGCTGCTGCTGCTCTCGAATCCCGGGTTGGCTCGCAGGACGGTCTACACCCCGGTCGGCACGCTGCAGGTCGCCCCGACGGTCCTCACCGCGCTCGGGCTCGATCCGAAGACGCTCGACGGCGTGCGGATCGAGGGAACAGCGGCTCTGCCCGGCGTTGAGTTCACGCGATAAGGGTGAGCTGTCTCCGCCGAACTACTGGCAGGGCATCGTATGGCCTGCCGGATGAGGGCCACGGACGGCCCGCGCCAGATAAGCGTTGATCTGCTCCGCCCATTCCGGTCCCGCGTGGCGGTCGTTGGTCGCCATGCCGGATACCAGATCATCGGCGCGTGACGCGAGGGACGTCCGGTCGTACTGAACCTGGACGTCGGTCGTCGGCCCTCGGTCAAGCACCGTGAGCGTTATGAGAGTGACCATCACATCGGGCACGACGTACACGTACTGTACTCGTCCGGCAGCCTGATCGAAGGCTGTAGCGACCCAGGTCGCCACTCGCCCCTCTTGCGCGATGCGGAACACCATCCCCGCGCAATCGGTGGCCGGTCTCGGCCAAACGAAGTCCGGAATCCACCCCGGGGCCCACGCCTTCTCCTGCAGGGCACCGAAAAGGGGAAACACCTCGGTGTAGGGAGCCTGCGCCGTGAAGGCGAACCGCTCTGACGTATGCACCCGCTCATCGGGGGTCGTGTCCGCGCGAGCGGGAAAGCTCGTCGTGCTCGGGAGGAGCAGGGCCGCTGCGAAAGCGCGGAGCGCGCTACCTTTCATGGCAGGTCCTTTGGTCTGATGTCAACGGTACCATGGTACCAGGGTACCATAAGAATGCCCCTGTTTGCAGCACGGGCGGCAGCGCCGCCACGCACCGTCCTCGCGTACCTGACCAGCAATGTGGGCTTTCCGGTCTCAGGGCGTATGATCGGCTCCTGACCAGAGTCACGGGGGTTCGCGATGCTCAGGCGCTTGCTCAGCATTATCGCGCTCGCCGCCGCTGTTGCCTTGGCAGCTCACGCGCCGGTTGTGTCCGCGGCGGAGAAGAACGCCAAGGTGCTCAGCGCGGCGCAGGCGGCCCGCGCCGCTGAGCTGCAACTGCTCGAGCAGGTCGTGAACATCGACTCCGGGACGGGCGATGTCGAGGGCGGGCGCAAGGTGGCGGGCGTGCTGATTCCGCGCCTGAAGGCGCTCGGAATGACGCTCGAGTCCGTTCCGGCCGAGGAGGCCGGACTGGCGGAGAATACGGTGGCGACGCTGAGCGGTCAGGGCAAGAGCCGCATTCTCATGATCGGGCATATCGACACGGTGTTCGAGCCCGGCACCGCGCAACGCCGGCCCTTTCGGACCGACGACAAACGAGCCTACGGTCCGGGCGTGTCCGATGAGAAGGGCGGGGTGGTCGAGGGTCTCTACGCGCTGCAAATCCTCCACGATCTGGGCTACACGAATTTCGGCAAGATCGTTCTTCTGATGGAGACCTCGGAGGAACGCGGCTCGCCCGGCACGAGGGCCCTCATCGGTAGACTCCTCAAGGATGCCGACGTCGAACTGAACCTCGAGCCGGGTGACCTCCCGGACACACTTACCGTGTGGCGCAAGGGCGCTGACACCTTCCGCATCGAGGTCAAGGGACGCGCCGCACACGCGGGTATCGCTCCCCAGGATGGCCGGAATGCCGCACTCGAGCTGATCCATCAGCTCTCCGGACTCGATGTCTTTCCGAAGTCCGGCGACGGTCTCACCGTGAATCTCACCGTCATGCATGCCGGCACACGCGGCAACATCATCCCCGAGGACGCCTGGGCGCAGGTCAACGTACGAGTGCGCGACAAGGCCGACTTCGAGCGGGTCGCGCAGGTATTGCGCAAGAATGCCGAGACCACGGTGATCCCCGACACCAAGGTCACCGTCAGCCACGGGGAGGGCTTCCCACCGCTGCCCAACAATCCCGCCACCGACAAGCTCGCGGCACGGGCGCAGCGGATCTATGCGGGCATTGGCCGCAGTCTGACCCCGGGCGGCAACGGCGGGTCGTCCGAGTCAGCGCTCGCGGCGGATGCGGGGGTTGCTGCGCTGGACGGACTCGGGCCTGTCGGAGGCGGATTTCACTCGGAGAAGGAATTTCTCGAGTTGGATAGCGTAACCGCCCGGCTTTACCTGCTCACCATGCTGCTGATGGACTTAGGCAAGAGTCCCCCGCAGTAACGGGACCGGCCTGGCGATGAAGCGCGCACAAACGCGCCGAGCCGGGCGTCTATACCCGTCAGTGGATCGAGGACGTCCTGGGCGCGCCGCCCTGACGAACCAGGGGCGGCGCGCCCGAAGTCGTCAGGGCTTGGTGCCGTCGCTCTTCGGAGCGTCGGACGCGGGTGCCGCGGGCGCGGCCGCAGGTGCTGCGGCTGCGGGCGCGGCAGACTGATCGGCGGCCGGGGCTGGTGCGGCGGGCGCACTCGCAGCCGGAGGTGGCGCCGCCGCAGGCGGCGGCGAGTTGTCGGTGCAGGCCGCCACCAGGCAGGCTGCCGTTGCCGTGAAGATCGCGAGTCTCATTATCCTGAGCATTGTTGACTCCTCGCCCCCATTTTGGGCATGGGTGAGACTAGACGAAACCGAGCTGCGATAGCAATTCGCGCGAGGCCGGCAGCGACCGCAGCGGATCCAGCATCGGGTCGGTGATCACGCCCCGATAGAGCAACAAAAAGCCCTCTCCCTCCTGGGGAGAGGGCTTCTCTCAGCGCCCTCAGTTTTGAGCGCTGACTACGATCAATCGTGCCCATCCGGCTCCGGAGTCGCCATCAGGTTCGGGAACTCGCTGGGCGGGCGCACCTTGCTCTCACCGGGATAGGGACGCTTGAAGTTGGTCGCCTCGTACCAGTCCATGTGGTTGACCACATCCGGGTCTTCGGCGTCAGGCTTGGTCGACTTGCCGGCGAACATGCGCAGCTTCGCCGTTTTCCAGGCCTTCTCCAGTTTGCTCATGCCGGCCGTGGCGGGCGCGACGCCCTTGTCCAGCGGCACCTGGTTTGGCAGGTGGTTAAACGGCAGGAAATTCTTCTCGTCCGGCTTACCCTCGAGGAAGCAGGTCCGCATCGGCGAGGCAATGAGATCGAACTGGTTCATCGGCGGCAGGCCGAGGATCTGCTCGATCGTTCGAGTCATGTTGACCTGCGTGTAGTAGGTGTGGTCGGTCGGCCCGTTCTGCACCGCATACGGGCTGACGATGTAGCCGGGGCTCCGGTGCCCGTCGACGTGGTCGACTCCGTTCTGGGCATCATCCTCTTCGATGAAGACGGCGGACGATTTCCACACGTCGCTGTGGCTGATGTAGTCGATGATGCGCCCGACCGCCAGGTCGTTGTCGGCCTGCTCGGCGTCCGCGGTCGGCGGGCCGCCGGTGTGATCGTCCATGATCCACAGAATGCTGAGCGCCGGCACGGTCCCGGCCTTCAGGTCCTTGTTGAAGTCCTGCACCCACAGGTCGACTCGCCACTGGTCCGGGATGTTCAGGTCGAATTGCGGGAAGTTCTTGATGAGGTGTTGAGATACCACGGGGATCGAGGACTCGACCGCCACCGCGTTCTGATATGTCAGGGTCGCCTCCTTGCCGGCCTCGAAGCTCTGTGAGTCAGAGTAGAGCTGCGACCAGGTCGGGTGTCCCTGGGCGGTCGGGAAGGTCTCGTTCTCGACGTACTCGCCGTAGATCTTCGTCGACAGGCCGGCCGCGACCGCCTCCTGGAACAGGAATCCCTTCTTGGTATAGGCGAGTGCATCACCGGCATTGCCGCCGGGGTAGCTGCGCACCCAGTCCGGCGACTGGATGTCGTCGGCGTAAGGCGCCATGGCTTCGACGATCCACTGGTGGCCGTCGGCCGACTGGCGGCTCGGGTCGTAGAAATTATCGAGCAGCGGGAAACGCTCGATGATGTTGTGCATGTTCGGCGTATCGGCGCCGCCGAATACGGCCAAACTGGGATCGCCGTTGCCCGCCGACACGTCGCCGAGGACCTGATCGTAGGTGCGGTTCTCGCGGATGATCAGAAAGACGTGCTTGATGAGCGACGGATCACCGATCTTCGCCGGGATGGCAACCGGGTCCGCGTGACGGTCGCCGCCGCTTGCCGCCTCGATGTTCTGCCTGAGGTCCCAGTGATTGTTCTCATGGACCTGCCGGGTCATCCGTTCCAGCGTCTCCCTGTGCGGCAGCGGAACGATGCTGACGGTGCCGTTGTCCTGGTGCGTGTTGTAGTCGCTCACGCCATAGTCCGTCTCGAACGAGAGGCGCGTGCCGATCCCCTTGTCGTTGGCGACGAGCAGCTGATTATCGGCAGCGTCCAGCACGACCGAGGCCGGCGCGTACGCCACCGGGATCATGCCGAGGACCGGCTCGCGCGCCGAACCGCTGAGGTCCACGGCTGCGATCGCGTTGGCGTTGTAGAGCGCCACATAGGCGACGCCCGCCTTGGCGTCGACCGCGATTGAGTTCGGCCCGGCGCCGTAGGCCGCGTGCTCGTGCCCGGGCACCTTGATCGGCAGCCCGAGGTTGATCGTGCGCATGACCTTGTTGGTATCGGTGTCGATCACCGAGATGGTGTCGCTGTAGGCATTAGCGACCAGCAGGGCATTCCCGAGCATCGCCATGCCGGTCGG
>Ga0210410_10006129_pt1 | contig 10466 bp, 7 predicted proteins | sample IncBWC4MmetaG_FD_161058 | JGI IMG/M metagenome (GOLD analysis project Ga0210410, IMG submission 161058) | Forest soil microbial communities from Barre Woods Harvard Forest LTER site, Petersham, Massachusetts, United States - Inc-BW-C-4-M | ecosystem: Environmental > Terrestrial > Soil >... | reverse complement strand
GCACAGTTCGCAGAGTGTAGCAACCGCAAAAACAGCGGGAAGGTTGGGTTCCGTCTCATCGTTCTGAAAAACATGTTCCGCGCGCACGTCGCTGGCGGTAAAGATGGACACAAACTGCGCCGGAGCCGCGGCCTTTTCCACGCTCGGACGCCCTTTCGCCTCTTCGCGCTCCACCAGACACATGACGCCGACCACTTCAAATCCAAACTCGCGCGCCGCTTCAATCGCCTGTACCGTCGACGCGCCCGTGGTGCATACGTCGTCCACAATGACAACGCGTGCGCCTTTTTCGCGGAAGCCCTCAATGCGCTGCCCGGTGCCATGCTGCTTCTCGGCTTTGCGCACCAGAAAGCCGCTCAGTTCGCCGCTCACCACCGAAACCGCAACGACAATCGGGTCGGCTCCCATGGTGAGCCCGCCAATGGCGGCCGGCTTCCATCCCCATCGCTGTATTTCTTCGAGAAAGACTTCGCCCGTCAGCCGCGCGCCCTGCGCGTCGAGCGTCGTGATCCGGCAGTCAATGTAGTAGTCGCTGGAGCCTCCCGAAGAAAGTTTGAACTCACCGAGCTTGAACGACTTGTGGGCCAGCGTGCTCAGCAATTTCCGACGCGCAGCATGCATAAAAACCTACGATACCACGAGGCCGACTCTTTTTGAGTGCGATGAAGCCCGGGTCCGGATCTCTTCGGAACTATTCGATGACGACGATCACAGGGCGTTCCAAGAACAAAACATTCTCCAATAACCTCTAGACGAACTGACACTCTGCAAGCCCGACATCTGTGGATTGCGTGTTAACCTGAATTCTCAAGCTTGATTCAGAACCCCAGCCTGGATGCTGGCGAATAAAAAGGTATGACATTGCAAAGTCTGCGCAGAGGTCCACACTTCATTCTTTCGGCTTTCCTTCTTCCGCTCCTTATCCTGTCCGTGACCGGAGACGCCTGCGCCGACGGCACCCGCAGCTGGGAGCAATCGAAATTCGACGAACTCACCAAGGGGACCGCGGCAGGCGTCGCCATTCGCAGCGCCGGAGGGCTTGAGTTAGCTCCCGCCTTCAAACTCCTCTATACCGCGCCTTCAACTTATATATGGGCGCTCACCGCCGACGATGCCGGCAATGTTTACGCCGCCGCCGGAGCTCCGGCACGCGTCTACCGCATCACACCTGACGGCCAAGCCACGATTATTTTCGAGCCGCAAGAACTCGAAGTGCAAACGCTGAAAGTCGCTCCCGGCGGAGTGATTTATGCAGCCACCGCCCCCGATGGCAAGGTCTACAAGCTTGAGCACCGGAACCTGACTGCGGCGGCCTCCGATAAGAATGTGTCGGCCAAGAGCGACCCCAAGAACCCCGATAAGGCCGCGGAAAAAGACGCCGCCAAGCCTAGCGTCGACGCCTCCTGGAATTCGTCGGTCTACTTCTCTCCTGGCACGAAATATATTTGGGATCTTGCGCTCGACAAATCGGGCAATCTCTACGTCGCCACCGGCGATCACGGAGAAATCTACAAGGTCACAACGAAGGGTGAGCACTCTCTTTTTTTCAAGAGCGACGAAACCCACATTCGCGTCCTCTCTATAGACGCGCAAAGCAATGTCATCGCCGGCACCGACGGCAGCGGATTGATCTATCGCGTTACTCCCAGCGGCGAAGGCTTCGTTCTCTATAGCGCTCCAAAAAAAGAAATCACCGCTCTCGCGCTCGACCACGACGGAAATATTTACGCCGCGGGCGTCGGCGAGAAGCACGCTTCGGCGAACTCAAGCTCGGCTCCAGTCAGCGGAGCCTCCGCCATGATCATGGCAGCCGCCAATGCTGCGACCGGGCCGCAAGCTCCGGGCCTGAATGTCCCGACTACTCCCAGCACATTGCAGCTAGGGCCGTTCCCTTTTCCCGGCGGAGGGTCCAGCGGCGGCTCCGACATCTATCGCATCGCCGTGGATGGTTCGCCCACACGCTTATGGACCTCGCACGAAGACATTGTCTACGGGCTCGCCTTCGATGCTCACGGCTACTTGCTGGCCGGCACCGGGAACCGCGGCCATATTTTTGCCATCACCGGCAGCGACGAGTTTTCTGATTTGCTGAAGGCTCCCGCCTCACAAGTCACGGCATTCGCAGCCGCACCCGGAGGCGGTCTCTACGCCGCCAGCAGCAATCTGGGCAAGATTTTTGTTCTTGGGCCGCAGCCGGAATCGGAAGGAAACTACGAGAGTGATGTTTTCGACGCCAAGATATTCTCGCGTTGGGGACGGGCCGAACTTCGCGGCTCCAGTAACGTCGACCTGCTCGTACGCAGCGGCAACGTCGACAACCCCGACCGCAACTGGAGCCCCTGGCGCAAAGTCGACCTCAACCAGGATTCCGAGATGTCAGTACCCGCGGCCCGGTATGCCCAGTGGAAAGCCGTTCTCCATACGGCGAGGACACAGCCCGTGGTCGACAGCGTGATCCTCAACTATCTGCCGAAAAATGTTCCGCCCGAAATCGACGACGTGACGGTGCAGATGGGCACGCGCTACCAACCGGTTTCCAAATCCTCGGGACTAAGTCTCGGCTCCGACTTGAGCGGATCGTCGGGCGGCCATTTCGAATCTCCGGTTCCCAGCACTCACGACCGCGATGCCATCGGGGTGAAGTGGTCGGCACACGATGAGAATGACGATCAACTCGTCTACGCTCTCTACTACCGAGGCGACGGCGACTCGCGCTGGCTTCTGCTAAAAGACAACATCACCGATAAAGCCTATTCCTTCGACGCCACACTGCTGCCCGACGGAGGCTACACGGTGAAGGTCGTGGCTTCTGACGCGCCCTCGCACTCTCCCGGCGAGGCTCTGACCACCACGAAAGAGAGTCGACGCTTCGAAGTAGACACGACGCCGCCGCGCATCGAAAACCTGACGGCAGCAGTCGAAGGCGGCCAGATTCACATTCACTTTCAGGCGCAGGACGGATTCTCTTCGATCAGGCGTGCAGAATATTCAGTGGATGCCGGCGAGTGGGAATATGTTGAGCCGATCGGCCAAATTTCCGACGCAAAAACAGAAGCCTACGATTTTAAAATTTCAGATTTTAAAGCTTCAACCGAAGCCGGGAAGAGTACAGCGAGGGATACAGCCAGTTCCGAGCACGTAGTCGTGGTTCGAGTGTACGACCGCTACGAAAACATGGGAGCCGCAAAATCGGTTATTCGCGGGAAGTAACTCCCGACCCTCAGGCTCGTGACCGGATTCCGTCTCACAAATTGGGCCTGGCACCAATCTACCTGCTCACCCGGTTTTACTATGCTTCCAAGCCGAGAGATCGCGCCCAAGCACAGTCTCCAACTGATCCACTTCGGGCCGCAGCTGATCATAGAGACGTGTTGAAATTTCTATCGGCGGCTGTGAGAACGGCTTGCCGCCGCCCAGCACCAGCTTCTTGAATTTCGACTTCTTGAACGCCGTCACCACACCGTCCAAGCGGCGCGCCTTGAACCACTCCGACACCAGCCGCGCACTGCGGGTGCGGTAGTAGCTCTTGGGCTGAGTCATCCGGTCGGAATCATGCACCAACCTGCACTGCGATTCGGCCAGAGTAAATCGCGGCACTCCGATAAAATCCACCACGGAATCTACAAATCCTTGAGGATTCTCCCGCAAATCGTCGTAGACCCCCGCCATGACGTTGTCTTTGCCAAACGACTGCTGCCACAGTCGCAAGTTCGACACATACCGGCCCGATTCAATCAGCTCCGGATCGCGCACCAGCGCTTCTTCAAAATTCCAGGGAATCCAGCCGTACGCCCGTTTCAGACGGTACAGCGACACAATCCTCTCCACCGGATTCCGGAAGACACAAATAATCTTCGCGTGCGGTAAAGTCTGCACCATCCGCTCACGTGCCAGGTGAGAAGCGAAATACGTGGGCGCAACCTCTCCAATCGGCCCCGTTCCCTTCGACTCCTTATAGTGAGTCAGATACCACTTCATCCCGCGCTGAAAATGTGTATCGAAAAATCTGGTCTCTTTCCAGGGCGTCGGCAGGACCGTGTGGGCGCTCAAAGTCTCGTGCAGCCAACTGCTTCCGGTTCGCGGAGGCCCCACGATAAAGAACGACGGCAACAAACGCTCATCGACCTCCATCACTCGCCCGAGGGCGGGTAAGCTGGCGATGCTCGGCATCAAGCCGGATTGTCCAATATCCGCGCCAAGGTCAGCCGATTTCGCGACGGGGGCAAGCTCAGGCCGCTGGGAGTCGTTCATTTGGGGTCGTTCAACCTCTTCAATCTAGAGAACTTATGCACCACACAGCGATTCCGAAACCGTTCAGGATTAATGGGTATGGCATCTACAACGATCTCCATGTCTTCCTACGGGGTTTCGGCATAATTCCGAACCATTCGGATGAGGATTTACCTTAGGCAGTTGTCGGAAATCTGCAACAAAACAGTAAATATTAAGGCCATTGAAGAATGCCGAGATAGCCACCTCAGCTGTCAAAGCGGCCCAAGGGTATCGCGCCGAGGCTTGGTCCGGAGAGGTTTAGTGCCGGGAAAGGTAAACTGGTGAAGCGGGATGCTAGACGCGCTCCAGGTCTTCCTCTTCTGCCGCCTCCGGGCCCGCCGTCAACTCCCCAGCCCGGCGAAGCTCGGGAAAGAGGAAGGCCCAGATGCCAATCACAAGCAGCGTTCCGATCCCGCCCAGGACGACCGCCGGTACGGTACCGAACCACTGCGCAGTCACACCGGATTCAAATTGCCCGAACTCGTTCGAGGTTCCAATGAAAATCATGTCGACGGCAGTGACCCGGCCGCGCATTTCGTCTGGAGTCCGAAGCTGGGTGAGGGTTGCGCGGATAATCACACTGATCATGTCGCTCGCTCCCAACAGAAATAGCGCCACCAGCGAGAGCACCAAACTACGGGAGAGCCCGAAAATGATGGTGCACACGCCGAAAGACGCCACCGACCACATCAGTACGATTCCCGATTTTCCCCGGATCGGTCGATGCGCCACTATGACGGCCATGATCGCCGCTCCGACTCCCGGAGCACTCCGCAGCAATCCCAGACCCCACGGCCCGGTGAGCAAAATCTCTTTCGCATAAACCGGCAGTAGCGCGACCGCCCCGCCCAGCAACACCGCAAAAAGATCGAGCGAGATCGCTCCAAGAATAAGCTTTTGCCGCCAAATAAAATGTAGTCCGGCAAATGCCGTCTTAAAAGTCATCGGCTCGCGCGGACGAGCTTTCCCCTCGGTCTTGATTTTGAACGTAGAAATAAGCCCCCCGACCGCGACTACTGTCGCCGAGAGGTAAACCGCAGAAGGTCCGTGAAACGCCGCGTAGAGAATGCCGCCAAACGAAGGCCCAAGAATTGTCGCCGCCTGAAACGTGGTCGCATTCCACGCCACCGCGTTGGGAAAATGTTCCTCGGGCACTAACAGCGGCAGGATGGACCGGCTCGCCGTGCCGTTGAACGATCGCACCACTCCCAGGATCACCAGCACGACGTAGATCGGCAGCACCGTGTGCACTGCGCGCCGCGACAGGACGAGCAATATGGCAAAGCAGACAGCAAACCCCGCGTAGCAGACCGACAGAACCTTGCGGCGATCGAAGCGATCCGAAGCATGCCCTGAAACGGGGAACAGCAAAATCGCCGGCAAGAACTGCGCTAAACCCACCAAACCCAGATCCAGCGGACGCTTGGTGATCTCGTAAATCTGCCACCCCACGGCGACTGCCTGCATCTCGATTGCGGCCACGAGCATGAACCTCGCCACCTGAAACAACGTGAATCCGGCGTGAGTAAACGCAGCGCGTCCGGCTCTGGCGTCCGACGAAGGCATGCACTCTAATGTGCCACAGAAAGGGCTTGATCGGGGCGGGTCGGCCGCTCCGTGAATGAATGGAGGACCTCCTCTTTAACTGCGACGAAAGTCCCGCAGCGTCAGCTCCGGCCCGCCGTATTCCGGATGATCGTTGTGCCCGATCGTGAAGGCGACATCGATTGTATCTCCGGCCAGCAACGGCGTTTGCTGCATCCGCTCGGCCATGCGCCATCCCAGGGCGTCGAAGGTTACGGCTTTTCGCCAGCTGGGGCCGGAGTTCAGACTTGCCGCCGCGGAACTCTCAACAGCCGCACGCATGGCCTCCCGTGGGATCGCCGCTGTGTCCGGATGGCAACGCGGAGTAACCAGAATCGCCTCCGCCGACATTTCTGTTTCGCTTGCGTCGGCCTGGCGCTCAGGGGCCTGACGCTCAAGCGGCGCGCCCAACTTCAGCTTGATGTGTTTCTCTTTCAAAATACGCGGAGGCGCCGCCAGCCGCACCCCGCGCGCCTCAAATACCGGCTCGGGATTGCCGACGCCATACGGTTCCAGCAGATGCAAAGCCGTGAACAGCTCCGGCGTAATCTCGTCAAAGCCCAACTCCGCATCCAGGTCGAGCACCGGATCGAAATCGGAAAGCTCCAGCCGCGCCCGCGCAAACGCCTCCACCCGCGCGCGCAATTCGGTGACATTGCTCGTAGGCATGGCAAATCCGCAGGCGTGCGAATGCCCGCCGTAGCGCGAGAACAAAACGCCGCACGACTCGATCGCCTCCAGCAAATGAAAGGCGCGAATCGAGCGCCCCGAGCCAAATGACTCGTCACCCTCGCGCGAAATCACCAGCGCCGGACGGTTGTAGCGCTCGACCACACGAGTAGCCGTAATGCCGATCACGCCGCGGTGCCAGCCCTCGCCATCGATCACCATGCAGTAAGCCTCGGCCAGCGCCGGATCGCCCGCGACGCGCTCCTCCACTTCGCGCAGTATGCGCCGCTCTTCATCCTGCCGATCGGTGTTGAGCTGGTCGAGCTTGGCCGCAAGCTCTTTCGCACGTGCCGCATCCTTCACGCTGAATAGTTCAATCACGTCACGAGCCACATCCATGCGCCCGGCGGCGTTGATGCGCGGCGCGATGCGAAACGCCACCTCGGTCGAAGTCGGCGGACGGGACGGAGAAATCTGCGCCACCTCCAGCAGCGCTTTCAGACCCGGATTCACCGCCTTGCGCAGCGCATCGAGTCCCAGCGCCGCAAACACTCGATTCTCCCCGTTCAGAGTAACCGCGTCGGCGATGGTCGCAATCGCCACCACTTTCATAAACGACAACGCATAGCGCCCGCAGTCTTTGGCGTCGAGCCGTCGCTGCATCAAACCCTGCGCGACTTTGAAAGCCACGCCCGCGCCACAAAGTGCCTTATACGGGTAACCGCATCCCGCCTGATTCGGATTCACCACCGCCAATGCATTCGGGACGCCATCCGCGCCTGGCAGGTGGTGATCGGTGACGATCAAGTCCACGCCTAAGCGCCGCGCGGTTTCAGCAGGCGCGAAAGCGCGAATCCCCATATCGACGCTGACGATCAGCTTGATTCCCGCCGCCGCTGCGCGCTCGATAACATCGTCGCGCAAGTCATAGCCTTCGCGAATGCGATGCGGCACATGAAACTCCGTCGTCCCACCGCAAAGCTCAATCGCGGTCTTCAAAACAATCACTGCGGTCGTGCCGTCGACGTCATAGTCGCCATAAATCAGGACGGTTTCTTTGCGCTCGATAGCCGCGTCGATGCGATCGACCGCCGCCCGCAGTCCGGTCAACAGGTCGGGAGAATGCAGATGATCGATCGAGGGAGAAAGATAGCTGGCCGCGGATGCGGCATCGCAAACTCCGCGCTGTAGAAGCAGCCCGGCGAGGATCCTGTAGAAATTGTCTGCCTCTCCGTTCGCGCCGTTCGCAAAGCGCGGCAGTGGCGGACTGTTAAGGCTGCGAAGATCGTTGGCGAGCGCCGCACCTTGGGCTGCACTCTGCGAACATAGCTGCCAGCGCACGGCCTAAATCTCGTTGTCCTGGTCAGGGTCGCCGATGGCAAATCCTCCGAACTCGTCGGAGATATCCAGCAGATGTTGATAGCGCTCGTACCACTCCGTGCTCACTTCGCAGAGAAACATCGATCCCTGATAAGCCCAGCCCAGCTGAATAAATCCGACCCGCCCGTCATGCGCCCGCAGCCAGCGGGCGTCTTCCACATCGTCGCCATCGCTGAACTCTGAGGCATGCAGCCGCTGCACCAGTTCGTCGAGTTCGCTGCGCTTCAGAGTCCATGCGTGCATTGTAAGAAAAGGCGCCCCCGAGGTCTTCGCCAGTTCTACGAAATCCTTCCAGCCATCGGGATTGTCGCCCGTCTCCCACATCACACATTGCACCTCGTCATAGTCCACGTAGCCGTGAAACCGGCGCATGCCGTGGCCTTCAATGAAGGCAACCATATCGTCTTTTAAATTGGTGAGATCGTCCGGAGTGGGAGACATATTTAAGCTGCCAGTCATTGTATTCTGTTTTGCCGTAACCATGCCAGCGGAGCCCGCCAAAAATCCCTCGCATGTGTCGCCAACAAGCTCGTACTGCGGGGAATCCTCTCAGTGTATAATCCAGCGGAGTAAATAACAGCGGCTTCGAGGGGAATGCCTGGGCCGCTTCCGCGAGGAAACATGGCTACGAAACCTATTCAGAATGTGGAAGCACAGAAGGCAGACGACTACGGCAAGATGGCAGGATACTTTGTTTTTGCATTCCTGATCGCTGCGATTATCGAGACCGCACTAGCCAGCCTTGCCGGATAGTCTCGGTTCCTGACTGCTCCAGCGCGCGGTTCTTCCCCAACCTGGACGGCGGCAAGCTATTCCTTCTTACCCTACCCAGACAAATGCGTCGAATATCCGCTGCTGGTCGAAACTCAGGCGGCGGTAAAGGGCGACTGCGCGCGAGTTGGCTTCGGTCACAGTAAGCGATAGCAAGGCGAATTTTTGCCGACGCAGGCTGGCAGCGGTGGCGGCGAGCAGGGATTCTCCGATGCCACGCGAGCGATACTCCGGGAGCACGCAGACCTGCGTGACGTGGGCGGCGTCGGCGCGGACGCGCGAGCAGAGAATCAATCCGATCAAATTTTTCGTCTTGCGATCGAGGGCAACGTACGACGCCCCCGCGTCGAAGACGCCGCAGCCGGGAAAGCGCACGATGTTATTGAGGAAGCGCAGCGATCCGCTGAGGGTGTGGTATTGATCGTTGATTTGCGCGTCGACGTGGCCGCGATAGGCGGCGGTGATGATGGCGGCGGAGGGTTGATAGTCGGCGTCGGTCCAACCGCGGATTTCAACTTCTGGATGCGTGGCCTCGCTTTGCAGCGCCGACCCGGCGAGATCGAGCACCATGAAGAGGCGCGGGTGGCGATGGAAACCTTGATCAAGGAAGGGGCGCGAGACCGCATTGGCTTCGTGAGCGAGCAGTTGCGCTTCCACGCGATGAACTCCGGGAGACTGCTGCAGAGTTTCGATCACGTGCGTCAGTAACTTGAGTTCAACCTCGCGGGCGTTGGGCAGGCGGCCCCCGTTGGTCACGTAGAGGTCGCCGATGACACCCTTGCTGCCTTCGTAGACAAAAAACGAGTAGCCGAAGACGCGTCCGCGGTCGACAGCGGCGTAGCCAGGCAGAATCTTGGCGTCGACGTAGCGCAGGATCATTTCGGCCGAGCCGTTGTAATCCCAGGAGAGCAGGCGGGACCACAATTCCGCCTCGTCGTCGAGCAGAGGGCGCAGGTCAGCGGACGAAAAATGTCTGAGATCGAGAATCTCCAAAGGGCTCCTGCGAGGCCAGCCGCGAACGGGCGGAGGACATCGCGGCGGTAAAAATTTGAGTGTAGTGCCTTCGCCCACCGGAGGCAAACCGGAAGGAACAAGCGGCGGCAACAGTCGCGGCAGGCTTATTTGGGCGCGGCGGAAATCCAATAGTAATCCACGTGCTGCGGAGCGTAGTGCCCGAGGAAAGAAACGCGACGGCCCGCGGTCTGCTCCGCGATTTCGGCTTGCAGATTTTCTCGTCCTACCAGCAAGTGCTCTTGTGGAGGGATGCTGCCTGGCTCGTATCGAACTGGCTGCTGATTGCGATAGAAGTTCAAGCCGTATTCGATTTCGCGGCCGACGCCGAATACTGCCAGAGGAAGAGTGTGCATCTCTGTGGCCGCGATCTCTCGTGCCAGCGGCCGCGTCGAAAGCGTCTGATCGATTGCACTTGATCCTAGCTTGAGCACCGCAGCTACGGAGAGGACCACAGGAATCAGCGTGACGAAGCGCAACATGCGATGGCCACGTTGGCTGGCAAGAGTCAGGGCGATCGCTGCGCAGAGAACGAACGCAATGGCCAGTGCGATGAACATGGGGCGTCCGGCGGGCAGGCGATGCTCGCTTACGGCATAGGCGACGAGGAGCGCGGGAACTAACGGGGCCGAGGCCAACAATGCGTGCGCGATGATTAGCCATCTCGAAATTTGTGGCGATTCTTCCTCCAAGTACTGGCGCAGGTAGAGCGCGAGCAAGATGGCTCCAGCAGGAATGATTGGAAGAATGTAGCCGGGCAATTTCGATTGGGAGAACGA
>Ga0210410_10006128_pt1 | contig 10467 bp, 5 predicted proteins | sample IncBWC4MmetaG_FD_161058 | JGI IMG/M metagenome (GOLD analysis project Ga0210410, IMG submission 161058) | Forest soil microbial communities from Barre Woods Harvard Forest LTER site, Petersham, Massachusetts, United States - Inc-BW-C-4-M | ecosystem: Environmental > Terrestrial > Soil >... | reverse complement strand
AATTTCAGAGCAAAGATCGATCGCGACATGCCGGCGCGCTGCGCCAACTGGCCCAATGTCCAGCGATGCGCCGGATTGTCGTGCATGGCATTGATCGCTGCGGCCATTTTTTTATCGGCCAGGGCGAAAAGCCATCCGGCGTTACCGCTCAACTCTTCCTGCTGGTGCAGCCGAAGAGCCTGAACCAGCATCATATGCGCGAGGTGTTGTGCAACCAGAAAACTACCGGGCTGCTGCTCGCGCAACTCCTGCATCATCCGCTCGACTGACCAGCGCAGCGCCGCCTGGTCCGATTCTTTCCAGACATGGACGACAGGCGGCAGCATTCCCAACAAGATGCCTGCATGACTGCCGCTGACACCAAAGCGGCTTCCGACAAGAAAGAAATCTCCGCCGCCGTTATACGAGACGACGCCGCCATACCGCGCAGGAGAAAAAATCGGGCCTGCGTCAACTGGTGGCAACGTGAGGTCGCTTGCGAGGCGGAAAGGCCGCCCACTCGGCAGCACGAAGCAGTGCCCCGTCTTGAGGCGCATCGCATCGGGAACGCCCTCCACGGATAGCCAGCATTGGCCGGAAACTACTGCGTAGCACTTGATGAAATTATGTTGCTCCTGGAATTGGATCGACCAATCCCCTCCCGCATCAAAGCCAGCGGACACATAACTGCGCGGTTTCAGCAGCGAAAGCACATCTGAGAGTGGATCCATCGGTATTCAGGACGATTGCGAAGAAAACACGGACGATACAGCATAGTTCGTCCTGACTCAATCGAATACCTTAGTCGTCACGGGACCGCGAGGGCGGTCAAGCAATGAACTCAAGGAACGATCTATGCATCCTTCGGGTAACACTATCCTTATTACCGGCGGTACCAGCGGTATCGGCCGCGCCCTTGCCGAGGCTTTTCATCGACGCGGCAATCAGGTCATCATCGCCGGCCGCCGTCAGCATCTCCTCGACGAGATCACAGCAGCCCACCCCGGCATGTGTGGCATGCAACTCGACGTTGAAAACCTTCGTGCCCTGGATGCCCTTGCGGGCCGTCTTCAGGAACAGTTCCCTGCACTCAACGTTCTTATCAACAATGCCGGAATCTCCAGGCGCGAAGACCTCACCGCCGAGACCATCGATACTTCCCTGGCGCGGTCCATCATTCACACCAACATCCTCGGCGTGATTCACCTGACTGCGGCACTGCTCCCGATCCTCAAACGGCGGCCACACTCAACCATCATCACCACAACGTCCGGCTTAGGCTTTGTTCCCTTCGCCCCTTTCCCCACGTACTGCGCCAGTAAGGCCTTTCTTCACTCCTGGCTGCAGTCGCTCCGATTCCAGCTCCGGGAAACGTCCGTGGAGGTTTTCGAACTTGTCCCGCCATACGTGCAAACGGAACTGAGTGGGCCCGATCAGGCGACCGACCCTCACGCGATGCCGCTCGCGGACTATGTCGCCGAAGTGATGCAGTTCTTCGACGATCCAAAGCAGTCCGGCGGCGAGATCCTTGTGCAACGCGTCCAAGCTCTCCGCTGGGCCGCAAAGAACGGGGATTACGAGCGAATATTCACAGCCAACAATAATCGCTGATTTGCGTTGGATGAAACAAGCTAAAGGAGCAGTCGTTATGCGTGTCTTTGTTACAGGTGCTTCGGGCTTCATCGGTTCTGCCATCGTCCAGGAACTCCTTGGCGCCGGCCATCGGGTGCTCGGCCTTGCCCGTTCGGATGCCGCCGCAAAATCCCTCACCGCCGCTGGTGCCCAGGTGCATCGAGGTGATCTGGGAGACCTAGAGAGCCTGCGCAGCGGGGCAGCCACGTCGGATGGGGTAATTCACACCGGCTTCGTCCACGATTTCTCGAAATTCAGGGAAGTCTGCGAAACAGACCGACACGCGATTGAGGCACTCGGCTCGGCACTTGCCGGCTCGAACCGCCCCTTAGTCATCACCTCCGGAATAGGTATTCTTCCACCAGGTCGGCTTGCCACCGAGGAGACTATGCCTTCTTCGGGTCCCACCTCTCATCCTCGCGCTGCTTCGGAACAGGCAGCCGATTCAGTGGCAGCGCGCGGCGGGCGCGTTTCGGTGGTACGCCTTCCACCATCGGTCCACGGCGATGGCGATCACGGCTTCGTTCCAACTCTCATCAGCATTGCACGTGAAAAGGGCGTGTCAGTCTACGAAGGCGAGGGACTGAATCGCTGGCCTGCGGTGCACCGACTTGATGCTGCCCATCTGTTTAGGCTGGTACTCGAGAAGGTCCCTGCGGCCGAGACTCGATTTCACGGGGTTGCTGAAGAGGGCGTTGCGTTCCGAGAAATTGCTACAGTCATCGGCAGACACCTCAACATTCCTGTTGTATCCAAATCACCCGAGGAGGCGGCTCAGCACTTTGGCTGGTTTGCGCACTTCGCAGCGATGAACATCCCGGCCTCAAGCCAGCGAACCCGGGAGTTGCTCGGCTGGCAGCCGACACAACCAGGGCTGATTCCCGATCTCGACCGAGCGCGCTATTTCAAAACCTGAAACCATGCCATTCTTGCGGCCGTTCCCCCGCGGCCCATCCCGGCGCGGGTGGTGGCCGACAGATCGCCATAAAGTTGAACTTGCATACACTTATGACCAACGGTTATGTCCTCGCGCCAAGAATCGATTGACAGAGCGGCAGGACTCTCTATCCTTTGCGGCGGGCCATCCGCTCCCAACGGCGGACGCTCATCTGTAAGGATGGGAGTAGAATTTCATGACACGCATACCGCTGCCGGGCGTCCGCCCGGCTGACGCCCGGTTCTCATCGGGTCCGACCAAGAAACGGCCGGGATGGAATCTCAGCGCGCTTGAGGGTGCGCTGCTCGGCCGCTCGCACCGTTCCAAACCCGGCAAGGCCAAGCTCAAAGAGGCGATCGACCGCACGCGAGCGGTATTGCGCGTGCCCGCGGAATTTAAGATTGCGATCGTGCCGGCATCCGATACCGGCGCGGTGGAAATGGCCCTGTGGTCGATGCTGGGCGCGCGCCCCGTGGATGTATTCGCCTGGGAGAGCTTCGGGGAGGAATGGGTGACCGATGCCGTCGAGCAGCTGAAGCTCGCCGATTGCCGCATTCATGTCGGCCGGCCCTACGGAGTGCTGCCGGATCTTGCCGTTGCCCGTGAAGTGGCGGACATCGTCTTTACGCAGAACGGAACGACCTCGGGTGCGAGAATTCCAAACTTCGACTGGATCCCCGCGAATCGACAAGGCATTACCTTCAATGATGCGACCAGTGCCGTCTTCGCTCAGCCCATCGAATGGGCCAAATGCGATGTAGTGACCTTCTCGTGGCAAAAGGTGCTAGGCGGGGAGGGTGCTCACGGCATGCTGATTCTCTCGCCGCGTGCGGTGGCACGCCTGGAAAGCTACGTGCCTCCTCGGCCGCTGCCGAAGATTTTCCGCATGACCAAGAAAGGCAAACTCGATCAGGAGTTGTTCGATGGCGCGACCATCAACACGCCGTCGCTGCTCGCCGTCGAGGACTATATCGATGCATTGAAGTGGGCGGAGAGCATCGGCGGTCTGGATGCGCTGCACGCTCGTGCGAACGCGAATACGAAGGTGCTCTCGGAATGGGTGGCACGGACACCGTGGGTGGATTTCCTGGTGTCGGACGGCGCGAATCGCAGCAACACCAGCGTTTGCCTCAAGGTGGTCGACGAGCGCGTCAGCTCGCTTCCGGACGCCGCTCGAGCGGAGTTTGCGAAGAATTTGGCTGCGGCCCTGGAAAAGGAGGGTGTGGCGCTCGATGCGGCATCGTATCGGTCGGCACCTCCGGGTTTGCGCATCTGGTGCGGCGCCACCATCGAGCGAAGCGATGTGCAATCTCTGACCCCGTGGCTCGACTGGGCATTCGATAGTTGCCTCGGACAGCTCAAGATCGCCGAATAAGGATATACCGTGCCCAAGGTTCTCATTGCCGATGACTTGAGTCCGAAAGCCGTCGACATCTTTCGCAGCCACGGGATCGACGTGGATGTGCGCATTGGCCTGAAAAAGGCCGAGCTATTGAACATCATCGACGGTTACGACGGCCTGGCAGTTCGATCTGCGACCAAGGCGGACAAGGAGATCATTGCCGCTGCGAAGCGATTGAAGGTGATCGGTCGAGCCGGCATCGGCGTCGACAACATTGACATCCCGGCGGCCACCGCGCGCGGCATCGTGGTGATGAATACACCATTCGGCAACTCGATTACCACGGCCGAGCACGCTATTGCGCTGCTCTTTGCGGCAGCCCGCCAGATCGCCGCCGCGGACGCCTCCACCCAGGCGGGGAAATGGGAAAAGAACCGCTTCATGGGCGTCGAGCTCTATGCCAAGACCCTCGGACTGATCGGCTGCGGCAACATCGGCGCGCTGGTCGCAGAAAGGGCGTTGGCTCTCAAAATGAAGGTGATCGCCTACGATCCTTTTCTCTCGTTGGAGCGCGCGGTCAAGCTCGGCGTGGAGAAGGTCGAGCTCGACGATTTGCTGGCACGCGCCGACTTGATTTCGCTGCACACGCCGTTGACCGAAAAGACCAAGAACATCCTGTCGGCAGAGTCACTCGGCAAGACGAAGAAAGGGGTCATTGTCGTGAACGCGGCGCGCGGCGGCCTCGTCGATGAGGCGGCCTTGCGTGCGGCGCTCGACAGCGGACATGTGGCCGCCGCCGCCTTCGACGTCTTCGTCGTCGAACCGGCCAAGGAAAGCGCCCTATTCGGCGCGCCGAATTTCGTCGCGACCCCGCACCTTGGCGCGAGCACCAACGAGGCGCAGGAAAACGTCGCATTGCAGATTGCCGAGCAGATGTCGGATTACCTGCTCGCGGGTGCCGTCACCAACGCACTCAACATGGCTTCCATCAGCGCGGAGGAGGCGTCGCGTCTGAAGCCCTTCATCGAGCTCATCGATAAGCTCGGCGCCTTCGCGGGTCAAATCGCCGACGATGGACTCGAGGCGGTTGAGATCGAGTATGAGGGGGAGGTTGCACAGCTCAATACACGCCCCCTGACGGCGGTTGCGCTGGCTTCCTTGATGCGACCGTTGATGCCGGATGTGAACATGGTGTCCGCGCCCGCTGTCTTGAAGCAGAAAGGCACTCCACTGACCGAATCGAGACGGGAAACCTCGCCGATCTATGGGTCGCTGATCCGGATCAAGGTGCTCACCGGGGGGCGCTGGCGGACGCTTGCCGGTGTGGTGAACGCGGGAACCGCGAAGATCGTCGAAGTGAAAGGCATGGCATTGGAAGCGGACTTCCATCCGGTGATGCTGCTGATCAACAACTTGGACAAGCCGGGTTTCATTGGGGCGCTGGGAACCATTTTGGGAGAAGCCAATATCAATATTGCGACTTTTCACTTGGGCCGGCAGGCTCCGGAGCAGGATGCCGTCGCCATCGTGGGCGTGGATCAAGTGCTGCCCATGGCCATTCAACACAAACTTCGGGCCTTGCCTCACGTACGTTACGTGAAAGTGCTCACGTTCTAGAATCGTTCGGTGCGCACCTCAAATATGCATCTCAGCCTCCATCGCCGGGCCGCCGGAGTACTAGTGACTGCGCATTAGGGGCGCTGTCACTCGCTACATTGAGTGATGACGTCTAGCCCTGTTGGCACCAGAAAAAATTCTTATAATCAATCAGTTAGCGTTATTTTGCTGATTCCATAGTCGCCCGAGTGGCGTTGAACCTGTGTCGCGCCGGCGATAAACCAACGGCCCAAATTTAATCAAAAGATCGGTTGCCGAGCTTCTCCTGCTTGCCGGTCCGGTCTCCTGAACAGTCGGCAGACTGGGGTAGACTCGGCCAAGACCACTTATGCAGGCTAGCCGATGGATGGCACTCACTCTGCGTAGCGATCCCGAAAATCGCGCCGACATTTATATCGTGGCAGACCTGCGGATCGATGTGGGACGTCAATGCGTGTTCCGCGGGTCAGCCGACATTGCACTGCCGAATCTATCGTTCCGACTCCTGGTGGCGCTCATTCAATCAGCCCCCAACGTCCTCAGCAACGATCGGCTCATGGAATTGGTCTGGCCGGGGCAAGTGGTCAGCCCGGAAACGGTCAATAAGCGGGTCAAATTGCTGCGCGATGCCCTAGGCGATGACGTGCGCGAGCCGCGCTATATCGCGGGCGTGCGTAGTCGGGGCTACCGGCTGATTGCCCCTGTACAAAATGCACCCGCAGAAATTGCCGCAGCCGCGGCTCGAGTTGATTCGCTCGATGCGGCGGAGCCGAAGGGTGGCCGGCCAGATATGCGGATGCAGGCCGCCGCTGAGGTCACGTCCCGCAACCGGCGATGGTTACCGTGGTCGGCTGCAGCGCTGACGATCGCGGTAGCAGCCGCTGTCGCCGTGCGATGGGATGTGTCGCATCATCCGCCGGTGCGCGATCCAAGTGTGGTTGCCGCCAAAAAAATCGCGGTGGCGGTCCTGCCGTTTGAAAACCTCAGCGCGGAATCCGCCGATGCCTACCTCGCGCTCGGCGTACCGGAAATGATCATCAGCCGCATGTCCCAGTCTCAGGTCCTGTCGGTGATCGCCCGCGGCTCCTCGTTCGCACTGGCGAGCAAATCATTAGATTCGCGCGAAATCGGCCGCCGACTCAATGCGGCGTTTCTGGTCGGCGGGAGCATTCAGCGCGACGCCGACCGATTGAGGTTGGACGTGCAACTCGTGGACGCCGCCGCGGACACCGTGGTTTGGTCCGCACGCTTCGATCGCAAGCTGCGCGATATCTTCGAGATCGAGGATGAAATTGGCGATCAGGTCGCCGACGCGCTCGTCATCCGCAGCGGCGCCGCGAAACCCAAGCCTCTTGCCAAAGAGCGCAGCGGCAATGTCGAAGCGTATCTCGCGTTCTTGCGAGGGCGCACGCTGCTGGGGCGCTTCACGGTGCCTGAGTCGGAAGCCGCGGTGCCGCATTTCGAGAAGGCGATCGAACTCGATCCGCAATTCGCGCCGGCCTATGCATCGCTTTATGACGCCCGCATGCAGGCGGCCGACGGTCGCGGCGAAGACTTGGCGCCGCTTCGTCCGCGTTATCGCGCGCTCATTGACCGGTCGCTCGCGATCGATCCGCAATGCGGCGCGGCCTACTTTGCCCGCGCCATGTGGAGCAACGATGATCCGCACCAGCGCGACGCAGACTTCCGGCGCGGCGCCGAGCTCGATCCCAGTAATGGCCGCGGCTTGACGGCCTATGCGAATTTTCTCAAATGGGAATACCCGGACGCCGGCCCGGGCGACAGCGCGCGCGTATTGCAGCGCGCCTTGCAGATCGACCCCATGGCACCGCAGGCCCAGTTCAAAGCCGCGGTGTGGAGCACCGAAGACGCCACCTCAAAGACGCAAGTGGTGGAACAAAAGGTGCTCGAGGTACTCGAGAAGGACCCGAACTTCGTGCCCGCGTTGAGCCGCTATGGCAAATATCGCTGGCTCTTCGACGGCAAGATCGCCGAAGGGATTCAATTCGAGGAGCATGCGATCGCCCAAGACCCCACCAACCCCTGGATCCGGCACACGGCGATGGCGATGTATCTGGACATTGGCGATGAGCCCGCGGCGCGGAACGTGGCGGCCGGAACGCCGAAGAGCGCGCAGACGGCGCAGCTGATGCTGGCGCTGCACGCGGGCGATTGGCGGGCGGCAGGGTTGGCTGCCTTCGATAAAACGGTGTGGAACTACAACGACGGGTTGGATTGGGGCGCGCCCGATGCCTTGCGGGATTATGCGATCAAGGCGCATGAACTGGACCGCACCATCGGGTTCATGCGGGACAAATATAACTTGCGCGGCGATGTTTCCGGCAAGCTCACGCTCGAGAACTTTCGGGCGGCCGTTTTTCTCTCGCAGCTGCTCGCCGCTTCCGGTCAGGTCAAAGAAGCGTTGGATGTGCGTCGCGCGGCGGCCGCTTGGAATGACGCCAACGAGGCCAAGCTCGGAACGGTCTACGCGCTTCGACTGCGAGCGGCCATTTTGATGCTCGACGGCAAGCAAGATGCGGCCCTCATCGAGCTGGCTGATTCCTTTAAGAAAGCCGACTACGAGAATTGGTGGTACACGCTGACATTGGATCCCCTGTGGGTGCCACTGCACGAGGATCTTCGATTTCGCAGCATCAGCGCCGATGTGCAGCGCTATATCGCCGCTCAGCGCGAGCAACTCGAGACTTTGCGGCGGGACGGCCAAGTCCCGCGCCGCGGAATCCTTGGGCCTGCGCGCTAATCTTGCGCGGCCGATTCTGATTGCCGCCGCGAGCGTTGCGTGGGCGAGTGCTGCGGCAGACTCGCTCGATGAGGTGGTGATCACCGCCCGCAAAATCGCCGAGCCTCTGGCCGATGTGCCTCTGTCCATCCAGGTCATCACGCGCGAGGAGCTGCAGCGTGCCGGCATCGATGGGCTGCAGACACTCGCCGGCTATGTGCCCGGTCTCTATGTGGAGCCCATGTGGGGTGGTACCAACGCCGCCCCGACGCTTCGCGGTCAGTCTCATCCCGGGCCCGGCGGCAACACCGTGGGCGTTTTCGTGGACGGCGTGCTGCAAGCCAATGTGTCCGGCGACGATGCGGCAATGTTCGATCTCGAGCGCGTCGAAGTGGTCAAAGGTCCGCAAAGCGCGCTGTATGGAGACAGCACCTTCGCCGGCGCGATCAATTTCGTCACGCGCCGTCCCACGGCCGAGCTGCAAAGCGAGGCTACGCTGTCGGGGGGCAGCGACGCCTACCGCGCGATTTTGGCGTCGGTGTCGGGTCCTTTGGGACCCTCCGGATTGCTTGGCAGAGCGTCGTTTGCGGATCGAAAGTTCGGCGGCACTGGAGTCAATGTCGCGGATCCGCACGAGAATCTCAACGGCTATCAGAAATGGGGTGCCGCGTTGGCCTTGGAATATTCCTGGGCGAGTGCCTGGCGCGTCATCGGCGATGTGCGATTGACCAATGATCGCAGCGGTGAGCCCGCGACCTCGACCCTGTTCGCGAGCGGATACAATTGCGGCAGCCAGGATCCGAACACCGGCTATTGGAGTTTTTACTGCGGCGACATTCCGCGCACGCGCCGCTACGACTTGACGCCGAGCGTTCCCGACAGCGTGACGCGCACGTTGCAAGCATCGGCGCGCATCGAGTGGCGCGCCGAGCATTACAGCGTCGACAGCCTTTCGGCGTATTACCGCAGCAACTCGCAGGTGTATCAGGATTTTGACGGCACGTCGGCCGGCGAGTTGATGGGCGTCTGTACCCTGGGGATCAACTGCGATGTTACCGGCGCGACGGTCAACCGTCTCGTGAACGTCAATCAGGTCGCCCTCAGCACCGATCTGATCGAGCAGATCACCCAGGAAATGCGGGTTCGGCATCATGGCAAGTGGGTGGACTGGATGCTCGGCGCACAGATAGTCAAGAACTCGGAACTTTCGGGCGATGGACTCGCCGTGGGGCCGGTATCGCTGGCTGCCAATGAAGAACTCACGGCGCTGTGGCCGCAGGCGCCGCACGTCGTGGGGCCAGTGTCTTTGTTGAATGGTTTGGTTCTTGCGGATCCGAATAACGTGCAGGACCTGGAATCCGATTTCATCGACGTTCATTCGACGCTGACCACCGTATTCGGGGCGCTCGATTATCGCCTGGCGCCGCGCGTGGACCTACACGCAGAGTTGCGGCAAGGGTTGGGACAATTTAGCGTCACCGCGCCGCGCGTCTCGATTGACTACCACACGGGTACGGCGGGTCTGGTCTGGCTGTCCGTGGCGCGAGGTGAAACCGCCGGCGGCAGCAACGGCGTACCGACGCTGATTCCCTCGGAGCGAAATTTCGGTCCGGAGTCCGAATGGACTTATGAACTCGGATTTCGCGGTCCGTTATGGAGCGAGCGGGTGAACTTCAGCGCCACCGCGTTCTACAATGATTGGCGCAATGCACAAATACCAGGCCCCTCGAACACCCCGGGCTATGACAACTCTGTTATCCGCAACGTTCGCGGCATCACCACGCCTGGAGTGGAATTTGCCGCGGATATCAAAATCACGCGCCGCCTCAGCGCCGCGCTCGGGTATACCTATGACGACCCGCGTTTCAAGCCCGGCAGCGAGGACTATGGAGGCAGCCGATTTTGCGGGGTGACCGCAGGGATCACGACCTCCAATTTCTGCACCCTGGGCCCCTCGCGCGTGCTGCCGCCGGGATCGGGATTTATTGTGCCGTACGTCGATGGGAATGCGCTGCAGCGCGCGCCGCAACAGCAGTGGACGGCGGCGCTGACCTTCGAGCCGCCGCACTCGATCGAGGCTCTGCACTGGTTTGTGCGCGCATCCGCCGAGCATCAGGGGCGGGTGTTCGTTCGTCCCATCGATGGCGCCTACGATGGTGAACACACGCTGCTCGATGCGAGATTGGCAGTGGCAAGAGGCGCTTGGGCGGTCGAGCTATGGGGCAGTAATTTGGCCGATGA
>Ga0210410_10006127_pt1 | contig 10467 bp, 12 predicted proteins | sample IncBWC4MmetaG_FD_161058 | JGI IMG/M metagenome (GOLD analysis project Ga0210410, IMG submission 161058) | Forest soil microbial communities from Barre Woods Harvard Forest LTER site, Petersham, Massachusetts, United States - Inc-BW-C-4-M | ecosystem: Environmental > Terrestrial > Soil >... | reverse complement strand
ACGTTTTGACGCTATCTGCGGTACTCTCAGAAGGCGAAAATGCCCTCAGATGATACTGCTGCCAAAACATTGGCAGCACCGGCTACGGTTCTGCAAGCGGTTTTCTGACTCGCCTGAAGCTCGTCCAAATAGCCAATAACCGATAGCCAATAGCCAAGGTTTAGAATATGTGGCAGGCCCATAATCCTCCTGGCTCCTTAGATTTGGCTTTTCGACTATCGACTATTGGCTATTGGCTATTGGCTATTCGGACGAGCTTCAGGCGAGTCCCGGGGGGGCGAGCTCAGAAATAGAACGGAATTCCCAGCTGCTCAAACAGCTTCTTGTTCTCCCCAAAATACTTGTTTCCGAGTTCATTGAACCCGCCGTTCTCCTTAAATTGTTTGAGGAAGGCATTCACCTGTAGGCGCAATTCGTCGTTTCCTTTGCGGAAGCCCATCGCCCACTCTTCACTTTGAAACGGTTTCAGGATCGCTCTGGTGGTGTCCTGATGGCTTTTCCATAGCTGGTAGATCGAGATCTGGTCGTACATCATACAATCAGCTTTTCCCTGAGCGACCTCGGTTGCACAGGTCGGTGCGTCACTAAAGGTATTAATCTTTGCGTTGTGAAAATGCTGGATCGCATAGATATGGCCGGTGGTAGCTTTCTTTACGGCGACGGTGACATTGGGTTTGTCCACATCATCTATCGATTGGATGGAGCTATTTTTATTCGCCAAAATTGAGAGGCCCATCGATAGATAGGCATCACTAAAGTCAATGGATTTTGCCCGGTCCGCCGTTTTCGTCATCGATGAGATCGCTAGATCAATTTTGCCCGTTTTTAAGGAGGGGATGAGGCCATCAAACGGGATGTTCTCGAAACGCACCGGGCGATGAAGATACTCTCCCAGGGCGTGCATCATATCCACGCTGACACCGGCGGGCTGGCCACTTGTATCCAGCATTTCGAACGGCGGAAACTGCATCTCCATCCCGATCACCAGTTCGTTCTCAGCGGCTCCAGCCGCGCCCGTGAGGAAAAACGCCAGTAAGCATCCGCTGACTAATAGTTTCACGAGACTTCTAATCCTATTCAGCAGAAGGCTTTGCAACCCGACAAAAAGAAAATTCACCACAAAGACACAAAGGACACGAAGGAATTTAAACCAAAAGTCTTAAAGTCCGTTTTGGATCTTTGTGAACTCTGTGTCTTTGTGGTGAAATTTACTCCCCAATGCTTCAAGTACGTGATCTAACCGTCAAATTCATCAGTGAAGATGAAGAGTTCACCGCCGTCGACTCAGTCTCCTTCACTGTTGCTGACGGCGAGACGCTGGCGGTACTGGGCGAGAGCGGCAGCGGAAAGAGCGTAACCGCTCTGGCGTTAACCAGACTGTTACCTGAGCCGCCGGCACGTATCGCTGGTGGGGATGTACTGTTGGATGGCAAGTCGCTGTTGACCAAATCCGCGAAAAGCCTCGGGCAGATCAGAGGGCGGCAAATCGCTTATATTTTCCAGGAACCGGCTACGAGCTTGAATCCGGTGTTCTCAATCTACGAGCAGGTCGCGGAAACGCTCCGGCGGCATCGACCTGACGTAGTCAATGTACGCGAAGAAGTGGTGTACTGGCTCGATCAGGTCGGAATTCTTGAGCCTGGTAAACGTAACCGCGACTACCCATTCCAACTCAGCGGCGGCATGCAGCAAAGAGTCATGATCGCGATGGCCTTATGCGCTCGTCCGAAAATTCTGGTGGCGGATGAGCCTACCACGGCACTGGATGTCACCGTACAAAGACAGATCTTAGATCTGTTCCGAGTGCTTAAACAGCGGTTCGGCATGTCGATCATCTTGATCACACATAATTTCGGCATCATTCGAGGGATAGCAGACAAAGTGGCCGTCATGTACCGGGGCAAACTGGTAGAATTTGGCGATTGCGCTTCCGTGCTAAAAGCCCCCCAAAATCCCTACACCAAAGCGCTGATCGATTGCGTCCCAAGGCTTGGCGCCGGCCTGCACCGGCTCAAGACTATTAGCAACGAGCGAGAACGAGCGTGAACTAGCGGGAACGCCGAGAACGAAAAAAGACGTTGCAGCCGTGTTGACCTGCCTTCCCGTTCCCGGCGTTCACGCTCGTTTCCGCTCGTTCTCGCTCGCTTTATAATGCGCTGCTACTGCGACGTATTTTGCCGCCATCGTCGGCAGGGTGGCGATTTCTTCGGCCTTTAGAGATCGCACTACTTTGCCGGGGGAACCTATCACTAGCGAGCCGGGTGGGATCTTGGTGTCTTTGGTGACTAACGTGTGGGCTCCGATAATCGAGTCAGAACCAACTTCTGCACCGTCAAGCACGATTGCGCCCATGCCAATTAGTACTCGGTCGTTGATCCGGCAGGCGTGTATGACGGCCCGATGCCCGCAAGTAACATCGTCGCCGATCCAGACTGGATAATCATCAGCCACATGGAGAACAGAGCCATCTTGGATATTGGTCCGCCGGCCGATCTGAATTTCGTTGATATCGCCGCGAATAACCGTCTGGAACCAGATGCTGGAATATTCGCCCACAGATACCGCTCCGATCACATCGGCGGTTTGAGCCACGAAGACCGATGGCGCTAGATTCGGCTTGCGGTTAAGAAAACGTTGCAACCTAGCGGCGACCTCTTGCTCTACCATAGATTATTCTGATTCGGGTTTGGAGTCTGCGCCCGGACCTCGGCGGCGCCTCGAGAATCGGACAAGTTAGTATAGTTTCAATTGAAGAGTGGGAACAGACCATAACAGCGGTCTTGGTTGAGAATAACCATAGTTTCGCTGTCCAGATAGGCCTCAACTTGGGCATCCCCTTCAGAAAAAGCGGCTTCTGACCACAAAAACAGCGGTTCTGGATTGACAAACGTCCTCGATTCCGATGAAAAAAGGGGAACCGTGGGCGTATGTCTCAGCGGCTCTGACAGATGATCGAGGAGCTGGTTGCCAATCCACCCATCAATATTCATGAACAAAGTAGAGCTTGTCGAAGCGGTCAAAAAGCAGCTCGGCTCTGAAACGAGCAAAGCCGACGCTGAAAAGGCGGTTACGGCTGTAATTCATTCCATTAAAGCGGGTGTAAAGAAAGACAAGGTGGTTCAGCTCGTTGGCTTCGGGACGTTCAAAGTGGTCGAACGGAAGGCGCGAAAGGGTGTAAATCCAAAGACGCTGCAACAAATCAAAATACCGAAGTCGAAGACCGTAAAATTTGTCCCAGGTAAGGATTTTAAGACTAAGGTTTAGGATTAAATGGTACGTTAGGGTACTTGGTTTCCCCCCCGTGACCGAGAAAACCCGTTTGGCCCCTGTGCCGAACGGGTTTTCTCCCCTTTAGCACCGAATGCATGGTGGATTTTGTGATCACACATGTCGAACGTGATACTTACTGCGGCGCAGATGCAGGCGCTGGAACAGCGCGCTTTTGCGGAAGGGGTCGATCAGGAAGGTTTGATGGATGTAGCCGGGATCGGTATTGCCAGACAAATCCTTCGCCAGGAAACTCGTCCCGGTATTTGCGTCCTGTATCTCGGCAAAGGGAACAATGCGGGTGACGCCCTTGTAGTTGGATCAGTCCTTCAGAATGCCGGCTGGTCGGTCCTAGCCCGGTTCAGTGATGCTCCGGAGAACCTGGGGCCGTTGCCTCGAAAGAAACTGCGTTCTTTCGGGTCTCCGCCACGCCGTTTCTACGGCGACGCCGCTACCCTGTCCAAAAGGCTTCCGATGGTCTTGGTTGATGGGATCTTGGGTATCGGCTCTCGCCCCGGTCTTAAACCGGAACTAAAAGCGATGACTCGCGAAATGAATCAGCTCCGTTCGTCATTGCGCGGCATGGCTTATGCCGTGGATGCACCAACTGGAGTGACCGAGGAAGGCGTCGATCCTGATGCTGTCGTGGCGGATATCACCGTCACCGTTGGTTTTCCTAAGCAGTGTCTTTTTCGGGATGATGCCACCAACTTCGTCGGTAAGATTCAATGCGTCCCGTTGGACACCCTGAGCGAGCGCCAGGTGGACGATGCTAGCCTCGATCGTTTTGCGGATGCTAACGAGCTCTTCGCGCTCCTTCCGCGGCGTAGGTTCGATTCGCACAAAGGTGATTTCGGCCGGATCGGGATCGTGGCGGGTTCGCTGGGTTTTGTGGGGGCCGGCGTGCTGAGCTCCTTATCGGCGGTCAAAGCCGGAGGAGGCTTGGTAACTCTGTACACGATAGTAGACGACAGCTACCCGCTGCTGGCGGTAAAAGCCGCTCCTGAAGTCATGGTGAAGCCGGTGCACGACTATCGGGAGGTTCTAGATGACCGGTTAACGGCCATCGCCATTGGGCCCGGCCTAGGTATGGCTCATGAAACGCCGGTCTTAGAAATCGTCAGAAATTTCGATGGACCCATGGTGGTGGACGCCGACGCGCTTAACATTGTTTCCCACCAGATCGATACCCTGGCCAAGCTGGGCGGTCCGCGGTTACTAACGCCGCACCCCGGTGAAATGAAGCGGTTATGGTCGCGCGAAGCCGCGTCCAGGACTGAAATCGTACGCGCCTTCACTAACCAATTTGAAGTGACTCTTTTGCTGAAAGGAGCCCGTACGCTAATTGGCCGAAAAGGAAAGCCTTTGTCTTACAACGCCACCGGAACGCCGGGCATGGCCACCGGTGGATCCGGTGACGTGCTAACCGGTGTTTGCGGCGCTCTGCTCGGGCAGCATTTAGAGCCATATGACGCCGCCAGGGTCGGCGCCTGGCTCTGCGGTCGGGCTGCGGAGCTGACGCTGGAGTCTGAATCCGAAGAATCGATGTTACCCAGTGATACCCTGCGCTATCTCGGGCGAGCTTTTAAAGAGCTGCGTCAGGAAGAGAATTGAGCAGCATCTTCTATATCGAATCGATGTTGAAAAAACGCGATCAAAAATGAGAGATCTACTCCACGCTATTTCCGATGCGAAGTCCGCGCGACGGATAGGATTATGACTCTGGTTTCACTTCGTCCCGTCCTTACTCTCGGCGCGGGTATCGTAGTCGGCCTCCTGATCGCATGGGGAGTATTTGGACGAAGCTCGATCGGGTCACCGAATACTCCGGTAGTAGCTGCAGCAACGCCTAACCAATCCGGACTCCAAGCAGTGGCTTCAACTACTGCTATCGAGCAAGCGCTCACTTTCGAAGCAAAACCGTTGGCGTCCGCTTCCTCGAGTTCCTCACCATCGCCGCAGGTGAACGGTCTCCCCCTGGGTGTCACGCAGGAGGCACTTAACTACAATAAGGAACTCTATCAGAAATATCCTGGGCTGAAGCCTCCGTTAGTCAACACCGATGGTAGAGACTTGGGGCCGGAAGCGAGGCAACAGATGCAGGCGCCGCCGACCATGCTCCCGAATCCGACACCTAGCCCGGGCGTCTCGGTCAGCCCCTTTCCGTTAGTATTGCCTAACAAGCCAGCTATTCAATCCACGTCGCCTTTGCCTAGTCAGTAAGATGACTGAGGAAGGCGGGTTTTGGTTTGACATCAGACGCCGAAAATTGGCATGGTCCGGTCATCCTCGCGTGTCGCTATTCCCGTTGGCGAAAAACCGAAGGAAAAACAATAGGAATGAAAAGACTAGCTAAAGCGGCGCTACTGGCCGCGATCGCGTTCATCGGATTGACCGGGCGGGAGGCCCGGGGCGCAGCCTTCCCGTCTGTGATCAACTTATTTGTTCCGTTTTCTCAATTTCAGAATCAGAGATCAGACACCGGTCCGGACGGCAACAACCGATTCATTTGGGACTTTTACGGCACCAAGAACAGGAAATTGACTACCTTGGAGGGATCAGTCGTTTGGATCCTAGATCCTACCGGTAACCTAGTCGCTGCAAGCACTACTATTCCGCCGTTCGGCAACCTGATTTCGTCGTCGACCTACTCGAATATCGCCCTGCACGTTAGTTCCGATAACAATACTACCTTGGCGTTTGCGTACTGGGACCCGACCGGCCAGTTTATCGAGAGCTACGGAACCTGGACCTTGAACGCAAAGGCAGCTCTGATTGGCGCCAGCGGACCGGTGGGATTCGCCGGTCTGAAAATTATTAACATCGCGTTCGATCACGACTATTTAGTGGTCGAATTTGCCCCGGCAGGCCAATCATTTTCTGGCGGTACGCTAGTTGGGCCATTTTCAGTTTGGGTGTTGGACGAGTTTGGCCATCTGGTCTCGGCCGTCGGGAATCAATCTCTAGGTCAAGGTTTATTGGGTTCCGTAACTCTGTCGGGTCCAAAGGGTTCACCCAATCAACTGTGGCACTGGGTGGGCGGAACATATCCGCCTCTACGGTATGAGGTGGCCGCTGAAGAATTCGATTCGAGCGGGAACTTTCTCTCTGGTTACACTTATGGCCCATTCTAACCCCGTGTCGGATTAGGTACGGTTCGACTAGCTCTCCAAGATCCTACCAACTACTCCAAATACTTCGCCAGCCGTTCACGGAGTTCGGTTCGGGCACGAAACAGGATGCTCTTGACGGCTGGCACTGTGGTTCGCATCACCTTAGCAATCTCTTCGTAAGGCATTTCCTCATACCGGCGGAGGATGATGGCCATGCGCTGCGATTCGGGTAAATTATTGATGGCTTCCTGAATCGCGGATTGAAGCTCTTCTTCCAGCAAAGCTTTATCCGGCTCATGAGCCGTGCGTTCCGCCGGCTCTGTTAATTCGTCCGTGGGCTCCGCGAAATGTTTTCTGCGGCGCATCTCATTGAACACCAGATTGCGCGTGATGCGGAATAACCACGTCGTGAATTTAGCCTTTGGCGTGTACCGCTGAGCCGATTTCCAAACGCGAATAAAGACCTGTTGCGCGAGGTCTTCTGCCTCCGTGTCGGAACCCAGCATCTTGGTAATCGTACCGATCACCCGGGCCTGGTGGGTTTCAACCAGTAAACGGAAGGCTTCCATATCGCCTTCCTTGATTCGCTGCATCCACTCGATCTCCGGCTGGGCCGGGTCGGTAGGGGGCAGCAGATCGTTAGGTAGGGTACTGTCTCGCATTGGGCGTTGGGCGAGGCTCATGGTATTCAGATGCTGGCGGAGGGCAACGGATTAACCGCGAATGGACGCGAAAATGGGTTCAAAGAGACTAAAGCCGAACCGCAGATGGACGCAGATTTACGCAGGTAATCTCGGCTTCGACTATGGTTCACGTGGAAGCTGCCAGCCGCAGATTCCTGATGACGTTCTGGTTGTTTTACGGGGAAATCCATAACGGGTCTTGACGTACGGCGCCTAAAAATGGGCAAATCTCCCTGAGCTGAACGAAGGAACTGAACCCATCTGCGTAAATCTGCGTCCATTCGCGGTTAAAAAGGTTGTGTCGACTGACGCAATGCGGGTTGTTAAGTTGCTGCCGTGAATGGAGTGTGCCAAACTCAGATTGTGAAAAGTTTCACAAGGTCGCGTTTAGTTTCGAGGTCGCTTTCTCACTTGTACGAAAAAGTTGCCGCCGGGGAAAGAATCACTGAGGAAGATGCGGTTACCCTCTTTCGGTCGGGCGATTTAAATTCATTGGGGCAAATCGCCAGCATTGTTCGCCGGCGCAAAAACGAGAATCGCGCGACCTACATCCTGAACCGGTATATCAATTATTCGAATATTTGCGTTCTCTCCTGTCAGTTCTGCGCTTTTGGCGCCCGCAAGCGAGACCCGCATGCCTTTGAAATGGCGATTTCGGAGATCCAGGTCGCGACCGCGGAGTCTGTCCGGCAAGGAATCACCGAGGTTCATATGGTTGGAGGATTGCACCCGACTTTGCCAGCCGAATGGTACATCCAGCTGATCGAAACGTTGCGCGCTGTCGATCCCAACCTTCATATCAAAGCTTTCACGGCGATTGAAATCCGGCACCTCGCAGAAAGGATCTTTAAACTTCCCATTCAAGACACGCTCGAAATTCTGCGCCGCGCCGGTCTTAACTCATTGACTGGTGGAGGCGCAGAAATATTCGATCCGATTGTTCGCGATAAGATCTGCCGAGGGAAAGAAACCGCTGACGAATGGAAAGAGGTACACCGGATCTGGCATGGCATGGGTGAACGAAGCACCTGCACGATGCTCTTCGGCCATATTGAAACGATCGAACAACGGGTCGATCATCTTCGCCAGCTTCGAGAGCTACAGGATGAAACCCATGGTTTCACCGGGTTCATTCCTTTCTCTTTTGTCCCGGAAACGACGGAGCTCTCTCATATCCGCGGGACGTCCGCAGTGGATCAACTTCGAACTTTAGCGGTCAGCCGCATCTATCTCGACAATTTCGACCATCTCACCGGCTATTGGATTGCCCTGACGTTGCCGTTGGCCCAGCTGTCGCTTTGCTATGGAGTGGACGACCTTCACGGGACATTGAAAGAGGAGAAGATCTTTCATATGGCGGGCTCTAAGACCCCGCAGGAACAGACCGCGGAGACATTAGAGCGGACCATTCTGGAGGCGGGTTTCGAGCCTCAGCAGCGGGATAGTTATTATCGGCCGATTAACGGGCGGCGGACGGCAGTCAGTTCGGCGTTAGCGTAGAGAGGGTAAGCGGGGAAGCCAAGGAGAAGGATTAGTGTTCGGGCTTTGCGCGCGAAGCGGCTATACAGCATAGCCCAGGGGCTTTAGCCCTGGGAAAGTCGACCGCGTGAATCCGCCCTATCAGGGCGGCCGACTCGGGACGTAGCTCAAGCACCACCGGGTCTTCGTGACGAGCAAAGGTCTTCAACACATCTGCGCCGATCTCAAACCGTCCACTACACGCGGCGCATCTTCGGCCGCCCCTTCAGGGCGGGCCTCTTGATTGCCTAACCCAGGGCTAAAGGCTCTGGACTATTCTGTTTCGCCATTTCAAGGCGTGATCCTGTTGCGGTCTACGTTCTCCCGTTCCCGCTCGTTCTCGGCGTTGACCACGTTGACGGCACCCGGCAAAATTTGCCGTATTGTGATTAGGGAAACCTGCCAATGCATTGGCAGGACCGGCAAAAATTGCCGATCTCCGCAGTGGAGTTCACCTCGACCACAAACTAGTTTTCGAACCTAAAGGACTGGCAGTGAGTAGGATAACTCTTTCTAGAGTACGCATTCTGACACCGCGGCATGGCGGTTGCTATTGGACAGAATCGAACCTAATGCCTGAAACGCCACTTAACTTTTCGGTCAGAAAGCCGCTGGCGTAATCGCAATGGAAACTCATTCAGAGTGGGATCAGTTAGTGAACGCCCTGCGGGAAGAATTGCAGGAGAAGGGCGGACTACTCCAATTTCTTAATCAGCAGACCGAAGTACTTTACCTGCGTCTACCGGATGAAAATCGGAGACTTGAGGATCAGATCCGGACGCAAATTCTCGTGGCCTCGGGGTGTACCCGGAAACGAGATGTTATTCTAAGGGAGATAGCATCCCGTATGGATTTAGCAGATGGCAACAATCCTTCGGAAATCGTTGTTAGATTTCCGGAGTACGTCCAGCCGCTGCTAGAAGCATTGTTCAGTGAAGTCGAACGGCTTAGTGGACGAATGGAAGAAAGGTTGAGACAAAACCAACAGTTAAAGACGCACTTTTTTTCCGAGCCAGCGTCCGCGGTGTAAGAACCCCTAACCCCAACACGATGTGCTGAACAGAACAGACAAAGTAGAAAGCAAAAAAGGATGCTAATTCTGTCAAGAAAAGTGAATGAAGGAATCGTAATCGGCGATACCATTCACATCAAAGTAACCCGGATCGACGGCGACGCCGTTAAGATCGGAATCGACGCCCCCAAAGAGATCCCGATTTTCCGGACCGAAATTTACCAGACGAACCATCGACTAGTTCGGAACAAGACCGAGGGCACAGCTGCCCCGCTCACAAGCCGGAGCGATACGGTTCGGTTAGAGGAAAAAGCCCCGACGGTCTAGCCACTGGCAAGTTTATGCTTGCAGTTGTATGGCGCGCGGCTTCATTGCAAATCCGGTCGCGCGCCGATGTGGCGGAATGGCAGACGCAACGGACTTAAAATCCGTTGGATCGAAAGGTCCGTGCGGGTTCGAGTCCCGCCATCGGCACCATCAATTTGAAGACGGCTCCCAGACTCAGTCTGGGAGCCGTTTTCATTAGCCTACCGTGCTGGCAAATGCGCCTGCATTTGCCAGCACTGCAGGCTATGGCAGCAGAAGATTCGGCTGGACCGAATCGTTCTGCTGCAGTTTGTCATTGAAGGCAACGCCGAGACTAGACGACGTATCCACCTAACACCCTGGTGACCGTCCAAGCAGTTGTGCGCCGAGATGTGCCTCTAGGCTCGCTACCTGCTTACTAACGGCGGGCTTCCCCGCGCCCAGGGCTCTGCTAAATCCCGATCCGGCAAGTCGGGCCGGTTAGCTGCTGAGTTTTAGATCGGGGCGTTCGACCAGCCGCCGCAGCATTGGCCCGAGGTCTGGCGCCTTATAGAACGGATGTCCGCGG
>Ga0210410_10006125_pt1 | contig 10467 bp, 8 predicted proteins | sample IncBWC4MmetaG_FD_161058 | JGI IMG/M metagenome (GOLD analysis project Ga0210410, IMG submission 161058) | Forest soil microbial communities from Barre Woods Harvard Forest LTER site, Petersham, Massachusetts, United States - Inc-BW-C-4-M | ecosystem: Environmental > Terrestrial > Soil >... | reverse complement strand
GAACACTCCGAGCCGGTGCACCTCGAAGAAGAGCGGATGATTCAGAATCGGCTCGACTGCGAGCACCGCTGGGTTGAATCGCTCGACGTGGCCGACCTGCAGCAGCCGGCGATGCCGCTTTGCTGATTCCAGCAACGCGTCCGCTTCCGCCACGGTTTTCGCCATGGGCTTCTCGACGAGTATATCGATGCCCATTTCCATCAAGCGGCAGCCGATTTCGGCGTGCTCGGCCGTCGGCACAGCAACGCTGACGGCATCGGCTCGCCCGCGCAGCTCCTCAAGAGCAGCGAAGGCGTGCGTCCGGAATTCGCTGGCGGCTGCCTGCGCACGGCTCGAGTCTTTGTCAAAGACTCCAACTAGCTCGGCGTTATGGATTTCACGGTAAACGCGCGCGTGATTGCGACCGAACTCACCCGTTCCGACGACGGCGACACGTATCTTCCCCGTTTGCATTACCGCCGTCACTCCCTGTTCATTCCCGCCACGGTCTCTTTTGGTTCCGCAGGCGATGCCGCCGGGGCGACCGCCTGAATGGCGATTCCCGCCGCATCGGCCAACTCGATCAGTTTTGTGCGATCAAACAGCAAGGTTCGCCCGGCATCTACCGCTAAAGCCGAGGCTTGAGCGTTCTTCATGTGTTCGATGGTGGGCAGACCGATTACGGGTACATCGAAGCGCATGTCTTGGCCCGGCTTGCTGACTTTAACCACCACCAGAGGCTTGCCACCGGCGATGCGCGCCGCTCGCGCAATCGTTTCGTCAGTCCCTTCCATCGCTTCCACAGCTATGCACGCGCGATCCGAAATCACCACGGTTTGCCCGATGTCCATGGCGGAAATTTGCCGTGCCACGCCTAGCCCGTAGGCAATATCGGCGGCCTCGCGCGCGTCAGGTGCGCGGCGCGTCAGCACTCCGGTGTCCGGCACCAGCGGCTTCAGGAATAAAGTCGAATCCACTAGACGAATGCCCTCATCCTCCAAAACTCGCGCCACCGCGCCGATCAGCGCATCCGTATTTTTACGGGGCAACGAAAATAGCAGCTTGGCCAGCTTCCAATCCGGCCGGATGGCGCTGAAAATTTTGTTGTGCTTCACTTGACCGGCCATCACCGCTTGCGTCACGCCTTCCTGATGCATCAGGTCGATCGCCTTGCTCAACTCCCCGAGGCTCACCCAGTGCACGCGTTTTGCAGAGCGCTCCAGCTCCGGCGCCGCTTCTTCCTTCAGCGCGATCACCGCCATCTCAATGCCCTGGCTCCGCGCTCCTTCCAGCACAAGAAACGGAAATCTCCCATTGCCCGCGATAAGCCCCCATCCTGCCGTGCTTGTTTGTGTGGTGACCATGAATGCGTGTCGACGCCGCGCTACTTCACTATTCCGCGTTCCGCCGTCTCGATGAACCGAATCAGCTCTCGCACGTCGTCCGATTCTCCGAACGATTTGCGCATTTCCGCCAGCGCCTGCGTTGTGTTCATTTTCGAGCGCAGCAGCAATCGAAACGCGCGCTGCAGAACCTTGAGCCGCTCCTCCGAAAATCCCTTGCGCTCAAGCCCGATAGTGTTCACGCCGTAGCTTTTCGTTTCGCGTTCCGTCACCACGCGCGAAAACGGCGGCACATCCTGCGTAATCACGGTTGAAGCGCCGATATACGCATAGCGTCCGACGCGGCAAAACTGATGCACGGGCGACTGGAAGCCGATCGTGGCGTAGTCCTCCACGGTCACATGACCTGCCAGCGTCGCGCCATTCACAAACAGAGTGTGGCTGCCGACATGGCAGTCGTGTCCTACGTGGGACAAAGCCAGGAAGAAGTTCCCATCCCCGATCGTGGTTTTCCCGCCGCCACCCACCGTACCGCGGCTCACGGTCACGTACTCGCGAAACGTATTGCCGTCGCCAACCTCCAGCTCCGTATTTTCACCTTGAAAGCGAAAATCCTGCGGGTCGCCGCCCACCGAGCAAAATGGATGAAACACGTTGTTGCGGCCGATCTTCGAGGGTCCCTGAACCACCGCGTGCGAGTGCAGCACGCACCCCTCGCCGAGCTCAACGTTTTCGCCAATTACCGCGTAAGCCTCTACGCGAACGCCTGCGCCGACTTTCGCACTTGCCGCGACGATCGCTTGCTCGTGGACTTGCGCCGCACTCATTTCGCGGATACTTCCACTTTGTTTTCCGCGGGAACCGGAACGCGATCCACCATTTTGCACATCAGTGTCGCTTCCGCAGCGAGCTGGCCATCCACAGTGGCGCGACCCTCCAGCTTGCAAAAATCTCCGCGCCACGAAATCACTTTCATTTCCACTCGTAACTGATCGCCAGGAACCACCGGCCGCCGAAACCGCGCACCATCCACGGCCACAAAGTACAAAAGCTTGTTCTCGCGGTCCGGCACTTCCTGCAACAAGAGTAGCCCCCCCGTCTGCGCCATGGACTCAATAATCAGCACGCCGGGCATAATCGGCTGCCCCGGAAAGTGCCCCTGAAAATGCGATTCGTTAATGGTTACATTCTTGATTCCGACCACGCGCTTCAGCCGCTCCATCTCCACAATGGCATCGACAAACAAAAATGGATAACGGTGCGGCAGTATTTTCTGTATTTCCGTGACGTCCAGTATCATGGCGCTCCCGTAAGCCGCACACACCTGCGGCCCCCTGCGTTCTCCGGCAAACCTCTAATTATATGCGAACCGCGCGCCCGCTGACGATTCTTTGCCCCAATAGCCTGCGCGCTGTTAGCATGTCCCCCCGATGACGCAACCGAACTTGCCCGCCGCCCTGCGGCGTCTTTTGACGCCGCGCCTGACGCAGATGCTTACCACTCTGCGCGCTTTTGTTCTCGCAGAATCGCCGAGCCTCGAGAAAACGCCCGCCGACCGCTGCTGCGCAATAGTAGCCGCGGAATGGCGAAAAAGCGGCGCGCGCGTCGAGCGCCTCCCGCAGAAGCATCGCGGCGATCACCTGCGCATCACGTGGCCTCCACAGCCTTCGCGCTCAGCCGGGCAGCTCCTCGTCCTCGGCCACTATGACACGGTTTACGCCACCGGCACGCTCGCCAAGATGCCCTTTCGCCTGTCCGCGGGGAAAGTATACGGCCCCGGCACCTTCGACATGAAAGCCGGCATCGTGCAAGCGCTCTTCGCGCTCGAAGCCCTCCAGCAGAGTAAAGCGCCGCTCCGCAAGCGCATTGTGTTCCTCTGGACCTCCGACGAGGAAATTGGCAGCGACTCCTCCCGCAAGCTCATCGAAGCGGAAGCGCGTCGCAGCGACGCCGTTTTTGTGCTCGAGCCGTCGCTGGGCCCGCGCGGCTTGCTGAAAACCGCCCGCAAAGGTGTCGGCGAAGCAGAGATCATCGTCCACGGGAAGGCTTCGCACGCCGGACTCGCGCCGCAAGAAGGCGTAAACGCCGTGCACGAACTCGCGCAGCAAATTACACGCCTTCAGCAATGGAACGACCTGCGCCGAGGCATCAGCGTAAACGCCGACATCATCGAGGGCGGTACGCGCGTGAACGTCATTGCCGAGCGCGCCCGCGCCGTGATCGACCTTCGCGCCCTCCGCCTCGCGGACATGCGTCAAATCGAGAAACGCCTTCACGCCCTCCGGCCCGCCGCGCGCGGAGCCCGCCTGGAAATTCGCGGTGGCTTCAATCGCGCGCCCATGGAACGCAAAGTCAGCGCAGCGCTTTTTTCTCGGGCAAAAAAATTAGCCGCTCAAATGAACCTGTCGATTGGAGAATGCATGGCGGGCGGTGGCTCAGACGGTAATCTCACCGCCGCTCTCGGTGTCCCCACGCTCGACGGCTTGGGAGCGGTCGGTGATGGCGCGCACTCCACGCACGAGCACGTCGTCATAAAGACGATGCCGCAACGCGCCGCTTTGCTCGCCGCCTTGCTTGCGGAAAGCTGAGCGTTTAGCTCAGAGCCAACGAGCTAATTCCCGTACGTCTTGTGCAGGTACTTCGCCGTCGATTGCATCAGGTCGGCGTAATCACAATGCAAAACCTCGCGCACAGCGGTTTCGGTCGTGCTTCCCGCAGCAATCCGATCCAGAATGCGCTCCACGTCACCCATTCCGTCAACCTGCGCAATGTATTCCATATTTGCGAGCGACCACGCATATGCGTAGGCCGCAACTTCGTTGGACAATTGCATCCACGGCCCTTCAAGATCGCCCAGCGACGTCGCTTGCTTCGCGTCGTAGACTTGCAGCAGCATCGGGGCGTTTACGCCGCTGCGCTTCCCCTCCATCCACTGCGCGAGTCCTTCCTGCACCCAGGTCGGCGCAGCCGCCCGCGTCTTCTGTCGCACGAAGCTGTGGGTCAGCTCATGCTTGAGCACGCGCGACAATTCCGGCGTAAGTTGTGTCAATCCCTGCACCGGAACGCGAATGCGCCCATCATTCAAAGCGCTCACCCAGCCGGGCGCGCGTGTGATATCAGCGAAGGCCTGTTTCGTGTAAAGAATCACGCCGATCGGCTCGGGTGGCGTGTAGCTCAGCTCGGACTCAATGGCAGAAAAATGCATTTCCAAGGCGCGCAGCACTTCCCGCGCCAGTCCCGGCTCCGCCTCTCCGCTGTATCGCAGCGTAAAGTGGCTGCTCTCGTTCTCCCTATAATTTTCTTCGGCCTGCTTGTCGCGTTGCGCTTTGTCCAGCGACGCCTGTACATCGGCGTCTGGCCGCAGCTTCAACGCGCGTTGCCATTCCGCCACTGCCTGGTCCAGCTTGTTCATGCCGTAATACGCCCAACCCACGAGCCTGGGCACGTCTGGATTTTCGGGCGCGACCCGTTGCGCACGCTCTAGATACTCCAGGGCCTGCTTGTATTCGCTGCGCCGCAGATGCAGGTACGCGACGCTTAACAATATGATCGGGTGTTCAGGTGCGTATGTCAGCGCTGTGCGCTCGTCGGCGAGGGCGTGCTCCATATCGCCCCGCGAGAGTTCGAACTGCGCCGCCGCATGATAACCGAGGGCCGCTTTTTCGTTCGCACCCGGAGCGCCAGAGTGCGCCTCGGTTGCAGCCGCGGTCAGATAGTCCCGGTCCACAGAACCATCGTGCACCGCCCCGCTCTCCACCGCCGCGTTGGCGCTGGCGGGCTCTATGCTCGGAGGCGTAATGGCCAGATTCGCCGCTCCCGCCGCAGGCGAACCCGGCATCTGTGCGAGCCCGCCCTTTTCGATGTGATCGACCATCGATTTCGGCAAAGCCAGCTCGCCTGCCGAAGTCAGGTAGCGCACCTTGTCGCCCTGCACCTCAACGCTAAGCGCCTCAATGCGGCGGCCATTCTTCAAAACGATCGTGTCCGCGCGCGTATCCTTGGCCGCGAGCAGAGACAAACCAATAGCGAGATACACGTAAAGCCGCATCCGGTCATTCTAGGCTGCGGCACCTCCCGCGCCTACCTGTCTCCTTGTGCCGCTATGCCGAAAGTGACTACACTCGGACATGCGGTTCCGGGTCGTATTCCTCGGGCTCTGTTTGCTGGCTGTGGAAGCCTCGGCGGCGGAGAAAAATGCCCACGAGGTCTATGATCAGCTCACCGCATTGCGCGTGGACGCCGCCACGCTTTACGAAATTGAGCCTGCCAATCGCATCGAACTGCGGCGCGGCGATGCGCAGCTCTCTTTTGAGAAGGGCAAGCTCGCGTTCCTGCAGCCGTTCGAGGGCCGCGTCACGGGTGCCGTATTCTTCGGACACGGCCACATCCTCGCTGCGCCGCGAGATCCCGTTGAAAAACAGCAGATGGCGCATTTTTTGGGCGCGCCGGTTTTGGATCAGGACTTTACTTCCGCTTGCCTGCGCTTTACCGACGACACCTTTGCGGACCTGATGCGGCAACTCCACGAAGGCGCTATTTCGCCCCAGCAAGATTCTGCGTTCGCTGCACGCTGGGATTCGCTTCTCGCTACGTTGAATCCGGGCCAATCGCTTCGTGTCCTGTTCGACTCCCTTTCGCAAACCCCCAGGTCGTACTTTGGCGGCTCCATCGATGGCGTCACGACTGGACCCTTCGATTTAATTTTGGACCTTATGCGTCCGGAGTCCTTCCTTCTCGGGCAAGCCAAGAGGAACGCTGGGAACTCGTTCTACGACGTCTGGGCCTCCTACAAAGCGTCTCAGATTGCTGCTCCCGCGACTCCATTTCGCGCGCTGCACTATTCCATTGATACCTCCATCCTCACCAACAATTCACTGGAAGCGAAAACTGAGGTGCGCTTTCGCGCCGAAACCGGCGGCGAGCGCTTGCTGTCACTTCAACTCTCGCGCATGTTGAATATTGACGAAATTAGCGGCCAGCACGGCGAAAATCTCGTCTATTTTCAGAATGAAGGTATGACTCTGCGCGAGCGCAGCACCCGCGGTAACGATTTTCTGTACGTGGTGCTCCCCTCTGCTCCGGCGCGAGCCACGGAGTTCACCTTGCGCTTCCGATATCGCGGAAACGTGATTGAGGACGCCGGAAGCGGCGTGCTCTACGTCGGCGCACGCGAAAGCTGGTATCCGCACCTGGGTGACGCCGCAGATTTCGCTGATTACGACTTGACTATGCATTGGCCGCGGCGTCTGCGCCTGGTCGCCACCGGCGCCAAGCTCGACGAGCGCGAAGATGGCGACTTCCGTATCGCCCATTGGCGTACCGAAAAGCCCGCGTCCGTCGCCGGGTTCAATTTAGGTGACTACGCGTTTGCATCCTTGGCAGCGGGAGGGCATTCCGTGGAGGTCTACGCCAACCGGGTGCTCGAGCAGGCGCTCACCAATCGTTTGGGGTCTTCACCCTTCGATGTCACCAGCATGTCTTCGCCGTTCGGCCCGGAGGGCCAGAGTGGCGGCAAGTTGATGCACGTGCTCCCTGCAATGCCGCCGAGTCCTGCCGACGCCCTCAAACAGCTCGGCCGCGATATCGACTCGTCCATCCGCTTCTACGAAAACTATAGCGGGCCTTTTCCGTTTCAGAAGCTCGGCGTCTCGCAGATTCCCGGGACGTTCGGCCAGGGATGGCCGGGACTGCTTTACATCTCCACGTTTTCCTTTCTTCCTCAGGCGGCGCAACAACGAGCGGGGCTCTCAGAAAGCGGACAGGAGCACTTCACTGAGCTTGTCCCCTTTCACGAAGTAGCCCATCAGTGGTGGGGCAATGTCGTTGGTTGGAGCACTTATCGCGATCAGTGGATTGACGAGGCCCTGGCCAATTACCTGGCGCTGCTCTTCGCTGACAGCCAGAGGAATGCCAATCATTCCCTTCGCGTGTGGCTAACCCGCTATCGTCAACGCCTGGTCGAGAAATTGCCGGGCGCGGAACAACCGCCTTCCGAAATCGGCGCTCTCGATTTAGGCATGCGCTTGACCTCTTCAAAATCGCCCGACGGCTACGAGGAGGTCATCTACGCCAAGGGTTCTTGGGTGATTCACATGCTCCGCGAAATGCTGCGCCAGCCCGTAGCGAAAGATCCGGACGCGCGCTTTGTCGGGTTGCTCCGCACGCTTGCCGGCAAATATGCGTATCGCGCGCTGTCGAGCGCCGACCTGCAACGCGAAATTGAGGCAGTGATGACGCCCAGCATGGACCTCGAGGGCGGGCGTTCCATGGAATGGTTTTTCGATGATTGGGTGCGCGGAACGGGCGTTCCACACTATCACGTGGAATTCTCCGTTCACCCCTCCGAAAAAGGGTTCGTTGTGCGCGGAAAACTATTCCAGTCCGGCGTGCCGCGCTCGTTTATTGCGCCGGTGCCGCTGTACGCGAGCGCTGTCGGCCGGCATCCCACACTGTTAGGAATAGTGATTGCCGCCGGTCCCGAAACCACATTTCACTTCACCACGCCGATAGCGCCAGGCAAAATCAGTATTGATCCCCATATGACTCTTCTTTGCGTTAGCGAATAGATAGTTCGTCTGCCCTTTTATTTGCGGAGGCGCTGCTCTTTGAACAGAGAGCTCGTAGGATTTATCTGCGCATTGCCTTCCGGGTCAAACCAATACACGACGCCGACGGGATCCACCACTAAACCGGGGAGCAAGCCGGCATTCACCAGCTCACGCATGTTGGCCGGTGGTCGTCCAGTGCGTTTCTTGTATTCCGCGGCAATTTTGCTGAGTTGCTCGCAATCGGCGCGCGCGCGAAGGAGTTGCAAGTGTATTTCCGCATTTTTCTTGACGTTAGGATCTGTTGTGGAGTTGTAAACTTCGCTCCATAGCATCGCGGAAGTGTCAATCGACTCGCCTTTTTCACTGATGCGCGCGGCGAGCGCTTTCATCCATATCATTGCGCCGGGTCTTTTGCTTCCTTCCAGCAATACTTCCGCGGCTTTGGAATAATCATGTAAATTGAAATAGTAGATAGTGCCCAGGTCTTCGTAAAGGCGCCAGTAGTCAGGATTGTTGCGAATTCCCCGCTGCAGCAGCTCAATTCCTAGCTCCGGTTTTCCTGCTCCGTGTGGTGAAGGCTCGCTCAAGAACATTCCGCCGAAGCGATACGCAACGAGCAAATTGGGATCCAGAGTCGTCGCCACATCAAGGAGAGGCCACAGAAGTTCCATATTGGCTTGCTGATTTGCGTGCTTGTCACCGTAATACTGCACGGCGCGCGTCCAATATAATTCCGCGGCTAGTGGAGCATATTCGAGGCTCATGGCCTTCACAAGCGGACCCGAGCGCAACACCAGATCGTCTCGTTCCTGATGCGTTGAATCCAATTCGACGTCAATGCCATGTTGCAGGCGCCATATGCCTGCAAAACCAAGCAGCAGGACGGCGCACAGCAGCGTCCGCGAAGCTCCCGCGTTCATTTTAGGTTTCGCCTCGTGAAAATGGTTGCGGCGGCGGCCAGCACGACGGCGCAATAGAGCACGGCATACGCCGTGTTCTGCGCGATCAAGGCGCCGGGAATTGCACGACCGTGCGCCGCGGCCGCCATGACATCAAAATTTTCAAAGTTCGGCAAGATGTACGACAGTCCGCGCAGGAGAGATTGGAGAGCATGCGACATCGTGTCGCTTTGCAAAACGCGCATCTCCTTTACGAACAATCCCGCGACATACAGGCCGGCAGTGCACAAGATCGCAAGCAGTGGCGTGGTGTAGCACGAAAACAACAGCGCCAGCGCAACCACCAGGGCCAGCTTAAGCAAAATGAAATATACCGCCACCAGCACAGTCTTTTCCGGATGCTCGCCGCCTTGCTTGACTAAACTTAGCGCCAGAAACAAACCCACTGCCATGGCCAACGTGTTCACCGTCAGCGTAAGCACTAGCCCGCCAAATTTCCCCAGCAAGAATTCCCATCGTCGCACCGGCTTGGCCAGCAAAGCATACAAGGTGCGCTTGTCCATCTCCTTCGATACCAAACCCACGCCGATAAAAACTGCGATCAATAGACCGATCACCGAAATGGCGCTCAAGCCCAGGCTTACTATGACCATCTCTTCGATGCCAATCGAGATTTGGCCCACCAAAATCGATGCCGCGATCATGGCCAGCGCGAAAAAAACCAGGTTGTACAGCACGCGATCCCGTACTGCTTCGCGAAACGTATTCAGCGCCACTATTCCTACGCGCCTCATTTTCCGCTCACCTCCACCGCCGGGGCCTGCGCGCGATCTGCCTCCACAAGGTGCATGAAATATTCCTCCAGCGTGGCCCTTACCTGTGAGACCGACAAAATCTTCGCTCCCGCCCCGCAAAGCTGCTGCATCGCTGGATACAAATCCGCTTCCGGAATCTGCATACGATATCGGCTTCCCGTTTGCGTCGCTTTGCTCAGCAAGCCGCCCAAACCGTTGGAGGCGCCCGCGTACTCGAAGAGAACTTCCATCGCGTGCGCTTTCATCCCCACAATCTCATCCGGCGCACCCACACCGCGCAATTTGCCGCCTACAATTACGCCCACGCGGTCGCAAAGCATTTCCGCGTCCGACAAAATATGCGTGGAGAACAGCACCGTTTTTCCCGCCTGCTTCAGCTCCAGAATGATGTCGCGCACCTCGCGGCGTCCCACCGGATCGAGGCCGGACATCGGCTCGTCGAGAATCACCACTTTTGGATCATGCAGGATGGCTTGCGCCAGTCCCACACGCTGCAACATGCCTTTCGAATATTTCCGCAGCTGAATTTTCCCCGCCGTTTCCAGGCCCACCTTCTTCAGCATTCCGTTTACCCGCGCCTTGCGCTCTTGCGCAGGCAAATCATGGATTCGCGCGAAATAATCGAGCAGTTCCGCGGCCGTCAGATAGTCGTAAAAATACGGCTGCTCTGGCAAGTAACCGATATCCGCGTGCATGGAAATGTCACTGATGGATTTTCCGAGGATGTGGGCCGTGCCGGCGGTTGGAAAGATCAGCCCCACCAGCAATTTGATTGTGGTGGACTTCCCGGCGCCGTTCGGTCCGAGGAACCCGAAAACTTCCCCCTGCTCGACGCTCATAGTCAGGCCTTCGAGCGAGGTTTTCTTTTTTAGGTTCAGAAAGC
>Ga0210410_10006124_pt1 | contig 10468 bp, 7 predicted proteins | sample IncBWC4MmetaG_FD_161058 | JGI IMG/M metagenome (GOLD analysis project Ga0210410, IMG submission 161058) | Forest soil microbial communities from Barre Woods Harvard Forest LTER site, Petersham, Massachusetts, United States - Inc-BW-C-4-M | ecosystem: Environmental > Terrestrial > Soil >... | reverse complement strand
CTTGTCTTTTTCATTGTACCATTCAAAAGCCAACTTGCCAATATCGATTTTAGAAGCACAAATGTTTGGGGCATTATAAATTTCGCGCGCCAATAAAACAGTGTCTTTTACATTGATGGGTTTTTTCACAATATCTTTTGCATACATGTGCAGTTTCATAATTTCACTTGCACTGCGGTCAACTAATTGGTTACGGAATAAAACCAGCTCAATAGATTTTTCAAACCATAATTTGCCAATGGTACTAATTAAATCAATGGTTGCTTTTTCTTGTTCAATCCAATCGTTCAACTGCTCCTGATAACCTGCGTTTACTTTTTCTAATGTACCTGCACTCATTGTTGTGTTTTTTGTTGTTTAAATTTTTGATTTACTAATTACGATAGACAGAATAAAAAAACCGCCTGTGATATGCAGACGGTTTTTCATTAAATGTTTAGCCTAAATATTGTTGCAATAATTTGCTTCGGCTGCTATGGCGTAAACGGCGTACCGCTTTTTCTTTTATTTGACGTACACGCTCGCGGGTAAGGTCAAATTTAGCGCCTATTTCTTCCAGGGTTAATCCATGTGGAATGCCTATACCAAAAAATAATTTTATTACATCACGCTCGCGCTCAGTAAGGGTTGATAATGCACGGTCAATTTCTTTAGAAAGAGATTCGTTCATTAATTGCCCATCAGCACGAGGCGAATCATGGTTCACCAATACATCTACCAACGAACCTTCTTCACCTTGTTGAAAAGGAGCGTCCATTGATACGTGACGACCAGATACTTTCATCGTATCTGTAATTTTATCTTCAGGTAAATCTAAAATTTTAGCTAATTCTTCAGGGCTGGGTTCACGCTCAAATTCCTGCTCCAATTTAGAATATGCTTTATTAATTTTGTTTAACGACCCAACCTGGTTAAGCGGTAAACGCACAATACGACTTTGTTCAGCTAAAGCTTGTAAAATACTTTGGCGAATCCACCATACAGCGTACGATATAAATTTAAAACCACGTGTTTCATCAAAGCGTTTAGCAGCTTTAATCAAACCTAAATTTCCTTCATTAATTAAATCGGGTAAACTTAAACCTTGGTTTTGGTACTGTTTAGCTACCGATACAACAAAACGTAAGTTAGCACGGGTAAGTTTTTCAAGGGCATTTTGGTCTCCATCACGTATCTTTTTGGCTAACTGAACTTCTTCTTCAGCCGTTATAAGCTCTTCGCGCCCTATTTCTTGTAAGTACTTGTCGAGAGATGCACTCTCGCGGTTGGTAATTGATTTGGTTATTTTTAGCTGTCTCATCTATTATATAATAATATAAAATCAATAAAAGAACGTAATTAAGGCCGCAAAAGTATGGCAATAAAAAATCAAATCAAAATTATGTTACCTAAGCGTTAAATTATATTAGATGAATGCCTTTTTGCTTTAGATGAGGTGTTTTTTAACATTATATTTGTCAACCAAAAATGGCCTTAATAAACTCTATAGCAAGCTGGTTCATGAAAAAACGCATGCACCAAATAGAGTTGTTTATGAAATATCCGCAAGATGTGCAAGATGAATGGCAACGTAAATTAATTAGGTCGGGTAAAGACACCGAATTTGGCAAAAAACATCATTTTTCATCCATTTCTTGTTACCCCGATTTTAAAAAACAAATTCCTTTACAAGACTATGAAACATTAAAGCCTTTTGTTGAGCGGGTTAGACGTGGCGAGCAAAATATTTTATGGAATAGCGATATTAAGTGGTTTGCCAAAAGCAGCGGTACTACTGATAAAAGCAAGTTTTTACCCGTAAGTAAAGAAAGTTTAGATGGTTGCCATTACAAAGGAGGCCGGGATATGGTTACGCTACATTGTGTAAACAACCCTGATACTGAGCTTTTTACGGGTAAAAACCTGGCGCTTGGCGGTAGCCATCAAACACAGTATACAGGTAATTATGAGTCTTATCACGGCGATGTAAGCGCTATTGTTATACAAAACCTGCCTGTATGGGCCGAGTATTTTAGGGCACCAGAGTTAGAGATTGCCTTGTTGGATAATTGGGACGAAAAATTAGATAAAATGGCGCGTGCCACCATGCAGGAAAATGTTACCAGCATGGCTGGAGTTCCTTCGTGGATGCTGGTTTTAACTCGTAGGATATTGCAATACAAAAACGCCACATCTATAAAAGAAATTTGGCCCAATTTGGAGGTTTATTTTCATGGGGGAGTAAGTTTTACACCCTATCAAAATCAGTTTAAAAAGCTGTTTGCAGATAGCGGGGTAAAATATATGCAGATTTACAACGCTTCCGAAGGGTTTATTGGCCTGCAAGACCAGCCAAATAGCGAGGAAATGCTTTTAATGCTGGATTACGGCATTTTTTATGAATTTATCCCTCAACATGAAATAAATAAAGTAAACCCAAAGGTTTATCATATTGCAGAAGTAGACACACAAACCGTTTATGAAGTGGTTATAACCACCAATGCGGGTTTATGGCGTTACCGCTTGGGAGATACTATACAGTTTACCTCTCTGAGTCCATATAGATTTATAATTACAGGCCGAACTAAGCACTACATAAACGTTTTTGGCGAAGAATTGATGATACACAATGCCGAGCAAGCCTTAAAAGTTGCTTGTGAAAAAACGCATGCGCAAATAAACGAATATACCGTATCGCCCTTATTTACAGATGAAAATCAAGGCAAACACCAATGGTTGATAGAGTTTGAAAAAGAGCCTAATAATCTGGATTTTTTTACTGAAGTGCTTGATAAAACCTTAAAGCAAATTAACTCGGATTATGAGGCAAAACGCTACAATAATTACGTAATAAAGTTGCCTGAAATAAAGAATTTGCCCAAAGGAACTTTTTACAAATGGTTAAGCAGTAAAAACAAGCTGGGTGGACAATACAAAGTGCCTCGTTTACAAAATAACAGCACCATAGCCGATGAAATTTTAACCCTAATTTAAGTTAAAGAAAGTACATAATTTGTTGGCAGATAAAAAAATTGTTTTATATTGCAACGAATTAAGATTTTTATAAATTTTCAATTATGTCGAAAAAAACAAGCAAAAAAACGATTAAAAAGGTCGTTTCAAAGAAAAAAACGGGCAATTCCAAATCTTCTAAATCTGCCGCTAAAAAAAGTAAAGTTGTTAAAAAAATAGCCTCCAAAAAACCTGCTGCTAAAAAATTGAAACCTAAAGCGGCAAAAAAAGTTGTTATTAAAAAGAAGATTGTTGCTAAGAAAAAAGTAGCTAAGCCCGTTGCAAAAAAGAAAGTAACCAAAGCAGCTAAAAAAGTTCAAGTTAAAAAAGCAGCTCCGGCAAAAAAAATTACTAAACCTGTTGCAAAAGTTATTGTTGTAAAAAAACAAAAAGCAGAAAAACCCGTTAAAGTTGCCAAACCATCAAAAGTAGCTGTTGTAAAATCGGCATCCGATAAAAATCTGAAACCAATTTTTCAGCCGGCCAAAAAAAATACAGTAGAAAAAACCGAAAAACATATTCCGGATCCTCCGGGGAAATATGAATTAGAATACATCATTCACACGTCTACACCTATTTTATTTGAATTTTTAACCACACCAAGCGGTCTATCTGAGTGGTTTTGCGATGATGTAAATATCAGAGATAATGTATATTCTTTTCAATGGGATGAGAACTTACAAAACGCCCGTTTAATTAAATTTGTTGAAGAAAGTGTTGTTCGTTACCAATGGTTAGATAAAAACGATAACACCTATTTTGAATTTAGAATTGAGCGCGATGATTTAACTAATGATATTTCTTTAATTGTAGCTGATTTTGCCGATACTCCTGAAGATAAGCATTCATCAACGCTTTTATGGAATAGCCAAATTGATAAACTACTTTCTGTTTTAGGAAGTCACTAAACTTAATTAGCTTTTCTTTTGTGCTTCCAACGGCGATGACTCCATAGCCATATTTCGGGCTGTTTTATAATGTCTTTTTCCAACCTGCGTGTATGTGTTTCTGATATTTCGCCTTCTTTAGTTTCTTTAGGATTATCAAAAAGTAATTCGGCAAAAATTTCATAATGCCCCCGTTTACTTCTTTTCATACTTACATATATAACCGGATAATTAAACTTTTGCGAGATTTTTTCGGTACCTGTAAACACAGGCGTATCTTGGTTTAAAAACCTTGTCCAATAAGCATTTTCAGGAAATGGAGTTTGATCGGCAATAAAAGCAGTAGCAGTTATTTCTTTACGATTAGTAACCATATCACGCAAGGTGCTTTTCATTTCAATAAGTTTTGTGCCCAAACGGGTTCGCATTTTTATAACCAGATTATTAAAATAGCTGTTATGCAACTGATGGTAAATTACATATAACTGATGCTTGCTATTATCAAACACAGCACCTGCCCATTCCCAATTACCAAAATGCCCCATTACTATAATGATGCTTTTTTGTTGATTGTAGTACGAATCGAAAAGTTTTTGCGCATCCTCATTCATTTTACAATGAGCAAGCATGGTTTTTTTAGATACAGTAAGGGTTTTAAGCGTTTCTAAAAACAAATCGCATAAATATCTGTAAAAATCTACGCACAGTTTTTTTAACTCTTCTTCTGTTTTTTCAGGAAAAGAGTTGCGTAGGTTTTCCATCACAACTTTTTTTCGATAACCTAATACATAGTACATGATTACAAAAAACAAATCGGATACCCGATACATAAACCAAAAAGGAAGAAGAGAAACTAAATAAAGAAAAGGAAGTGCTATATAAAAAATTACAGCCTGCATATAATTTTAATAGGCTCTTATAAGTTTGCCTTCCATAAAATGTACAAAGGCCTTATTAGCTACTTTGTTGCCGCCGGGTGTTGGATAGTTGCCTGTAAAATACCAATCGCCCAGATTGTCAGGACAAGAACTATGTAAGCCTTCTATCGATTGGTAAATAATTTGAAGCTCTGCTTTTAACTCTTTTGGTTTTAGTAGCTGCGCAATTTTATCTGATACTTCTTGCGCCGTAAAAGAGCTATAAATTTCTTTTACCACATTAACCTGTTCCTCTTTAACAAGGGCTAATTGTGCTTTTGCTTTTTCATAAACTTGCTCTATTACATTTTCTTTACCACGTTCTTTTAATAACGAGATAGCGGCTTCAAAGGCAATAAATTTATTAAGCACGGCCATATCAATGCCATAGCAATCAGGGAAACGAATTTGTGGCGCCGATGAAACCACCACTATTTTCTTAGGCTCAAGCCTATCCAATATTTTTAATATGCTTTGTTTTAATGTGGTTCCTCGTACTATAGAATCATCCATTACTACTAATGTGTCAACCCCCTTACGAATTATACCGTAGGTTATATCATAAACCAAACTCACCAAATCATCGCGATGAGCATCATCTGTAATAAAGGTGCGTTGCTTGGCATCTTTTAAAACAATTTTTTCTATGCGTGGATGCACGTTTAGTAAATCATTAATTTCTTTAGACGATAAGTTTTTATCGGTAGTAAGTTTTTTTGTTTTCTCTCTGTTTAAATGGTCGCGCATGCCATCTACCAAGCCACCAAAAGCAACCTCGGCTGTATTAGGAATATAACTGAAAACGGTGTTTACCAAGTCTCCATTTATGGCTTTTAAAACAGGTTCAACCATATTAGAACCCAGGCTATGGCGCTCTGAATATATACCTGCATCGTTACCACGAGAAAAATAAATTCGCTCGAAAGAACAGGCTAATTTTTTTTGAGGTTCGTTTATTTGTTCCTCGGTTACCGTACCATCTTTTTTAATAATAACGGCATATCCGGGTTTAACTTCCTTTACATCATCTATCTTAATGTCAAACACGGTTTGAATGATGGGGCGCTCTGAACAAACCACTGCAATTTCATCATCATGGTAATAAAAAGCAGGGCGAATGCCATTTGGGTCGCGCAACACAAAAGCATCTCCGTGCCCAATTAAACCGCCTATAACATATCCCCCATCCCATCGTTTGCTGGCTTCTGTAAGGATGGCAGCTACATCTAAATTTTTTGCAATAAGGTCAGAAATTTCAGCGTTGTTATAGCCTTGTGCTTTATAAATACGGAATAGTTTATCGTTTTCTACTTCTAAAAAATGACCTATTTTTTCCATCACAGTAACCGTATCTGCTTTTTCGCGCGGGTGCTGACCAAGCTCTACCAAATGTTCAAAAAGCTCATCAACATTAGTTAAATTAAAGTTTCCGGCAACAACCAGGTTACGTGTTTTCCAATTATTTTGACGTAAAAACGGGTGACAACTTTCAATATTATTTTTTCCGAAAGTGCCATAACGTAAGTGTCCTATCAATAACTCGCCCAAGAATGGGAGATTTTTTTTCTGCCAATCTACTTCGTTATATTCATCAGGAGATTGTTTTTTTGCATCGTTAAAATTATCGTGTATCTGAGTAAAAATATCTAAAGTAGCCCGTGTACGAACCGAGCGAAGCCTATCAATATACTGTGTACCAGGTGCTGTATCTAACTTAATAGTAGCAACACCGGCACCATCCTGCCCACGGTTTATCATTTTTTCCATTACCAAATAAAGCTTGTGCAACCCGAAACGAGCCGAGCCATATTTTTTTCGGTAATAAGGTAATGGTTTTAAAAGGCGGATGAGTACAATGCCGCACTCGTGATTAATCTTATCGCTCATGGTGCTGCAAAGTTAACTTTTTTAGCAAGATTATCTTTCTCTAAATTTTAACCTAGTTCTAACATTTTTTAACCTAAAAAGCTTAAAAAATTACTACTTTTACCCTTTACCATATGCGTTTTATAAAGAACTATATACTCTTAGCTGTCATTTTATTTCCTGCCTTTTTTTACGGACAATTTTATTATGGTTCTCAGCAAGAATTTGGTAAAAGCAGGGTACAGTATCAACCTTTTTATTGGACATATTACAATTTCGATAATTATCAGGTTTATTTTTATGAAGGCTGTCGCGATATAGCCAGATACGTTTCCCTTCGTGCAGATTATCATTTAAAAGATTTACAGAAAAAAATAGATTACCAAAGCAGTACAAAATTTCAAATACTGGTTTACAGCAATCAAGGTGATTTTAGGCAGACCAACTTGGGTTTATCTACTGATTTGGTAAGTAATACAGGCGGTACTTCAAAAACTGTAGGAACAAAACTGAGCGTTTATTTTAATGGGAACTTGGCTGATTTAGATCGTCAAATTCGTGCAGGCATTGCCGAAACACTTATTAATGAAGTGCTGTATGGAGGTGGTGCCATAAAAACCATGTTCAATTCAACTTTTTTAATTATTCCTGATTGGTATAAAAAGGGTTTGATAGCTTATCTCTCTGAAGGCTGGGATACCAACGTTGACAACATTGTAAGCGATGGGGTTATTTTTGATAGATATTATAAGATAGCTCGCATAAGTGATAAAGATGCTGCTATAGTGGGGCGTGGCTTATGGCAACACGTGGCTGAAACCTATGGCGAATCAAGCATTGCAAATATTTTATACATGACCAAAGTTTCTCGGAATGTTGAGAACGCTTTTATGTTTGTAGTGGGCAACAACACGCAGGGCTTATTATACGAGTGGATTGATGCACGTTCTCGTAATGCCATGAAAAAAGATACCACGCAAACTTTTCCTACACAAGACCCTGTTGTTTTAAAACCAAAAGCAACCAGAGACTATTATCAATTAAAAATTAGCCCTGATGGAAATCAAGTTATTTATGCGCGTAATGAAATGAGTCAGCACCGCGTTTATTTAAAAGATTTAACCACCGGAAAAGAAAAACGAATTGTTAAGTGGTGCCCAAAAGTAGAACGATTAAATGACCTTACATATCCTTTATTGGCATGGCACCCCAGCGGAAAAGTATTTGCTATGGTACACGAAAAAAAGGGAGTAATTTATTTAACCACCTACAGCATTGAAGATAAAGACATGGTTGATAAACCCATTACGGGTATAGAAAAAGTGAAAGCATTTTCTTATAGTCCGGATGGAAAAAAATTAGTGATGACTGCCGTAAAAAAAGCAAAAGGGCAAAGCGATTTATTTATTTATCAAATAAACGCCGGTGGACTTGAGCAAATAACTAATGATATTTGGGATGACGAAACACCAACCTTTATCAATAAAGGAAATCAAATTGCATTTGCATCTAATCGCACACACGACACCATTAAAGAAAGTGATAACGATAAGTTTGAATTTCCACAAACTAAATTTCACAACATATTTTTATACGATTGCAAAACAAAATCTAAACTACTTTACAGAGTAACGGATTCTAAAAATATTCAGGAAAGCCAACCAAGTGATTTTTATGACGGTTACTTTACTTACCTAAGCGACCAAAACGGAATTAAAAACAGGTTTGTTGCAAAGTTGGATAGTGTTATATCTTTTGTAGATACGACGGAGCATTATCGATATGTGTTTAATTCGCATCCCATTTCAAACAACAAGACCAGTATACTTGAGCAAGATGTAAACATAAAAGCCAATAAAGTAGCTGAGATTTTTTATGTGAATGGATTACAGTACATGTACATCAATCAAATCAACAAAAAGGATGTAGATAAAAATTATAATTTAAGAAACACCTATTTCCGTCGTGCACAAAACTATGCTGCCAAAGCAAAAGCACAAAATGCAGCCGCTAATTCTTCCGATAATCAAACAGAAACAACAACCCCTGCTCAAGAAAACAATTCAGGTGCGGTTGATATAAATAATTACTCTTTTAAAAACAATAACTCAAAAAACAACAATAAATCAAAGCCACAAACTACTATTGCTCCGGTAAATGGTCAAAGTAATACAACAACAAGCAATCAAACCAAAGATGGTTTTCAATTACCTAAGCAGGAAAATTATTATGTAAATTTCTCGGTTGACCAAGTTACCGTTCAGTTAGATAATTCTTTTTTGAATCAGACATATCAAAAATTTACAGGTTATTATGTAAACCCCGGGCTTAATGGGTTTTTAAAAATTGCTACCAGCGATTTATTTGAAGATTATCGCATAAGCGCCGGCATGCGTATGGGAATTAATTTAAATAATGAATATTTTATAAGTGTTGAGCGTAGAAAAAAATTATGGGATAAGCAATTAGTATTGCATCGTCTTTCGCTGCCATCCGTTAATGATAATGGATATATTATAAAAGTTTTAACACACGATGCACAGTATAAATTAAAATACCCCATTAACGAAGTATCAAGCATTAAAGGAACTATAAGTTACCGAAACGATAAAACACTTTACACTGCACAAGACGATTATTCGCTTGCAAAACAAAACACATACGACAATTGGGCGGGCTTAAAAATGGAATATGTATTTGATAACACACGTCCTAAGGGTTTAAACTTATATAACGGTTGGCGCTTAAAAGTATTTGGAGAATATTATCGCGGAATAAACATCCATAATTTAGGAACTCGTCAGGACATGATTAATGCCGGATTTGATATAAGGCATTATTTAAAAGTACATCGCGATATAATTTGGGCAAATCGCTTAGCGGGTGCAAGCTCATGGGGAACAGACAGAATTTGTTATTACTTAGGAGGAGTTGACAATCAAATAGCTCCTAAATTTAACGGACAAGAACAAATAAAACACCCTGAGAGTTATGGCTTTCAAACAATAGCTACTAACATGCGTGGCTTTAACCAAAATGCACGAAACGGAAATAATTTTGTGGTTTTAAATTCTGAACTACGGATACCGCTTTTTAAATATTTAGCAAACCATCCTTTACGTTCAGATATTTTAAACAATTTTCAAATCATTCCTTTCTTTGATTTGGGCATGTGTTGGTACGGCACAAACCCTTTCAGTAAAGAAAACACTACCAACCAATATTCTTTTTACAACAATCCAATTAAGGTGGTTATTAATGAGCCTAAGCAACCTATTATAGCCGGCTACGGTGTTGGTTTACGCTCAAGGTTACTTGGTTATTTTGTGCGTTTAGATTTTTCATGGGGCTTAGATAATTATACTAGTCAAAAAAGAGTAATTTATTTTTCGCTTACAACCGATTTTTAATGGACAACCTAAATAAAAAATTATCTATGAACGAAATTTTAATCCTGCTTTGCATAGGCTTAGCAGCAGGCTGTTTAAGTGGCCTGGTAGGTGTTGGCGGTGGCATCATTATAGTACCCGCTTTAGTCTATTTTTTAGGCTTTAATCAGCAAATGGCGCAAGGCACGTCGCTTTCAATTCTACTATTGCCTACCGGAATTTTCGCGGTAATGAGTTACTATCAAAAAGGGTTTGTAGATTGGAAAATTGCACTAATAATTGCAAGCTCTTTTTTACTCGGTGGTTTTATAGGTGCTAAAGTGGCTATATCACTTGACCAAAACGTGGTGAAAAAAATATTTGCCGCCTTTATGGTTTTAATGGGGATAAAAATGCTATTCTGGAAATAATTTAAATG
>Ga0210410_10006123_pt1 | contig 10468 bp, 9 predicted proteins | sample IncBWC4MmetaG_FD_161058 | JGI IMG/M metagenome (GOLD analysis project Ga0210410, IMG submission 161058) | Forest soil microbial communities from Barre Woods Harvard Forest LTER site, Petersham, Massachusetts, United States - Inc-BW-C-4-M | ecosystem: Environmental > Terrestrial > Soil >... | reverse complement strand
GGCGAATTTGACCATGATGCGCGTATAGGCCGGCAGATAGCCTTGGCTGACGATGCCGCCGACCGCGCCTTCCCGGCCGATCAGGATGGTCTCGACGTCGCGGCCATCCTCATTGGGCACCAGGTATGACGCAAGGCTCGGACCGCAGGGAAAATGCACGATCTCGACATTATCGCCGGGGCTATAGAGCAGATCGTTGGGATGACCCTCTTCCTGCGTCAGATACGGTGCGATCAACGCGAAATCAGCGTCGTTCAGACGTCGCAACAGATTATTGAACGGCCGCTCGCTGGCCTTGGCGGTGTTTTCACTCCGGGTGAGCATCGAAAGTCCTCAATTCCCCGGCCGCGACAATAATCGATCCGGCCCGGTTTATATGTACACAAGTGAACAGACGTTAGAACGCCGATGTGGTGGTTTCAGTTCCGGAACCGTCGGCGCGCTTATCCGGGCGCCGGCAGCGGGCCGTGCTCCGGGCTTCTGCCGGGGAACGCAATCACCTCTGAACCAACGTGCCAGCAGATCATGGACCCCGCCTTTTCTGACGGCCTGCCCAGTGACGTCTTGATCGTCGAGGATGATCCGATCATCGCGCTCGACTTCGAGGACACGATTCTCGGCTTCGGCGTAAAGACGGTGCGCAGCGCGGGGAGCGTGACGAAGGCGCTCGACATGATCGCCGATCACCCGCCGGATTTTGCGCTGCTGGATGTCGGGCTGGTCCACGAAAAGACGTTTACGCTCGCCGAGCGGCTGGATGCGCTGAAGATTCCGTATGTGTTCGTCACCGGCTATGGCGCCGATGTCAGGCTTCCGGCCGCGCTCGCCGGCAAGCCGCGGTTACCGAAGCCGTGCTCCAGCGCGGCGCTGGAAGCAGCGTTGCGGCGGCGTCCAGGCGCCGCCGCCGCGTGCTAGTTCTTACACCCGCTTCGGGTCGAGCGTCGTCGACCACAGCGCGACATCGGCGCGGTCGCGCAAGGTCACCGTCATCTGCCCGCTGGCGCCGTCGATCTTGACGTGGCCGAAGAACTGCATGCCGGCCGACGGCGGCAGGTTCTGCTTGTCCAGGCCGGGCGCCTTGATGAACTTCACTTCGGGCCCAAAGGTGTTGTCGAGTTCGTTCGGACCGAACGTGCCGGCGTGCAGCGGACCCGAGACGAATTCCCAGAACGGATCGAATTCCTGGAATTGGGCCTTGTCCGGGTTGTAGTAATGCGCGGCGGCGTAATGCACGTCCGCCGTCAGCCACACCGTGTTGACGACGCCGGAGGTCTTGATGAAACGCAGGATCTCGGCGATTTCCAGTTCGCGGCCGCGCGGCGGGCCGTCGCCTTGCGCAAACGCTTCCGAGCCCTTTTTGTCGGCTGCATCGTCATAGACGATGATGCTGAGCGGCATGTCGGACGCGATCACCTTCCAGGTGGCGCGCGAATTCAGCAGCGCGCGCTTCAGCCAGGCAAGCTGGTCGGGGCCGATGAAATAGCTGTCGGGGCCGTAAGTGGTCTGCAGGTTCGGGCCGTTGGGGCCGCGATAGCTGCGCTCGTCGAGCATGAAGACGTCGAGATGCGGGCCGTAATTGAGCGTGCGATAAACCCGCCCCGGCTCGACGATGCTCTCCCGCATCGGGTACATCTCGTGGAACGCGCGGCCAGCGCGCGCGGCGAGCAGCGATATGTCGCGCACCTTGTAGGCGACCGGGATTTCCTTCGACGGCGACCAGTTGTTCATCACTTCGTGGTCGTCCCACTGCACGAAGACAGGCACCTCGGCGTTGAAGGCGCGCACATTATCGTCCATGAAATTATACTTGTGCGCGGCGCGGAATTCGTCGAGCGTCTCGGCGACTTTTGCCTTTTCCGGGATCGTGACGTTCTTCCAGACCTTGCCGTCAGGCAATTTCACTTCCGAGGGAATGACGCCGTCGGCATAGATGGTGTCGCCGGAATGCAGCAGGAAATCCGGTTTGTGCTTGCGCATGGTGGCGAAGGTGACCATGCCGCCATCATCGGGATTGATACCCCAGCCTTGTCCGGCGACGTCGCCGCCCCAGACGAAACTGACGTCGCGGCGGTCGCCGGGCGCGGTGCGGAAGCGGCCCACCACCGGCTCGCTCTGGATGTCCGTGTGCGAGAGGTCGCGAAACCGGACGCGATAAAAGATGTCCTGGCCGGAAGGCAGGTTTTCGAGCAGCATTTTTGCGGTGAAGTCGCTCTCCGGGAGTGCCGCGATCGGTGGCAAGGCCCGCGCGTTGCCAAACGATTCGGTGGTGGCGACCTCGACCATCATCTGCGACGGACGGTCGGCGCGCGCCCACACCACACCGCCATCGGCGCCGACGTCGCCGGACTGCACGCCATGGGTGATTTGCGGACGGTCGGCGGCGCGGCTGAGATAAGGCATCGCGATCACGCCGGCGCCCGTCGCTGCGGCGGTGGAGAGGAAACGTCGGCGGGTAATCTTGCGGGAAAATCCGGTCGTCATGCGTGCCTCGTTTTGGCTCTGTCATTCCGGGGCGATGCGAGCATCGAGCCCGGAATCTCGAGATTCCCCGATGCCCAATTGCGCATCTGAGGTCTGGTGCTGGCGCACCATCCCGGAATGACGGCTTGGTGCGGACACGCTATAGGAAAACTCTGTGACGACCCGATTACAGCGACGGCCGCTTACGCCGTGCCGGCTGCCCGGAACTGCGCGCCTGCACGTTGCAGGCTTTGCGGTATGCTCATTAGCAGCGACTTGCGGTCGGCCACCGCGTTGTGGAACTGCTCGAGCGCGATATTGAAAGCGGTCAAGGTTCCCTGTTCGATCGTGCCCTGCTCGAAGCAGCGCAGGGTGCCGCGCAGGATGTCGTCGGCTTCGGACTGCATCTGGTCGAGTTCTTCGATCGAATCGCTATGGCGGGCAGCGGTGAGCATGTCCAGCAGCCGCTCGCGCTGCGAAGAGTTGTTGCTGCGCTCGTCTTTCTTCAGATAGCCGGCGAACCACGCGCCGGCCGAGCCCATCGCCGACAGCGCCATCAGACTCCACCAGATGTAATCGCTGTAGCGATCAAGGAAGGTCTTTTCCTCGCCGTCGACAAAGGCGGCAGCACCCGGATGCACCGGGATCGTGGCGTCCTTGTCGGTATCCGGCGTCTCGATCTTGGCGGCCAGCGGAAATTCGGCCTTCAGCGATTGCCGGACCGCAAACAACTGCCGGGTGAAGGCGGCGATGGTCGATTCCGAGACGCCTTTTCGTGCCACGATATGATGCGCGAAGCTGATCGTCTTGACCTCGTCGTCCGGCCGGGCGGGCGAGCCGCCGAACGAGCCGGCCGGAATATCCGATGCTTCATAGGCGGGATGGTTCTGCGCGATCGCTTCCGCCGAATCGATCCCCAGGAAGGTCGGCGTGCCGCCGTCGCGCGTCGATGCCGCGATCGCGTCCGTCGTGATCTTGCTGTTGACGGGCCCGGCGGCGAGATAGGCGTCCGCCCTCTGGTTGCGGATCGCTTCAACCGCTTCGATGGCCGGAAACTGGATAATATCGACCTTGGCCGGATCGACGCCATATTGCTGCAGGATCACCTTGAGCAGATTGACGTTGGCCTGGGTACGGCCGACGACGCCGATGCGATGTCCGGCGAGCTGGGCGATCTTGGTGATTTTCGGCCCGGCCTTCCTGCCTTTGACCTTGGCGGCCGGAGGCACCCACAGCACCGCGACGTTCTTGCGCAGCGTTGCCACGGCCTGGGCGTTCTTCGGCACGTCGAGATCGCCGCGGATGATGGCGAGATCGGCCTTACCTTCGCCGAGCAGCGTGGCGCTTGCGGCGGCGCCATCGGTCTGCACCGGGCGCAGCCGGACCTGGCCGTGCGGCTGGTTGTTGAGGGCCTGCGTCAGCCTCTGAACCACCTTGAGATCGTCGCTGTTGGCCGGCCCGACGGCGATCCGCAAGGTCACCGGCCGCATCGCAAAGTAATAGCCGGCCGCCAGCGCCCCGATGATGGCCAGCACGCCGGCCAGCACGACGAATGCCGCCCGCCGCTGCGCCGAGCGGGGCGAGGGCGGGGCTATCGGTTCGGCGTTGTCCTGATCCGGGCCGTCGGTCATCGATCTCTAAACGATCGTTCGAGGTTCAATTTCACATTGCCAACGCGCTGACACGGGCATTCTAGCAAATTTCCCGCCCAGCCGGGGTTACATCTCCGTCATGGTTACCGGCGGCCATTGGACGCGGTTTCAGCGGCGGTTTGACGCTTTTTCCTTCTGCAAACGGGCATCCACCCCGCATCAAGTGCGGGGCAGGCTTTGGCTCGAAAACCTATATTTTCGCTATGGACCCCAGCCGCGGCGTCCGGTGTTAGGGTAGAGTGCGCATGAAACGGGAGGCGAACATGGTGGAACGGCTGTCGGCGGAGGCGCGTCAGGCGGCGCTGGGAGAGCTATCCGGCTGGTCCGAGGTGCCCGGCCGCGAGGCGATCGCAAGGACCTTCACCTTCAAGAATTTCAACGAAGCGTTCGGGTTCATGTCCCGCGCCGCTTTGGTGGCCGAGAAGAACGACCATCACCCGGAGTGGAAGAACGTCTACAAGACGGTGGAGGTGGTGCTGGCGACCCATGACTCCGGCGGCGTCACCAGGCTGGATATCGAGCTTGCCAAGGCCATGAACGGGATCGCCAGACAGCTTGGCGTGGTCTAAGGGGCGGCCAGCCGATCTTGCGGCAGCGACCTCGCGCCCCCAATTCTTGCCATGCCCGCCGCGGCGAAACGGCCGCGCCGGCTTGAAGGAGCGCCGCGATGGCTTCATCCGAACACACCGTGGGTTTTGAGCCTGCCGACCGGCTGGCGCAGGACCGCGAAAGCGTGCGCCGGCGCTTCTGGATCAAGCTGAAGCAGGTGGTCGCAAAACTTCCCTTCGCCGAGGATCTGCTTGCGGCTTACTACTGCGCCTTCGACAAGCAGACGCCGCGCCACGTCCAGGCGGCGCTGCTCGGCGCCATCGCCTATTTCATCCTGCCGTTCGATTTCATCCCGGACATGCTGCCGGTGCTCGGCTTCACCGATGATGCCGCGGTGCTCGCCACCGCGATCCGCATGGTCGCAAGCCACATCACGCCGGACCATCGCGACGCCGCGCGCGCCGCGCTGAAGCGCGGGATTGATCGCGAAGATTGAGCGTTCGTGTGGTGGCAGCGGCCGCATCTGACCCAGTGCATCTTCCCGCAGTCGGGTTCAATCTCGAAGTTCACGCGTTGCGGCGCGTCCGATTTCGTCTGCGCCGGGAAAATCCCGGCGACCCGGCTCGGCGCATATTCGCTCAAGGGCGTCGGCAGATCAGGAAATTTTCGTTCCGGCCAAATCCTAGCGCTGCTGTGCGGGGTGAGCCTGCGCGCGGGCATTTTTCTCGGCGTCCCAGGCCTGGAATTGTCTGAACAGCGCCTCCTTCTCGGCATCGGACTGCGGCTTTCCGGCCGCAGGACTCTGTTTCAGGAAATCCTCGAACCGGTTGCGCGCGACGGACTCGAGGCCATGACGTTCCAGCCATTGTTTCGCGGCGGGCAAGCGCTGCCAGTCGGGAAGCGGCGCCGACAGCGATACCTCCTTCCATTTCGGATGGAAGGGCGGATTCTGGAATGTCGGGAATTTCGTGAAGAAGGCGTCCACGAATACTGCGAGCTTGCGATAGCGCTCGGTGTTGGGCGCCCAATTATAGGCCGCGAGCACCGCGGGAACGGCGATTGTATCGACCTGCTCCTGACCTTCGATCAGGTTGGGATAATCTTTCGCCGAAAGGCTCGCGGGCAGATAGTCGCCCTGCAACGGCTTCTCGTAGTTGACCGTCACCAAATGGAACCGATCGTCCTTGAAACTGCTCACGGACTTATACGGCTTGCCCCCACAAACGATCACGGCGTCGATTTCGCCGGCCTTCAATTTCTCCAGCGCGATGCATTGCTCAATATACACGACCTTTGGTTTCATCCCGAGTCGCTCGAACACAGTCAGCGCGGTGACGAAGGTGCCGCCATTGGGCAGGTCGACGCTGACGGTCTTGCCCTCGAGATCTCTGAGATCGCGGATCGATTTCGACGCGATTACGTGCACCTCTTCGTTGTAGAGCTTGGTCACGTAAGTGAACTGCTTCTTGATGTCCTTCGCAAAACCCTTCCTCTCGAGATAATCGAGCGTGTCCGATCGCACGATGCCGAGATCGACGCCCTGCAGAAACAGGATGTCGGCGACGCTCTGCACCGAGCCGCGCCCGACGATGGGAAGGATGCGCAGCTTGTTGCCGTCGTCGAGCACGGAAGCGAGATCGGCGCCGAACTGTACATACGTGCCGCCGATCGTGCCCGAGATCAGCGTCACCGTGTTGGCGTTCAGGCTCTGCCTGGTGCTGTTCAAACCGAACTGAAAGATCGCCTTCAGGCTTTCGCTGACCTTAGCCGGATCGTATTCGGCCTGCTCGGCCCGCGCCGCGAAGCCGCAGGCCATCATCGTGGCGAATAACGCCACTCCCCATAAACGTCTCATCTGTCCCCCGATTGAAATCAGTTTTGCATTTCCGCGACGCGCGCCTGCGCATCGGAAGAGCCGAATTCAGCTGCCTTCTGGTACCAGACGCGGGCACGCGCCGGATCCGGTGCGACGCTGCGCGCATCACCCGTTCCCAGCACCCCGGGATCGTAGGTCCGCGCCAGCAGCAGCGCTGCATCGGCCTCGCGCGCGTCCGCGGCGCGTTCGAGCAGCAACCTGGCGGATGCGATGTCGCCGTTCGCGAGCAGGCCCCTTGCCCGCTTGAGCAATGAGGCGATTTCGTCGGGATCGAGATGTCTTGCCGGCGGCGGAGCCGGAACTGCAGGTGTCGCAGGCGTCTCGGCTACCGCAACCAGACTTTTGATCGCGGCCTGATAGGCGGCCGCGATCTCGTCGCGCGATGGCAGGTCGGTGCCGGCCGGCGGCGCAAGCGCAACGGTTTGAACCGGCTCCGGCGGCGGCGGGCCGAGTTGAGCGGGTGATGCCCCGGCGAACGACGCTGCGGCGCTGACGATGACCGCGCGTGTGGCGTCGACGGAAATCAGGGCGAGCACCATGGCTGCTGCCGACGCCGCAGAAATTACAGTCAGGATGCGCGACGGGGATATCGCCCGTCTTTTGTGGATTTGCGGCGCGTTGTCGTCCGCATCGCCGGAAAGAAACAGCGGAACGGGCCCGTCTGAACTGATCTCCGCCGCATGCGATCGCCGATAGCGATAATGCGCAAATCCGGGATCGCGGATGTCTTCCTCAAGCGCCGCGACGGGCGGATCGCTGGAGTGTAAATGTGTCGAATTCCCCACCATGGTGATGCTTCCCCGATACTACTACGCAACGATCGGGCATCCGGCTTATTATTATCGTTGTCGAAGGACGCCCGTTACTTGAGGCGCTAACTCGCATGCCGAATAGGCCCAAAAAACGGCCCGGACCGGCGCGAATTGGGAGATATTTTGGTTTGATTGGGGCGGGATTGCCCAATTCAATGAATTTAAAATTGCAAGGTGAGCGGGAACATTTTGCGCGTTGAAACCGGGCTTGCTGCGATCGTCCGGCTCAACCGACCATCAGGACGTCACCTGAGTTCACAAACGAAGTGCAACACTTCCGGTTGGAGGTGTTGCACTTCGAACGTGATCGAGCTTTCGTGGGGATGACGAAGGCACACTGCGGTTACGGATGCAAAATCACCTTGCCCATCGCCTTGCGCCCGGCGAGCACCTTTAGCGCCTCGGCGGTTTGCGCCAGCGGGAAGGTGCGGTCGACATGCGAGGAGATCTTGCCCTCTGCAGTCCACTTCACGAGCTTTTCCAGGTTGGCGCGATTCTTCTCCGGATTGAGCCGGGCCCAGGCGCCCCAGAACACGCCGCGGATGTCACAGCCCTTGAGCAGCGCCAGATTGAGCGGCATTTTGGGAATGTCGCCGGCGGCGAAGCCGATCACGAGGAAGCGGCCTTCCCATGCGATCGAACGCAGCGCCGCCTCGGCATAGGTGCCGCCGACCGGATCGAAAATGATGTCGGCGCCCTTGCCGCCGGTGAGGCGCCGCAAGCCTTCTTTCAGATCTTCCTTGCTGTAGTTCAGGCCAAGCTCGGCGCCATGCGCCTTGGCGAATTCCAGCTTTTCATCCGACGAGGCGCAGGCGATCACCTTCAGGCCCATCAGCTTGCCGAGTTCGCACGCAGCCAGCCCGGTGCCGCCGGCCGCACCCAGCACCGCCAGCGTCTCGCCGGGTTTCGGGCTGGCGCGATCTTCCAGCGCGTGCAGCGCGGTGCCGTAGATGATGATGATCCCGGCGGCGCGATCGAAATCCAGATTGTCGGGAATTTTCACGATCGAGTTCGCCGGCAGCGCGATCTTTTCGCGGGCGCCGTTATGGCCGCAGGACGCCACCACGCGGTCGCCGACTTTCAAATCCGTGACGCCGGCGCCGACGCTCTCGATCACACCCGCGACTTCGGCGGCCGGCGAAAACGGGAACGGCGGCTTGATCTGGTACTTGCCCTGGATCATCAGGATGTCGAAAAAATTCAGCGCCGCGGATTTAATCGCGATCACGGCCTCGCCGGGCCCGGCCACCGGATCGGGCACGTCGGCCAGCACGAGATCGTCGGGTTGGCAATATTGCGAGCAGAGAATGGCTTTCATGGACACACCTGATTTTCGGACGCACAAGAAGGGCTGGACGCTTTTTGCCGGATTTGACGCCGGGCTACAATCCGATTCGGTGTCTTTGGGCTGCGTGCAGGGCTATCCTGCGTCATTGCGAGCGCAGCGAAGCAATCCATCTTGCCGCGCAAAGAAAGAATGGATTGCTTCGTCGCGGAGCCTGTCATCGGGCGCGCATTCGCGCGACCCGTTGGCTCCTCGCGATGACGGGGATATAGGGAGTGAAACAATGTTTGAAAAAGGCCTGCTGGCGGGAAAGCGCATCTTGGTCACCGGCGGCGGTTCCGGGCTTGGCGCCGCGATGGGACGCCGTTTTGCTGAACTCGGCGCGGAGTTGATCATCTGCGGCCGACGGCTCGAATTGCTGGAACAAACCGCGGCAGAATTGCGTAGCGCGCTCGGCGGCAAGGTCACCGTGGCCAGTTGCGACATCCGCGATGGTGCGGCGGTCGATGCCATGATGGATGCGGTCTGGCGCGAGGCGCCGATCGACGTGCTCGTCAACAACGCAGCGGCGACCTTCATCGCGCAGAGCGAGCATCTGTCGTTCCGTGCGGCCGACGCGATCCTGGCGCCGACGTTGCACGGCACGATGTATTGCACGCTGGCCGCCGGCCGCCGCTGGATCGAGGGCCAACACAAGGGCGTGGTGCTGAGCATCCTCTCGACCTCGACCATCACCGGCCGCGCCTTCACGGTGCCCTCGGCGATGGCCAAGACCGCGGTGCTGGCGATGACCAAAAGCCTCGCGGTGGAGTGGGGCCCGAAAGGCATCCGCACCGTCGCGATTGCGCCGGGCGCGTTTCCGACCCCGGGCGCTTCGGGCCAGCTCCGCCCCGAGGGCCGCGATGAAGGCTGGGCGCACCGCAACCCGCTCGGCCGCGCCGGCGAGCATGGCGAACTGGCCAACCTCGCGAGCTTCCTGATCTCCGATCAGGCCGGCTATATCAATGGCGAGATGGTGGTGCAGGACGGCGGCTCGCATTTGCGCAGTTCCGGCGCCGAGGATTTGCTGCAATGGACTGACGCGCAGTGGGCGAAACAGCGCGAGGGGCGCGCGAAGGGCTGAGCGCGGCAGCGGCGGATTTGCGCCGCGCGCGGACTGCACCCACCCCGTAACTGCCTTCCCAAAAAGGCATTTTCCGGCTATCCATCGGATGTGGGACGACGCGGTCGGGCCATCTTCCAGTCACAATGATGAGGGAACCAGTTGTCCGTGCGGCAAATACTGACATCGCTGGTTGCGGGAGTGATGGTGTGCGGGACGATGTCCCTTGCGCAGGCGCAAAGTGCTGCGCCGAAGGACACCAAGAGCGCGGCCAAGCCCGCGGCCCCGACGGCCAAGCCCGCGACAGCGGCGAAGCCCGCGGCCAAACCTGAAGCGGCGGCCGCGGCCGCGGCAGGTGGGGCGGAGCCGACCCTGATCGGCCAGTTCGGCACCTGGGGCGCCTATACGGCGACGCCGAACGGCAAGAAGGTGTGTTTTGCGCTGGCAAAGCCGTCGTCCTCGAAAACCAATCCGCCGAATCGTCCGCGCGATCCGGCCTACGCCTTCGTCTCGACCCGTCCGGCGGAAAAAGTCACCAACGAAGTCTCGATCATGATCGGCTACACGCTGAAGCCGGGTTCCGAATCCTCGCTCGAGGTCGGCGGCGCGTCGTATGCGATGTATACCCAGGGCGACGGACTCTGGATCAAGAACGCCGCTGAGGAAGAGCGGATGGTCGACGCCATGCGCAAATCCGCCGACGTCATCGTCAAGGGCGTCTCGGCCAAGGGC
>Ga0210410_10006119_pt1 | contig 10469 bp, 8 predicted proteins | sample IncBWC4MmetaG_FD_161058 | JGI IMG/M metagenome (GOLD analysis project Ga0210410, IMG submission 161058) | Forest soil microbial communities from Barre Woods Harvard Forest LTER site, Petersham, Massachusetts, United States - Inc-BW-C-4-M | ecosystem: Environmental > Terrestrial > Soil >... | reverse complement strand
ACGAGCGAAAGAGTCTGCACCTTGACAATCCTGACGAATACATGAAGCGCATCTATTTCTGGCAGGACGTTCCCCGCCGTGCGAAATACAACGAAGTCTGGAACGAGGTAAAAAGCGCCCAGTGAGTGTTGCGGGCGCCATCTCGCCGCAGAACGCGCCTGGTAGCAGCGCTCCGCTCCTCGAAATTCGCGACATTGCCAAACGCTTCGGCCACGCCGAAGTTCTCAAGAAGATTTCTCTTCAGATCGCCTCCGGCGAATTCCTCACGCTTCTTGGCGAAAGCGGTTCGGGCAAAACCACGCTTCTCCGCTTGATCGCCGGATTCGAACAGCCCACCTCCGGCCAGATCTGGATGAGCAGCGGGCGTTTGGATACTCTTCCCCCGTACAGACGACGCGTAAATACGGTGTTCCAAAATTACGCGCTCTTCCCGCACCTAAGCGTCCACGAAAACGTCGCTTATGGCCTTCGCGTCAAGTCCACGCCAAGAGACGAAATCGCCGCTCGTGTCGAAGATGCACTCGGTATGGTGAAGATGAGAGACTTCGCCGAAGCTCGTCCCGCAACTCTCAGCGGCGGACAGCAGCAACGCATCGCGCTTGCTCGGGCTCTCATCAACCGTCCCGAGCTCTTGCTCTTGGACGAGCCGCTCTCCGCGCTTGATGCCAACCTCCGCAAGCAAATGCAAAGCGAGCTAAAAACCCTTCAACGCGAGATCGGCATCGCGTTTCTCTTCGTCACCCACGATCAGGATGAAGCTATGGCGCTTTCCGATCGCATCGCGCTCCTCCGCAACGGTGCCCTCGAGCAAGTGGCTTCCCCGCGTGAAATCTATTCACATCCCGCTACTGCCTACGCTGCGCAATTCATAGGGCAAACGAATCTTCTTCGCGGGGAAGTCCGCGGCGGCTCGGCCACCTGCGGAGCAATTCGCATTTGCCCGGTCACTGGTCTGGATGGCCCGGCGACCTTTTCTTTGCGACCGGAGGCCATCAAGGGAGCTCTCGATGCCACGATCGGCACGCCGTACATGACCTTCAAGGCCACCATTCGCCAGCAAATTTATGCCGGAGCCACCGAATTGCTCGAGGTCGACTGCGACGGTCAGCTCCTCCGTGTGCGCGTTCCCGCCGGTGAGTCGCTGCATGGCGAACACCAGTTTATTTTTTCACCGCGCGACGCAGTGCGCATTCGCGATTAGCACGAAAAGCAGAAATGTACTCACGTACTTACAAGACTCTCGTCGCTGTTCCGCCCCTGCTGTGGGTCGCGATCTTCCTGCTGTTGCCCTACGCTCTTATGTTTGCGCACAGTTTTTGGCTCGTGCGCGACGCCTTTCTTATCCACCAATGGAATCTTCAAAATTATCGCGCCCTCTTCACCAATCCTCTCTACTTCCAGGTTTTCCTACGCACCGCGCGCATCGCCGCCTCGGTCACCCTCTGCTCTCTTGTCCTCGGCTATCCGCTTGCCTACTATCTTTCCTTCCACACCGGACCGCGCAAAGAACTCCTGTATCAGCTCGTGATTATTCCGCTCTGGGTCAGTTACCTCGTCCGAGGTTATGCGTGGAAAACCATCCTCGGGACCGACGGTGTGTTAAACGGATTTCTTCAATACCTTCACATCACGCGCGAACCCGTCAGTTTTTTTCTTTATAGCCCTTTCGCCGTCATTCTCATGCTTACTCACATCTACACGCCCTTCGTGTTCCTTCCCATCTATGCCGCTCTCGAGCACATCCCCCGCCCTCTTGTAGAAGCGTCGCAAGATCTCGGCGCTAGCCGCCGAGCCACCTTCCTGCGCGTGATACTTCCGCTTTCGATTCCTGGCCTGCTCGCCGGCGCGACCTTCGCGTTCGTTCTCTCCCTCGGCGATTTTCTGGCGCCATTGCTCGTCGGCGGTCCTTCAGCAACGATGATCGCAAACATCGTGCAAAGTCTTTTCGGCGCGGCCTACGATTGGCCGCTCGGCGCTGCCATCTCCGTTTGCATTCTGCTGATCACGGTCTCTCTTCTATTCGCCACCGAGAGGCTGGAGAATCGCTGGTCCTTTAAATGACCTTCACGAAATCCACTTCGCGCCCCACTGTGCTCGCCGCATATTCCGTCCTTGTCTTCGCGTTCATCTATTTGCCGATCGTCGTGCTAATCCTTTATTCCTTCAATCGCGACGGCGTCGGCGGTTTCCCTCCGGTCCATTTCACGCTGGACTGGTACCGTCAACTCTTCTCGGACTTGGCGATCTGGGATTCCGTCATAAACAGCCTCGTTGTCGCCGGGGCTAGTGTCGCCCTATCCCTCACACTGGGACTCCTCGCCGCCCTAGCGCTCGACCGGTCGAACTTCCCCGGCAAACCCTTGTTCCGCCGGCTAGTGCTGCTCCCCCTGATTCTCCCCGGTATCATCACTGGTCTCTCGCTGCTGATGTTTGCCGTTTTCGCCGGAATACAGCTCAGCCTCTTCACCGTCTTCCTCGGACACGGCTCCGCACTCATCTCCGTGGCCACCACCGAAATTTTCGCCGGCCTGCAAAAGCTGGATCGCGCGCAAGAAGAAGCATCGCTCGATCTTGGCGCCACACCCTGGCAAACCTTTTGGCGCGTCACCCTCCCCAACCTCAAACTCTCGCTTATCGCCGCAGGCCTCCTCATCTTCACCCTCTCGATGGACGAAATCGCTGTCACCTTCTTTCTCATCGGCCGCGACAATACGCTGCCACTCGAAATCTGGGGACGCCTTCGTCGCGGCATCACTCCGGAAATCAATGCCATCTCGGCGCTGATCTTTTCCGTCTCCGTAGCCCTCATCGTGGTGTGGTATCGTTTGCGCGCTCGCAGCATGAGTTCGGTTCCGCGAAAGCTTGTCGAGACTTCTTAGGGAGAGCGTTGACGATGGGGAATTGTGTGCGTCGCAGGTGCGCGGTGCTTTCTATAATCCTCCTTGCATGGCTTGGCACCTCCTCCTCTCAGCAAAAGCCTGCCGCCACAGTCATCGTCAATGCTCGAATCGCTGATGGCACCGGCAAGCCTCTCCGCAAAGGAAGCGTTCGAATTTCCGGCGATCGCATCACTCAGGTGGGTGATTTCCAGCCCGCCAGGGACGAGCAAGTCATCGATGCCAAAGGGCTCGTGCTCGCGCCGGGATTCATCGACATTCACAACCATTCCACGTCAGGTCTCGAAAGCGATCCGCTCGCCGAAACGCAAATTGCGCAAGGTATTACCAGCTTAGTGGTCGGCGCGGACGGCGATTCGCCCTGGCCCATTGCCCCATGGCGGAAGGCGCGCGAGGCAAATCCTGCTTCCCTGAATGTCGCCGTGATGGCTGGTCACGCCACAATTCGCCAGCAAATCCTGGGCAAAGATTTCAAGCGCGTCTCCACTCCCGCCGAAATCGAAAAAATGGCTCAGCTCGTGGATCAAGGCATGCGCGAAGGCGCTATCGGTCTCTCCAGCGGTCTCGAATATGAAGTGGGAAGCTACAGCGGCACCGATGAGGTCGTCGCCATGTCGGCCGCGGCAGCCAAACGCGGTGGCTTTTATATGACGCATATCCGCGACGAAGCCGATAAATCCTTTGAGGCTTTGAACGAAGAAATCGCGATTGGCGAGCGCGCCCACATCCCCATCCAGCACTCGCACATCAAGCTCGGGACCGTCGGCGTTTGGGGCAAAGCCCCGCAATACATTCAAGTAATCGAAGCTGCGCGCAAACGCGGTGTGGATTTCCTTGCAGACTGCTATCCCTACGACGCGTGGCACTCGAATCTGAAAGTCCTCGTGCCCGACAAGCAATACGAAAACCCCCAAAGCGTCGCAAAGGCGCTCGCCGATGTCGGCGGCGGCAGCCACGTCACCATTGTGGAATTCAAGCCGAACCCCAGCTACGAAGGTCACACGGTTGACGATCTGGCTCGCATCAACAACATTACGCCCGTGGACATGTTCATCCGCGTGGTCCGGGAGAGCGATGCCGCCAACACGGAACCCGGGATCATCGGCCAGTCCATGACCGAAAGCGACATCAAAGCTTTTTACCAACAGCCCTGGGTCATGGTCGCCAGCGACGGCGGCATCGGCTCGCGCCATCCTCGCGGCGCCGGCACTTTCCCGCGCGTGCTCGGCGTTTACGTTCGCGAAAAACACTGGCTGACGCTGCCGGAAGCGATCCGCAAGATGACCTCTCTCCCAGCGCAGCGGCTCAATTGGAAGGATCGCGGCACTCTCCGCGAAGGCGCTTTTGCCGACCTCGTTCTCTTTAATCCAGAAACTGTCATCGACCGCGCTACGTTCTCCGATCCCTTCGCTTTGCCGATCGGCGTTGAAAAAGTCTTCGTAAATGGAACAATCGTCTGGAGCTCCAACAAAGCCACAGGCGCGCGTCCCGGCCGAGTCTTGGGCATGCCTCCGGCTTCTTGATCGCGCGTTGTTTTTTGGTATTTACTGAGGGAACCTACTCGTAGCGCAGCGCTTCCACCGGATCAAGCTTAGCCGCTTTCATAGCCGGCCACACGCCAAAGATGAGCCCGACGCTTACGCTAACCACAACCCCCGCGGTCGCCGCCCACACCGGAACCGCTCCGCGCCATTGCAATGTAAGCCGAATAAGGAGCACCAAGCCGTTCACCAGCACAAGCGCGATCACACCGCCAGACGCCGTCAGCGTCATCGCCTCCAGCAGGAACTGCCACGTAATGTCGCTGCGCTTGGCCCCAATCGCTTTGCGCACACCAATTTCGCGTGTTCGTTCCGTCACGCTCACCAGCATGATGTTCATCACGCCCACGCCCCCAATAAGCAAGCCGATAGCGCTGAGCACCAGCGTCGCCACATACACCATCAGCATGATGTTGTGAAACTCCTCGACCTCCTGCGCGGCCGTGCGAATCGAGAAATTGTCTTTAGCGTTGTAGGCCACATTTCGCCGCCGGCGAAGTACTTCGGTCGCCTGGTCCACCGCCTGATCCAGCATGCCCGTGTAGGCTTGCACGCGCATGTTGATTTCGTCCGCGGAAGGGTACGTCTTCTTGAACGTGTTGAACGGAATCAGCACCCGTCGGTCTTCATCGCCCATTCCAAAACCGCCCTTGGGCTTTTCCACCACGCCGATCACGCGAAAATCGGCGCCATCGATCATCACGTCCTTGCCCACCGCATCGCCGCCCGGAAACAACACCGGCGCGACGTTTTCCCCCAGCATCACAACTTTCTCGCGGTGCAGGTCGTCGCCTTCACTGATAAAGCGCCCTGAAATCGTCGCCGCATTGGCATAGACTTGCCCGAAATTGGCCTGCACGCCGCGAAAATCCACGGCCGTGACTTCACCCGCTTTGGTGCGCACCGTGTGCTGTTGCATCCAGCCGGTCTGCAAGAACGTCGTAACGTTTTTTACCGCCGGGCAGCCGGCGATCAGCGCTTGCGAATCTTCCAGCGTCAGCGGTTTGCGCATGCGCTCTTCCAGCGGACGATCGCCCCCGTGAAAGCCCTGGTCCCACTTGGAAATGAACGCCGTATCAGCGCCAAACTGCTTGATATTTTCCTGGATCGCTTCATCGAAGCCGGTGATCAGCGCGGCCACCAGCATAATCACACTGACGCCCAGTACGACTCCAAACACCGTAAGTCCGCTCCGCATTTTGTGCGTGCGTAACGTGTCCATTGCTTGCTTCAGATTCTCGCCGTATGCCTGCGCCATTTTGTTTTTCTTCGAGCTATCAATTCTCAGCCGAGACTAAGTTTCGGCTCGCAACGCCTCAATCGGATCCAGTTTCGCCGCGCGGGTCGCGGGATAAATTCCGAAGAACAAGCCTACAGTAGTGGAAAGGCAAAGGGAGCCAATCACGGCGCCCATCGACGTCTTCACTGGAATGGATGTGGTAGCGCCGACAAGCCCAACCAGCGCGTAGGCAAGCAAAACGCCCATAATTCCACCGCTCGAGGCCAGTACTGCCGATTCCATCATGAATTGCAGCAAAATATGTTTCTTTCGCGCGCCCAGCGAACGCCGGATCCCAATCTCCCGCGTGCGCTCCGTCACGCTCGCCAGCATGATGTTCATGATGACGATTCCCCCGACCAATAGAAAAACGAGCACAAGCGACACCGCCACGTTCGCAAGCGTACCCGTCAAATCGTGCCAAAGCTTCATGATCGAATCCGAGCCCAAAATCGCAAAGTTGTCGGGCGCTTCCCACGCCAGGTGCCGCCAGGCCCGCATCAACATCCGCGCTTCGTCCTCGCAGGCATTCATCATTTCCGCATTCGGAGCCTGCACAAAAACGGCCACCCAGTCCCGTGCGCGATGCAGCTCCTTTTCAAACGTGTGCACCGGCATGATCATGAAATTGTCTTGCGACTGTCCAAACGCGCTCCCAATTCGCTCGGCAACGCCGATTACCTGATATTCGTGAGTCTCCGCTCGCACCGTCTTGCCGATCGGATCAACGTTCGCGAATAGCCGTTCGGCCACATCAGCGCCTATAAACACAACTTCAGCGCGATGCTCATCATCGGCTTCGGTGACGAACCGCCCTTGCGCGATGTTTATGTTGCGAACCTCGGCGTAATTCGAGGAAACACCCATCACGTCGGTGTTCTCCAGCCGTTGGTTTCCGGAGCGTATGTCGATATTGTGATCGTCCAGGGCCGCCACCGCTCGCGCCGTTTTCATGCTGTCGCGCAGCCGCTCGTAATCAACCATCGTGACCAGCGGTCGCTTCTGCGCTTTTACCCACGCGTCCTGGCTGGTGATAATCCCGAAGCGGTCCACGATAAACACGTTCGCGCCCAGGTTCGCAATGCGGTCCGCCACGTAAAAATTCATCCCGGACACGACACTCATCACCACCACAAGCGTGGTCACCGCCAGGATGACCCCCAGCAGCGTGAGAAAGCTGCGCAGTTTATGCGCGCGCAAGGCATCCAGCGCCAGACGCATCGTTTCCAGGGCCGTTACCGCGCCGCCGCGCCAGCCGGTGAGCGCTACCCTACGCTTGCCTATGCTGGTGGTCACTTGCGGCAGCCGTGTCAAGCCTTCCAGTGGAGCTACACCCAACGGAACCTCACTCGCTTCCTCTACTGCATCTTAATACGAGCTAACCAGCAGATAGGTTTCCGGATGTTTGCTTAGACGTAAAAAGAGGGACTTTGCTTTGCCTGCGACGAGGGTTAGTCTTGCGAGAGGTTATTTTCGGCGCAGGCTGCGCAGCATCGGGACGAGTGTATGCCAAACAATGCATGTATCTTACTGTATCAGCGGTATTTAGCCAGGGACAGGCCTCCACAAAGTTGCTGGGACGGAAAACTCCGGTGCAACAATCCGCCCCGCTATCGAATCCAAGGTAAAGTTGACGGAGCGTCGGCATCTCCCTAATTATGCGGTCCCCCACAGCCATTGTTTTCGCGTCCCTGTTGCTTGTTTCCGCTAGAATTTCACTGGCGCAGGATGCCCCGCACGTTCCGGTACTGCAAAGTGAACTCGACGAACAGCGCTCCCTCCTTGAGCGCGTAATCGCCAACCAGAAGAAAGACGACCTTGCGCAGTTTACTTACGAACGCATCGAGCGCCTGGAACTCCTAAAAAGCTCCGGGTCGAAGCCGGAGGTCAAAACCACCCGCGCTGTACCGGCAGGAACTGGAATCGATCGCATTCCCGTAGGCCCGGACGGGAAACCTGCGGACGCTGCCGCCTATCGGGCGGAGTTGGAAAAATTGGAACGCACCCTTTCCTGGGCCGCCGAAGATGGCCGCGCGCAGCGGGAAGCGTACGAAAAAGTCGCCAAGAAGCAAAAAGAGCGTGCGGACCTGATCGACGCAACGCGCAACGCCTTCATTTATTCCTTTATAGCGCTCGAACCCCGCGGCGATCGGACGCTATCGAAATACAGCCTGGTTCCGAATCCAGCCTACAAAGCGACGTCGCGAGCCACTTCCATTTTCTCCAAGGTGCGCGGCTATTTGTGGATCGACGAGGATGCCGCCCAACTCGCGCGCGCCGAACTCGAAGTTACCGACGACATCTCCCTCGGCGGCTTCCTGGCAAAAATCTACAAGGGCAGCCATCTTGTCCAAGAACGCTATGAGATCGCGCCCGGCCTTTGGTTCCCTACCTATTCACAATATGATTTCGACGGCCGCCGTCTATTCGTCAGTTTCGGGATTCACGAACACACCTCCTACTCGCAATACCGCCGGATCGGCCCTCCCAAAGAAGCGCTGCAAGCCATTCGTGCCGAGTTGGGTAAATCGACCTCCGCGAAGGCAGACCCCTGATAGAACTGTTTACCGGGTTAGTTCGTCTGCTCGGCTTCACGTGAACAGTCAAATGGACAACGATTTTCTCCCGCAGTAACATCTTCTTACGTTGAAACCCATGAGTGAAAGGTTTCAGACACTTCGATTCTTTTCACGCATTCTCGTTCCGGCTATTTTGCTTGGTGTCTACTCTGCGCCCCTTGTTTCGTGGAGCCAGCAAGCCTTCGCCACTGACCTTGAGGGGAAGCCCTTTGATCTAATTGGCGCCGCCCACGGGAAGGTGGTTGTTCTCATTTTTGTGCGCACGGACTGCCCCATTTCAAACCGATACGCTCCCACCGTTCAGCAGCTCAGCACGCAGCACCGTGAAGACGCGACATTCTTCTTGGTCTATCCGGACAAGAAGGAAACCCCCGAGGTTATTCGCAAGCACGATCGTGAATTCGGCTATACCTTTGCGGCGCTGCGCGACCCCCATCATGTCTTGGTGAAACAGAGCCAGGCGCAGATCACTCCTGAGGCCGCGGTTTTTGACGCCAGTCGACGACTCGCCTATCACGGGCGCATCGATAATCTCTATGAGGATTTCGGCCACGCGCGAAAGTCTCCGACGACGCATGAGCTTGCAGATGCCATTGAGGCAGCCGTCGCGGGGAAACGCCTAACCGGAGATGCAACGCCGGCTGTTGGATGCTACATCTCGGATCTCGAATGACGGTTGTGCCCCCGAACTTTCGAAGATTTGTGTTGATGGCGTGCATAGCAGCCCTCGTGAGTGGCTTTGGCAGCGTCACTACGGCGCAGCTAGAAGTCACAACACAAATCGGCCCGCAGGCGCCGCTCACTTTCAACCACGATATCGCGCCCATTCTTTATCGCTCTTGCGCACTTTGCCATCGTCCCGGCGAAGCTGGTCCTTTCCCGCTGCTCACCTATGCGGATGCTAAATCGCACGCGCGTCAGATCGCTGCTGTCACCAAAAGCCGATTCATGCCTCCATGGCTTCCCGACGAGGGCGAGCTGAAATTTGCCGACGAGCTCCGCCTGTTCGCTGGCGAGATTGCACGGATTCAGGATTGGGTGGACCAAGGAACGCCTGAAGGGAATCCCGCAGACTTGCCGGCCCCGCCGAAGTTTGCAGAGGGCTGGCAACTCGGCAAGCCGGACATCATCGCAAAAGCCACGAAACCTTACGCACTTCCTGCAAGCGGCTCGGACAATTATTGGAATTTTGTGTTTCGCGCGCCCGTGGATCGCATGCGCTGGCTAAAGGCAATCGAGATCCGCCCGGGCGATAAGCGTCTCGTGCATCACGCCAATGTCTTGGTCGACCGCCAGCAGAACGGCCGCCGTCAGGAAATAGATCCCGGAGCTGGCTTCGGCGGTATGGAGCTCACTATAGAGTCCGAAGTTTTTGATCCCGATAGCCATTTCTTATTTTGGAAACCAGGCTCGATTCCCTACGTGGAGCCCGAGGGCATGGCGCTGCGGCTGGACAAGGACACGGACCTCATTCTCAACACGCACCTACAGCCATCCGGGAAACCTGAGACCATTCAGCCGACACTCGGTCTATATTTCACAGACAAACCGGCCACTATGCACCCGATTCTCGTGCAACTCGAGAATGATCGCATGTTGGATATTCCCGCGGGCAATAAACATTTTGTGGTGACCGATGAATTTACTCTGCCGGTCGCTGTGGATGTGCTCGCGATCTATCCCCACGCGCACTATCTGGGCAGAGATTTGCGAGCCGTCGCGACGTTTCCGGACGGCCGGTCCGAGACGCTAATTCACATCCCCGATTGGAACCTGAATTGGCAGGCGGTTTATCGCTACGCTCAGCCAGTCAAATTGCCGAAGGGCACCACGATTTCGATGAATTTCGTCTACGATAATTCCGAAGACAACGTCCGCAATCCAAATTATCCGCCGCAACGCGTAGTCGGGGGAAACCGCGCGGTCGACGAAATGGCTCATCTCTGGCTGCAAGTTTTGCCAGAGCAAAGCGCGCAGGAAAGTGACCCTCGTATTTTAATTGTGGAAGCCATGGCACAGCACAACTTGCAAAAAAATCCCGACGATTTTGAAGCTCACTATAATTTGGCGGCTTTGCTGATGAGACGCGGCGAAGTCCCGCAGGCCATCGCGCATTTTGCGCAGGCGAACCGCATCCGGCCGAATGAGCCCACCGCGAACAACGCATTCGGCG
>Ga0210410_10006118_pt1 | contig 10470 bp, 7 predicted proteins | sample IncBWC4MmetaG_FD_161058 | JGI IMG/M metagenome (GOLD analysis project Ga0210410, IMG submission 161058) | Forest soil microbial communities from Barre Woods Harvard Forest LTER site, Petersham, Massachusetts, United States - Inc-BW-C-4-M | ecosystem: Environmental > Terrestrial > Soil >... | reverse complement strand
CGGCAGCTTACCGAGGGGGAGCCCTCGCCTTATCGTTTCAATTCTGAGCTCGCACACCCGGGCGGGCAGCTTACAGAAGGCTCAGGCTATCGCTTTACTGCTGAGCTTGCACAGCCGCCCGAAGCAAAATAGATAAGGACTGGCTCGATCGCGCCCATCCCTAGGTTCCCATTTCGGCCGAGGGTGCAAAGTAGACATCTCGCTCCCTGCGGCAGCGCTCACATTTGAGTCCTATAGCAATGACGCGGCGCCCGTCAAACATCAATCCCTCGCGATGCAACTTGCTTTCTTCGTTCGCGTACCTGAAACCGCAAGAAGGACAGCGCATGGATTGCAGCTTGCTGCGGATGCCCTCTTCGGAGAGGACTGGAATCGGCCTGGCGGGTCCCTCGCCCTCGCGGATTTCCAGGCCGTGCCGGAATCGTCTGAACCGGCCGCCGGTTGCGTGCGCTACCCTCGAATGCACAGCGCGGACGACGAGCACGATGACAACTATGAAAGCTCCGAGAATTCCCAGCCCCAGCAGCACCGACAGAGAACCTTCGGGCTGTCGGGCCCCGACGCCCGCGGCGCCTCGGCCAGCTACGCGCTGGCTCAGCACGTTCCTTATTTTATCGATAGTATCAAGGTGCTTTGCTACACGGCCCGGATCGACGTGGTCCTGGAGAGTCCGGTAGATGAAGTTCAGAGTGGCCGTGTTTCCGGTCGCGGCAATTTTGTATTCGAAGCGTACCGCCTCGTCGGAAAACGTTCCCGAACCCGGCGAGACCTTGATAGGTTCGGGAAGACGCACCTCGATTGTCTGCGCTACGTACACTGGATAAGACACCGCCAGAGGCATTGAGCGCTGGGAAATTGATGGCCGGACCAGTTCGTCGCTTATCCTGTCTGCGAATACATGTCGGCCCCCGCCGCTCCAGAAATTCGGAATCTTATATCGCTCAACAATAATAATCGTGTTCGAGCCGGGGTCGTCGCTGGCAGTCGGCAGCCCGTCCGTAGAGATAGAAGGATCAGTGTCAGCATAGTAATTCAGAAAGTGTTTAGCAAGATCGGATATGGGGTGGCCCGCAAGCGAGTGGCGCATAGAATCAGCCTCGGTGCCGCGATACGTCGTTTTCACCGAAAGCGAGGCAGGCGCTGAATAGCTATCGATGCTGTAAACCTGATCCACGGATACCGTCAGGAGGTCGGCTGGAGGCGACGGAATCGCCTCCAGATCCTGAGTACCTTCTTTCAACACCAGCGCCCGTGCATACTTGAGAATGGAGGAGCTGTCTAGCGCTCCGCGCTGAAACGTGATCGTGGGATCGAGCCAATAGGTATTTCCAGCGGACTGCGCCTTGACGATGCAGTGGTCGAAGTCATAAGGCGACGGTTGATAATTGCTCAACGCATGCTCGGCATCGGTGTTTACAAAGGCGGGGTAGGCTTCGATTCCCATCTCGTTCAGAATGGTTGCGAGCAACAGCGACTTGTCCTTGCAGTCTCCGAACCTCCGTTTGAAGACCAGCGAGGGTGGGTTGGGCTGGTGGGAGTATGGGCCAATTTCGATGGCGAGATAGCGAACCTCGTCTTGCACAAAGCTCAAGGCCGCCTGAATCTGATCCTCGGGGCGGTCGGATTCTCCGCGCCAGGCGCGGATCTGGTTCGTCAATTCAGCGGGCAGGGCAGCGGTTGATCTGTAAAGAGGCGCCGCCCAGTTCACCACGTCCTCCCAGCCTGCGAATTCGGCCACTTGAACCCGAGGCGCCGGGTCAAACCAGGTTGGCGTTTCGTCGTCCATCTCCAGTGGGGCGACGTTTTCCAGTTCCCAGGTGTATTCCTGGCTGCCACCCAAATCTCGAGTCACAGGTTTCAAGTCTGTGTTCAGGGTGCGGAAATGCAGTGAGCGCCCTGCGGGCCAGAGAAGACGCCAGCGCAGGTTCTGAACCGGGGAGTCGCGAGAAAGTCTGGCGGAATCCGCGTAGCGCCCCCTTAACACCGGATTGTCGCCGTTGATGGAATATGCATAGTCGAGAACATCGCCGACGCGAACATCGTTCAGAAAAACAACGGCTGAGAACCGGCCATTGTATTCTTGCTCATCAAGATCAGTCTCCTGTTGTATCACCCTTATCTCCGACGGCTTCAGGGCATTGATAGTTCTATCGCCCCGCCTGATGCTGATGTGGTGAATCACCAGTAGCTCGTAGGAGGGCTCGAATTCCAGCTTGAGCTGGGAAGCTCTTTCAAGGCCCCGGGTTGATAAGATCTTGAGTACTTGTTGGGTGTAATGCTCAGTCGGGCCTCCGCTCACGCGCTGTTGGTAGTCCTCTACCAGGCGGAATATCCCGCCCTTGGCTTCTTGAAGCATCGACGCGCTGACCGGAGGCGCGGGCAGGACCCAAGACGGGGGTGGTTTTATAGAGAACGAGGCCTTCCCGGGTGTTCTGTTCGGTCCGGCGAGGACAGGGATTGCCGCAATAGCTAATACCAACTGTGCTGCTGCTCTGCAATAACACATCGCCCATAGTTTTATCCAATTGCCGCGGGTCAGCGCAACTCAGGGGGCCTCGTCCGCCTCGTTCCCGTTACCTTGACGGACCATCGCCAGGGCGGTTAAGATCAAACGAGTGGGCGCATATTTGACAAGCAAGAAGGACTGAGCATTCCTCACGCCGTCAGCGCGATGTTTCCTGTCCTCTCCGCCGGTTTCTCGCCGACCAGGAATTATTTCTACGCTGTCTAATATTGGACAGAAACCGGATCCAGAACTGGTGTATGGTAGCATGCGGGGCATGTTGCAGGGTAGTCGTGCACGAAAAAAGTCTGGTCGGCCTTATTTGGTGGTAGCGCATATTCTTACCGGTTGGTCTTGTTTGCCATTGCTTTCGACCCGGTGGGACAAGGTAAGTACAAGTAAGTAAAGGAACTGTTGTCTTATGAATCCTCGTTTGTGTTTGGTTTCATCCTATCCGCCGCGGGAATGCGGCATCGCCACTTTCGCTCGCGATTTGCGGCAGGCGATCGGAGCCTCTCCTGGTTATGCGGAGGCCAGCGTAGTCGCGATGACGAATACGCCGGAGGGGTACGATTACCCGCCGGAAGTCGTTTTTGGGATAAGGCAAGAAGAAGCCGGCGACTATCGACTTGCGGCCGATTATGTGAACCTCTCCGGGTTTGACCTGGTCTGCCTGCAACACGAATTCGGGATATTTGGAGGTCCGAACGGGCAATACATAACCGAAATGATGGAACGGTTGCGCATGCCGGTGGTAACCGTTCTTCACACCGTGCTTGCGGAAACTACATCCGGGTATCGCGAGTCACTGGTAAGGGTTGCTGCGCTTTCAGACCATTTGGTCGTCCTGAGCGAGAGATCCATTCCCATACTCAAGGATGTGTATAGAGTGCCCGAGGAGAAGATACGGCTCATTCCCCACGGCGTGCCTGAGACCTCGTTCATCGATCCTAACTATTACAAAGACAAGCTGAACGCCGAAGGAAAACTGGTGATCCTGACATTCGGGCTCCTCAGCCGCAACAAGGGCATCGAGATGGTGCTCGATGCGCTCCCCGATGTCGTGCGAGCACATCCGGAGGTTGTTTACGTGGTCTTGGGAGCAACGCACCCTGAGGTTAAACGAAGGCATGGCGAGGAGTATCGAGTTTGGCTTCAGAAGCGGGTTGAGGAACTCGGTCTCACGGAACATGTAGTGTTCGACCGCAGGTACCTGGAGCAGGCGGAGCTGGTGGAAATGATCGGCGCGTGCGATATCTATGTCACGCCCTACCGGTCAAAGGAACAGATCGTCAGCGGGACGCTCGCTTACGCCGTCGGCATGGGCAAGGCGGTGGTTTCAACGCCGTACCTTTACGCTGAAGAGTTGCTGGCCGATGGACGCGGCCTGCTGGTCGATTTCGGGGACGCGAGGGGGCTTACCGAAAAGCTTCTCGGTCTGATCGACGACCCGGCTGCGCGCCATCGAATGCGAAAGCGCGCTTATCAGTATGGCAGGCAAATGATCTGGCCGGAGGTGGGCAAGCGTTACGCCGATCTCTTCGACCATGCCGCCAGGCAAGGCTGCAAGAGAGCCTCACGTCCCGCCAGAAGCCTGTCGGCGGTGCGTTATACGCTGCCCGGCATTAAATTGGATCATCTGGCGCGGCTGACCGACGACACCGGTATAATTCAGCACGCCGCCTATGGCGTGCCGAACAGGCGCTTTGGGTATTCGACCGACGACGCCGCCCGGGGGCTGGTCGTCGCCCTTATGCATCACGACCAGCACGCGGATGATCTGTCTCTGCGTCTGATCGACAACTATCTTAGCTTCCTGCAATACCAGCAGCTTCCGGACGGTGACTTTCACAATTTCTTGAGTTACTCGCGCCAGCCGCTGGACGAGCGGGGCAGCGAGGATACGCTGGGACGCGCTCTGTGGGGATTGGGAGCGGCGGTTGCCTACGGCCCGACCAAAGCCATTCGCTCCCTGGCATGCGAAATGTTTGAAGCCGCGCTGGGCGCGCTGAACTTCCGGCATCCAAGGGCAATGGCTTATGCGATCTGCGGGCTTCATAGCTTCTTGCAGCGGTACGTCGGCGCAACAGCCGCGCGCCGGCGGCTAACGGGCCTCGCCGGCCAGTTGGCCGGCTGTTTCAACGCCGAATCGGATGGCTGGCAATGGTTCGGGGATGAGCTGACCTATGGCAACGCCAAGATGCCGCATGCGATGCTGCTTGCATTTGAGGCAACGGGCGAGGAACGGTTTAGGGAGATAGGACTGAAGTCGCTCGACTTCCTGTTGGGAGAAACCTACCGGCGCGATCATTTCGATTTCGTGGGGAATCAGGGATGGTACCGCCGCAGTGTCTCTGAAGCCGGACGCGGATCTGAAGCCATCCCCGGGGGCTCACGGGCGATATTCAGCCAGCAGCCGATCGAAGCCGGCTACACCGCGGAAGCTTGTTTGAAGGCGTACGAGATCACCGGGTCGGCGCGATATTTCGATATGGCCCGAGCGGCAGCGGAGTGGTTGCTTGGCAGAAATCGCCTGAATGTTCGCTTGTATGACTCCTCCACCGGCGCTTGCGCGGACGGCTTGGACCCTCATGGAGCAAGTATGAATCAGGGAGCAGAGTCGGCCATCTGTGCTTTGTTGGCGCTGCTCGCGATTTCCAAGCAAGTGGAGAAAGACGAACGCGCGCCGGCCCCGCCCGAGACAATGCTTCGCAAGGCCGCTACTATTGAGGCCGCCCGCTGAGCAACGGGCGTATTTTGGGGGATTCTACGATGCATACCCACACTTTTCGGCTTCTGCTGCTTGTCCCTCTATGGAGACTTAAGGATGACTCGACCACACTTTCGAGAACTGTTCCACCGCCACCCCGACAATCCGATTTTGTCAGTCACGGACTGGCCCTATCCGGCCAATAGCATTTTCAACCCCGCCGCCGTTCTGCTTCCGAACGGCGAGACGCTGTTGCTAGCGAGGGTCGAAGACCGGCGCGGCATCTCCCACCTGACCGTTGCGCGGAGCCATGACGGGGTCGGTAACTGGCGAGTCGATCTGCAACCGACGCTGATGCCTGATCCGGAGAACTATCCCGAGGAGATTTGGGGTATCGAGGACCCTCGCATTACGTGGGTCAACGACTTGAGCGGCTACGCGATAGCGTACACTGCGTATTCGACGAGCGGCCCCCTGGTTTCGCTCGCGCTCACGACGGACTTCCGCGAGTTCACGCGCAAAGGCAGCGTGATGCCCCCTGACGACAAGGATGCTGCTCTGTTTCCAAAACGATTCAAGGGCCGCTGGGCTCTGCTGCACCGCCCCTCGGCCGGCGGCAGGGCAAACATTTGGCTGTCGTTCTCTGAGGACCTCAAACACTGGGGCGACCATTGTGTCGTCATGGAGGCGAGACGCGGGGCGTGGTGGGATGCGAACAAGATCGGCCTGTCGCCTCCCCCGATCGAGACACCCTTGGGGTGGCTGATGATATATCACGGCGTGCGAACGACGCCGGCTGGCTGCCTTTATCGGATTGGCCTTGCCCTGCTCGATCTCGACGAGCCTTGGCGCGTGATATGGCGTGGCGACGAGTGGGTATTCGGTCCCACCGAAACCTATGAGCAGACGGGCGACGTCGGAGGCGTGGTGTTTCCCTGCGGCGCCGTCCACGATAAGGCCACGGGAGCGGTGCGTCTCTATTACGGAGCCGCCGATACGTCCATCGGTCTGGCGACCGCGAATATGGCGGACATTCTGGATTGGCTGATGTCCACAAAAACGCACCAGGTGTCTTGACCATGCGAGTAGCGATGCTGGCTCCCATCTCGTGGCGAGTGCCGCCGCGCCATTATGGGCCGTGGGAGCGGGTTGTGTCGCTGCTGACCGAAGGGCTCGTCCGGCGCGGCGTGGATGTGACGGTCTTTGCCACGGCCGATTCGATCACCAGCGCACGGCTCGTCTCGGTCTGTCCGCGAGGTTATTCTGAAGATCCGGCGCTCGATCCAAAGGTCTGGGAGTGCCTGCACATATCCGCTGTGTTTGAGCGCGCGGCGGAATTCGACCTGATCCACAACCAGTTTGATTTCTTGCCGCTCAGCTATAGCGCTCTGGTGAAGACGCCGGTGCTCACGACGATTCATGGTTTCTCGTCGGAGCGAATAGTGCCGGTGTTCCAGAAGTACAACGGCCGCGCGCATTATGTTGCGATCAGCGACGCGGATCGCCATCCGGCTCTCGACTACGTTGCGACCATCCACCACGGCATTCCGCTAGAGGAATTCACGCTGAGGCAAGAGCCGGGAGACTACCTGGTGTTTTTCGGGCGGATTCATCCCGACAAAGGCGTGGTCGAAGCGATCGAACTGGCCCGCGCCTCGGGCCGGCCCCTGATAATCGCCGGAATCATCCACGACCAGGCTTACTTCGATAGCAAGATCGCTCCACAAATCGACGGCGATCAGATTCGATACGTGGGCTCACTGGGACCGGACGAACGAGACCGGGTGCTGGGTGGCGCGCGGGCCCTGGTGCATCTGATAAACTTTAAGGAGCCATTTGGGCTGACGATGATAGAGGCCATGGCTTGTGGAACGCCTGTTATCGCGCGGGGTCTCGGCTCCGTGCCGGAGGTGGTAGCTGACCGGCAGACCGGCTTCATCGTGGACGGTCCGGACCAGGCGCTGGAGGCGGTCCGCCGGGTCGATGAGTTGGACCGGGCTGAAATTCGGAGGCACGTCGAACAGAACTTTAGCCGGGACCGGATGGTGGAACGCTACATCGACGTCTACGAGAAGGTATTAGGCAACACGTAGCGCAAGCTGCCAGCTTGCGTTCCTTGGCGTGCGTTCGCAATAAGGAGGTGTCAACAGTGCAAGAGCAGAAATCCCAAACATCCCCTCTGTATGACGAGCGGCCCTGGGGAAACTTCCAGGTGCTGGACGAGGGAGCCGGGTACAAAGTGAAACGGATAGTCGTGCTTCCGGGCAAGCGACTGAGTTATCAGAAACACGCGGAGCGGTCCGAGCATTGGATGGTCGTGGCGGGAAGAGGCACGGTCACGCTGGACGGACGCGAAACGCCGGTCGCGATCGGCCAGACTGTCGACGTGCCCGAAGGCACGGCGCATCGCATCGAGAACCCAGGCGATCAGAATCTGGTCTTCATTGAGATCCAGCGCGGTTCCTACCTTGGCGAAGACGACATCGTGCGATTGCAGGACGACTATGGACGCGCTCCAGCCGAATCGGCCAACGCATGAAGTTCCGTCTCGGCGTCAACTACTGGCCGGTCAGCAGCGCCATGTACTGGTGGCAGCGATTCGACCGGCGCGAAGTAGAGCGTGACTTCACGCTCATACGCGGGGCCGCCTTAGATTCGGTCCGAATTTTTCTCCTCTGGGAAGACTTCCAACCTGAAGCCGGCGCGGTCTCGGAATCGGCGCTAGCAAACCTCGAACAGGTAGCAGGCCTTGCCGCCGAGAGCGGATTGTCGCTCATCCTTACTTTATTCACCGGACACATGAGCGGCGTCAACTGGATCCCGCAATGGGCTCTGGGAGCCGATTCCACGTCTCAACGTTTTCGGACGGTGTCGGGCGGCAGGGTCGTCGAAGCCGTCACCCGGAACTGGTACACGGATAAACAGATACTCGCCGCGCAGGTTCGTCTGGCCGGCGAAGTTGCCTCCCGCATGCGCAAGAAACCGGCTGTTTGGGCCTACGATCTGGGCAACGAGAACTCGAACTGCGTCGTGCCCCCATCACGGGAGGCGGCGACGGACTGGTTGCAGACGGTCGCGAACGGGATCAGATCCGCTGACCCGGAACGCGCGATCACGATCGGGCTGCATATGGAGGACCTGGAAGAGGACCGCAATCTTGGCCCGGCCGAAGCCGCCACAGTGTCGGACTTCCTGTGCATGCACGGCTATCCCTTGTATGCAGCCTGGGCAGATAGCGGCACCGACGAGCTGCTGCTTCCTTTTCTCGGCATCATAACGCGATGGCTGAGCGCGAGCAGGCTGGACATTCTATTCGAAGAATTCGGCGCGCCGACCGCGCCAAACCGACATGCCGAGAGCGTTCAAGGCGGAGGCTTAGCCTTGCTCGATGAAGGTGAGGCGGCTCGGTTTACCTTTCGCGCGCTGGATGCTCTCCGCGGCGCTGGGTTTCTCGGCGCGATGCTCTGGTGCTATGGTGACTACTCGCCGGCGCTATTCTCGCGTCCGCCTCTGGATGAGGCTCCGCACGAACGCAGCTTTGGCCTGTGGCGAGCGGACCATTCGGCGAAGCCGGCGGTCGCGGAGATCGGCCGATTCGCGGGCGCTGACCGGAAGACCGCGAGCGACGACTTCGGCTGGATTGATATCACGCGAGAGGACTTCTACCGTGAGCCCGGGAGGAATCTCCGCAGGCTTTATCTAAGATTCCGAGAGCTCAGAAAGTCGTGATTCGGCCTGTGCAGCCGGGAATTATTCTTGCTTTTGTGTTATAAACACCCTCTATGAGTAACCCCGGTGCAGTACAATCCCGAGAGTCAAGCTGTCCCATTAGACCCTCGCCCTCGTGTCCGCCCCAATCTTAGCCGGTGCGCGACGAAGGTGTTTTCTTATGGCTGATGTTAAAGGTGTTTTGCTCAATGCGTGGCAGAGGATGCTCGAGCAACGCTATGGCGATGACCGAGTTGCGAAGGCCAAAGCCGCGCTCGACGCGAAGGACCGCGGATTGTTGCCGCTCTTCTTCCTGGACTCCAACTGGTATGCGTTCGACGCCCTGAACGCGATGAGAAAGCTCACGAGGTCTTTGGCTGAGCGCGGAGAGAAAAACCTCAGCGTAGAAATCGGCCGATGCATGGCTGAAGGGGCATTCAGCGGCGCCTACCGGTCGATGATGACCAAAGATCCAATAAAGCAGGTCGGAAAGTTCTCACAGATAACTGATTTCTTTTTCCGCGAGGCCCGGACGCTGGAGACGGAAACGGTCGGCGAGCATGGATGCATAGTACGATATCGTTATAATCCAAGCGCATACCCGAGCCGGGGGATGTGTCAGAGTCTGATTGGCTTCTGGAGCAGAGTGCTGGAAATGGCCGGCGCATCGGACGTCACTGGCTCGCATACCAAGTGCTCCTTGAATGGCGCGGATTGTTGTGAGTTTGTTCTCAACTGGCGCTGAGCCAGTCTTAAGGACCAGTTTCCAGATTAACGTTCGGGTTTCTTACACACAGGCGCGTGTAATCTTTACACGATTTTGGGATCAATTCAGCCTTCCCTCGGTCAAATCCCTGCGGCCTAAGGACAACATCCTCCCGGAAAGTGACATCCAACCCGGCATAAGTCTTGCGTTGGAAGGATCGGCCAGGTGGCGCAAGGGCAGACGTGCCCCGCCGCTTGAGGCTTATTCGTGGGCCGTAGTCGATAGATAAAAGAGACTGAGGAGAATGACATTATGATGCGAAGGATAACACTTGTGCTGATAGTGGCGCTGGTCTCGGTTCTGGGCGCCTCGGCTTGCGCGACCAGGAAATATGCGCGGAACCAGGTGAACGAGCGCGTTACACCGCTGGAGCATCGGGCGGGCGAACTGGAAGAGACCTCTCGGCGCAACAGCCAGGACATCGGCAGACTGAACGAGGGTCTAAAGGATGTCCAGGGGGCGACGGATCGGGCCCAGCAACAGGCCGATTCCGCAGCGCAGCGGGCAGACCAGGCGAATACGCGGGCGGGCGCTGCGGAGCAATCGGTGAACGACCTTCGCTCTAACGTCGACAAGTACTCTCTGCAGAATACCGCGACCGTGAACTTCAGGTTTGACAAGTACGACCTTACGCCTGATGCCAGAGCGGCTCTGGACGATTTGGCTGCCCAGATAAAAGACCGGTCGAATTTTGTTCTGGAAATCGAGGGCTTTGCCGACGCCGTCGGGAGCACCGGGTACAACGACCAGTTGACCCAGAAGCGGGCCGAATCAGTGCGGCGG